>Ga0105048_10003594_pt1 | contig 25407 bp, 21 predicted proteins | sample MAT05_FD_78382 | JGI IMG/M metagenome (GOLD analysis project Ga0105048, IMG submission 78382) | Freshwater microbial communities from Lake Fryxell liftoff mats and glacier meltwater in Antarctica - MAT-05 | ecosystem: Environmental > Aquatic > Freshwater > Ice > Liftoff microbial mat | place... | reverse complement strand
TACACGCGCCTGCTCCCGCTCGAGGGCGGTGAAGCGCTCGCCTTCGCCGCCGTCAAGCTCGCCGACGCCTGCGAGCGCGGCGGGCACCTGAGCGAGGCCCGCGGCGCGCTGGAGCGCGCGCGCGAGGTCGCGCCGACGAACCCGGCCGTGCGCGCGCGGCTCCGCGACGTGTACAACGTGCTCGGCGCCAGCCGCGAGCTCGCGCAGCTGATCTTCGAAGACGCCGCCGCGGCGACCGATCCTGCCGCGAAATGCAGCATGTTGCTCCACGCTGGCCGGCTCCTCCTCCACGCCGGCGACGCGCCCGCGCCCGCTGCGGCCGTCCTCGAAGAGGCGCGCTCGCTCCTCGCGCCGCAGCCGCCGTCCGCGGGGCCGCGCGCTGAAGAGCAGGAGATCCTGCTGCTCCTCTCCGACGCGTACCTCCTCCTGGGCCGCGTCCCCGACGCGCAGACGCTGCTCGACGTCGCCGTGGCCGGGCACAAGGGCCGCCGCTCCAAGCAGCTCGCCGGGGTGCACCGCAAACGCGCGCAGCTCGAGATCGCGATCGGCGATCGCGCGGCGGCGCTGGCCGCGCTCACGCGCAGCTTCGAGAGCGATCCGCAGAACGCCGCGCTAGCGATGGAGCTGGGCGAGCTCGCGATCGAGCAAGAAGATCTCGAGCTCGCCTCGCGCGCCTACCGCGGCGCGACGCTGATGAAGCAAGCCCCGCCGGGCTCGAGCGAAGGCGTGCCGGTGATCGCGCGCGCGCACGCCTACTACCAGCTCGCGCGCATCGCCGTCGCGCAGGGCGATCGGCGCAAGGCGCGCCTCATGATCGACAAAGCGGTGGCCGACGATCCGACGCACGAAGGCGCGCGCTACCTGCTGGACCAGCTCCGCGCTGGCTAGCCGTCGCTGTTCCGGGCGGCCCGCGGAGCCGTCCGGACCTACCAGATCGATCGAGAAATCAAGCGCATCTCGCACCGGGGTCCGACGTTGCGTGACCGTGACGCGACCGTCCCTTCGGTAATCACGCCGAGGCCGCGCTCAGCGGAGGACGCGCAAACGCCTTATTTTGCAGGACTTTTGGGGTACTTCCCCGCGCTGTGGATCGCGCGCCCGAGGCGACTGTCCCGGGGCGCGGTCAGCGACGCGGACCAACAATCGCAGTTTCCCCGGGTAGATTTCGCTTTTTTTGGCCCGTACGCCGTGTATACCTCGGCAAGCGCGGGCGGCGAGGCGCTGCACGCGCGTAATTCCTCGGAGGAAATCATGGCAGCGAAGAAGACGGCGGCCGCGGCTGGCGGCGGCTCCAAGAAGACGATGAGCAAGAGCGGGCTGATCCAGGCGATCAGCGATGAGGTCGGCGAGGAGCTGAGCCGCAAGCAGGTCAAGATGGTGGTCGAGTCGCTGATCACCGTCGGCCACCGCGAGCTGAAGAAGGCGGGCGTGTTCACGCTCCCCGGCTTCGCCAAGTTCCGCGTCGTGAAGAAGCCCGCCACCAAGGCGCGTCAGGGCACCAACCCCTTCACCAAGCAGCCGATGACGTTCGCCGCGAAGCCGGCGAGCAAGGCCGTCCGCGCGCGTCCGATCAAGGCGATCAAAGACGCCCTCGCGTGACGCCCGCTGATTGGGGAGCGCGGCGAAGGCGCTGTCCCCCGATCGAGCGACTCACGAACGGCCACGGAAACGTGGCCGTTCGCGTTTTGTTTCGAGGAGTGTAGTAGAACGGCAGACATCGCTGTTCTCACGGCGAAAGAACGCTCACGCGCTGGGAGACGAGGTCATGACGATGGGCAAGTGGTGGATAGTCGCGGCGGTAGCGCCGGTAGCGGCGGCGCTCTCTCTCGCGGCAGCCGGATGCGGCAGCGAGCCGAAGTTCGCGCCCGAGCCGACGATCGACGCCGGCCTCCCGCCGCGCCCGCCCCCGGTGATCGACGCCGGCCCCCCGCCGGCCGTGAGCGGCCCTTGCGACCCGGTGCAGACCCTCGCCATGACGACGACCCTCCAGGGCCGCGCCACCGCCGAGGCACCCGGGATGAAGCCGGACGGCGCGCCCCTCTGCGGCCTCGTCCCCGAGAACCAGCCCGTCACCGGGCCGATGTTCATGCTCGAGCAGGGCTATTGCTACACCTTCCTCGCCCAGTCGCTCCCCCCGGTGACCGAGGTCGACATGTCCCTCGAGATCGACCTCTCGGGTGGCATCGCCCTCGCGCCCAACCTCGCGGCGATGGCCCAACGCCCGCTGCTCGTCGACACCGAGGCCGGCGAGAAGGGCGCGATGGCGTCGAAGGGCAACTGCTACGTCTGGCCGTGGCCGATCCCGGCGCAGGTCAAGCTCATCGTCAAGTCCAAGGCCGGTACCGGCCCCGTGGCTGCCCAGGTTTACAAGAAGAAGAAGTAGCGCCGAGCGGCCGAGTTCGGGGGCGCCCCGTCGGCCCTGGCGAAAGGCGTCGCCGCGCAGCGCGGCTCACGCCGCTGCCCCCGCAGGCGCGCCAGAATGGTGCTCGGGCCGATGCGACCCCACCCTCTCGCGTCAAAGACCCTGGAACCGCAGCATGCCCCGCCTCTCCTTTCCCCGTCTCGACCGGCGCTGTTGCGCCCGCAGGGTAGCGATGGGAAGGGTCGGAGGCTTCAGCTCTCAGGAGGTTGTCTTGCTCCCCATTGTTGGCTCCCGCGCCGCCCTCACGGGCGCACTGATCCTCTCGTTCTCCGCCGGCTGTCTCGGCGGGCGCGACTCCACCCAGCCCTCGACGACCCCCGGCTACCAGCAGCAGCCTGGTTATCCGCAGCAGCCCGGCTATCCGCAGCAGCCCGGCTACCCGCAGCAGCCCGGCTACCCGCAGCAGCCTGGCTACCCGCAGCAGCCCGGGTATCCGCAGCCTGCGCCCACCTACCAGCAGCCCGCGCCCACCCCGCAGCAGCCCGCGCCCTTCCCGCAGCAGCCCGCGCCCACACCGATCGATCCCAACGCCCCGGCCCCCGCGCCGGCCGCGCCTGGTGGCTTCCAGTGGCCCTTCCCGATCCCTGGCTTCCCCGGCGCCACGCCGGCTCCGGGCCAGCCCCAGCCCCAGCCCCAGCCCTCTTCCGGCGCCGCCACGGCGATCGATCCCAACGTGGCCGGCGTCGCCACCGTCCCGCTCATGGCCTTTGCCCAGCAAGAGGCCCCGGGGATGCAGCGTGATGGGGTGGTCGCAGCGGGCCAGTTCAAAGAGGGTCAGCTCCTCGAGCAGGCCTTCCAGATGCTGCCAAACAAGTGCTACACGGTGCTCGCCGTGGGCGCCGGCGTGCAGGAGGTCGACATCACCATCGTCGCCGTCACCCCGATCCCCCAGGCTTCGGGCGTCCTCGCCCAGGATCAGGGCACCGGCGCCAGCGCTTCCCTCGGCGGCAGGGGCAATTGCTACAAGTGGAGCTTTCCCTTCGGCATCAACGCCAAATACGTCATCAAGGCCACTCGCGGCCAGGGCGTGATTGCCAGTCAGCTCTACTCCAAGTAACCTCCAAGTAACCAGAGGGTCGCTCTTCGAGTCTCTTGACCAGGCTCTTCGAAACGAACGAGGCGGGCGCCCGGATGGGCCGCCCGCCTCGCTCATTTTACCGAGCTGATCTTGGCTACTGCGGGATCCCCGGCGCCGGGAACTTGCTGCAAAGCGCCTTCACGTCCGCCGCGATCGCCGCGAGCTTGGCCGCGTCGCCCGCGAGCTGCGCGACCTGATCCATCCAGTCCGCGATCTTTACCATCTCGGCCGCGCCCATGTTGCGCGACGTCACCGCGGGCGTCCCGAGGCGCAGGCCCGACGGATCGAACGGCTTGCGCGGATCGAACGGGATCGAGTTGTAGTTGGCCACGATCCCGGCCTTCTCCAGCGCCTGCGCGTAGGGCTTCCCGCCGATGCCCTTGGGCGTCATGTCGATCAGCAGCAGGTGGTTGTCGGTCCCGCCCGTGATCAGGCGGAAGCCCTTCTCCTCCAGCGCCGCGGCGAGCGCCTGCGCGTTGGCCACCACGCCATGCGCGTACTCCTTGAACGAGGGCGCCAGCGCCTCCTTCGCGGCCACCGCGATCGCCGCCGTCGTCCCGTTGTGCGGACCGCCCTGCAGGCCGGGGAACACCGCGCGATCGATCGCCGACGCATGCTGCGCCTTGCACATGATCGCCGCGCCGCGCGGGCCGCGGAACGTCTTGTGCGTCGTCATCGTCACCACGTCGGCGATACCGATCGGCGACGGGTGCGCCCACCGGCCACCAGGCCCGCGATGTGCGCGATGTCTGCTGCGAGCACGGCGCCGACCTCGTCCGCGATCGAGCGGAACGCCGCGTAATCCACCGTGCGCGGGTACGCCGTCGTCCCGCACCAGATCAACTTCGGCTGGTGCTCCTTCGCCAGCGCGCGCACCTGATCCAGATCGATCCGGTGGTCGCTCTCGCGCACGCCGTAGGCCACGCTCTTGAAGAATTTCCCGGTGATGCTGACGTTCCAGCCGTGGGTCAGGTGACCGCCCGCGGGCAGGCCCAGGCCCATGATCGTCTCGCCGGGCTTCACGAACGCGAGGTACACCGCGAGGTTCGCCGGGCTCCCCGAGTAGGGCTGCACGTTGACGTGCTCGGCGCCGAAGATCGCCTTCATCCGCGCGATCGCCAGCTCTTCCACCGCGTCGATCTGCTTCTGCCCCTCGTAGTACCGCTTGTGCGCGTACCCCTCGGAGTACTTGTTCGTCAGCACCGAGCCCGTCGCCTCGAGCACCGCGCGCGAGGTGTAGTTCTCGCTCGCGATCAGGCGGATCGTGTCGGCCTCGTAGCGCTCTTCGGCGGCGATGAGCGCGGCGATCTCGGGGTCGGTCTCGCTCAGCTTGGCCATGCCCGGGTGCTCTTGATTCATCACGACACCTCGAACTCGGCGCGGGTGAGGATGTCCCCGACGCGCCACAGGAAGGAGTTAGCGAGCACGCCGTCGATGATCCGATGGTCGTACGAGAACGCGATGAACATCACCGGATGGATGGCGATCGAGTCCTCCCCGTTCTGCGTGACGACGACGACGCGCTTCTTGATCTCGCCCATGCGCAGGATGCCCGCGTTGGGCTGCGAGATGATCGCCCCGCCGAAGAGGTTCCCCTTCAGGCCCGGGTTGGACACCGTGAACGTCGTCCCGGCGAGATCGTCCGCGGTGATCTTGCCCGAGCGCGCGCGCCCGGCGATCTCGTCGATGCCGGCGGCCATCCCGCGGAGCGAGAGGCGATCGGCGTTCTTGATGTTCGGCACGATCAGGCCGCCGGGGGTGTCCACGGCGACGCCGAGGTTCACCTCGCGGAGGATCGCGAACGAGTTGTCGAGCACGCGCGCGTTGACCTGCGGGTGCTCGCGCAGCGCCTTCACCGTCGCCGCGCAGATGAACGAGAGGAACGTCAGCGGCACGCCGGACTTCTTGAACTTGTCCTTGTGCTCCTCGCGCAGCTTGCTCGTCGCGTGGATGTCGACCTCGGCCACCGTGACCACGTGGGGCGACGTGGCCTTCGAGTAGACCATGTGGTCGGCCGTGATCCGGCGACGGCGATTGAACGGGACGACCTGGTCCCCCGCCTTCTGCACGTAGGGCGGCACTTTGTAGGCGCCGTAGCCCACGCCCGGGATCGGAGGAACGAAGCCCCCGCCGGCCTGGATCAGATGCGAGAGCTCGACCGCCGCGGGGCTCGCGGTGTTCGGGGTGCCCGGGGCCTTCGCCTCCTCGGTCATCGCCGGGGGCATCGCGGGCGGCGGGCTCGACTGCCCGACCGCGCGCACCACGTCGTCGCGCGTGACGCGACCGCGGTCACCCGTCGGCTGCACGCGCGCGATGTCCACGCCCATCTCGTGCGCGAGCTTGCGCGTCGAGGGCGTGGTCAACGGAACCGGAGCGCTGGCCGGAGAGTCCGCCGCCGCGTGCGCCGTCTCGCCGTTCTGCGTCGAGGGCCTGGCCTCCGGCGCCTTGATCGGCGCCTCCGCGGCCTTCTCTGCCGGCTTCGCTTCGACCTTTCCTTCGGGCTTCTGGGCCGTCTCGTCGATTTTGCAGAGCAAGCCCTGCTTGGCGACGACCGTCCCGACGGGCACGGCGATGCTCATCACCACGCCGCTCGCGGGCGCGGGGATCTCGGTGTCGGCCTTGTCGGTCGCGACCTCGAGCAGCGTCTGGTCGCGGGTGACGTAGTCGCCCTCGCGCACCAGCCATTTCGTCACGGTGCCCTCGGCGACGCTCTCTCCGAGCTGGGGCATGACCACTTCGATCATCAGCGTTCTGGCTCCTAGGCGCGCGGCTATACGCTGTGAGCCGTGAGGCGGCAACGTCGCAGGCGGGCGCGCGCGGCCGGTCATAGGGGACGACCGCGACGTCGGCCAGGTGGGACGCCGGCCCGGCTCCTGATACAGTCACCGGAGCGGGAGGAAAATGTGAGCGTCAAGATCCTCTACAGCCAAGCGTGCGGCTACCGATGCCGAGCCGCGAGCCTCGCCGCCGGCCTCGAAAAAGAGCTCGGTGTCAAGGTCGACATGGAGCCGGGCTCGAGCGACCAGTTCGACGTCCTGGTGGACGACCACCTCGTCGCCTCCAAGGACCACCCTGGCTTCCTCCGGTGGATGCTCGGCGAGGCCGGCTTCCCGGAGGAGCGCGCCGCTATCGCTGCCGTCAAAGCCCGGCTCGCCTCGGGCTGAGCCTTGTCCCTCGGATGACGTGGAGCCTCTCAGGATCGGCTCCAGGCCTGTTCCCGTTTCGTGACAGGTGTCGTCGAAACGGACACGCATGCTCGCGCAGCGAGCGAGTTCCTCTCCTTATATAGGAACGTGCCTGGAGAGGTCCGAGAGCATCGAACAGGCTTCACCCCTGCGATGTTTTGAGACCGGGATCACGCTCCGTCACGATTGAGTGCGACCCACGCCGCTCTCGGACAGCTTGCGTCGACCGACGCAAGTACGGAACAAGATTCCGGCGAGGATTTTTATCCTGAAAATCCAGCGTCCCACCTATACCTGTGGACGGAAACTTTGTATACGTGGGCACTTGAAACACAAAAATAACTCCAGGCGTTCGATTGGCATCCTCCTCGGGCTCGCTGCCGCCGGGCTCGGAATGCAGGCTTGCAGCAGCGACAGCACCTCCAGCACGGCCACCACCGGCGGCGAGGGCGGGGAACGGGCGACGACGTCGAACACCGCGGCCGCGACTACGGGCAATGGCGGCGGCGCAAGCGTCACCGTGGGCGGCGGCACCACCTCGTCCACCACCGTCGGTGTCGGCGGCGCGGGCGGCGCCACGAGCAGCTCGAGCGACGCCAGCTCGAGCGCTGAAAGCAGCAGCGCCGCCAGCAGCAGCGCCGCCAGCAGCAGCGCGGCCAGCACCAGCGCGGCCAGCAGCAGCGCGGCCAGCAGCAGCGCGGCCAGCTCCAGCGCGGCCAGCAGCAGCGCGGCCAGCTCCAGCGCGGCCAGCAGCAGCGCGGCCAGCAGCAGCGCGGCCAGCAGCAGCGCGGCCAGCAGCAGCGCGGCCAGCAGCAGCGCGGCCAGCTCCAGCGCGAGCACGGGAACGGGCGGCGGCGTCGTCTGTACGGAGATCACCCTGGCGGCCTTCAAGTCCCTGGGCGGAGACGGCTCGGCCGCTACGTTCACCTCGATCGTCTCCCCGAACCTGGGCATGGCGACCGTGCTCGACAAGCAATTTCTCGAGTTCTACGGCGTCGGCAGCGGCGCGGCGTACAACGGTCAGCTCAAGGGCACATTCAACCTCGGCGCCGCCGGCGACAACAACTACGCGACGTGCTCGCGCTGTCTGCGCCTGGTCCAGGACGGCACGAAGCTCTTCTTCCAGCAGTCGGGAACGCTGGTCGTCGCCGCGACCTCGGACCAGATCAACGGCACAGTCAACGCGACGATCACCAACACCACGCTCGTCGAGGTCACGATCGACGCTAACTACGTCTCCACCCCGGTGCCGGGCGGGGCGTGCCTCCACATCACCTCCGCTACTGCCGCTGCCGCAGTGCCGACCGGCCCGCCTGCCGGTTGGAACTGTGACCCTGGCTATTACGCCGATGGCTCCTGTGACTGCGGTTGCGGCAAGCTCGACTACGATTGCGACAGCGGCGCGGTCGGGGTGTGCGATTACTGTAACGACCCGGGCTCGTGCAACACCCTCGATTGCCCCGGGACGATCAATACCACGAACAACTCCGTCTGCGGTCCGTGAGCTGAGCGCGACTCCGAGCCTCAAGGTGCTACTCGACCTGGCCGATGTGCCGGTCGAGCAGCGCCGGGGCAGGAGCCGTGATGGCCAGTCGAGCGTAGCTTTGGGCTTCACGCTCGCGTCGCTGTCACCTCCATCAGCGCCGCATCATAGGCCTTCGTGAGCGCGTTGAGCTCTGCGTCTGTGCCGCCGCGGTCCGGGTGGCGCTTCAGCGCCAGTCGCCGGTAAGCGCGGCGCACGTCAGCCGCGGTGCAAGGCAACGATAGCTCGAGCACCTGCGGCCACGTGCGCGGGGCAGGGGCCGGCGAGCGAGAGGTCGAGTGGCGGCGCGGATCCTCACCCCACCACTCGGCGCCTGCGACATACCCCTTGGACCTGGGACGAACGATCCGGGCCGCCTGGACGGCGATCTCCGAATCGAGCCGCAGCACCGAGGCGCGCTCGCCTCGGGCCGTGAAGATCGCGGCGCGCGCCCGCGCGTGGGCGTCCTCGACTCTGTCGGCGAGCCCGTGAGCGTCGGGCTCCGGCGTCGCCGCGAGGCCGCTCGCGCTCCACCACGCCGCCCAGAAAAAGCCCGGGACGCCGCCGCGCCCGATCGCGCACACGGCATAGAATCCGTCGGGCGCCGTGTCGACGTTCTTCGTCACGGCTCCGTTTGATCACGACGATGACGAGCGCGCAACCCACCGCGCTGCCTCGCTATCGCCGCTACGTCCAGAGGGCGGAGAGATCGAGCCCGATCGCATCGAAGGGCACCGCGCGCACGACCTCGGCGCCGCGGGAGATCACGGGGTCGCCCCAGCGCCCGTCGGCGCCGCGCGTGGAGACCTCGAGCGTCTTGGCGATCGGATCGACCAGCCACGCATGGCGCACGCCCTCGCGGGCGTAGATCGGCATCTTCTCGTCGCGGTCGACGTCCTCGGTCGACTTGCTCAGGACCTCGCAGATCCAGTCGGGAGCGAGCGTGAAGTAAGCCGCCTCGGGGAGAGCGGGCATCCTCTCGCGTTTCCATCCGGCGAGGTCGGGAACGAGGGCGTCAAACTCGCCGGGCTCGGTCGGATCGGGGAAATGGATCTCGGGCTCGTCCAGGATCCACCAGCCGCCCGGCCCACCGCGCCCGCGGTGGAACGGGCCGCCGAGCTCGAAGCCCACCGCCGACGATGCGTTCGCGTGCTTCGGGGCGGGCCGGGGCATCACGTGGAGCGTGCCGCGGATCAGCTCGGCTACTTTGTTCGCCGGGACGGCCTCGAGATCGGCATACGTCGCGCGGCGCGGCTTCATCGCGGGCAGGCCCATGGCGGCAGCGTGGATCAGGGGGCGGGTCGGACGCAAGCCTGGTGCTCGCGAGCGAGCTCAGCCGGCCGCGGGGCGAATGATGAGCGGCTGGTCGTTCGGAATGCGGAGGTGGGGGAGATAAGGATCCAGCTCGCCCGGCTCGAAGCGGCAGAGGCCGATGACGTGCCAGAAGGAGCCGGCGATGTCGCCGCCGAGTTTGTAGCGGCCATCGGGGGTGAAGGCGGCCCAGCCTTCGGGGCTGGGGAGGAGGATGGCGAGGCAAGCGGCGGTGGCGATGTCCCAGAGGCGGATAGTGCCGTCGGCGGAGGCGGAAGCGAGGGTGAGGCCATCGGGGCTGAAGGCGACGCTCATCACACCACCCGTATGTCCGGAGAAGGTGCGGAGGGAGGCGGCGGTGGCGACGTTCCAGAGGCGCACCGTCGTATCCGCGGACCCGGAGGCGAGGGTGGCGACATCGGGGCTGAAGGCGACACTCCAGACCGCCTCCGTATGTCCGGAGAAGGCGCGGAGGGCAGTGCCGGTAGCGACGTCCCAGAGGCGCACCGTCGTATCCTCGGACCCAGACGCGAGCGTGGTGCCGTCGGGGCTGAAGGCGACGCTCCAGACCCGTTTCCGATGTCCGGCGAAGACGCGGAGGGAGGCGGCAGTAGCAACATCCCAGAAGCGCACCGTCGTATCCTCGGACCCGGAGGCGAGCGTGGTGCCATCGGGGCTGAAGGCGACGCTCCAGACCGCCTTCGTGTGTCCGGAGAAGGCGCGAAGGGAGGTGGCGGTGGCGACGTCCAAGAGGTGCATCGTCGTATCCTCGGACCCGGAGGCCAGGGTGGTGCCGTCAGGGCTGAAGGCGATGCTCGTGACCGCCATCGTATGTCCGGAAAAGGCGCGCAGGGAGGCAGCGGTAGCGACGTCCCAGAGGCGCACCGTCGTATCCTCGGACCCGGAGGCGAGGGTGGTGCCATCGGGGCTGAAGGCGACGCTCCCAACCGGTCTCGAATGACCAACCATCGTGCGAATCGCCTCTCCAGAGACGGCATCCCAGAGCCGGATCGCGCCGTCGCCATGGCCGCTGGCCAGGAGATCTCCAGAACGACTCCAGGCCACCGCGTAGCACCACGACGACACAGGCACCCACATCGGCGCGGCCTCGTCGGGCACCGGAGACGCCGCGCCGACCGCCGCCAGCCCCTCGACGACGACTCCGTTCGCGCCCACCAGCATCGCGCCCCGGAGGCTCCTGGCCTCGAGGTGCTCTACGCCCGTCAAATCGGCGCCAAGGAGGCGAGCAAAGGACAGGTCAGCCTGGGAAAGATCCACGCCCTTCAAGTCGGCCCGCTCCAAGTTCGCCCGCCCCAGCTTGGCGCCCACCAGCGACGCCCCGCCGAGCTTGGCCTCGATGAGCGTGGCGCTCCGCAGGTCGGCGCCGTCCAGACGCGCTCCCCGCCAGTCGACCCGGGACCAATCCTGTCCTCGAAGATCCTGCCCCCGGAGATCCATCGCCGTCGAGGCCACGAGCGCGACGTCCCCGCCCGCCGCTGCGAGCAGTGCGATCCGCTTCAGCACCCGCGCCGCGTTTTTCTTCGCCGCCCCATCCGCCGCGCTCTCGCCCGCCTTCCGCGCCCATCTCGCGGCTTTGTCTCTTCCCGCAAGCGAGATAAAGAAATCGGCCATCAGCTCGCTCATCTCGTCAGCCCCGAGCGCGGTCGCATCCCCCTTCGCGCGTACCTCCATCGCCGCGGTATCGGCCACCAGCCATTCCATCACCGATCGATGGACGAACGAGAACCGCCCCTCCGCGTCTCGCACCAGGAGCGATCCCGAGCCAATCATGTGCTCGACCACGGCGGGCTCAATCCCTTCCACCACCAGCATCTCTCGAAACTCGCCGATCGCAAGCTCCTTTGCGTTCTGCTCCCAGAACACCGCGGCCAGGCGACTTACAAGGGTATCCAGCGTCGGGCGTGAAATACCCTTGGGTGCTCCCGGTGGGTTGACCCGTGCAAACTCGAAGTCCAGCCATTGCCCGATCAGGATCTCGTAGAGCTTGGCCGCGGTGATCGCGCCGCTCTTCTTCGCTTCCCGGAGCTTCTCCGGCGCAATCTTGGCGATGAACCCGAGCATCCGCGGGTTCTCTGACAGCCCGAGCAGGTCCTTTACCTCATCGAGAAGCTGATAGCGCTCCTCCGCCTCTTCCCGCGAGGAGATCATGTTCTTCAAAAATCGTCGGATCTGCTTCTCCTCGAACTTGTCGAGATTGAAGAGCCGGTAGCCTGGTACCTGCTCCGCCCGCTCCGCCAGCGCGCGCCTCGCCTGGTGATCGGTGAGGAAGTGCTGCGTTCGGCTCGTCACGACCACCTTGGCGAACCCCTGCGCTGCCGCCATCACCGTCTCGAAATGCTCCAGCGCTCGGTCGTAGGTGAGCCGCAGCGCCAGCTCGTCGAAGCCGTCGAACAGCAGCGCGATTCGCCCCTCCGCCAGGAGATAGTTGAACGCATCGAGATCGATCCGCCCCACGTCGGCATTGGCAAAGTGCTGCGCCAGAAGCGCCTTGAGCGTACTCTGCTTCTCCAGCTTGCTCATCTCCACCAGCACCGGCACGAGCGGGTGGTTGTCCCTGGCCATCCGGCGGGCCAGCTCGTGGAGCAGGAACGTCTTGCCCGCGCCGGAGTCTCCCAGCACCAGCGCAAAGCGCGGGTGCGGCGCGTCGAGCAAATCCCAGAGCGTCCCAAGAGCATGCTCCGTTGTCTGCTCTTCGCGTCCGCCCGCGAGGCTCCAGCGCGCCGGCTGCTCGACGTAGAGCCAGGGCGGGTAGACGGGGTCCTGATCGAGCCGGCTGGTCTGCCTGGCGAGGTAGGGTGAGAAATCAAAGAGCCGTTGGTACTCCCCGAAGCTCTTGAGCACCACGCCGCGCCGCGCCGCCTCCCGGGCGAGCTCGGCGGGGGCCGGCGCGCCACCGTGGATGAGCGTGGAGCGGAGGAGTGGATCCTGCTGTCGAAAGGAATGCTCGACCTCGGTCTGGTACCGGAGGACGAGCGCTTCCGTGATGGGCTGGTGGAGCGCCGCGATGATCCGGAGGTCCACCAGCGCCCCGTCGCGGATGGCGACTTCAAGCACGCCTGCGAACGGCGTCGGCGCGTGATGGCGCGTCACGGTCGCGCCGGGGTCGCGCAGAAGGGCGACTCGCTCAACGCGCTCGAGGAAGACGTCGAAACGGTCTTTCGCCTCGCTCGGCTCGAACCGCGTGCGCTCCGCGCCACCAACCGCTCTCTGCTCGATGGACCGGCGCGCTGGCTCCCGCCTGGGCTCCAGATGCTTTTGCAGAAAGGAGAGCAGCACCTCCGCCGAGGCGCGGCAAGCGAACGCGCGAAAGCTGTCGTCCTTGTCGTGATCGGCGTAGTCGCTCACCGCCTTGATCAGGATGGATCGTTTGCTGAAACGTGTCGCGAGATCGCCGATGGCCGCGCCCTCCATCTCCAGGCCGAGGGTGCTCCGCACCAGCCGCCGCAGGCGGTCGAAGATCTCCGGATCTTGGCGCACCATGCTGACCGTCGCGATGGCCCCGACATGGACCCGGAGCGGAGGGTCTTCGGGGAGCCCATCCGGGTAGAGGAGCCGCTCGTCGAGCACCGTTTCCCGCCCCTGGTCCGTGAGCGATAAGCGGCCGGCGGAGGCGATGACGAGACCCTCTTTGAGAGCATGCCGAAGCTGCTCCGTCCACGCCGGGCAAGCCATGGCACGATCCGGGTGCGCCATTGGAGTGGGCCCACCCTCCGTCTCGTGCGCATAGAGCGTGTGCAGGAGCCACCGCCGCTGCGCATCCTTCGAGGGTGGGCGTTGGTGCGAGAGCGCTGACAGGTCAATCTCGCGCGCCAGAAAGGCGGCGTCCATCTTCCACGTCGCCTGGAGATCGAAGCTGCGAAGATCGTGGAAGAGCTCGGCCTCTTGGCCCGTGGCCGCGATGAGCTTGCCGGGGTCGTAGCTGTAGAGCTGATCGGCCACGATCACGTCGCCGAGAGCAACCTTGCGGCGATCACCGGCGCAGATACCGCACATCGCCAGGCAGGCCGGATCAAGCTCGCCGAGGAGCTGCTGCCCCCGAAGGGCCGCTGTGCGCTCGCCCATCTGGCCGATCCACGCCGCCGCCACGGTGAGCGGACCGCCGCGCACGCTCGGGAACGTGCGGCGGTAGTAGCGAAAGCCGCCGAGATCCCGCAGCTCACGCCACCCCTCACTGCCGCCCTGGCCAAGCCGGAGGACCGCCTCCAGCTCTCCCTGAAGCGCCGTGACGATGAGCACATCGACAGGCCCCTTGGCCAACGACTCGTCGAGCGCCACTGTATCGACGGCCTCGCTCTCCCTTGGCGGCGCTGCGCGCAGCTCTCTCGCTTCGGCAATCCGCTCTTCGCCCTTTCGGGTATCAAGCCCCCCGATCGCCGCGAGGGATTGGGCGGTCGCCGCGGCCGACTGGAGCGCTCGATCGCCGAGACGCTCCGCTTTCGCTCGCGCCAAGGCGAGCGGCCCTTCGGCTTCGGCCGCTCGGCCGGTGCGGGCAGCGATTCCGAAGGCGCCGATGAGGGCCCGCGCTTCGGTCTCCAGATCGCCGCTCGCTCGCGCCGCCGCGAGCACCTCCCGATAGACCGGCTCGGCGCGCTCGAGATCGCCGCCGTCTTCGAGTAACCCCGCCATGGCGAGCTGCGCATTCAAGCGTGAATGTGCTCCCAGATCCGACTGCCCGAGCAGCGTTCCCAGCGTCGCGGCTGCCGCTACAGTGTGGCCTTGGCGGCGTTCGAGGGTTGCCTGTCGGAGGAGCAGCTCCGCCACGGGCCCCGCTGCACCACCCCGCCGACCCTCCAGGAGCGCCTGGGCGACGATCGTGGACGCCTCGTCCAGTAGGCTCTCCGCGATCAGCGTATCGGCGAGCCTCACGGCGAGCCTCGCTGCACCGGCAGGATCGCTCTGCGCTCGCGCCGCTTGCAGTAGCTCACGCAAGCGGTCGGTGTCGCTGGTTGGGGCTGAATCCGGCGGGGTGTCGGCCGTCAGCGCGGTTTCCAGCCCCGGCAAGGCCGGCTCCTCGGTGAGGTACTGGTCAGTCGCCCGGATGGACCAGAGATCCGGCGCCTCTTCCCAGGACAAGTTGAGGAAGCTTTGCGGACCGCACCAGAGCAGCGGGCAACCGAGGCGCTTCGAGAGCATGTCACGCCGCTGGTTCACGAGCCGCAGCCCCTCGTGGGCGGCTTCGGGGAGGCTCGCGGAGCCGATCAGAATCACAACACCCTTCGGCCCGGGATCGGCCTGGTAAAGGCTCGCGGCGAGACCTTTCCATGCGGCCTCGTCGTCGCGAGGCTCGATCACGATTGCGGGGCGCCCTGCGGCGGCCAGGAAATCACCCAACGCGCGCGCCACATCCGGCCCAGGGACCTCGACGGGGAGCAGAACGAAGCCGAGGATGCGCTCGATACGCCCCTGGATCTCACGGAAGCCCGCGAGGAACGGGGCCATCGCTGCCGAAAGTGGGCGGGGCGTGGGGATCACGGAGTCGCGGCCAGCCGCTCTCGCACCTCCGGAGCCCGGCGCACCAGGGGGTGGAGATCATACCACTCCTCGCCGTTGAGGTAGGTGAGCACGAGCTGCCGGCCAAACAGCCGGCTGAAGGCAGCGAGGCGTGCGCCATCGCCCTTGGGCAGCCGATGGGTGAGCGCCACCTCGACGAGCAGATCAAGATCGGGTGTGCGGATGACACGGGCGTACACCTGGCCGAGCTGATCAATGACCCGCGTGCAGCCCGCCGTTGTGGCAGGGAGGGAGGCCGTCGAGCTGAGCAGATCGCGGATCAGCCGCAGCACATCGCGCGGGTAACCGCCGGATGCAGCGAGGATCGGGTGGAGAGTCTGATCGAGCGCGAGCCCGAAGACGCGCTCCAGGGGGACGCGGCGCCCTACCAAGCGAGTGAGCTTGGCGATCCCGTCCTCATGCGGAAGACCGCTTTTGTCCGCAATCTTCACCATCGGCAGGATCCGTGGCTCGCAATGATAAAGGGCCCCGAGCGTCGGAGCGCTGAAGCGCAGCCAGAAGGGGAAGGTGTAGATCACATGCACTGGAAGCCGCAGCCACGCAGCGTGCGTGACAAAGAGCGTTTCGGCAGCCGCTTCCACGTTCCCCCGGTCTTTTTCGTGGATGTAGGTGAGCTTTTCGAGGCCGTCGGCAATGACCACGACCCGCTGCGCGTGCGTGGCCGCGCGCAGGCGGACGATCGCCTCGCTCATCATGTTGGTCGCCTCTTCAGCGAATGCCTGGAAGCGCAGCTTGAGCGCTCCCTCCACGCGCTCCCGAAAATTAGGGTTGTCTTTGATCTCGAGCATCAGCTTGGCGCCGTAAGCGTCGAAGCCAATACTCTTGATCTGAGGATCGAGGCGAGCCACGAAGTCGAAGAACCGGCGTAAATACCCGCTCTCGATCTTGCTCGGGTCCTTTCCATCCTTAATCGCCTTTTCTGAAGTCGCCTCCCGATCGAGCGCGAACGCCAGAATGCGCAGAATATCGGTAATAGAGATCGGCGTGTAGAGATCGAGGAGCTCCTCGAAGTTGATGTAAATGACGTGCGTGGGCGTGACCCGGTCCGCTTCGAGCCGCGTCTTGAGGCGGCGCAGCTCTGTGGTCTTGCCCGATCCCGAGAACCCGGTGAAAAGCTGGCAGGTCGCTCCCGTGGGCTCCCGGAGAAAGATCGTCTGGGCCAGCTCTTCGATGCAGCTCCGCCCGCCGCTTCCGCGTACCGGCTCGCCTTGGTCAAGCGGCTCGTACCGTGGATCATTCTCCTGCACGAGCGCCTGCTCGGGGTCGCACTGGGCGATGTAGCGCTGAAGCTCCTGGATCTCGTCGAGGTTCATGGGCTGGGCTCCTGCGCCGTCATACCCCAGCCCGGCGCAGGATACGACCGCCGCATGGATGTCGCGCCGAGGATAGGGGACGCCAACTTTTGGCCGCAGCGCAGCCCAGGGGATGGGTCAGGCGCGAGCCCGGCAAATTCTCCGTCGCGGACGAGGTTCGATGCTGGGGAGCGCGCGGCCGTCGCTCACCCTCCTTCGGGAGACGCCGCCGGAGCGCTCTCCGCGAAGGCCACCACATGCCCGGACGCCGTCTTGAAGAACGCTTCCCGCGCCCCATAAAACGTCGTCCGCGGCCCGATCAGCCGCTCGGCCCCGGCCATCGCGCGCATGGCCTCATCGAGCGAGTCGACATCGGTATAGAGCAAAGACGTCGGCCCCAGCGCGGCCACTTCGGGGCAGTCGTCCCGCAGGCTGTCTCGCGTCTGGAACATCACCTGTTGATCGTCGTGCGCGAGCAGCGCGAAGCCGAGGTGCTCGCCGTGGGGGACATCCACGACGACGGTATAGCCGAGCTGATCACGCCAGAGGGAGAGCAGCGGCTCGATGGCGTCGACGACGAGGAGCGGGGTGGTCCGTTTGATCTTCATCCCGCTGCTTTACCTGGTTTTCGGCGTTCTTGCGCGGCGGTCTTATGCCAGCCTCAAAGCACGGTGCCAGTCGGCGCTCCGGCGCGCGCCCGCGCCAGCGCGCGGTCGAGCGCGCCCGAGCTGTAGCCGACGAGGATCTGCCCGTTGACGTCGATGACAGGAATGCTCCCGCCGTGCTGCCCGCTGCGCTCCAGCTTCTGGCGCATCTCGGCGGCGGCGCCGGGGGCCTCCTCGATGTCCTTCATGACCACCGCGATCCCCTTGGACTTCAGGTACGCCTCCGCTTCGTGGCACGGGTGGCACCACGAGGCGCCGTAGATGATCACCGTCAAGGCACCTGACGGCGTCCGCTCTCCGGGCGTCGGCGGCGCCGGCGGCGTGCCTGGCACGTTGCTGGGCCTGGGCGGCGGCGGCGGCGCCATCTTCGCGAGGTACGCGGCGCGGCGCTTCTCGATCTCCGCTTCCCACGCGCGCCGTGACATCGTCTGCGCCGCGTACGAGCCGTCTCCGGCCTTCTTCTCGAGGTCGGCGACGTAGAAGAGATCCTTCGTCCCGTCCTCGCGATCGGCGACGATCACCCGCACCAGCGATCGCCCCTGCGCGGGCACGTCGGCCGGGTGGATCTCGACGTGCGGATCGCCCTTGTCGTCGATCCACGTCAGCATCAAATCCGGCGTGTCGTCGCGGATCGTCAGCGGCGGGAGGCTCTGCTGCTCGCCGATCGGCGCGGTGCCGTCGTCCTTCTTGTGCGAGCAGCCCGTGATCGCGCCGCTTGCCGTGAAGAGGGCGACGAGCGCCCAGCGAAACTGCTTCATGCGTCGCCTCCTGCGGAGGCGGTGGCGCCGAGCTCTTCGCTCAACCCCATCCACTCCGTCATCGCCGCTTCGACCTTCTTCGCCAGCGCTTGCTCTTCGCGCGCCATGCCCGCGAGCTTGGACCAGTCGCCGTTGGGATCTTGTTTCAGCTCGTCGCGCCGGCGTTCGAGCTCGATCTCGCCCTTGGCGATCTCGATCTCCAGCTCCTTCACGCGCTTGCGCTTGCGCTCTTGCGCGCGGGTGTTGGCCTTCTCGTTCTCGAAGGCGAGGCGGCGGGCCGCCGGATCATCGGAGGGCGGCACGGGCGGCGTGTTGCCTGGCCTCGTCGAGCCGCTCCGCTTGACGTTGCGCACGGTGCGCGTCGTGTCGTCCTTCGCTGCGGGCGCGGGGGCCGCCGGTCGATTCGACGCGCTGCGCTTCCCGCGCTCTCGCTCGAGCTCGCGGGCGCGCTCCTTCTCGTTGGCGGCCTCTTGCTCGGCCTTCGCGGCGACGCGCGCGAGGTTCTCCTCGTAGTCCTTGAACCCCGCGGGATAGACGTCCACCGCGCCGTCGCGCACGTGAACGATCCGCGTCGTCACGCCCTCGAGGAAGCGGCGATCGTGGGACACGAGCAGCACCGTGCCGTCGAAGTTTCCCAGCGCCTCTTCGAGGATCTCCGCGGCGGGGATGTCGAGGTGGTTGGTCGGCTCGTCGAGGAAGAGCAGGTTGCGCGGCTCTAACAGCAGCTTCGCGAGGGCGAGGCGGCTGCGCTCGCCGCCGGAGAATCCCTGCACGCGCCGCAGCGGATCGTCGCCGTAGAAGCGGAAGCGCGAGAGGTACTGTCGGGCCGCGTCGACGTTGAGATCGCCCTTCACGCTGCGGATCTCTTCGACGGCGCTCTTGGTGGGATCGAGCGAGCCGAGGTGCTGATCGAAGTAGCCTTCGCAGAGGTTCGTCCCGCGGCGCACGGCGCCGAGATCGTCCGGCGCGCCCGCGCCCGCGAGGAGCTTGAGCAGCGTCGATTTCCCCGATCCGTTCGGCCCGACGATGCCGATACGCTCGCCGCGGCGGACGAGGAGATCGACGCCGGAGAACAGCTCGCGATCGCCGCGCGTCGCGCCGAGGCCGCGCGCGTCGAGCACGATGTCCCCGGTGCGCGGCGCCGGGACGAAGCGGAAGCTCACCTTCTCGGCGGTGGCCCAGATGTCCTCGGGCCGATCGAGCGTGTCGATCTTGTCGAGCATCTTGCGCCGGCTCTGAGCCTGCTTCGTCTTCTGGCCGGCGATGTTCTTGCGGATGAAGTCTTCCGTCTTCGAAACGAACGCCTCTTGCCGCTCCACCAAGGCGCGCTCGCGCTCGAGATCCTCTTCGCGCGCGACGGCGTAGTCCGAGTATTTGAGCGGGTACGAGCGGAAGCTGCGGCGCCCGAGCTCCATCGTCACGGTGCAGACGTTGTCGAGGAAGGCGCGATCGTGAGAGACGACGAGCATCGCGCTCCCGAGGCCGGCGAGGTGCTTCTCGAGCCAGGCGATCGTGTCGAGATCGAGGTGGTTGGTCGGCTCGTCGAGGAGGAAGAGATCGGGCGCCTGCGCGAGCGCGATGCCGAGGCGCAGACGGCCCTGCTCGCCGCCGGAGAGGCTCGACATCGGCCGCTCCATGTCGGCGTCGGCGAAGCCGAGGTGCTGGGCGATCATCGTCACCTGGCGCTCGAGCTCGTCCCCGCCGACGAGGTGGTATTTGTCGGTCGCGCGCACCAGCCGATCGAGCGCGGCGTCGGTGCCCGAGGCGGCCGCGTGCTGGGCCTCGGAGAGCTCGTGCCGGAGGGCGAGGACGTCGGAGAAGCCCGAGAGAAAGGCCTCGAAGACGGTGCCGACCGCGGGCAGCTCGTGCGACTGACGAGCGTAGGCCACGCGGGCTTCGCGGCGCACGACCACCAGGCCGGCGTCGGGCGTCAGCTCCTTGGCGATCAGCCGCATCAGCGTGGATTTGCCGGCCCCATTGGGGGCGACGAGCGCGGCGCGCTCTCCCGGCTCGAGAGAGAACGTTACACCTTGGAAGAGCTGGTCCGCGCCGTAGCCGAACGCGAGGTTTGCCACCTCGAGGATCGTCATGGGGCGCCTTCTAGCATGTCCGCACAACGCGGCGGAGCCCGGCCGAGTCGCGGCCGTGAAGGAGCGCCCGGCGCGGCGCCTCAGCCGGCGCGGCGCACGCTGTGGCTCTTCACATCGCCGCGGATCCGTCGCGCATGATCTTCGAGGCGACGACGGACCTCGTGGAGCGCGTCGCGCCTAGCGACGTACACGTCCTCGTGCGGCGTGGGCACGGTCGTCTCACTCCTGGCCACGATCTCGCTTCCCGGCACGGTGACGTCGATGCGCACGAGGTAGACGCGGCCCTTTCGTAGACCTCGTGCTCCACCGGCTGACGGAGGCCAATGACCTCGGCCCGCTCGCGGTTCGAGGGGTTGCGCAGGAGGAGCTTGTGCGCACAGGCCACGACCGGCGTGTCCGACTCGCTCAGCCCGAACTCCTTGAGGATCTGGTTGACCTGGGGATCGTTCTCCAGATCCAGCCAGGTGAACAGCACTCGGTTCCTGGCCAGGAAGTCGCGGACGCGGAAGGTACCCTGGGAATAGCGAGAGCCGAAGTCTCGCTCCCCCGCCTGGATGAGCGTTTGCCTGGCCTTGTACTGTTCGAGCGCCGCCCCGCCGCACCGCGCGATCTGATCTATCTCGACCTCGTCGAGCGTGGGGAAGGCGATAGAGTGCAAATCGTGCTGGATCATGGCTCCTCCTCGTGGAAGCAACTCTTCTGCCGTCACGCGATCGCCCATGCGGAGATGTGCGATATCAAGCCGGGCGACGTCATCGCCGTCTGGGGAGCAGGCCCGGTCGGTCAGCTCGCCATCGCGAGCGCCTACCTGCTCGGCGCCGAGCGCGTGATCGCGATCGACCGCTTCCCGTACCGCCTGCGCATGGCGAAGGAGCGGGCGCGCGCCTCGGATACGATCAACTACGAAGAGGTCAATGTGCAGGATGCGCTCGCCGAGATGACGGGCGGGCGTGGGCCGGACGCGTGCATCGACGCTGTGGGGATGGAGGCGCACGGACACGGCCCGATGTTCGCTTATTCGACCTCTTCTTGAATAAGCAGGACGACTGCGTGAAGGTCGTGATGGCCGCGTGACCTCAGCGCGCGGGGCTCTCTTCGGGAGAGCCGCGCCGCGCCGCGCTCCGGAGCGATCTCGCCCGGCGAGGGTCGATTGCGACTGACTCTCGCGGACGCTTCCTGTAAACATCCTTCGATGGCTTACCAGTTTTCAAGGGAGATTCTCCGGATGAAGAAGAATAGCTTCAGCTTCGCCGCCGCGTTCGTCACCCTCGCGCTCTTCGGCGGCGCCACGACGTCGGTCGGCTGTGGGGGCTCCTCGGTGCCCTCGCTCTGCGCCGACTTTTGCGCTTGCGAGCGCTGCACGAGCAACGATCTGCAGAAGTGCGAGGACGAGGGCGAGGCGGCCTCGGACGCGGCCGACGCGGCTGGCTGCTCGAGCGAGTTCGACGCCGTCGTCGACTGCGCTATCGAGAAGGTGACCTGCTCCGGCGACAACGTCCTCATCAAGGGGTGTGACAGCGAGCAGGCCGCGCTGGCGAAGTGCCCGGGCCTCGTCACTCCGCAGCAGAAGACCGACTGCCAGAAGGCGGGGGATCTGGTGAATGCAAAGCTCAACACCTGCGGCGTCGCGGTCACCGTCACGCCCACGGGGACCACGAGCTGCAGCGACGAGCAAGGCACCGGCGCGCTCTGCAACGCGGCGTGCTTCGACGCGGCCAGTTGCGATTTCCTCAAGTGCGCTGTCGGCAACGACATGGCGGCCTGCTCCACCATGAACCCCAACGACAGCACGGGGTTCGGCAACTGCAGCTCGGCCTGCTCTCCCACGAACTGACTCGCGGACGCGCTCAGAGGGTGAGGGGAGGTAGCGCCTCCGTGCTCGCGTGGGTTGACGGACTGGCTGGTTGCCAGGACGAGGCTAGCAGTCGCGAGAGCATGGCCCAATCCCACGCTTCAAGCAATGGCCATTGGGCCAAGTTCAGGGCGTGAAGGTCACCCGTTGATCGCGCTCTTGCATCGCGACGACGGACCCTCCCTCGCCGAACGCCGGATCGAGCGTGCCGGTGCGCTGCCGCGCGAGGTGAATGTTCACGGTGCAGGGCGGCGCGAGCCCGCCGTCCGCGTCGCGCGCGGCGACGAGGGTCACGTCGATCCGACCCGTATCGACGGCGAGACGGTCGCTGTACCCCTCCACGCAGGGCCCGCGCACGAACCAATCGATCGCGTCGCTGCTCGTCGGGCTCCAGGTGATCGTCATCTTCGGGTGGGCCGGGTCGAAGTCCTCGCCCACGCGCGGCGTCGCCAGCCTGAGCCCGAGCGGCATCACCACGCTCGAGCCGAGCGCGCTCACGTCGTGCGGGCGCGTGAATTTCACCGCGATCGTGCGCCCGCCCGAGTCCCCGGGGAGCGTGCCTTCGTTGGAGGGCGTCGCGATCAGGCCTCTCGTGGCGCCGAGCAAGACCTTGTCGACGCCGTTCTCGGCGGTGAGCTCGTCGCCGTCGGCGAGCATCAGGAAGGTGTTGGAGAGCATGCCGCCCACGCGGACGCGCACGCTCACCTGCGTGGGCCCGGCCTCCGCCGCGCGGACGGTCATCTCCGCGTGGACGCCCGAGGTGCGCACGTTGCTCGACTTGGTCGAATCGCTGCACATACCGCACATCCCACAGCACCCGGGGATGAGCGCGATCAATCCGAAGAGCGCAGTGCGAGCCTTCATTTCCGCAGTGTTCCCGAGCTTTCGGCCGCGGTAAAGCCCGGCGGCGCGCTCGGCGCCGAGGAAAGCCGAGGCCTCCTCGCGATCGCGGGCCTCCCCGCGATTTTTCTCCTATCGTAGCGCCCCATGTCCGCCGCCCCGCTCGACCCCGATCCCAGCGAGCCCGATGCGCCCGTCGACCGTCGCCGCGCCGCGGCCGCGCTCGACTCGATGCGGGCCGAAAGGAAGGCCCTCGGCGTCTTCGCTGTCGCGGCGATCGCCGCCATCGTCTGGATCGTCCAGCCGGTCGGCATCGGCATTCTCCTCGGCATGCTGATCGCGTTCACGTTGCAGCCCTTCTATGAGCGCATGGTCGATCGTCACGGCCGCCACGGGCTGATCGCGCTCGGCTGCGTGATGGTCTCCACCATCGGGCTCCTCGCTGTCGTCGGCGGGCTCTCGTCGCTCTTCATCACGCGCGGCTCGGTGATGGCGCAGGTGCTGATCGCCTCCCTCGGTCCGAACGGCGGCGTGAGGGCGGCTGGGCTCCGCTTCGCGGCGCGGCTCGGCCCTCTCCACTTTCAGCTCGACGAGATCACCGCCAAGCTCCGCGACGCCGCGGCGGACCTCGCGTCGCGCGGAGCGGCGATCGCCGCGGCGGTGGCGACGACCACGTTCGACATCCTGCTCATGCTCTTCTTCGCGATGATGACGCTCTCGTTCGTCCTGCGAAGGTGGAAGGACATCACGATTCGCGCCGAGGAGATGCTCCCGATCCGGCCGCGCTACACCCGCGCCATCCTCGACGAGTTCCAGCGCGTCGGCCGCACCACGCTCCTCGGCACGGTGGTCACGGGCCTCGCCCAGGGCGCGTTCGCCGCGGCCGGCTACTGGATTACCGGCGTCCCCGAGGCGGCCTTCTTCGGCGCGGCGACCGCGCTGATGTCCCTCGTCCCCGGCGTGGGAACACTGACGGTGTGGGTCCCGGCGGGCATCTTCCTGCTCGCCACGGGCCACCCCGGGATGGGCGCGCTCGAGCTCGTGTGGGGCAGCCTCGTGGTCGTGGGCGCCTCGGACTACATCATTCGTCCGCGCCTCGTCGGCGGCCACGGGATGATGCCCGCGCTCTTCACGTTCGCCGCGCTCTTCGGCGGAGTCGAGGTCTTCGGGCTCTCGGGGTTGATCCTCGGGCCGCTGATCATGTCAGTCTCGTTCGCGATCCTGCGGATCTTCGCGCAGGACGCGGAGGAGCGCAGAGCGCTGGGCGAACGCCACGCGTGAGCGCGCAGCCGGGCTCTCGGCGCTCAGCTCTGGAGCCTGGTCCGATAGGGGCCGAGGGCGCTCACCTTCGCGGGGAGAAGATGAGGATATGCTGCCAGGGCAAGAGCTCCTGGCGCTCCACGAGCGCGAAGCCTGCCGTGTCGAGCTCGCGGATGGCCTGGGCTGCTGTCATCTTGTGCTCCTCCTTGATTGGCACGCTGGGATCCTCGCCGCGGAGCTCCACGAGCGCGAGCCGGCCGTCGGGCTTCAAGGCCTCCTTCAAGGCGGCGAGGAAGCGCTCGGGCTGCCCGAGCTCGTGATAGACGTCCACCATCAACGCCAGATCGAGGACCCCCTTGGGCAAGCCTGTCGTGGTGTCGTTGGAGAGGATCGGGATCACGTTGATGACGCTGCTCCGCTCGAGCTCGCGGCGCAGCATCGCCAGCATTTCGGGCTGGATGTCCGTCGCGTAGACGCGGCCTTCGGCGCCGACGAGAGGTGACATCCGCAGGGCGTGGTAACCGACGCCGGCGCCGATGTCGGCGACCTTCATTCCGGGCGTGAGGTGGAGCGCGGCGAGCATGCGATCCGGCTCCTCTTCGGCGATGCGCTCGGGCCGCGTCAGCCAGTCGGCGCCGCGGTAGCTCATGGTCTCTGCCGGCGTTCGACCGCGCTCCCGTAAAGGCGTCGAGGGCGCGCTCGCCGGAGCGCTGGAGATGGGCGGGGAAGGGGAGGGAGAGGGAGATGGCGACGGAGAGCAGTGGCCGGCGGCGAGCGCGATCAGGAAGAGGGCGGCTCGTGTTCTTCTGTTGCTTGAGTAGCTTTGATGAGCTGACATTTGGCCTCCGATCAGCCACCGACGCACTCGGTCGGCCCCAGCGTAGCGAATTCCTCATCACAGCGTCAGCGCGGCGTTGACGCGCCCGCGAGCGGGCCATCATACGCTACATGAACCAGCACCGAGAAGGGCGTTCCCCGCACCGGGACGAGGCGCACCAGGCCGCTCTGACCGAGGTCGGTGCCCAGCACATCGCCCAACCCGGCGGACGGCGCCTCGCCGCGCGCGAGCCGCGAGGCCGAAGTCGGTCACGAAGGGCCGCCCTGTCCTCGCCTCGATCAGCACATTCTGGGGCTTGAGATCGCGGTGCAAGATGCCGTGTTGATGAGCGAACCCCACCGCACGCGCGATCGCCTGGGCGATCTCGGCCGCGCGTCGTGGGCTCGGCGCCGGCGTCGCGACTGGCCCGCCGTCGATGCGCTTCATGGTGAAGTAGGCGATCCCCTCGTGCTCGCCGACCTCGTACACCGGCACGATGTGCTTGTGCTCCAGAGCCGCCAGGATCTGCGCAGGGTGCGGCTCTTCTGGCGGACATCAATTCCCCGCTATTTTACCAGTCGGAGGTGGCCGCGCGGCTTGGAAGTCGGCATCGTCGGGGGCACCAGTGGGAGTGCTGTTCGGGAACAAGGGTGGCGCTTGCTCGGCCTGCAGATGAAACTGCCAGTAGGCGTCCCAGTACATGGATGACATCCAGGATGACCGTAATTTTGATGCTCCGTTTGGCGGCGGCCCAGTAGACACACGTGAGCTGGTCCGCGTTGC
>Ga0105048_10003592_pt1 | contig 25408 bp, 24 predicted proteins | sample MAT05_FD_78382 | JGI IMG/M metagenome (GOLD analysis project Ga0105048, IMG submission 78382) | Freshwater microbial communities from Lake Fryxell liftoff mats and glacier meltwater in Antarctica - MAT-05 | ecosystem: Environmental > Aquatic > Freshwater > Ice > Liftoff microbial mat | place... | reverse complement strand
CTTCGCCGACCTCAAGCAATACCGAGCCATCGCCACGCGCTATGACAAAACCGCTCGAAACTTCCTAGCAGCCGTCTACCTCGCCGCAGCCGTAATCTGGCTCAAATGACGACAGGCCCTAGTCACGATGACTAGTCCGCCAACGAAGAATAGCAGCCCATTGAGATACACCAGGGTCGGATCGACCTCATTCCAAATTTCGAGATTCACTGCTTCCGAAATTGTGACGGCGACCAGCGTTGGGCCAAGTACGGCAGCTATCCGGCGCGTGAGATCCATGGCGTACCCCTAGCTCGTAGTTCAGACTAGACGCGTTGCGCCTGGTGCATCAAGTCATCGTGCCGTGGGCTGGCCAAGGTCACCAGGTCCGCACTAGACCAAAGGCGACAGTTGGTGCGCCTCCAGCCCGGACCAGTAGAAAAGAGGGTGGACGCATCGCCTGATCCCGAGCCCTCAAGGTTTGCGGCGCCGTGCTCTGTCCATCAGCCAGGCGGCGAGTGCGAGTATGATCGCGGCGATGCCGAAGACGATTCCGCCGACGAACATCAGGGTTGGAATTGAGAAACTGTTGGGGTCGTCCTCGGTCGCTCCCAGCATGAAGCCAAGCGCCGCCATCGCGGCGAAGATCGGAGCTGCGATCAGCCCGATCCTGATGCGGCGCCGGTAGAAGTTCGGATTGACGATAACCTGACGCGCATCCACCCGCTCGAAGTGAGCGACAACCCTGGCGGCTGCGGCGCTGGCGGAACGTGGGACGGGGATCCGGAGTTCGCCAATCGTCGTGCGTGTGCCGAAGCGGTTGGCGTATGTGGTGGCGGTTTGGAAGGCTATGATGGGCAGGCTTTCGGACAGCATACGAACGCTGCTGAACCTGAACAGGCCCGTGGTGGTGAGCGCGAAGTAGGTGTCGTGCGCCAGCACGCCGTCCGGGATGAAGATGATCTCGATGCTTGAGGCCGTCGGCTGTCGCGGAGGCGACCAGTCGTTGACGTTGTCGCCGCGCAGGGCATTGCGGGCGGTGTCGCTCACCATAAACTCGGCGAGTTCGGCAGCGGTCACGGTCCAGCGCGCGATTTCGTTTTCGCCGCGCTTGATCGCCGCGAAGACCTTCATGCCGTGCCAGAAGTTGAACGCCATCAAGGGGGCGAGGATGGCGGGAAGAAGTGCGAGGCCGATCTTCAGGCCGGAGCTGAGTGTGTCCTGTCCTGTTGCCTGCATCTCGATCAAGCCCCAGGCGACAGAGGTCCAGGACACGAGGGTTATTGCCAGGCAGATCAGTACGCTGCGCCGGGGTTTGCGAATGCCGGCGCTGAACACGTCGATCCTCCTTGGCGTATCGGTCGGACTACTCAGGCCTGTTGAGACGGCCGCTGGTTTCGCTGCGAAGCATCACAGCTTCATCGGCTTCTTCGGCCGTTCCTTGGGCAGGATGCGATCGTGCGGTCCCGGCGGGCGATCCTTGTTGAACAGCGTGACGAGCGCGCGCCAGCCGATCCAGAAGGGCAGCACGGCGAGGGCGCCGAGGATGAGCGGGAGGCCGCCGTTCTGGGCGGCCCAGGCGGCGATGTTGATGACGCCGTTGACGATCTGGCCGAAGCCGGCGCCGATAGTGAAGCCGGGCGCGAAGGGGTTGAAGCCGCCAGCCTGGAAGATTGCGCCGACGATCGTGCAGATGATGACGAGGCGCGTCCAGCCTTTCCAGCCGACGTTGAACATGCGGCCGGAGAAGGACAGTTGCGGACGCACTCGGCCGCCGGGGTGGGCTTCGTTCTCCCAGAAGGGGTCGGGGCCGGACACAGGCTCGAAGGTCGCGTCAGTCACCTTGGCGGGCACATTAGGGGCGGGCAGGTGAGTGTCGTGCGGCTTCGGGTCGGCCATTCCTGATCCTTGGTGGGTTACGTCGAAGCAAGACTAGCAGCCTGCCGCGGCAGGTCCATGACTTCAACCAGCGGGAGTTCAGCCCGCCTTGCCCTCGTCGTCGGCCTGGGACTCGGTGATGCGGTCGTATTTCGCGGGTTTGCCGGGCTTCGAGACTTCGACCTGGTGGGGATAGGGGATCGAAATGCCATTGCGATCGAACGCCTGTTTAACGTGCAGGATGGCGTCGCATCGCGCATCCCACCAGTCTGCCGTCGAGACCCAGGCGCGGGCGCGGAGGTCAACCGAAGATGTGGCGAGTTCCACGACCTTCACCCAGACCGGCGGCTCATTGCGAATGCGGCTGTCGGCCTTGAACACCTGTTCGATGATGCGGATGGCGAGTTCTGCGTCGTCGTCATAGTCGATCGAGAACAGCAGATCGAGGCGGCGCAGGCTGCGGGCGGAGGAGTTGATGATGACATCGCCCCACGCCTTGTCGTTCGTGATCACCACTTCGCGGTTGTCGAGCGTGTTGAGGACGGTGGTGAAGGGCGTGATGTCTGCGACCGTGCCGTCCTGTCCGGCGATGCGGACGTTGTCGCCGATGCGGTAGGGGCGGAACACGGCGATGACGACGCCGGCGGCGACGGCCTTGAGCGTGTCCTGAAGGGCGAGCGCGATGGCGAGGCCCGCGGCGCCGACGATGGCGAGGAGCGAAGCGGTGTCGAAGCCGAACTGCTGCAACGCTGCGATGAGGCCGACGGCGAAAGCGCCGAAGCGGACGAGGGCGCCGAGAAACGAGAACAGCGTCTCGCCGCCGGCATGGGCGCGGTCGATCTTCCGGCCGAATTTCCGCACGCGCGAGCCGAGCCATGAGCCGAGGAACCAGACCGCCACAAGGATGGCGAGGCCCTTGAGAGCAGAGATGCCGAGGGCCTCGGCCTGTTCAAGCGGGAAGCCGAACAGGAGGTTGGCTGCGATGGCGAAGGCGATGGCAATGAAGGCGAAGCGGATCACCATGGCGAATATATCGACCATGACATGATCGGCGGTTTTCTCTTCCCCACCCTCAACCTTGCGATGGCGCAGGCCGGAGAGGCGGGAAGCCGTCAACACGAGGATGCGCGCGACAATCCATCCCAGCACATAGCCGGCGATCAGCGCGATCGCGGACCACATCCATCTCTGGTAGAGGCCGTCGTAATCGAGCGCCCAGAGCCGGAAAGCCTCTAATTGCTGCTGGAATTCCATGCGTGAATCGGTCCGCTTCGCTGCTTCCCTGCTGACCTAATGCGGAATCGCCAGCAGCCCAAGGTCTTTGGGGCGGCGGCGGCCGGGGCGACTGGCCGTGACGCGGCCGGGGGTTCTGCTAGGGTCGGGCACAGGAGACGCACATGAAGTATCTGAAGATCGGCGGCGCGATACTTGGCGCGCTTTGCATCCTGATGGGCGTGGTCTGGATGTTCCAGGGCATCAATGTGCTGCCCGGCAGCTTCATGACGGGCGACATCAACTGGTCGTATCGGGGCGGCGTGCTGGCTGTTGTGGGGCTGGTACTGCTGTCTGGCTCGCTGTGGTTGGGGCGGAAGAAGGGCTCGTGAGCGAGCCCGGGACGAGACATGTTCTGATCGATGGTTCGACGGCGCGGCCTGCGGTGTATCGGGGCGTGGGCTCGGAGATCGTGCGCTGGATCAGCGGGGCGTATCTGAAGCTCGCTGGATGGAAGATCGGCGGGGATTGGCCGCCGATCGACAAGCTGGTGCTGGTGGCTGCGCCGCATACGTCCAACTGGGACGGGCTCAACATGTTGGCGGCTGCCGGATACTACCGTGTGAAGTTGCGGTGGATGGGCAAGGCGAGCCTGACGCGCGGGCCGTTTGGGTGGCTGATCAAGGCGCTGGGGTGCGTGCCGATCGACAGGTCGCAGAGCAATGATGTCGTGCGGGCGATGGCGGATGCGTTCGGCGCATCGAAGCGCATGCTGCTCGCCATTCCGCCCGAGGGCACACGCAGCGCCGTGCGCGAGTGGAAGAGCGGGTTCTATCACATTGCGGTGGCGGCGGGCGTGCCGATCATGATGACGGTGCTCGACTACGGCGCCAAGCGCATCAGCCTTGCTGCGGTGCTGTATCCGAGCGGGGACTACGACGCGGATCTGGCGATTATTCGCGGGCACTATGCCGGGGCGATGGGGAAGAGCGCGGGGAAGTTTGCGGGGTAGGGCGGTCCCGGATCAGTCGCTTAGCAATGCCTCAAGCGTCTCTATCCGATCCGCCTCCCGCGAGGGTTTGTCCCAGCGGATGCGGTGGATGCGGGGGAAGCGCATGGCGAGGCCTGAGCGGTGGCGGGGGGAGCGTTGCAGGCCTTCGAAGGCGACTTCGAGGACGAGGCCCTGATCTGCATTTGCGATGACGGAGCGGACGGGGCCGAAGCGTTCGCGCTCGTTCTCGCGGACGTATTTGTCGAGCTGGGTGAGTTCGTCATCGGTGAAGCCGAAATAGGCTTTGCCGACGGGGGTGAGTTCTTCGCCTTCGGCAGTGTTGCGCCAGACGCCGAAGGTGAAGTCGGAATAGAGGCCGGAGCGTTTGCCGTGGCCGCGCTGGGCGTACACCAGCACGGCGTCGACGAGAAAGGGATTGCGCTTCCACTTGTACCACTGGCCGGCGGGGCGGCCGGGGACGTAGGCCGAGGTCCAACGCTTGAGCATCAGGCCTTCGATCTCGCGCGTGGGCGGGTTGGCGCGAAGGTCTTCGAGGGAGGTGGCGTCGGCGAAGGGGATGAGGGCGGAGAGATCGATGCGCGGGTTGTCGAGTGTGACGACGAAGCGCTCGAGCCGTTTGCGGCGTTCGACGAAGGGGAGCGGGCGGAGGTCTTCGGCGCCTTCCTGCATGATGTCGTAGGCGCGCAGCATGGCGGGGCGTTCGGCCATCTGTTTCGGCGTGACGGTCTTTCGGTTGAGGCGTTGCTGCAGCTCGTTGAAGGAAGCGACGCCGCCTGTCGGGGAGCGGATCAGGAGTTCGCCATCGAGGGCTGCGTTGAAGTCTGCGGCTTCGAGCAGGTCTGGGAAGGCGTGGGAGATATCATCGCCGTTGCGGGTGTAGAGGCGGCGGACGCCCTGGTCGGCGACGAGCTGCACGCGGACGCCATCCCACTTCCATTCGGCGGCGAAGTCGGCGGGGGAGATGCGGCTTGGGTCGATCTCCTGCGCTTCCATGCGTTCGGTTTTGTCGAGCAGCGGATGCGCCAGCATGGGCGGGCGGAAGGGCGAGAGGGCTGAGGCGATGGGCTTTGGCGCGCGGCCTTCGAGCCAGGCGATCAGGTCGATGTAGGGTGCGGCCAAGCCGTGCCAGAGTTCTTCTATCTCAGAGACATCGACCTTGCCGAAATCGGCCAGCGCCTGACGGGCGAGGCGCGCGGAGACGCCGATGCGCAGGCCGCCGGTGACCAGTTTCAGCAGCGCCCAGCGGCCGGTTGAGTTGAGGGCGTCGAGCCAGCTTTCTGTGAGGCGTAGCCCTTCGGCCTTTGTGGACTCCATCAGCGTCTCGACCACCTCGCCAAGATCGGGCGAACGGTTGGCGCCGGGGCGCGGCGGCCAGATCAGCGAGATGGTTTCGGCGAGATCCCCCACATAGTCATAGGATAGCTGGAACAGCACCGGGTCGACGCGGGCGGCGACAAGCTCGCGCACGGCGGCGGGTTTTACGGATGGGATCGAGAGGTCGCCCGTGATGGCCGCGATGGCCCAGCCGCGCGAGGGGTCGGGCGTATGGCGCAGATAGTCGATGATCAGCTGGAGCTTCGCATTGCGCGACGGCGTGAGCACCAGCCTTTCGAGGAGCGCGGCGAAGGTCTGCATGGGGGGAATGTAGGGTGGTGTAGGGTGGAGGGCGAGTGTGATGAAATCGGGCATTGGCGCGCGCTGGACCAGACCCCCACCTGTCCGCCCCCTAAACGGGGCGGAACCCCGTTGCATCACCGCCCTTCAATGATGGGCAAGTTCGCGCAGCATGGTCCCGCCCCGTTTAGGGGCGGACAGGTGGGGGTCTCTGTCGGCATGCTAGTTCGGCGCGAGTTCGGACTCTCTTAGGTTGAGATCGTAGCAGTGGATGCCGGGGGGGCGGGCGGTGGCGAACATGGATGCGCGGGGGTCGCGGCTGCAGATGCCGTTGCAGTCTTCCGCTTCCCGGGGGCGGCGGAAGTTGGCGCACAGCGAGATGCTGGATGGGCCAGTAGCTTCGTAGGAGATGTCGCTCGCGTTGGGCGGCGTGCGGCCGGGGAGAACGGCGAGGCGTTCGGGCGGCATGCCGAAATTGCAGGGCTGGAGCGGTTCGTCCTTGGCGATGCGGCCTTGTGTGTTTGCGGCGCCTTCGACCGTGGACGGGGCGACGCCTGTGCCGTTGTAGGCGCACTGGACGACGTTGAAGATATCCGTCAGTCGGCCGGTCGTCATCTCGTCGAGGCGACGGTCGCGCGCGTCGCCAGGACCGCCGATGACGATGAAGCCGGCGATGACCGCAACGACGGCGATTGCGGCGCCGGCGATGGCGATGAGCGGGCCGAGGTCACGTTTGCTGGTCATTCTTGTCTCCCTCTTCAGCGTCGCGGATGAAGTAGAAGAAGACGCCGCCGGCGAGGAGGGCGACGACGAGGAGCTTGAGGAAGAGTCGCGTGGAGAGTTCGCCGGCCAGGAAGGAATAGACGAGGCCGATGGCGTCTCCGATCAGTGTGCAGGAGGCGATGATCAGGGCGATGTAGGTGAGCCATTTGCGGACGCGGCTGCGCTGCATGGCGGGGTTGGTGCGGCGCTGCTTGCGGATGTGGAGGGCGAGCCACGCGAAGAGCGGGCCGCCGACGACGAGGCCGGCGATGGCGGAGCGGATCTGCGTGTCGCGGGGCGAATAGAAGAGGCCGTAGTTGTACTCGCTGTCGAGCGCATCGGGGATGGCGGTGTCGATCAGGGCGAACAGTAGCGAGCCGAGATTCCAGGCGACGACACCGAGCAGGATGAACAGGACGAGATAGAGGAAGGCCTCGCGGGCGGAGACATAGGGGCGGGGCTTGGGGACGGCGAGGCCTAGGTCGTTGCAGGCATAGTCGTCGAGCGCGTTGTCGATCTCCTTCTGCGTCCAGCCGGCTGCGACGAGTGCGGCGGCGATGCGCTCTCGCTTCTCGCCGCGGTTCAGCGCCTCGCGGATGAAGATGTCGAGCGTCTGGTTGGCCATTGGGCTCTCCCTGATGATGGGAGGCTAGGGCCGTTTGGGTATTGGGGCTAGTGGGGGTGGCGGTGAGCACGGCCTCGTCCTTCGACAGGCTCAGGATGAGGCCTATCCACCACTGGCGCCTAAGCGCCTCATCCTGAGCCTGTCGAAGGACGAGGCGCGTGCTCGTGATGCTCGCGCCTCGCGTCGCGACTGCCGGGCGGGAGCCCGGCGGTGCTAAGTTGCCGCCGCCGTTGCCGTGCGTTCTTCTGCGCGGATGTCGACTTCGACGCCGGGTTCTGTGCGGAAGACCATCATGTTGCGGGTGGCGGCCGTGTAGGCCGGCCATTCCGGAACATTCGGGTTGGAGGGGTTGCCGGTTTTCGCGAAGGCGAGCCAGCTTTCGGACATCTGGTCTGCGATCTTCTGCGCTTCGGGGCCCGTGCCGGACATGGATTCCGACTTGGCGACGTTGTCGAAGACCATGCCGATGTCGAGCGCGTGGGGGACGTAACGCTTGCCGTCCATCACCGGGGTTTCCCAGTCGAGCATGTAGAAGAAGACCGGCGCGCCGCCTTGGGCGGACTTGCGGTCTGCGACCGTGACGCTGCCGCGGAAGAAGGAGTTGTCGGAGGACGCCATGAAGAAGAGTTCGGGCGCTTCGATATCCGGGTGCTTGGCCTTGTAGAGATCGATGATCGTCTTTGCGTCTTTCGACGGGAAGGCGGTCTTGATCGCCGCGGGCAGGGTTTCCCAGGTCAGCGAGTGGTTCGGGCTGTCGGCGGCGGTCAGCGAGGTGCCCTCGGTGCGGTTGCAGCCGATGAGGAGCGGCACGTCTGCCGATTGCGGCGGGCCATCGGGGCTGAACGGGTCGCGCGCGATGGAGCGGCCATCGAGCACGGGGCCGGAGCCCGCGCTGGGGATGCCCTGGGCTGCGGCCTGGATGTCGGCGACCGTCTTGTTGGCCAGTTCGCCGATGGTTTCCTTTGTGAGGCCGAGCTTGGCGATGACTTCGTCAGCGGCCTTGGCCGAGCCTTCCTTCGTGGCGTGTAGGATGCGCGGGCCGGACTGGACGACGGCGCGATGAAACAGGCCCTTGGCCTTGTCCATTGCCATCAGCGTGCAGACTTTCGAGCCGCCGCCGGATTCGCCGAAGATGAGGACGTTCGACGGATCGCCGCCGAAGGCCTCGATATTGTCGCGCACCCATTCGAGCGAGAGGATCATGTCGTGCGCGCCAACCGCGCCCGAGTCCGCGAACTGGTCGCCATAGGCGGCGAGGTTGAGATAGCCGAACTGGTTGAGACGGTGGTTGGTGGTGACGACCACGACGTCGCCGCGCTTGGCGAGGCGCACGCCGTCATATGCGTTGGACGAGCCGGAGCCCGTGGTGAAGCCGCCGCCGTGGAACCAGACGAGGACGGGGCGTTTCTTGCCGTCGGCGGCGGGCGTCCACACATTGAGGAAGAGACAGTCTTCGCTCGACGACAGCGGCGGGTTCGGGCGCCACGAGGCGAACAGGCCGCCGCCATCGCCTGACGGGGGCTGGGGCGCAGAGGGGCCAAAGCCCAGTGCGTCCTGCGTTTCGGTCCGTGCTTCGGGCGGCTTGGGAAGCTGGAAGCGCGTGGTGGCGGTGTCGGCGCCGTAACGCACGCCCTTGAAGGTGGCGATGCCATCCTCGATCGCGCCTCTGACCCTGCCGTGTTTCGTCTCGACGATCGGGTTTGCATCTACAACCGGCTCAGCCGGTTTGTTCTCTCCGCATGCGGCCAGCATGCCGCCGGCGGCGGTCATGGCGACGAGCGCGACGGATGCTTTCAGGACTGAGCGGCGGCTGCTCACGGTGTCGATCGACATGTTTCTCTCCCAGGGTGATCCGGTCTGACGCCGGGTCTGTTGCGGAACGTAGAACGCGCCGCATACTGCCGTCCAGACAGACTGTATGACGATCCGCGTAACGTTCCGGGGAGATGGCGGCTGGCAGCGTGGCTTTCCGCACCCGGAAGGAGGACCCCATGACTGGATCCGCGCCGCCCGATGGCTTCGCGCCGCATTTCCGCAAATCGCCCGTTACCGATCCGTGGGAGCCGCTTTACTCTCGGGTTCGGCATGATCGCGTGGTGATCGGGTTTCATGTGGCCGAGGCGCACACCAATTCGCGGGGCATGCTGCATGGCGGCTTGATCGCCGCGTTGGCGGACAATGCGATGGGGCTGAGTTGTGTTGCCGTGCTGACGGCGGCGGGGCGCAAACCGGAGGGCGGGCTCGTGACGGTGTCGCTGGCGATCGATTATGTGGGCGCGGCGAAGCTGGGCCAGTGGGTGATGGTGGACACGCAGTACGTGAAGACGGGGAAGACGCTGTGCTTCGCGCAGGCGTTCGTGATGGCGGATGGCGATGTGATCGCGCGGGCGGACGCGCGTTTCAAGGTGACGTAGCCGCCTACTGCGCCCAGGCTTTCTGCGGCTGCTGCAGGATCATGATCTTCTGCCAGATCTTGCGCGAGAGGCTGGTCGTCAGATCCTCGATCTCGTTGACCGCGTCGATAATGACCGGGTCGCGCATGTTCTGCATGTAGAGGGCCGCGAGCTTGCCGGTGAGCGAGAGCATCTCGCTGCAATAGTCGAGATACCGGATCAGCTCGAACTCGGTCATGTCGTGGACCTGGGACGAGGCGGTCGAGTTGTAGCCTTTCCACAGCTGGGTAGGGTCCTTGGTCAGCTGGTGCATGTCGACTACGTGCGCGATGGAGCGCAACTCGTGCAAGTCGCTCAACACGGCGCGGCGGCGCCAGCGGGATTCGAGGTTGAGCAGGAACCAGGATGCGGCGCCTGAGAGGGCGATGGTGTTCACTGCGGCGTCGACACCCTGGAGGACGTTCGACACCTCGTCGGTGACCTCGAGGTTCATGATGCTGAGGCCGAAGGCGAACGTAAGAAGGCCGATGACGCCCAGCGCGATGGCGATCCCGACGCCAGTGCGCAGCCAGATGTTCGGCCTGGCGACCCATGCAAGCTTGCGCTTGTCCTCGCGGGCGATGTCGAGGAGCTGGCCGCACAGGTGGGCGAGGCCGCGATTGGGAAATCGCTCCTGGATGCGCTGATGGAGAGTCTCCAGCGTTGCTTCGATCCTGTCGGCGTTGAGTGAGCGATACGGCATGGACGGCAGTAATGCCGTGGGAATGGGTAGGGGGGAAGGGGGATTCCTACTCCCCCGCCTCGTCTTCGTAGCCGACGAGGTGGAGCGGGCGGGCCTTGCGGCCTTCGAGTTCGGCCCAGCGGGCGAGGGCGTCGTCGCGGCCGTGGGTGACCCAGAGCTCTTCGGGGTTCACTTCGCGCACCGTGGTGGTGAGTTCGTTCCAGTCAGCATGGTCGGAGAGGATGAGGGGCAATTCGATGCCGCCGGCCTTGGCGCGCTGGCGGATGTTCATCCAGCCTGAGGCGAAGGCGATGACGGGGTCAGGGAAGCGTTCGGCCCAGGGCGTTCCGGTGGCGGAGGGCGGACAGATGATGATCTTGCCGGCGAATTTCTGGCTTTCGCTCTTCTGCTTCTTTTCCAGCGTGGCGGATTCGAGGGGGCCGAGGTCGATGCCGAGGCGCTCGTACATTTCGCAGAGCTGTTTCATGGCGCCGTGAATGTAGATGGTCTCATTGTAGCCGGCATCCCGCAGTTCGCGGATGACGCGCTGGGCCTTGCCGAATGCGTAGGCGCCGACAAGGTGGGCGCGATCCGGGAACGCGCGGATGGAGGCGAGGAGCTTGCCGACTTCGCCCGAGCTTTCCGGGTGGCGGAAGACGGGCAGCGCGAACGTCGCCTCCGAGATGAAGACGTGGCAGGGCGTGACCTCGAACGGCGCGCAGGTTGGATCATGGCGGCGCTTGTAGTCGCCAGTGCAGATCATGGTGAGGCCCTGATGCTTCACTTCGACCTGGGCGGAGCCGATGACGTGGCCGGCGGGGACGAGGCGGACATCGACATCGCCGACGCGGGTGGTCTCTCCGTAAGGGGCTGACTGGCGGGAGCGGGCGAACTCCTTGCCGTAACGCGTGGCCATCGCCTCGATTGTTTCTGGCGTGGCGAGGACGGCGTCGTGGCCGGCGCGGGCGTGATCAGCATGGCCGTGGGTGACGACCGCGCGATCCACCCCGCCGCGCACGGGGTCGATGTAGAAGTCGCCGGGCGGGCAATAGAGGCCCTGAGGCGTAGGGCGGAGGAGGTCTTCGGGGCGGATCATGCTGAAGATATGGGGGATTGAGGGCGTTTGGACAAATTCTGCCGGGGGAACTGCTCCAATCGCTGGGCCCGCGCGTAAGAGGGGTATGAAACACCTGCTCATTGCCGCCAGCCTCGCCGCCTCCGCCCTTTTGAGCGGTTGCATTACCTCACCCGGACCAGGAGGTGGGCCGCCGCCGGTAGCGCAGGTGGACGCGGCGCGGCTTTACAGCGGCGCGTGGCACGAGATTGCGTTTCGGCCGAACTGGCTGCTTGAGGGGTGTGTGGCGGGCGTTACGCTTTACACGCCGACGGACAAACCCAATCAGGTGCATGTGCGCGATTCCTGCCAGGACAAGACGCTGGATGGTCCGGAGAAAGTGGTCGAGGGGACGGGGCACATTCTGGACCCGGGCACGAATGCCAAGATCAGGGCGGACTACTTTCTGTTCGTGAGCCGCGAGACATGGGTGTCGGCGCTGGCGGATGACTATAGCTGGTTCATCTCTGTGACGCCGGACTTTGGCGAAGTGAACATCTTCACGCGCAACCCGCAGCCGGGGCAGGCGCTGATCGACGAGCTGACGGCGAAGGCGAAGGCGTGGGGGTATGACACTTCGCTTCTGGTCTATCCGGTGCAGCCGCCGAATTAGGGCGAAGACTGACGATACCAGACCGTTCTGCGCCGGCGTCACGGCGTGATGGTTACGGGATTGCGGCGAGGGTTTCTCGCCGCCGCCTTGAGTTTTCCCCAAATAGCCCGATCTATGCGGCTGGGTTCGAGGCTTCCTTCGGGGCCGGGCAGACGCAGGGACGGGTATGCCAAGCGCATTCGATGCGACACGGCGGATGATTGCAGCGATGCTGCAAGGCCGGACGACCGACGATATCGCCAGGCAGAGCCGGCCGGACACCGCGACGCCCCTGAAGCCGTGGATACGGCCGGCGAAGCGGCTGGAGCCGACGTTCACGGCGGCGAACTGGAAGACGCTGCTAGCGAACTCCGGCGCGACGGAATCTGACAAGGCCGAGCTCTATGACGCCAAGGCTCAAGAGCAGCTGGAGCGCTACGAGCACAATGTCGAGAATTATATTGGCACGCTGCGCCTCCCTGTAGGCGTGATCGGGCCGCTGCGGGTGAACGGGATTTTTGCCAAGGGCGACTTCTATGTGCCGCTGGCGACGACCGAGGCGGCGCTGGTGGCGAGCTATGGGCGCGGGGCGCGGCTGATCTCTTCAGTTGGAGGCGCGACGACGGCGACGCTGGCGGAGGGCGTGCATCGCTCGCCGGGGTTCGCGTTCGGAACGACGACAGAGGCCGGGCTGTTCGTCGCTTGGGTGTGCGAGAATTTCGAGCTGCTGGAGACGACGGCGCAGGCAACGACGCGCCACGGCAAGCTGGTGGAGATCAGCCCGCACGTCGAGGGCGACCATGTCTATCTCGTGTGCAGCTACACCACGGGGGACGCGGCCGGGCAGAACATGGTGACCATCGCTACGGCGGCGGTGTGTGCGGCGATCGAAGAACATTCACCGGTGAAGCCGCTGCACTGGTTCGTGGAGGCGAACTTTTCGGGCGACAAGAAAGCGTCGGCGATGTCGTTCCTGAGCGTACGCGGGCGGAAGGTGACAGCTTCGGTCGAGCTGCCCGGCGAGCAAATCGAGAAGCATCTGCATACGACGCCGCGGCGGATGGAGGAGTACTGGCGCATGTCGGCGCTGGGCGGCGTGATGTCCGGCTCGATCGGCGTGCAGGGGCATTATGCCAACGGCCTGGCGGCGCTGTATCTGGCGACGGGGCAGGATGCAGCCTGTGTGGCGGAGAGCGCCGTGGGCGTGACGCGGATTGAGCAGCGCGATGGGAACAAGCTTTTCGTCTCCGTGACGCTGCCGAACGTGATTGTGGGCACCGTGGGCGGCGGGACGGGGCTGCCGACGCAGAGCGCAGGGCTCAATATTCTCGGGCTCAAGGGCGCGGGCAATGTGCGGGCGTTCGGCGAGGTGATTGCGGCGGTGTGCCTTGCGGGGGAGTTGTCGATCATCGGGGCGCTGTGTGCCCACGAGTTCGCCAGCGCGCACAAGAACCTCGCGCGGGGCAAGGCGTGAGCGAGGCTGCAGCGCAATCGCGGGATGTGCGCGGGCGCGACACTCGCGGATTGGGTGCGCGGCTGTGGGACTACCAGGCCGAGCGGTTTCCCGTGTTCAAGCATGGCGTGCTGATCGCAGCGTTTGGCGCTTCGGCGGTGTGTCTTTCCGCGTTGTTGCGTGGCGCGGCGCCGGAATGGCCGTCGTTGGTTGTGGCTGTGCTGGTGCTGTTCGGTCTGTTCTTCCAACTGCGCGTGGCGGACGAGCACAAGGACAATGAGGACGATACGAAGTATCGCCCCGAGCGTCCTGTGCCGCGTGGCTTGGTCCAGCTTGCTGAATTGCGCGGCGTTGCGATTGCGGTGGGCGTGATCCAGATCGTGCTGACGGCGTGGCTGGGCTGGGCGGTGCTGGCGCTGCTGCTGCTGGTGTGGGTCTACATGGCGGTGATGACGAAGGAGTTCTTCGCTCCCGCGTGGCTGAAGAAGCGGCCGATCGTCTACATGGTGAGCCATATGGCGATCATGCCGCTGATCGATCTTTATGCGACGGCGTGCGACTGGCTGCCGGCGGGCGCGGCGCTGCATGAGGATTTCGGGCTGACGCTGGGGGCGTTCCTGGCTCTGTCGCTGGTCAATGGATCGGTGATCGAGATTGCGCGCAAGAGCTGGGCGCCTGGGATGGAGCGCGAGGGCGTCGAGACGTATTCGAAGCTGTGGGGCGCGGGGCGGGCTGGCTTTGCGGTGATGGCGATCGTGCTTGTCGGGCTGGCGTTGGCGGCGTTCGTCAATGTGCGGTCGGGGGCAAGTATCTGGTTTCTCGTCGTGCTGATGGCGGTGACGATGTATGCGGCGTGGACGGCCATCGATTATGCCGGCACGCCTACGGCGAAGGCGGTGAAGCGCATGGAGACGGGGACGGCGCTGTTCGTGATTGGTAATTACCTGTTGCTCGGCGTGTTGCCGCTGATGGCGTCGCTGTGGCTGGCATGAGCGATCTCCCGCGCATCCTGTTCGGTGCTGAAGCAGCCGTGCCTGAGGCGGGCGGCAAGGGCGCGGCGTTGGCGAAGCTGGCGGCGACGTTTCCGGTACCGGCGTTTTTCGTGATTGGTGCGGAGGCATTCGATCAGGCTGGGCTGAAGGCTGAGGCGCGCGAAGAGGTTAAGCGGGGGTTGCAGCGACTGGGCGGGGCAGGGCCGTTTGCGGTGCGCTCTTCGGGGCTGGAAGAAGATGGTGCTTCGAGCGCGCATGCTGGCCAGTTTGCGACGGAGCTGAATGTTGCGGCGGCGGATGTCGAAGCGGCAGCGCATCGCGTGTGGCGGTCGGGATTCACGGAGACGCTGGCGCAGTATCGACGAGCGCATGGGCTATCCGGCGATCCGCAGACACCGGCGGTAATCGTGCAGGTGATGGTGGATGCACGCGGGGCGGGCGTGGCGTTTTCGGCAGATCCTGTGTCGGGCGATCGCAGTGTTGTGGTGATCAGCGCGATCGAGGGGCTGGCGGACAGGCTGGTTGGCGGCGAAGAGGATGGCGACAGTTATCGTGTCGCTGCCGATGGCGCGACGCTGGAGGCCGAGCTGGTTGGCGATGTGGCGGTGCTGAGCGAGGCCGAGCGCGCCGAGGTGGCAGCCATGGCGCGGCGGGCGGCGGCGTATTTTGGATGTCCGCAGGATATCGAGTGGGCGTTTGATGCGGTCGGGCTGAAGATGCTTCAGTCGCGACCGATTACGACGCTGGCCCAAGGGCAGTCGGCGGACGATGACGTCGTCATTTGGGACAACTCCAATATCGTGGAGAGCTATCCGGGTGTGACGTCGCCCCTGAAGTTCTCGTTTGCGCGCTATGTTTATGCGCACGTGTATCAGGCGTTCTCGCGGTTGATGGGGGTGCCTGGCGCCGACGTGGAAGAGCATCGTGCGGTGTTCGAGAACATGCTGGGGCGGGTGGATGGGCGGGTCTATTACAACCTGCTGAACTGGTATCGCGCGCTGGCGCTGTTTCCGGGTTTCAAGGCAAACCGGAAGTTCATGGAAGGGATGATGGGCGTCTCTGAGGCGCTGCCGCAGGAGATGGCCGATCGCATCGCGCCGCCTTCGACGAGCGGATTGGAGCGGTTTGTCGATAACCTGAAATTTTCGCGCGTGGGTCTGGGGCTGGTCTGGCACGAGGTTCGGATCAAGCCGACGATTGCGAAGTTTTATGCGCGGTTGAACGAAGCGTTGGTGCGGCCCGATGCCGAGATCGACGCGACGCAGGCGACATCGCTGGCGGCGGAGTATCGCCTGCTGGAGCGGCAGTTGCTGGCGAAGTGGGATGCGCCGCTGGTGAACGACTTCCTCTGCATGATCGCGTTCGGGCTGGCGCAGAAAACTATGGAGCGCGCAGGCGGCGATGATGGCCGGGCGTTCCTGTCGAACATGCTGATCGGTCAGGGCGATATTGTTTCGGCGGAGCCGGCGCGGATGATCCGCGAGATGGGCGCCATGGTGCGCGGCAAGCTGGAGCTAGTTGCGCGGTTGGCGAAGGGTGATCGCGGCGCGGTGGATGCGTTGCCGGAATTGCGCGTGGCGTTCGATCGCTACATCGCGAAGTTCGGAGATCGTTGCACGCAGGAGCTGAAGCTCGAAAGCCGGACGCTGCATGAGGACCCGGCGCAGGTCCTGATGGCAATATCGGCGGCGGCGGCGACGCGTGGAGCGGAAAAGTTGGAGGAAGCCGAGCAGGACTTGCGCGAGATCATCCCGGAGTTCGGCAAGCGCGTGGTGGCGCGGTGGCTTCTGCAATGGGCCAAGGCGCGGGTGCGGGATCGGGAGAATTTGCGCTTCGAGCGGACGCGGCTGTTCGGGCGGGTCCGGCGCATCTTCTTGGCGCTGGGCGCGCGGTTGACCGAGGCGGGCGTGCTGAATGACAGGCGCGACGTGTTCTGCCTGACCGTGGATGAATTGTTGGGCGCTGTGGAAGGCGCGGCGATCACCGGCGACCTCAAGGCTCTGGTGCGGTTGCGGCAGGCAGAGTGGGATGGGCAGCTGAAGCGTCCTGATCCGCCGGAGCGGTTCAGTGCGCGCGGCGCGCATGTGGTGGGCGTGGCGACGCTGTCTGCGCAGGCGCAGGCGCAGGCGCAGGCTCCGGGCGAGGTGCGCAAAGGGCTGGCCTGCTGCAAGGGCGTCGTGACGGCAAAGGTACGCGTTATCGATGATCCGCGCGTGGAGGCGATGTCGCCGGGGGAAATCCTGGTGGCGCGGCATACCGACCCGGGCTGGATCGCGGTGTTTGCCAATGCGGCTGGCGTGATCGCGGAGCGGGGCTCGCTTTTGTCGCATTCCGCGATTGTGGCGCGGGAGATGGGCGTGCCGTGTGTCGTTTCCCTGAAGGGTGTGACCCAATGGCTACGCACTGGGGACGTTGTGCGTCTGGACGGCGGCGCAGGAACGGTCGAGAGGATTGGCGGGGCTGATGAAGCGGGGACGACGGGATAGCCATGGCTGACACTGACATCGCCAAACGCGCATCGTTTGACATCATCCGCTATGCGCAGGTGTGGGAGGACGCGGACGTCCTCGTCGCCGCACTGCGCCCCAAGCCGGGCGATACGGTGATCTCGATCGCGTCGGCGGGCGACAATGCGTTTGCGCTGCTGGCCGAGGGGGCGGAGCGCGTGATCGCGGTGGATCTCAATCCGACGCAGCTTGCCTGCGTGCGGCTGCGCGTGGCGATGTATCAGACACTGGCGCATCAGGATTTTCTTGAGCTGATGGGATCACGGGCGTCCGGACGACGGAAGCATTTGCTGGAGTTGGCGGCGACGAAGCTGTCTGACGAGGACCAGAAGTTCTGGGCTGAGCGCAAGGAAGACGTCTCGAAGTACGGCGTTGGCGGCATCGGCAAGTTCGAGCGCTACTTCCGCACCTTTCGCGAATGGGTGGTGCCGTTCATCCATACCAAGGAGATCATCGAGCTAATGCTGACGCCGCGCAGCCCGGAGGAGCGCGCGAAGTTCTACGAAAAGCGCTGGAACAGCTGGGGCTGGCGCCAGATGGTGAAGCTGTTCTTCTCGCGCTACGTGATGGGAAAGCTTGGGCGTGATCCTGCGTTCTTCGATCATGTCGAGGGCGGGCCGGCGGCGCAGGTGTCGCGTTTGACGCGCAAGGCGCTGGTGGATCAGGACCCGTCTGTGAATCCATACCTCTACTGGATACTGAAGGGCATGCATGGCGAAGCGCTGCCGCGCGCGCTTGAGGAAGAGCGGTTCGAGACGATCCGCGAGCGGCTCGACAGGCTGGAGATACGGCTTTGCACGGTAGAGACGCTGGCGGGCGAAGGCATGAAGGGTGATGCGTTCAACCTGTCGGACATTTTCGAATACATGTCGCCCGTGGCGCATGAGGCGGCGTACGGGACGATCCTTGCGGCATCCAACCCCGGCGCGCGGATCGCCTACTGGAACATGATGGCGCCAAGACGCGTGCCTGCGAACCTTGCTTCGCGCGTGACAACCAACAGCGCGCTGGAGGCGAAGCTGAAGCCGCTGGACAAGGCGTTCTTCTATTCGGACTTCGTGATCGAGGAAGTGGTGTGAGCCAGGACCTGGCGATCAGCCTTGCGAAGATCGCGGGCTCGGTCGCCCTGCTCGCGATCGTCCTGTGGGGCGTGTCGCGTCTGGCGAAGCTGATGCAGCTGGACGCGGAGGTGAGCCGCAAGCTGATCCATATCAGCCTTGGCGTGTACTGCCTGACATTCCCGCTGGTGTTCTCGCAGGCGTGGGAGGTTGGCGCGACCTGTGGGCTCGCGCTGCTGGTGTTCATGCTGGCGCGGGGTGTGGCGAAGACGAGCCTTGGCGCGGGGCTGCATGCGGTTGAGCGCAAGTCGTATGGCGAGCTGTTATTCGCGATTTCGGTGGCGCTGCTGTTCTGGCTGAAGGACGGACATTTTGTCTCGATTTCAATGCACGAAAAGGCGCCGGTAGGGCCGGTGCTGTATGTGCTGCCGATCCTGATCCTGACGCTGTGCGATGCGGCGAGCGCGCTGGTGGGGTCGCGATATGGCAAGCGGAAGTTCCAGATTGAGGAAGGCTCGAAGAGCGTTGAGGGCGTGGTCGTCTTTGCGGTGACGGCGTGGCTGTTGTCGCTGATTGTCATCCTGTTGCTGACCGATATCGGGCGCAGCGAGGCTGTGCTGCTGGCGTTCATCACGGCGGTTTTCGGCGCGCTGCTCGAGGGCGCCAGCTGGCGCGGGCTGGACAACCTGTTCATTCCGCTGGGTTTGTATTTCCTGTTGTCGAACCTGCTCTATCTTGGCGTGCCGGGGTTGGCGACGATTGCGGGCTTCTTCTTTCTGGCGCTGCTCGCGCTGCTTTATGTGTCGCGCGAGCGGCCAGGCGAGGAGCGCCATTTCCTGGCGGCGGGCGCGACGCTGTTCTTCTGCATCGCGATCTTTGCCGAGCCGCCGAGCGTGATTGCGCCAGGTGTTGCGGTGGCGACCTATTTCATTGCCGACGCGGTTCGGAGGAACGATCGGCCCGCATTTGACGCACTCAACCTGCTGATCGTGATCCTTGCGGTCGCGATGCTGTTCTTCGTGGTGAGCCATGTGGCGCGAATGGATACGATCTTCGGGTTCAACCTGTCGTTCGCGGCGCTGGCGGCGGGGATTTCGGGGCGGTTCGCGCAGAAAAGCTGGCGCCTGCTGCTGGTGATCGTGGTTGCGTGGGCTGCGATGTCGATCCGCACCTATTGGGCGGAAGGACAGAGCGAAGCGGGGCTGGCGTTCACGGTTGCGGGGCTTGGCGGCATCATTCTTCTGGCGTTGGCGGGCCGCGCGATACGCGGCCGCGACCATGACAGGCCGTGGATGATCCTCGGAGGGCTGAGCATGCTGATCGGAATTGCGGCCTTGCCGCTGTCGGCGGGGATGTCGTCGCCATGAGCGCGCCGGAGATCATGACGGGCAATGGTGCGAGCCTTGCGATCTATCGCGATGCGCCGTCGCTGGATAATGCGCGGACGGCTGCTCTGGGACAGTTTGTGTGTGAGAGCGCGGAGGCTGGCGCGGAGCTGATCCGCGAGACGATGGCGAGGCTGAAGGCGGAGGGCTTTGGCGCCGTGCTGGGCCCCATGGATGGGAATACGTGGGGCAAGCATCGGCTGGTGGTGGAGAGCGACGGGCGGCCGGGTTTCCTGATGGAACCAGCCAATCCAGCGCATTATGTTGACGCGTTCGAGCGGTCGGGGCTGGGCTTGGTGTCGCGCTACGTGTCGGCTGTGCGGACGGCAGATTTTCCTCCGCGCGCGTCGGGGACGCCGAAGGGAGTGCGGCTTCGGACGTTCGATGCAGCGCGGGCGGAGGAAGAGCTGACGCGCATTCATGCGCTGTCGCTGCAGGCATTTGCTTCGAACCAGTTTTACCAGCCGATCTCGCTTGGGGATTTCCTCGCAAGCTATCGGCCTGTGCTGGGGGCGATGGACCCAGAGCTTGTGCTGCTCGCGGAGGATGAGGCGGGCGGGCTGGCGGCATTTCTGTTCGCCCTGCCCAATTACGCGGAGGGCGCGAAGCCCTCGTCCGTCATTCTCAAGACTTACGCCTCGCAGGTTAAGGGCGCGGGGTCGATGCTGGCGAATGAATTCCATGCGCGGGCGAAGGCGCGGGGGTTCAGCGAGGTGATCCACGCGCTGATGCATGAGAGCAACTTGTCCGCGCTGCATTCGGACAGGACGGGGGCGAAGGTCTTTCGGCGGTATGCACTGTGGGGCGGCAGGCTTTGAATTTGGTTGAAGCCTTTCTCGTGCAGGTCGCCGCGAGGCCGGATGCGGCGGCGATCATTGCGCCGGATGGGCGTGTGGTGAGCTATGCGGAGCTGGCGCGAGCTTCGAACACGCGGGCGCGGGCTTATCGCGATGCGGGGATTGGCGCGGGCGATGTGGTGCTGATCGCGCGCGGGGTTTCGGTGGAGTTGTATGAGACGCTGCTCGCCGTGTTTCGTCTGGGCGCGGTCGCGATGTTTCCGGAACCTGCGGCGGGGTTGAAGGGGTTGCTGCTGGCGGTTGCAGCGGCGCGGCCGAAAGCGGTGGCGACGACGGGGATCGGGCATCTGATCCGGTTGGCGTTTCGAGATCTGCGAGCGCTGAGGGTGCTGCCGGAGCCGGGCGATGATGATTTGGGCGAAGATGTGCTGGCGCATCTGCCGGACGAGGCGCCTGCCCTGATCACGTTCACGTCGGGATCGACGGGGCGGCCGAAGGGCATCGTACGGTCGGCGGCTTTCCTGATGTTGCAGCATGAATTGCTGGAGCATGTACGGCGGACGAAGCCGGGCGATGTCGATCTGATCTCGCTGCCGGTTTTCATCCTGTCGAACCTCGCGGCGGGTGCGACGAGTGTTGTTCCGGCGGGCAAGCTGACGCGGCCGGGCAAGCTGGATGGGGGCAAGCTGCGGCAGCAGATGGCGCGGCATGGCGTGACGCGCATTGTGGCGCCGCCGGCCGTGGTGGCGCGGATTGTGGACGGCGCGCCTGCGATGCCGGCGATCAAGGCGATCTTCACGGGCGGCGGGCCGGTGTTTCCGAACCTTATGCGGGCTGCGGCGAAGGCTGCGCCTATGGCGGAGATATACGCTGTTTATGGATCGACCGAGGCCGAGCCGATTGCGCATGTGCGGATGAGCGACATCGCGGAGGCGGACTGGGAAGAGATGGCGGCGGGCGGTGGCTTGCTGGCTGGAATGCCGATCCCCGAGATCAAGGTGGAGTTGCGCGATCACGAGGTGTTCGTAGCGGGACCGCATGTGAATCGCGGCTATCTTGATGCGGCGGATGATGTGTCGAGCAAATCCGTGCGTGATGGCGTGTTGTGGCATCGCACGGGAGATGCAGCGCGGATCGACGCGCAGGGACGGCTGTGGCTGCTGGGGCGGCGCGAGGAGGCGAAGGACGGGCTGTTTCCGTTTGCGGTTGAGACGGCGGCGTTGAGCTGGCCTGGCGTGAAGCGCGCTGCGCTGCTGGCGGGAGAGCCGCGGGCGAAGCTGGCGCTGGAGGGCAACGGGCTGAACATCGCGGAGTTGCAGCGGCGTGCAGAGTCGATGGGCGCGATCAGTGTGGTGATTGTGCCGGAAGTGCCGCTGGATACGCGGCACAATTCCAAGATCGACTATGCGCGCCTGCGGAAGATGCTGGCATGAGGTTCGTGCGCGAGATCAATGCGGCGTGGCGTACGCGGATGAACGCGGCCGATCGCGTGCGTGTGTGGCTAGCGTGGGGATTTGTGTTTGGCGCTGTGAGCCATGTCGGCTGGGTGATCGCGCATGGCGATCTCTGGTATCACGGTCCGGCGCCGAGTTGGGCGCCGTGGTTCTGGTACGGCATCTGTCTGGTGGACCTGGTGGTGTTCTGGCTGCTGCTGACGCGGCCGCGGGCGGGTGTCGCGATGAGCGTTGCGACGATGATCACAACGTTGATCGTCAACTGGACGCAGTTCCCGACATTCCAGTACGTGTTCAACTATGTGCTGATTGGTTTGACCGCATTTGGCGTGATCGTGTTCGCGGTGGCGCCGTGGCTGTGGGCCAAGTCGCGGTGGCGGCTCAGCCCGAGGTCTTCAGCACATAACGCCGATTGAGCGGCTGCACGGGGCGGGCGTTGTGGGGGAACAGCGCGGCGAAGGCGGCGAGTTGGCTGGGCGAGGCGCTGATGGGTGTCGACATCACGGTCCAGTGCACCGATTCCGAGCATGGCGGCGTGGTGAGCGAGCCTTCATAGCGGAACGCCGAAGTCTGCGACGGCATGAACGCGGCGGCGTCTATGTCGAACGCGACGGCGGCCTTGCCTTCTCGTCCCGGGGCGGTGGCCCAGATGGCGTCGAGGTTCGAGTTGGCCGATCCTTCGAGGAACATCACTCCGACCACCGCGAGTTCGCCGTCGCTGGCAGCGTGAACGAAGTGAACCTCAAGCGGGAATTGCCTGCCATCGATCGTATGTTCGGACGGGTGATGGAAGTGGAACTGCTTCAGAACGTAGTCCTTGCCGTCGAGCGTGACGCTGCCGCCGGTCGGCACGTCGACCTGGATGGTATGGCCGGTGTTGACCACCATGCCGCCCTGCGCCGGAATCCAGTGCGGATGCGGCGCGTCGATGCTGGCGCTCATGGCGCTGGCCAGATCGATGGGTGATTGCTGGTGGCCGATTGAGCAAGGCTTGTTGTCTGGCGAGAGGTCGGCCCAGTGTTCGGGACCGCCCTCGCCGCCATAGGTCCAATGATTGGGGATGTTGGGGTCGGTCGATGTGCCGTGATCTTCCGGCGGGTCGACAAAGGCGGCTGTCAGCGCCACCATTGCCAGCGCACTGAGCAGCAAGGATGCTCGGATCGAAACGGTCATGAACCGGAATTATCCGGCGTCATGGCCAACAAAACGTTAATCGCCGGGCAGGGCGGGTTAACCCGGCCACGACAACGGGACCTGCAGCGCCTATTTGTACTGCATGGCTGACGATCAGCACCTGCCGGGCCTGCTGCCGCCGCGCTTTGCGGCGTGGTTTGCCGCGCGTGGTTGGGAACTTCGGCCGCATCAGGCCGCGCTGATCGAAGCGGCAGGTCGCGGGACGGGCGGACTGGTGATCGCGCCGACGGGCGGCGGCAAGACGCTGGCTGGGTTCCTGCCGAGCCTGATCGAACTGGAGGCGATGCCGCCACGTGTGCATCCGGCGCTGCACACGCTGTACATCTCGCCGCTGAAGGCGCTGGCGACTGACGTGGCCCGCAATCTCAAGGCGCCCGTTGAGGAGATGAATCTTGCGATCACGCTGGAGACGCGCACGGGCGACACCAGCCCGTCGCGGCGCCAGCGGCAGCGGGCGAAACCGCCGGACATCCTACTGACGACGCCGGAGCAGCTGGCGCTGCTGGTGGCGTCCGAGCACGCGGGGCGGTTCTTTGCAGACCTGCGGGCTGTGATCATCGACGAGGTGCACGCGATTGCGCAGACGAAGCGCGGCGACTTGCTTGCGCTGTGCCTCGCCACATTGCGGAAGTGGGCGCCGGCTGCGCGGCATATCGGGTTGTCGGCGACTGTGCGTGATCCGCAGGCGCTGTCGCGGTGGTTGGGGCCAGATACGCCGATCATTCGCCACCAGGGCGGCGCCAGCGCGAATATCTCGGTGCTGGATAGCGAGGCGCGTATCCCGTGGTCGGGCCACTCCGGACGGCACAACATCAAGGAAGTGTATCAGGCGATCAAGGGCGCGAAGATGTCGCTCGTGTTTGTCAACACGCGCAGCCAGGCGGAGATGACGTTTCAGGAGCTATGGCGGGTCAACGAGGATGGACTGCCGATCGCCCTGCATCACGGATCTCTCGATGTGGAGCAGCGCCGCAAGGTGGAAGCCGCGATGGCGGCGGGGAAGCTGAAGGCGGTTGTGTGCACCTCGACGCTCGATCTCGGAATCGACTGGGGCGATGTTGACCTGGTTGTGCAGATGGGCGCCCCGAAAGGATCATCGCGCCTGATCCAGCGTATCGGGCGCTCCAACCACAGGATGGACGAGCCCAGCCGCGCGCTGCTGGCGCCAAGCAATCGCTTCGAGGTGCTGGAGTGCCGGGCGGCCGTCGATGCCGTGAATGCGGGCGAGCTTGACGGGCCGGGGCCAAGACGCGGCGGGCTCGACGTGCTGGCCCAGCATGTGATGGCGCGCGCGTGCGGCGATGGGTTCGACGGTGTGAAGCTTTTCGACGAGATCACAGTCGCCGCGCCCTATGCGGATCTCGACTGGGAGACGTGGGAGCGCGTGGTCGACCTGGTGGCGACGGGCGGATATGCGCTGAAGACATACGACCGCTTCCGCCGCATCGTGAAGTTTCCCGATGGCGTTTGGCGGGCGCGCAATGACGATGTGCGGCGGCAGCACCGGATGAATGTCGGTACGATCATCGAGAACCCGATGATCAGCGTGCGGCTGGTGTCGTTCGTGAAGGGACAGGCGCCGGGCTCGGCGGAGGCCAAGCGCCTGATGCGGGCGGGCCGCAAGCTGGGCGAGATGGAAGAGTATTTCTTCGAGATGCTGACGCCGGGCGACACTTTCCTATTTGCCGGCGAAGTGCTGCGCTTCGAAGGCATTTCCGACACCGACGCATTGGTGACGAAGACGTTCGATCCGGATCCTGCGATCCCTACCTACAATGGCGGCAAGTTTCCGCTGACGACGTTCCTCGCCAGTCGCGTACGTCAAATCCTGTTTGATCGCGACAACTGGCACACGTTGCCGGCGCAAGTGCGCGAGTGGATCGAGGTGCAGGAGCGCAAGTCGATAATCCCTGCAGCTGATCAACTGCTGATCGAGACGTTTCCGCGTGGCGATCGCTACTACCTTGTCTGCTATCCGTTCGAAGGCCGGCTGGCGCACCAGACGCTTGGCATGCTGCTGACCAAGCGGATGGAGCGTGCGGGGCTGAAGCCGCTGGGGTTCGTGGCGTCCGAGTACGCGCTGTCGGTGTGGGCAGCGGAGGACATGCGCGGCGAGGACATGGACCAGCTGTTCCATGAAGACATGCTGGGCGATGATCTCGATGCGTGGCTGGAAGAAAGCGCACTGATGAAGCGGACATTCCGCAACAACGCGCTGATCGCCGGGCTGATCGAGCGGCGCATGCAGAAGGGCGAACGCACGGGCCGCGAGATCACGTTCTCAACGGACCTGATCTACGACGTGCTGCGATCACACGAGCCGGACCACCTGCTGCTGAAAGCGGCCCGGCAGGATGCGGGCGAAGGCCTGCTGGATATTCGGCGACTGGGCGAGGCGCTCAAACGCATCAAGGGTCACATCGTTCATGCGAGCCTTGAACGGATATCGCCGTTTGCTGTGCCCGTGATGCTCGAGATCGGCAAGGAGCCGGTGTTCTCGGGCGATGCCGCCGAGGCCATCCTGCGCGAGGCGGAGGATGATCTTGTGCGGGATGCGATGAGCTAGTGGATTGATTCCAACGTTTGGCGCCCCCGTGTTGCGGCGGCGATGATCCTGTCGGGGTCTGCGGTCCAGACGAAGGGCTTGGGCTGCTGGTTGTGCTCGG
>Ga0105048_10003591_pt1 | contig 25411 bp, 20 predicted proteins | sample MAT05_FD_78382 | JGI IMG/M metagenome (GOLD analysis project Ga0105048, IMG submission 78382) | Freshwater microbial communities from Lake Fryxell liftoff mats and glacier meltwater in Antarctica - MAT-05 | ecosystem: Environmental > Aquatic > Freshwater > Ice > Liftoff microbial mat | place... | reverse complement strand
GCTGCCTTATTATGACTTCAGTTATTATCTGCTGGTCAATAACCTGAGCGACATCGAGCGGCTGTTACAGAATGGCGGAGTGAATGAGAAGCTACAGGAAGCCATGAAGTTAGTGCGCAGCTACAAAGCCCACGATCTGACCAATCCGAAAATGGCCTTTGATCTGCGCTACAGATGCGAAGGAACATCAATAGGGACTAATTTTATCAACCCCGGTTTAGTCAAGAGCCCGTATATCAGTTTCCAGCCAAATATCGGTATTGGCCTGATCCGAACGCAGTGGGTGCCGTCGCTGAACTTAGACGTGCAGTTTATCCCAAACCGATTTAAAGGAGCGGGCTATTCTGTGGGGTATCTGTCGAATTTCTATTTCCAGAACCAAACAGACGGACGGTTCCCAATCCAGCAAAACAGTTTTCTGACGCTTGGAGTGGCGTTTTACCGAAACCGAACCAATCAGTCCGGCCCGGCCTTCGATAACTTACGGACCAGTTTTTCAGTAGGCGTACTCGTGCGTAATGCCGGTAATGTATTTCCAAAAGGGACTATCCGGCTAAGTGGGACCCTTTATCAGAAGGGATTCCTCAAAATTCAGCCCGAGCTGTATATGAACGGCTTCTTCAAGCAGGTTTATCCCGGTGTCAGAATTGGATTTGGGCTGTGAGATTTTACATGGCTCCCCCTTCTTCATCGGACCGGCGATCCGCCCGGATCTCGGGTAGAGTATCGGGGTCGATGAGGCCGAGCGAAGCCGCGTGTTCGGCAGCCGCAACGGTGTCTGCTACAAGCAACATCGGTACGTTGTAGGCCTCTGTTGTGCGAATGAGTTCGCGAACCGCTTCGTCGCGCCGATTCTGAACCGTTACATCACGGATATAGATAGCCCGGATACGACCGGGATTCTGGCGCACCACCTCCGAATAAATTTCGGGGTCTTGCTGCCCACTGTCGCCAATCAGCACAAAGGGCAGTTGTGGGTTTACCGCCATCACTTTCTGAATCATAGCCAGTTTGTGTTCATGGTGCGAACTGGCCCCCAATTGGTTGGCACTTAAACCCAGATCGCGAAGCAGAATTGGGCCTTTGGGTACACCCTGAATGCGGAAGAAATCAATAAGCAGATCGTACAGATTCCACGGACTGCTCGATACATAATAAATGGGGTTGAAGAGCGTGGTGACGGGTCCGCTTTGTAAAGCGCGGTAAAAAGCTGCTACGCCACCAAACGGCAAGCGCGTGTAGGCATTTCCCAAAAACGTGAGTCGGGCGGTTTGCAGAATGCTGGTGGCTCCCGTAACCAACACGGTATCGTCGATGTCCGAAATAATGCCAAACTGGCTAAACGGGGGCGAAATCATCAGGTGTCCATGTTTCTCCACCTGTTGCCCGTTGGGTTGCGTAATCCCTTCCAGATAATAACTCACCGGGAACCAGGCCCGACCGGCAGGCAGGGAATCGGGCGGGTTAATCATCAGGTCAAAATACCCTTCCTCGTCGGTAACAGCGGTGTAACTCTTACCAAAAGCCTCAACCCGAACAGTAACGCCCGGTACTTCGTCGCTCTCGAACCGCTGGTAAGTCGCCACCAGATTTTCCCAGAAACGGCTGTTGTCCGAAGGCGTGGGCAGTTCGTGCTGCCTCAGAATTCGCCCTGTAACAGAAACCGCCGTTTCGCTTCCGAAGCCCCGGTAATAAATGATTTGGTAGGGTTTGTCGTGGTCTAAGCGGTCGAACAGGCGGCTTTTAAGTGTATCAAAGGCAGCCTCGGCACCAAGGGCCGAGTTGATAAGGGCATCTTTCCAGGTCATTGTCTCAATAGGCTCGTATGGCTTTGAGTCAATAACTCGATCTGGCCAGAATAGTTGTTGCCAGCTTATTTTCCGTAAACAGGACTGAGTGAGGAGGTAGGGAGCGGGGTTCATCCAGTCTGTTCGGCAGTTCGTCGGATATTTTTGGGCTGAATTGACTCGATATGCTACGTTTATACCATCAATGTAACTCAAAAAACGCCTACCCATGTTTCATTCTACTGTCGGTCTCGTTCATCTTCTATCTGCTTTTTTGGCTATGGTAGCCGGAGCCATTGTATTACTCAACACAAAAGGCGGGCAGTTTCACAAGCGCGTAGGATACGTTTACGTGGTCTGTATGATTGTTCTTAATGGCACCGCTTTTATGATTTATCATCTTTTCGGGAAGTTTGGGCCTTTTCACGTGCTGGCTATCGTGAGTATGGTTTCTATTGTGGGTGGAATGGTTCCGGCATTGTTCCGGCAGCGCGTCAACAACTGGATTTATTGGCATTACTACTTTATGAACTGGTCGGTGGTAGGGCTATATGCTGCTTTTTGGGCCGAGACATTTACCCGCACCTTACCCATGAAGCAGTTTTGGCCGATTGTGATGATCACAACAACGATAACGGCTCTTATTGGCTCGGTTCTGATTCGCCGACATGCGGGGAGGTTATTACCAGAGAAGTGAGTGAAAAATAGCAGGCGTGATTTTATCGCTACTAACTATAAAGTTACTCCAATCAGGAGAAATAAGATCCCAATAAAAATCAGGTATTTTCCAATTGAAGGATTCATTAGCATTTTGGATTGTTAATTGCCCAACACTAATTTGGTGTAATCAGGTAATACACGCAAGTGGTCACAAAGTCGCGCAGGTACGGAATCCTGCTAACAATGGAATTCTGTTCTCGCGGCTTGAGCTTAAATTTGAACTCGTAAATCGGATTGATCAGGTAGTGCCGGACGTTGGCAACATGGTAACCCGTCCGGCGCACAATCCTTTCGAAACGCTCGATGGAAATGCCCGTTTCCTTAATCTCGATCAACCCTTTTGGGCGTTCGCCAAATGCTTTGAGAATGCCCACGTAAAGCGGCATTGGTAGCAAATGGAAGTAGGGGAGTTTAGACAAAAACTTGCTGTGGAGAATTTGCTGGTGGCCGCCAAACGGCATTTGCCAGGGTGGGAAACCGAAATAAATAGATCCGCCGGGTTTCAGAAAGGTTTTCAATAAAGCCAGGCACTTCTCCTGATCGTAAATGTGTTCAATCACGTCTTTCAATACGATCAAGTCAAAAGCACCACCTAGTTCAGTCAGTACGTCGGTATCATAAATATTCTTGACAAAAAACTGAGCGCGTCCGGCGGCAATATCATCGGCCATCATAGCGCGGGCTACCTCTACCTTGGGAGCTTCCAGCTCAACGCCTACGCCCACGCATCCGTGGTCGATAAAGGCTTTCAAAACGCCCCCCTCACCCGAACCAACCTCAAGCACCCGCATGCCAGGCGTGAGTGGTTTACGGGCTTCAATAAACGGAATGACATATTGCTTCGTGTTGAGCGTTTGATGCTGGAAATAAAGTACCCGGTCTTTATGGAAATCGAACATAAGAGTCAGTTTTTCAGTGAACAACGAACAGCCAGCAGTGAACAACGAGCAACGAACAGCCAGCAGTGAAAAGTTTTTCAGTTGATCGTTGTTAACTGTTCACTGTTCACACCGCTACCGGAGCCTTAATAGCTGGGTGCGGGTTGTAATTTTCGAGAGTAAAATCGCTGTACTGAAAATCGAAAATAGAGTCGATAGCCGGGTTCAAATGCATGGTAGGTAACGGTCGAAAATCGCGGGCCAACTGCGTGTCAACTTGCTCTAAATGATTCAGATACAGGTGTGTGTCGCCACCTGTCCATATAAATTCATGAGCTTCGTAGCCGCACTCCTGCGCCACCATCATTGTCAGCAATGCATACGACGCAATGTTGAACGGAACGCCCAGAAACACATCGGCGCTTCGCTGATAAAGCTGACACGACAACTTTGGTTTGCGGTCCGGCGATCCGGTTTCGCCCCGCAGCTCATCGGGGGGAGCTACGTAAAACTGAAACAGTAAATGGCAGGGGGGGAGGGCCATATTCGGGACATCGGCGGGGTTCCAGGCTGACACGATTATCCGGCGCGAATCGGGCTTGTTTTTGAGCTGGTTCAGCACATCCTGCAACTGGTCAATCACGCGGCCATCGGGCGTTACCCAACTCCGCCACTGCTTGCCATACACGTCGCCAAGGTCGCCGTTTTCGTCCGCCCATTCGTTCCAGATTGTTACCCCATTATCGGTCAGATACTTGATGTTTGTTTCGCCCCGAATGAACCATAGCAACTCGTGGATAATCGACTTGGTATGGACTTTTTTGGTGGTTAAGAGGGGGAAACCCTGGCGCAAGTCGAAACGCATTTGGTAGCCAAACACGCTGATGGTCCCCGTACCTGTACGGTCGGTTTTGCGGGTGCCGTTAGCCAGAATATGCCGAAGCAGGTCGTGGTATTGTTGCATTAGGGTGATACAAAATGAAAGCCCAAAATTAGTTAAATAGCAAAGACGGCAGAAGAAAGATGGTGAATTGTCTTTCTTCTGCCGTCTTTACTACTGCTTCAACAAGCTACGCCTGTGCTTTTTTCTTCATGCAGCAGCTCGAACTGCTCATTTTGTCGCAGTTCTCTTTTTTGGTTTCTGTACACTCTGCTTTGGCCTTCGCTTTGGCTTTCTTGCTTTTGGCGGCAGGGCCAGCCATCGAAATAGTCGAGAGGGTAGCCAGCAGGGCAAGGCCCATCAATACTTTTTTCATGTTGGATTTTGTTTAAGCGGTTCTGGTGCAATAACGCACAGCGACTTATAAAACGCAAAAATTAAGCCAATAAAGGGTTTTATGTAGCCGCATCAAACCAGCCTGATTATTAGGCATCAATTTTGCACTTTAGTATATTTCATTTCGCATCAACTTAGCTACGATAACTAAGTTCTACTTACCCTGAAGCGTATGTTTTTCTACGTTCTTGCCTGGATTGTCTGTTTTTATAGTGTTGGGGCACAACAGCCCACTAGAATACAAACCTCTAATTCAGTCAGAATTTATGGTTCGTGTTATAATGCTGGCACGGGTGTAGACCTAAAAGTCAGAGCGTTTGCCCTGTTCCGAAAAAGCAGAATGCCGTTGGGCGAGAGCAGCGATGCCGGTGACTTTGATTTTCAAATACCCGATTCAACAAGGTTTCTTTCTTTTGAATGTAAAGGCTTCCGAACGGCCACAATTCCGGTCCGATTTCTGGGAACGGTAACCAGCGATTCAAAATTCAGGATTGGTATCCCCATGAGCACTAAAGAATCCCTGCCTATCCAGCCAATGAATCAACTGGTTTTTTGTTTTACTATGCTGGATAGTCTGGATGTTACCTGCGAAGTGAAGGAAATTGATAATTCAGACCATGTAGTTAGCTTTAATTTCAAACGAGGAAAGCCACCCCGTACCGTGACCATCCAGAATTTCAAACAGGGAACCTATTTGCTGACGGCCTCCACTGCCGACGGACGGGTGCTATTAAACGAAGAGATGACTGCTGGGCTGGGTATCAATTTCAAAGCGGTTTACATAAAAAAATCGAATAAGTCGAAGGAGCCTGCTCTGGCCAAAACCAGCGACAAGAGTCCCGCCAATCCATTCGATACGAAGACATCGTTGTACTTCGAGCAAAGCAGTTACGAGTTACGAAAAGAAACGAAAGTATCATTAGACTCCATTGCCCGCCTACTGATAGAGCAACCAAACCTGGTGGCCCATTTAACTGGTTATACCGACAATGTGGGCAAGCGCGAACTGAACGTGACCTTGTCGGAATATCGGGCACGCATGGTGGAGGGCTACCTGCGCCAAAAAGGCATACCGTCGCAGCGGCTTGTTTCGGCCGGGAAAGGCCCCGACTCGTCGGTGGCAGCCAACGACCTCGAAGAAGCCAAAAGCAGAAGCCGACGCGTTGTTATTCAATTATCGCCCAGATGACGGATCTTACGCGTTTACCAATGAAACCCCTGAGCCCTATCGAAACAGCCCACTTGTTTCCGGTGCTTCACCAAAAACTCATTGATTTGTTGAAGAGCCTTTCGCCCGACGACTGGCACCGTGAAACAATCTGCGCCGGTTGGTCGGTAAAAGACGTAGCCTCGCATGTACTGGATACGTCGCTGCGTACCATCACGCTGTATCGTGATGGCTATTCCTCGCCGGAGAAACCGGATATACGGTCTTACCGTGATCTGGTCGATTTTCTCAACAAACTTAATAATGACTGGGTCCGGGCCACCCGCCGACTGAGTCCGGCTGTGCTGGTCGACTGGATGGAACAGGCTGGTAGCGATGCCGACGAACAGTTAATGACCCTATCTCCCAGTGAACCTGCTGTTTTTTCGGTAGCCTGGGCCGGGCAGGATGTTTCGCCTAACTGGTTTCATGTGGCCCGCGAATACACCGAACGATGGCACCATCAGCAGCAAATCAGGCTGGCCGTTGGTAAAACAGAAGACATTCTATCCGACACACTCTATCAGCCTGTTCTCGATACGTTTATGCGGGCACTGCCTTATGCCTACCGCAATACGTCGGCAGCAGATGGAACCCTGCTTCACGTTAAGGTAAATGATCTGGTGGCAGGCGACTGGTTTTTGCACCGTCAGAATAACCAGTGGGACCTGGTAGAGAACAACGAACAGAAACAGCCGGATACCATTGTCCGCATTGACCGGACCTATGCCTGGCAATTGTTTACCCGAAACGTGCCATCGGAAGTAGCGGCCTCGCATATCAAGGTAGAAGGGAGCAAATTGCTTGGTTTAAGTGTACTCTTAATGAGGTCAGTAATGATTTAGTAAGCTCTTTTTAAGTCTTTTTTAAGCTTCTTTTAATCATTTAGCAGCTTGTTGGCGTTTAGACATAAACCTCAACGAGCATGAATACCGATTACACCGAAGCCGCCGTCTGCCGGGTCGATGACCTGGCCGACGGTCAAATGAAAGACGTCCGCGTAGGGGATACCGATGTGCTGCTGGCCCAGGTCGATGGTCAATACTACGCACTGTACCCAAAATGTGCTCATTATCAGGCTCCACTGGTGAAGGGTCTTTTGAACGGCCATCGACTGATTTGCCCCTGGCACAATGCCTGTTTCGACGTTCGGAATGGGCACCGGCTCGAAGCACCAGCGCTGAACGGGCTAACTACCCACGAAGTGCGAATTGAGGGGGATCAGGTATTTGTGCGCCTGACCACCGATAAGCCGAGCATGATTAATCCATTGGTAGCCCCCGACGAAAGTAACACCGAAACCTGTGTGATTGTAGGAGGTGGAGGAGCCGGGGCGTTTGCGATTGAGGGACTCCGTGAAGGCGGTTTCACAGGTCGAATCATTATGCTCACCTTGAGTCAGGAAGCTCCCTACGACCGGCCCAACTGCTCGAAAAACTACTTGCAGGGGAAAGCTCCCGATGAATGGATGCCGCTGCGCGACGAGGCCTTTTATACGAATTATGGCATCGAAATTCGCACGAATCAGCGTGTTACCTCTCTTGATCCTTCTACCAGAAAAATTGAACTGGAGTCTGGCGAAACGCTGACCTACGATCAGGCCCTGATTTGTCCCGGGGGCAAACCAAATGTATTACCTATTCCCGGTGTTGATCTTGGTAATATCTTGACATTGAGAACGCTGCACGATAGCCAGAAGCTACGTAAGCTGGGGCAGAAGGGCAAACAGGTTGTGATTGTCGGCAGTTCGTTTATTGGATTGGAAGCAGCTATGAGCCTCCGCAAACTGGGCTGTGAGGTCACCGTAATAGGTCAGGAAAGTGTACCCTTTGAAAGAATATTGGGTGCCCGAATTGGCCGGGTTATGCAGAGCTGGCACGAGAAAGAGGGCATCAAGTTTCAACTCGGCCGCAAGGTCACGCGGTTGGAAGGCGTGGGGTCTGTCAGCGCCGTTGTATTGGATAACGGCGAGTCACTACCTGCTGATTTTGTATTGCTGGGCATCGGTGTTAAGCCCCAAACCGATTTTCTGAAAGGCGTTGATCTTGAAAAAGACGGCGGTGTAAAAACCGATGAATACCTTCAGGTTACAGAAGGCCTTTTTGCTGCCGGTGATATTGTCCATTACCCCACACCCGACGGCCTGGAGCGCACCGAACACTGGAAAGTAGCAGGTCAGCAGGGCTACGTAGCCGGGTTAAACATGGCCCGACTTGGATTGGCCCGGCTTGGACTAGCCCGGCCTGGAGAAGCCCGATCCCTGTTAGCTACTTCAGTCAATGTCGTAGAATTGGAGCCCTATCGAAGTGTTCCATTTTTCTGGAGCAATCAGCAAAGCAAGCGTATCAACTACATTGGCTACGGCGATTCATTCGATGAAATTATTTACGAGGGTAAGCCCGAAACCGATGATTTTTTTTTGACCTACTATATCAAAGCTGATAAGGTCAAAGCCGTAGCTGCCTTGAAATGCGACAAGGAAATTATCGCTATTCGCGAGTTGATTCAAGCGGGACACGCACCATCTGTAGACGATGTTCGGCGGGGCGCAAATTGGGTAGAAGAATTAAAGAACTTGAATCTGCGAAAGTTTTGGGCTGATTCCGAAAAGTAGGTAACAAAAAGCACATCCTTAACCTTTAGTAAGTGCAGATTACACCGTAGTCTCGTACCAATTAATCTCTTAGGCAACTACAAGTATCAACAACTACAAAATGATTGAAGCAAAAGGATACGCTGCTCAGGACCCCCACTCAGCCCTAGCACCATTTCAGTTCGAACGGCGGGAAATAGGCCCCCATGATGTTCAGTTTGAGATTCTTTTTTGTGGCGTTTGCCATTCCGATCTCCACCAGATTCGCGACGAGTGGGGTGGGTCGATTTTTCCAATGGTGCCGGGCCACGAAATTGTGGGCCGGGTTATGGCTGTTGGTAATCATGTTACCCGATTTAAGGCGGGCGATCTGGCTGGCGTAGGTTGCCTGGTCGATTCGTGTCGTCATTGCGAAAACTGTAAAGACGGACTTGAGCAATACTGCCTCAATGGAGCCTCACAAACGTACAACGGCTACGAGCAGGATCATAAAACACCTACCTACGGCGGGTATTCGAACACGATAGTGGTTCACGAAGATTTTGTACTGCACGTCCCCGAAAAACTGGATCTAGCGGCAGTAGCGCCACTTTTGTGCGCCGGCATCACTACTTACTCGCCCCTTCGTCACTGGAAAGTAGGCGAAGGACACAACGTTGCGGTACTTGGTTTAGGCGGTTTGGGCCACATGGCGGTCAAATTTGCAGTAGCGTTCGGCGCCGAGGTGACTATGTTGAGCACGTCGCCATCCAAAGCAGAAGATGCCAAACGATTGGGTGCTCACAAGTTTGTACTCACCAGCGACAAAGAGCAGGTGAAGGAAGTGAAACGCTACTTCGATTTCATTATCGATACCGTTTCGGCTCCCCACGACTACAACATGTATCTGGGTTTGCTGAAGACCAACGGCGTACATATTTGCGTTGGCGCCCCCCCAACGCCAACCGAAATTCTGGGCTTCAACCTGATTGGTGGTCGCAAAAGCGTCGCCGGTTCAATGATTGGCGGCCTGCCCGAGACGCAGGAGATGCTGGACTACTGTGCCGAACACGACATTGTGTCGGATATAGAATTGATCCAGATGAAAGACATCGACTCGGCCTACGAACGAATGCTGAAAGGCGATGTGCGCTACCGATTTGTGATCGATATGAGTTCGCTTTAATCAAGGTCATGCACGACTTGTAATTGCTTAATATGGGCTTTAATGTTAGCGTTAAACGCTGTTTTATTGCTAACATTACCGCTTAGTCTTTGCATGTGTAGAACGATACCCGCTTCATTTTCCACAATAAGATTAAGCACGGCTCGATTCAAATTAGGGCGATGGTCGCTGCTATAACCTGGTCTAAGATGTAATAAGTGAGCATCCACTTCTTCTTCCCGTGAATTATAAACCCCATCTAAATGAAAATCCGTACTATCCATGTGTCCATTTTTTGAGTTCAGTCCCAAAATTTTACATATTTGTGGCGATAGATGCGCGTATAACTCCGTACAACCATAGCTATGTATCGCATCTAAGGCCCGACCCAGTACCGTATCATTTAATTGACTCGCTTCAATATCAGGTCCCAAAAGAACTTCAATAGGTTTATCTTCAAAAAAAGTCGATACCATGTATAATGTCCTTTGGGGAAACTCTAAGCCATTTAATGTCAGCGCTTTACAAATTGTTCCAATGCTTATTTCGCGCCCAACACCATCAACTTGAAGCTGTTTGTCTATCGCTTCTACTAGACATAATTCATCTACCATCCCACTCACAATACCTAAATGGCCTAGATTTTTACTCTATAATTTGTTTCCATTCGCAAAGTTAAGGAAAATAGCCCTTTTCAATATCTTGTTGGGAAATGTCGGAGAAACGAGGACGATAAAAATTTGGACATTAATAGAGAGATTTTAATTAGAGTATTTAAAAAATAGTTACAGTTTATTTTTTAAACGTAAGGCAGTTTTGGCAGCTTATAGTTACTCATTTTGGCCAAAAAAAAGGCTAAAATAATTCGGACGGGGTCTTCCCATTGCAGTTGCGTACATTTGTCTTATGCCAACAATAACAATTGCTCCCCTCGAGCAGAGCCTCCCTGCCTTTATTGACCAGATCAATCCTTCGGCAATCGCCGTTCTGGTCGACAATCATACCTACCGACACTGTTATCCTGCCGTAAAAGCGCTGTTGCCAAAGCACTCGCTTATTCGTATTCGGGCGGGCGAGGAACAAAAACATCTGGCTACCTGCCAAACCATATGGGACGCTCTCACCCGTGCTAACTTCGACCGGCATGCCCTGGTGTTGAACCTTGGTGGGGGTGTTATTGGCGATATGGGCGGTTTTTGTGCCGCCACCTACAAACGCGGTATTGCCTTTGCCCAACTTCCAACAACGCTCTTAGCGCAGGTTGACGCCAGCGTGGGTGGTAAACTTGGTATTGATTTTCAAGGGTTAAAAAACCACATCGGCGTATTTAAATTACCCGATGCCATACTGATCGACGCAACCTTTCTGGAAACACTGCCGTACAATGAACTGAGGTCGGGGTTTGCCGAGATCATTAAACATTGTCTTATTGCTGATTCCGACCAATGGAACATCATCCGCCGATTGGAACTGGAGGAACAAAACTGGGCAGAACTGGTGGCTCATTCAGTAGCTATAAAACAGCATATTGTAGCGCAGGACCCTGCCGAAAAGGGACTTCGGAAAATCCTCAATTTTGGTCACACACTGGGCCATGCCATTGAAACGCATTTTCTGAACGATGCTCGTCGGCGGTTGCTCCACGGCGAGGCTATTGCGGCCGGGATGGTTGCCGAAGCGTATATTGCCTTTAAAAAAGGAATGATTGAGGAATTGCTGTTGACTGAAATCGAAGAGTACGTGTTTGCCGTATATGGAAGAGCGCGACTAAGAGAAGAAGATATGGAACCGATACTGACGCTGACCCTTCAGGACAAGAAAAACCGGGGTGGGCAGGTGTTTATGGCTTTGCTTGATGGACCAGGAAGTTGCGCGTTCGATATTGCGGTTAGTAAAGCGGACATGAAACAGGGACTAATTTATTACCGGGGATAGATTTATTTAACTAATTTGGCCTTGTGGACTTGTTTGCCAAACAACTGACAGTTAAATTGCGTTAAAACAGTAGATACGCTTTCACTTGTAATTTCTAACAATATTATCTTAAACATTTACTTCTCCACAGGTCATGCGGAAAATCATTGGCGCTCTTGTTGTTTTGGCCGTAGTAGGGTTGAGTTCGGTCGGCTGTATGCCCGGTAAGCTATTCGTTGAACACGATTACAGCTACGAAGGCCATTTTAAAAATTACTCATCATTCAACTTTCTTGAATGCGAGTTTATTGATTCTACCCTGTTGTGTTCTGATATTCAGGATGCAATTCGGCACCAAATGGAAGCCCGTGGCTACAAGGTGAGCAACCGGAGTCCGAACCTGTTGGTATCGTACAACATTTTTCGCTCTGACCTGCGTTTCCGGGGCTATCAGCAACCCGTTATCAAGGATTGGGTGGTGCGCGAAGATGATGACGCAACCTACAAACGCATCGACTACAATTTGGACGAGGGTACGTTGATGATCTCCCTTATCGACGCTGAGACGTATCAGGTAATCTGGAAAGGCTATGCCTCCAAGATGATGCGAAACCCCAATTTCAAGAACAATTATTTCAAAGGCATTGTCCGCTCTATTTTCGATCAATACCCGCTTATGGCTACGGTTGAAGACAATACAGGGCGAGGACGATAAAAGGCCTTCTAAAATTTATACGTGGTTATTGCATTTATAGGCCGGAAGACCTATTTTTGCACCCACGTTCAGCAGAACGCTACCGAATGTAAACGGTTCACCGTTGCAATCAATGCCGGGATGGCGGAATCGGTAGACGCGATGGTCTCAAACACCATTGTCTGCAAGGACATGCCGGTTCGAGTCCGGCTCCCGGTACAATAAAACCTCACAGAGAGCTGACCATCAGCATTTTGTGAGGTTTTATATTTACGCATCTGGGCTAATGTCGTACATAAGTCGCCAGCCTTGAGGGCTGACAAACAGACATTGAGTTGGGTCCTCCAACGTGTACCGCTGATCTTCCTGCGGAGTTTGTACGTAAATCTTGACCGATCTTACTACACACAGCAGGACCATTTGGCCTGAATGCCAATCTATAGTTGTTCAGATGCGCTTTTACCCCGGTCTACAATCAATACTTGATTTCGTGCCTACCCTGCGTTGAACGGACGGGTAAGCAAAAGCTAAAAGAAGTGTACAGGCTCGGAACTGCCAACGGGCAATAGCGCCGAGTTTTAACAGAGTTAGGTAGCTGTTTTAGAACACTTTTTCTGTCGCTTTGAATAGCTTTTTTAATTGATAGAACCTACTAATGGCCAAAATAAAGTATAACTATTTTTCATTGTATTCTATTAATATATTTTCTAGTTACCTTTACTTAGTTAATAAAAAATAGATGACAATGGCTATAACGGATCTCCCCAGTCAACCTGCTTTTACAATTGCCGCGCAAACAGCTAGCCTCGGACAAGGTATTTTGAACGTACCAGCCAGTATTGATTCGTACATTGGGGCACACGGTAGAATTGTTGTAGTAACCCTTCCAGATGAACAGCGTATCCATTGTGTAATCGACCGTAAAAACTCGACTAAGAATGGAGCTCGGCTCACTAATCCATTGCTCAAAGATTTTTTCGGGAACAAAACTCAAAAAGGAAATCAGTACCGGGCCAAAATTATTGGTACTAATGCAATTAGTATAAAAATTATTGAGCCCGAAGCTACACCAGTCGACCTCGCTGAGGAAAAGCTTGAGCAGGGGCTTGACAACAACGTATAGGGAAATACTACGTGACAAATTTTTTTTGAATAGGCTAATCGGTAACTAGTTATGTTCACAGGAAAGCCCGAAATCTCCAAGGTTTCGGGCTTTTGGCTGGCTACTAGGGTATCTTTATTTCCCGGCAACTCCCGGACTAACTGGTGCTGAGTTGCTGGTGAACGCAAGCCGTTGGCTATATGCCCTACACCTCAGCTACCAATACTTCCTCTTCCCGCTTCACAATGGCCCGCGAGAGATACGTGTAAACAGCTGGAATTACATATAGCGTCAGAGCGGTGGAGAAAATAAGGCCACCCACTACTACGATTCCCATAGAAACCCGACTTTCGGAACCAGCACCAAGGGCCATGGCTACGGGTAGCAGACCGAGGGCCGCACATAAACTGGTCATAAGAATGGGGCGGAAACGGGCAACGGCTCCTTCCATAACGGCCTGGTGTTTGTTGGCCCCGTGTTCTTTGCGCTGATTGGCAAATTCCACAATCAGGATACCGTTTTTCGTGACCAAACCCACGAGCGTGATGATCCCGATCTGACTAAACACGTTGAGCGACTGGCCAAAATCCCAGAGCGATAGCAATGCGCCACAAACGGCCAACGGTACAGTCAACAAAATGATAATGGGGTCAACGAAGCTTTCGAACTGAGCGGCTAGGATCAGGTAAATCAGCAACAAGGCCAATCCAAATGCGAAGTACAGACTGGACGAACTCTCGCGGAATTCCTTGCTGGAACCGTCGAGGGCGGTAGTGAACGTAGGGTCGAGTACTTCTTTGGCAATGCGCTCCATTTCGGTAATGCCCTCGCCCAGCGAAACGCCTTTGGATAAGCCGGCCGAGACGGTTGCCGAGGCATAACGGTTGTAACGATAGAGCGTTGGTGGAGTGCTTTGTTCGCTTACCCGAACAAGGTTATCCAATTGAATCAACTCGTTTCGGTTGTTCTTGACATACAGAGACTTAAGGTCGGTAATGTCGTTGCGGCCCTCGCGTTCGATCTGGCCGATGACCTGATATTGCTTGCCATCCATAATGAAATACCCAAACCGCCGACCCGACAAACCAAGTTGCAGGGTTTGGGCCACGTCCTGCACCGACACGCCAAGATTGAGCGCTTTGTCGCGGTCGATGTCGAGCCGAATTTCTGGTTTGGAGAATTTCAGGTTTATATCCGAGGCTGCGAACTTTTCGGATGCTTGCACCGCCTTCATGAACTCGGGTACTTTGGCCCGTAACTTCTCGAAGGAATTGGCCTGTATTACGAACTGAACGGGCAGGCCACCGCCACCCCGTTGGCCGGTCTGAATGGTTTGTTCCTGCGCCACAAAGGTTCTGGCTCCGGTGAACTTCTTCATGAGCGGTGTTACCTCATCTACAACCTGCTGTTGGGTTTTAGTGCGGCCTGGTTTGTCGCCCAGATAAAATCGAAAGCTAGCGGTGTTTGTGGCTCCACTACCAAAACTGGGTGAGGTAACAGCAATAACCCCCGGCACGGTTGCCGTATCAAACTTGGAACGCAACACTTTAGCCACCTCATCGGTGAAATTGAGCATGTACTCAAACGTGGCTCCTTCGGGTGCCGTAGCCTGAATGCGGAAGCCACCTCGGTCTTCGAGGGGGGCTAGTTCGGAGGGGACAGCGTTGGTTTTAAACAAGCCGTAAATTATTCCCACCATCGCAATCATAATGACCCACGCCATCCACCGAATGCGTAGAAACCCTGCGAGTGAGCGTTCGTAACCGGTAATCATCCAGTCAAAAAAGGGCTCTGTGGCCCGGTATAACCAGGGTTGGCGCTTGCGATTTTTAAGCAGTTTAGATGCGAGCATAGGCGTTAGTGTCAGCGACACAAAGGCCGAAATAATAACCGAACCTGCCACCACAATACCAAACTCCCGGAATAAGCGACCGGTAATACCCTGCAAGAAAATAACCGGCAAGAATACCGCTGCCAGTGTGACTGTGGTCGAAATAACCGCAAAATAAATCTCGTTTGACCCACTCACAGCAGCCCGGTAGGGCGACATGCCCTCTTCGATTTTGGCGTAGATGTTTTCGAGTACCACAATAGCATCATCGACCACCAGACCAATGGCCAGCACGATACCAAGCAGTGTCAGTACGTTGATGGAAAAGCCACACAGGTACATGATAAAAAACGTGCCGATTAGCGAAACCGGAATGGCCGTAAGGGGAATAATCGTGCTACGCCAGTCGCGGAGGAACAGGAAAATGATGAGGGCTACCAGGGCGAAGGCAATGCCGATGGTTTCCTGTACTTCGGCAATGGACCGGCGTACAAATTGGGTGTTGTCGAAACCCAACAGTACCGTGATATCGGGCGGGAGATCACGCTTTATCTGGTCCAGTTTTTTATAAACATTGTTGGCAATTTCAATTTGGTTGGAGCCCGGCTGCGGAATAATAGCAACGGCAATCATCGGAACTCCGTCGCGTTTAAACATGGTTCGTTCTACTTCGGGAGCTAATTCGGCAAAGCCCACGTCCTGAAACTTCACCACCTGATCGGCACTTTCTTTCAAGATCAGGTTGTTGAAATCGTGTTCCGTAGTTAGGCGGCCTAGCGTTCTAACAGTCAGCTCGGTACTATTCCCTTCCACCGAGCCGGAGGGGAGTTCCACATTTTGAGTACGCAGGGCGTTGGATACGTCGAGGGCGGTCAGGCGGTATGATGCCAGTTTGACAGGGTCGATACGCAGTCGCATGGCAAATTTTTTCTCCCCCCACATCTGCACGCTACTAACACCCGGAATGGTTTGGAAACGCTCCCGAAATTGCCGGTTCGCAATGTCGTTCACCTCCAGCAACGACCGCTTTTTTGACAACAACTGGATAAAATAAATGGGGCTGGCGTCGGCATCGGCTTTAGCCACAACCGGCGGATCGACTTCGGGCGGGAGGTTTGAAATGGCCCGGCTTACCCGGTCGCGTACGTCGTTGGCGGCATCCTCAATGTTTACACTTAATTCAAACTCGACCGAAATGGATGATCGCCCGTCGCGGCTACTGCTCGACAAGGTTCGGATGCCCGCAATACCGTTGATGGATTCTTCGAGAGGCTCGGTAATCTGCGATTCTACAATGTCGGCATTGGCTCCGGTATAAGTAGTCTGCACCGTTACCACGGGTAAGTCGATACTGGGGAACTCCCGAACGCCAAGGTACAGAAAACCAATAACGCCGAAAACAATAATCAGCAGCGACAGTACAACGGCCAGCACGGGCCGGTTGATAGAAGTGGTAGAGAGATTCATAGCGTTATTTTTGAACAAGGGAATAAACCCGGACGTAATCGACTTCCAAACGTTGGGGGAAAATGGTATCGTCAATACCCTTCTGACCGCCCCAATCGCCCCCTACGGCGATGTTTAGTAGTAGGTGAAAAGGCTGGTCGAAGGGCCAGGAGCGCCAGTCATTTCCCGGTATCTGAAAGGTAAAATAGGTATTCTCATCAACGGAGATTTTCATCAGTTCGGGCGTCCATTCCAGGGTGTAATTATGGAATTCGCTCATAGCCGCTGGAACTGTGACAACAGCCGTTTTCTGCGTGTTTAGTGTGAAGTTGAGCAGTTTAGAGTGGGTCGATGCATGGATGACGTTTGGGTCGAAACCTACGTGTTCCATAATGTCGATTTCACCATTGTCGGGCCAGTATTGCGTTCCATACACCTGGTTGGTGGGCAACATCCAGATGGCTGGCCACGTACCCCGTCCCTGCGGGAGTTTAGCCCGCACCACCACTTTGCCGTATTTCCAGTCACCTTTGGTTTTTGTCACGAGCCGGGCCGACGTATAGGATCCATTCGTTTCTTTACGGGCTTCAATAACGAGTTTGCCGTTTTCTACGCGGGCATTGGTCAGCTCTTTAGTGTAGTACTGTTGCTCGCGATTTCCCCAGCCGCTTCCGCCCAGATCATACCCCCATTTAGTAGAGCCAGGCAAGCCGTCGGTTGCAAATTCATCCTGCCAAACCGGCTGTTCGCTGAAGGAATAAACGGGTGGTATGTAAGGTATTGTGGAGGTAGGAGCAGGAGCGGCTTCTTCTGGTTTCTGGCAGGATAGAAGCAGTAGGAGACAGGCAACAGTAGTGAGTAGGCTCACGGATTGGTGGTAGCCGTTTCTCATAGCTTATTGCACCAGCACGTCTCCGCCTGGTTTAACCATTTGAATGCCCGTTGTAATCAGTGAATCGCCAACGTGTAAGCCACTCCGAATTTCGACACTCCGATCGGTGCGTAGGCCAATCTCAACCGGCACCGACTCTGCTTTGCGGTTGCGTACCACATAAACCTTTTGACCGTTCTGTTCGGGAATAAGCGCTTCTGTAGGTACCACAATAGCGTTACCACGGACGCTCAATACCACTTCGATACGGGCAAAAGCACCCGCCACCATCGTTCCGTTGGGGTTGGGGCTAACTGCCCGAAGCAGCATGGCCCGCGTTTCGGGGTTCACTTTTGGTTCCACGGCATATACCGTTCCTATCCGGTTCAGGCCCGAACCCTCCACGGTGAATTTAATCCGGCTACCCCGGCGCACAATCTGGGCATATTTAGCAGGCACCGAAAAGTCGATCTTGGCCGGGTTCATGTTCGTTAGGGTGGCAATGGGAGAAGCTGGCGAAATGTAGCTGCCTGTGCTGATATGCCGCAGGCCGATAGTGCCGTCGAACGGGGCGCGGATAACGGTTTTGGCCAACTGTGCTTTCAGATTTTCGATGTCGGCTATCGTGCCGGTTAGGTTTGTCTGGCTGATTTCGTACTCGGCCCGGCTGATGGCTTCTTTCTCGAACAGGCGTTTTAGTCGCTGCTCGTTGGCATCGGCTAATTTCCGGTTGGCGGTTAGTTTCTGGAGTTGGGCCTGCAAATCGGCATCATTGATGCGTAGCAGCACCGTTCCGCGCCGGACATAATCGCCCTCCCGAAACCCAATGCTCGTTACCCGACCCGACACCTCGGAGCGAATATCTACCTCTTCGTTGGGAACAACCGTTCCTGTTGTCAGGATTTTCTCGTCCAGAGACTCTGCACTAACCACCATAATACCCACTGAGGTTGGGCCGCTTTGGGGTTTGCCGCCCCCGGCCCCTCCCCCTGAACCGCCCGGTTTGCCCGTTGCTCCTGCGCCAGTCAGTGATGCGGTGGCGGATGGCGTTTTCGAGCCTTCGCCCGGCTTGCCTTCGGCGGGTTTCCAGAGGGTTTTAAGTTTGGGGTAAAAGGCGAGTCCGACCACAAAAATCAGGATCAGTACGGTTAGGATACGCTTGGTAACGGTGTTCATAAGTGCGTGACCTTAGGTCTAAAGCAAGAATATTTTGTACCTAATTTAGCAAACTACAGATGCAGTACGGCTATTAGAAATAAGGCGAAAAGTGAATGAACTTACTGTGAGCCGGGATAATAGTAAACAGCCAACAGTGGGCAATGGATTAGACATCGGGAAGATGTCTGCACACATCGCCTACTGTTGGCTGCTCACTGTTTACCGTTCACTGAAAATTAGGGCGCAATGCGAGCGCGAACCTGCTGCGTTACAATCTGCGTGTTATCGTCGAGTGTTACCAGAAAAATAAACGCAATCTCGCGGGGAGTCAATGGGTTGGCAACCGGAACCACGCTTACCGCTGCATATTTCCTGGAGAAATCGGCAATGGTTGTCTGGAATGTTGCCGTTGTACCAGTAGCAGCAATGGGAGCGGTATTGAATTTCAGCGCAGCCGAGTTTAGTGAACCAGCATTGATGCCGGTTGCGCCACCAACTACCGTCGTAATCTCTTTGATAGTGCGGCCAGAACCAGCCGGAATCGACAGGTCGAACTTGATGGCCCCACCCCCAGCTACCGATACGTCGATCCAGGGGTTGCCTCCAAACGTCTGGGCATTCGAGAACGTAACAGGTACGGCAGGCCGGTTGTCGCGAACCAGCTCACTATATACTAAATCGTCTTTGCAGGCAAAGTTGGCTATCGCCAGTGTCGCCAGCAAAACTCCTTTTATGATGGTCAGTTTCATACGTATGTATTGAAAAATGGTGATTAGTTAGTCAATATCCCACCACAGCCGGGCATTGGTCAGCGGGCCGGGGTTCGGGAAATTAGGGTTCCGGGTTAATTCGTTGGTTACATACTGTAACCGCACCTGCCGGGTTCCGTCAATACCGGATGCGTTTTGAGACGGTTGTTGAGCAGGTAGGTTTGTCCGGCGCAGATCGTTCCAGACCTCTAAACCATTCCCCGTGAAGGCAATATATTTCTGGGTCATAATCTGTGCCAGCCGTTCCTGCGTGGTGCCTTTCAGGGTATTGGCCGTGATGTAGGTATCTATCTGAGCCGTTGGAATACCGGCCAGCACCATCGAGGCCCGGATACCTTCGGCATACAACGCCTGCGCATCGCCGGGCGTACTCAGAATCAATGCAGACTCCGCCAGGATAAACGCCCGCTGGAAGTTCGTCACCATCCGAACCGGCCCCTGCCCCTGTGCGCCAATAACGTAATCGTTCCACCGAGACCAGGTAGCTGACGTGGGTAACGTACCCCGGAATCCATTGTCGAACGAAACATAACTCGTTGCGTTAGGCCGGGTAAAAAACACCGGCAAACGCGGATCATTGAGTCCCTGCAACAGATTCAGGTAGCGAGTGCTGAGGGCCAGATCGTCGCGAAACAAACTCGTACGGGTATAAACAAACCGGGGGTCTTGGCTGTTGACTGCCGACCCGAAGGCGACGTTCATGTCGTCGGCGTTGGTTTTGATAAACACGTTCCGGGTCAGCACTTCGTTAATCACGGTTTTTGCCAGTTCCGGCTCTTTGCGGCTGATGGTATTGGCAAATTTGAGCAACAGGGTGTTGCCCGCCTGCCGCCAGCGAAGAATATTACCGCCAAAGATAATATCGTCGGTAGTGGGGCCGGCACCAACCGTTACCCGGCCCGTTGTGGCCGAAATGGTCAGACCGTCGAGGTCTCTTAACCCCTCCCGAACCAGATCGAACAGGCTTTGAATCCCTGCCGACGTGTTTCCTTTGTAGATGTCTTCCTGCTTGTCTAATCGCGGTTGCGAAAACGCTTCGCCCTGCAACGCCTGCGAATACGGCACATCGCCCCAGGCATCGGTAGCAATCGAGAATGCGTATGCTTTCATCAGTTTACCGATCCCCGAATACGCTTTGGCGGCTCCGTTGTTGGCATCGCCCAACTCAATCATTTTCTGGGCATTGATGAGCGCACCGTTATAGATTTCGGCCTGCCACTGATTGTTAAAATCGCTTCCGGTTGTGACGTAAATGTCGGTAGCGGATGGCGTTCCGTTTGCTCCGTACAGTTGCTGTACGGCTACCGCAGCAAAGCGGTTCAGTTCATTGGCGTTAGCAAAGGCGGCCGCGGCCTGTACGGTTGGCAGCAAAACGGCGGGCGTAACCACCGTTGGGTTGTTGGGCGTTATGTTTACGTCCAGAAATTGCTGGCATCCGGCTAATCCGGTCAGGAGCCCGGCAAGAATGTATGTTTTTCTAAGATGACGAATCATGGATCTGTGTTGTTGAAAAGTGGGCTTACAATGTCAGGCGAATGTTGGCTCCGAAGTTGCGGGTGTTTGGCTGTCCGTTCAGATCAAGCCCCTGAATATTACCGGCTCCCTGCGTATTGATCTCAGGATCAGCAAAGTAGTTGGGTGCGTAAAAAAACAGGTTGCGACCGCTAACGCCGACCGAGATACTGCCAAACGGACTTTTATTGAGGAGCGTTTTGGGCAGGGTATAGTTCAGTGCCATCTCACGAATGCGGTACACAGTGGCATCAAAAGCAGCAGCCTCTGAACCTAAGCCCCCCAAACCACCCCAATACGTTTGTGCCGGGAGCTGAATGTTGTTAGGCCGGTAGCCGGTCACTTTACCGTCGGAACCCGTTACCGGAATTACACCCGGCAAGATACGGGGCTGATCGCGGTCAATACTGGTTGCATACAACATACCGTTCGAGCGAATATCTACCGCCCCGAACGAGAAAATCTGGCCACCCTGCCGGGTATCAATCAACACCGACAGCGCGATTCCTTTGTAGGAAAACGTATTGTTCAGACCCGCTGTGTAGCGCGGTTGTGGGTTAGACAATACCTGCCCCTGCACCGCCGGGGCAAACGCACCCGTCAGCGGATTGATCACAATCTGCCCGGCATTTTGGCCGGTTGGGTCGTAATTAGCAGCCGAGGCATTCGTTGTCTGCACTCGTGGGTTGCCCCCGCCCACAATCACCCCGTATGGACTACCCCTGAAGATAGACGGCGAGATGCCGATGAACGAGTTACCGGCGATAGTTGATTGTTCTACACCCTCAATAATCGAAACAACGTTGTTGCGGTTCAGGGTGTAGGTCAGGGCTAAGTCCCATTTGAAGCCTTTCGTGCGGATGGGCGTACCCGTCAGCAATAGTTCAAAACCCCGGTTGCTGAGTTCACCCACGTTGGTGGTGCGGGTATTGAAACCGGACGAGGGCGACACGGCCACGTTGAAAATCTGCTGGGTTGACTTCGTCTGATACACCGTTGCGTCAATGCCAATCCGGTTATCAAAGAAGCCGAGGTTGATGCCCAAATCGGTTGACGTAACAAATTCCGGGGTCAGGTTCTGGCTGCCAATCCGGCCACTGATTGCAAAGCCGGGAACGCTGCCCGAACCAACCGCCAGCGGAAACTGAATACTGGCCACGTTGTTCCCGAAACTCGACTGTACATATAACGAGTTCAGCAGATACGGGTCTGCATCGCGGCCTACCCGCGCTACACTCGCCCGGATTTTGGCGTAAGACAGTACTTTCGACTGAATTTTAAAGGCATCCGTCGGCACAAAACTGGCCGATAGTGCCGGGTAGAAATACAGGTTGTTGGCGGCTGGCAACGTTGACGACTGGTCGGCGCGGCCCGTGAGTTCCACAAAGGCGTAGTTTTTGTAGCCGAATGAAGCCTGGGCATAGTAGCCTACCAACCGGCGCAGTTCACTGGTTTCGGCACTGCTGGTAAACACCGAAGCATTATTGACGTTGAAGTACCCCGGAATCGTCAGCGACGCGCCCACAACGGTCTGATTTTGAAACTTGCGCTGGTTAATGTTGTTTCCTAGCAAGAGGTTGGCCGTCAAGCCTTCCAGGAAAAACTTGTCGGTTTTTGCCGTGATAATCAGGTCACCGTTTAATTCTGACTGGAAGTAACTGTTCTGTGCCACCGACCCCAGCGGAGTCCGGGCTGAGCCAATGGATTCAGTAAATTTCCGGCGATCAACATACGTGTCTCCCGTTGCCCGGTACAGCACGTTCAGCCACTTGGTAATGTCTTTACTAACGGTGAAACTACCGAAAAAACGATCCGTCTGTCCGCGTTCGAGCGAGTTATTCACCGACCAGTACGGGTTTACGATGGTGGTGTTGAAATACTGGCTCAGGCCGTTGGCATCCGTGAATTGCTCGCCCGTGAGGTCGTAGCTACGGGGAACCCGCGTCAATTGCCCAAATGCGCTGCCGCCGTTACCACCCACAACACCATCCTGTACCGATTGCACGTAATTTGCCGACCCCGTCACCTTAACGCCGTTGTTGAGCCGGGTTTCGCCACTGAGCGAAATGTTTGTCCGTACAAACTTGGTGTTTGGCGATATACCCTGCTGACTGGTGTTGCCAATCGAAAGCAGGAAATTGCGGTTGGCATCGCCCCCGGCTAAGTTAGCCGTGTTTTGCAGGATAGTGCCCTGCCGGAAAAAATCCCGGACGTTGTTGGGGTAAGCCTGATAGGGCCGCACTTCACCCTGCAAGTTCGTAATTGACGTTGGGCCACCCGCAAAGGCAGGCCCCCACGAGTTAGTTGAATTGTTGACAAACAGGTTGTTGGCTCCCTGCCCGAAGTCGTTCTGAAACCGGGGCAACCCATACACGTTCTGCACGTTGTATGACGAGGTGATGGTTACTTCGGTCTTGTTATTCTGATTTTTGCCCGACTTGGTAGTGATAATAATAGCACCCGCAGATGCCCGTGAGCCATACAAAACAGCCGCAGCCGGCCCTTTCAGGATATTCAGCGACTCAATGTTATCCGGGTTAATGTCGTTTAGGCGGTTGGCGGGCTGGGTGCCAAACAGCGTATTAATGCCGTTGTTGACATCGTTGTTGAAAATAATCCCGTCCACAATAATCAACGGCTGGTTGGAGCCATTGAACGACGTGATCCCCCGAATGTTGATGTTGGTTGAGGCTCCGGGTGCGCCACTGGCTCCGGTAATGCTTACCCCGGCTACCTTTCCCTGAAGGGCGTTCAGCACCGTTGGCTCTGAGCGTTGGGAAATCTGATTGCCGCCAATCTCCTGCGTAGAATAGCCCAGCGATCGTTTATCGCGCTCGATACCCTGAGCAGTAACCACCACCTCGTCGAGACTTTGCAGGCCACTCGACAATTTAACGTTGATGGTTGTCTGATTGCCTACGGAGACTTCCTCCGAACCAAACCCAATAAAACTAAACACCAGCCTAGAGTTAGCCGGTACGCTGATGCGGTAACGACCTTCGGCATCCGTTATAGTGCCGCGTGTTGTACCTTTTACCTGAATACTCACACCCGGCAGGGAGGAGTCGTCGTCTGATGAAGTGACCCGGCCACTTATCGCCATATCCTGTGCCATCAAAGGCAGGCAGAAGAGCAGCGATAGAAACCAGCTTCCTAAGAAAATTCTGCACATAAGTTTGTTGATATTAGATTTAAATTGACAACTGACAAAAATAGAGGTCAAAAGTAAGGCGAAAACGGACTATATCAGGGAAATAGGATAAGGTTTTTGTGAATATTTTTGATAGTAAATAACACTTGGGGTTTATACTTAAGTATTTATAACTAAAAAAATGCCTTTTTTGCGGAACGCTCTGGATAATTGAGGCTAATACTAAATCTAAACTTGTGGCCGCACTCGCACCCTTATTCAACCTGACCAACTATCCTCCACCAGGCAAATCCGAACTAGCACATCACGGGCGATCTAATCCAAAACGGTTAACTTATCGTTGTTAGAAAATAAATTACCCTAACAATGTGGGGTAAAATAATAAAACTTTGTCTTAGAATTAGACAATTTGGTAATTGAGCAGATCTGGTCCAAAGTTCTCAAAACTTCAGATTAACGAACTAAAGCATTCAGACAGCGAATACCAGACTTTCAGGAGGTATATAAGGTCTGCACTAATCCGTTGCTTAACAACCTGCATATAGAGTAATGCACCTGATTTATAGCTTTAGTAAAGAGTGTAGTAGGTTTAATACGGCCAAAGAAATGCTTTCAGAAGACCGACAAAAAGAAGAGTATTTTTTAGGAATAGGGAGTAAGTCGCAAGATTCGGAGGATGCATTAGTTGTTTCAGATGAATTTTTTATAAAAAACTGGTTTGACAAGTCTCTAAAAAAAGGATTTGACTTACTTTTTAAGAAGTACTATACGAATCTGTGTAATCATGCAATTAGATATGTGTATTCTAAAGAAGTAGCCGAAGATAATAGAGTTTATTCGCATTAATTGTTTACCGTGTTGGGCGGAAGCGCGACCTTTGTGCTGATGAACTATCAAGACCAAAAGCAACATCCGGCCAACTTTCTGGCCTTGACAAGCCTAACCCTGACCGAATTTGACTACTTGCTCCATGAGTTTGCACCCTTGTGGCAGAAGTACTACAAATATCACACACTCGAAGGAAAAAAACGCATCCTGCCCGCTTTCACCGAACATGGCAACGCCCTCTTGAAAGGCCCAGACCAGAAGCTGTTTTTCCTGTTGGTTTACATGAAAAACAATCCCCTTCAAACCTTTCAAGGAGCCACTTTCGGGGTCTCTCAAGCCAAAGTGTCCAAAATCTATCGCATCCTACTGGCGGTACTCGATGATACCCTGGCCCGGCTTAAATTAGCTCCCTGTCGGGATTCTGCCGCCCTCAAAGATGCCTTGTCCAAATTACCCGACCGCGTCTTCTGGCTGGACGGAACGGAGACACCCATTCAACGAAACATGGACCAAGATGCTCAGGAAGAGG
>Ga0105048_10003590_pt1 | contig 25413 bp, 24 predicted proteins | sample MAT05_FD_78382 | JGI IMG/M metagenome (GOLD analysis project Ga0105048, IMG submission 78382) | Freshwater microbial communities from Lake Fryxell liftoff mats and glacier meltwater in Antarctica - MAT-05 | ecosystem: Environmental > Aquatic > Freshwater > Ice > Liftoff microbial mat | place... | reverse complement strand
TCAAGCCTCGGTTTTTGATGCGGTCACCGGGCAGTGGTCCCTCACCCCAGCCTATTGCCGGTCTCTCTAATACTACAGTGACAGTTGGTTGATACACGCTCGAAATGGCGCAATTGAGCAGATCAGGTCACCCTCAATCGTGCCTAACCGGCGATGCTGGCGGCACCGATTTCCGGATATTTATAAGGTTCATTTCCAAGTGTCACTGTAGTATTAGAGAGACCGGCAATAGGCTGGGGCAAGGGACCACTGCCCGGTGAGCGCATCAAATAACGAGGCTTGAAACTGCGGTTTTTTGGCCCGGTGACTCCTGGCCGGAGCAACCGCAGTTTGCCTATTGCCGGTCGCTCTTAGTAAACGACCGGATCGGCAAAGTGGGACAGGGCGTCGGGTTTTGATCGAATGACCTGATCCTGGAGGCTTTCGAAAGTACCGCTGATTCTCAGTGTCGGGGCCCGGGTGCGATGAACAAAGTGGACTTTCATTCCGAATCGCGCCGATTTGCGTTACGAAATCCGTAAGGTTGCTGGGACCGAAATGATAGGATACCGGATGATAACCGTTGCGCTCGATCCTGCGATCTAGTTCGAACCGAACGCGGCTGGCGACGATGACACGTGCATGAGGACGTACTGTGGATTACGTGTACTTTGGCAATTCCGGACTGAGGGTCTCGCGGATGGCGCTCGGACTTGGTTTGCGCAACCAGCATGAAGAGGCCGGGGCCGAGCGGTTGATCCACCGCGCAGTTGAACAGGGCATCAACCTCTTCGATTGCGCCAATGCGTATGGTTTGGGTGACGACCGGGCATTTGTCGGGAAATCGGAGGAGATTCTTGGCCGCGTGTTGAAGGGCAAGCGCGACGATATGGTGATCACCTCGAAGGTCGATCAACCGATCGGACCCGGTATCAATGATCGCGGGGCGTCCCGTTTTCACATCATGCGCGAGGTCGAGCGCTCACTGAAGCGCCTCGATACCGACCGGATCGATGTCTATCTCCTGCACGTTTACGATGCCAAAACGCCGCTGGACGAGCAGTTTCGCGCGCTCGAGGATCTGGTCCGACAGGGCAAGATCCGGTATGTCGGGGTCTGCAACTACCAGGCGTGGCAGGTTTGTCTGGCACTCGGGGTGCAGGATCGAATCAATGCGAGCCGGTTGATCACCGCCCAGAACGCCTACAGCCTGCTCAATCGCGAACTCGAGCGGGAGATGTTCCCGTTTGTGCGCACGACCGGGGTGGGGATCATGGCCTACGCGCCGCTGGCGATCGGTCTGCTGAGTGGAGCGTATCGACCCGATGCGCCGCTGTCGGACTCGACGCTCTGGGCACGCAAGGGGCGAGAGGGGCTTGAAGCCGCGCTGAGTGGCCCTGCCGGCGCGGTGATTCTGAAGGCGTTCGAGGTCGCAGAGCGTATGGGTGCCACGGTCGCGCAGGTAGCACTGCAATGGGTGTTAGCGCATCCGGAGATTTCGGTGGTGATCACCGGCGCCGATAGTGCCGAACAACTTGACGACAACATCGGTGCAGTGGACTTGCGGCTTGCCGACGACGATATCGCGGAGTTGAACCGTCTTTCAGAAGGGCTGAACATCCTCGGTTGGTAGCGCCAGCTTGAACGTGACCGATTGAAACGTCTCAGCTGCCCACGTTCGACCTTCGAGAGTGTGCAGTTCACCATCCCGTTGACCCGGGTTCACCCTTGAAGGGGCCGACGATATCCGGAGTGATCCAACCACCGTAGAACCCGCCCGGTTGCGGGAGCACACGCTCGTCTCCGACCCAGCATGCATCCATCGGTCCCGCATAGAAGGCGAGATACCCGGCAAGGGGACCGAAGTCGCCGGTTGGGTCGGTGTACGACCAGGCAACCCGCTCGGCGCTCCGTTTGCCAACGGCCAGGTTCCAATAGTTTGCCAAACCCTTCCATTCGCAAAAGGATGAACCGGAGGCTGGCGAAAGGAACTCCATGCGAATGTCGGCCGGTGGTACGTAATAGACAGGAGGATGACTCGTTTCCAGAACGCGCATACTGCTCGTTGTTTCCGCGATTGTCACGCCGCCAAACTCGATTCGGATGCGTTTGCTGACCGGCTCGAGCTTCGGCGGTCGTGGGTAGTCCCAAACCGATTCCTGTTCGGGTGCGAGTTGGATTCTGTTGGATGTGGCCATTGGTTTCCTTTCATATCGTGGTTTGTTGAATCGTACCGGGTGGACGGCTGCCGGAAGCGTGCCCGTGATACGCAGAACCAGACCCGTACAATTGCAGACAGGTGTTCAGTGGCATCCCGTGCAAAGCCAGGTTCGCCTGGAGAACGACAAGGGGCTGATTTTTCACGTGCGTATTGGCATCAATGGATTGCTGTTGACCGGGCAACAGGGATACCGGCAAACGGGGATCAGTCGCTATATCGAGCGGCTGATTTCGGCATTGCCGGCGGCGATGCCGGACGCTGAAATTCTTGTGTATGCCGGTAATGATGTCTCCCTGCCCCTCGGCTTGAATGGCCGGTACACGCCGATTCCGGTCACGAATCCGGCGATCAGAATCGGTTGGGAGATGGCCGCGTTGCCGTTGCTGACACGATTGAACCGACTAGGTCTCTTTCATGGGACCGTGAATGCGCTCCCAATGGGTCTGGGATGTCCTGCAGTTGTCACCATTCACGATCTCGCGCTCTTCCGTTGGCCCGAGCAGGTGCCTCGTCGTCGCTATCACTATCTGTCGCGGGCGATCCGTTCGGCAGTCAAGTCGGCCGATCGGGTGCTGGCAGTCTCCGAGGCGACCAAGGCGGATATCGTGGAATTGCTCGGAGTCGATCCGCGGAAGATCGCAGTGACACCGCTAGGTGTCGATGAGCGATTCACGCCGCCAACGGCTGATCGCCTTGCGACGTTCCGCGGTCAACCTGAAATGAATGTGCCGTATCTGCTCACAGTGGGCACTCTGGAACCACGAAAGAACCTGCCGCGTTTGCTGGAGGCGTTTGCTGAACTCAAAGATGAGATTCCGCACCGGCTCGTTCTTGTCGGCCCGGAGGGGTGGCGCACTGGGGCGATGAATAACGCGCTGACTCGGCTCGGTCTGGGTGACCGCGTGCACTTCACCGGTTTTGTGCGCGATGAGCAGTTGCCGCTCTGGTACGCGGGGGCGGATGTAGTGGTCGTGCCGTCCATCTATGAAGGCTTCGGGTTACCGGTGGTCGAGGCGATGGCGTGCGGTGCGGTGGTTGTGACCTCGAATGTTTCGTCACTGCCGGAGGTCGCGGGTGGCGCTGCGCTGCTGATCGATCCGAGTTCGAGTGGATCGATTGCCGAGGGAATTCGCCGAATTCTTGACGACTCCGGTTTGAGGATCGATCTACGGAAAAAGGGAACGCTCCGGGCGCGGGAGTTTACCTGGCAGCGAACTGCCGAGGCGACGGTCGCTGCCTATCGTGAGGTGCTCGCATGAGTGGATTGACGGTTCGCGAGATCGGAGAGTTTGGGTTGATTTCGGCGCTGCAGAAAGCGCTTCCGGCTTCCACGACTTCCGGTTCGGCGCTGCGACTCGGTATCGGCGACGATGCCGCGGTTTGGACCCCCGAGGTCGGGGAGTCGGTCGTCGTCACCACGGATAGCTTGATCGAAGGTATTCACTTTCGACTCGATTGGACTGACTGGCGGAGTCTCGGGCATAAGTTGCTGGCAGTCAACATCTCCGATCTGGCTGCCATGGGCGCAGCGCCAAAGCTTGCGGTGCTGTCGCTTGGGTTGAAAGGGAGCGAACCCGTTACCGGATTGATCGAGATGTACGAGGGCATGGGTGCGCTGGCAGCCCGATACGGTGTGATGATCGCCGGTGGCGACATCGTAGCCTCCCCTGATCGCTTCGGAATTCACGTTACCGCCTGCGGCACGACGCGAAGTGGACGTTATCTGGCGCGAACCGGGGCGCACGAAGGCGATTTGATCGGGGTCAGCGGCACGCTGGGAGCCTCAGCGGCGGGGTATCACCTGCTGCAGGCAATGGACTCGCCAACGAGTGCGACCACCGCCGATCTCCTTATCTCCGCCCACCTGCGGCCGGAACCCCGGGTGGCGCTCGGCGAGCGGTTACTGGCGCTGGGTGCGACCTCGGCGATGGATTTGAGCGACGGTCTCTTCGGAGATCTTCCCAAGATCCTGAAGGCGAGCGGGTTCGATGCCACGGTCGATCGCACCGCGATCCCCGTCGCGGCGGCAGTGCGGGCACTCTTTCCGGAGCTATGGTTCGATCTTGCCACTCTTGGCGGCGAGGACTATGAGCTCCTCTTCACCGCTCCACTGGGGCGGTGGAACGCAATTCAAGAGGGTGCGACGAGTGTCGGATCGACGGTTACACAGATTGGTCGGATCGAAGGGCGAAACCCTGCAGGTACTCTTCGTCTGCGTGAAACGGATGGCACGCTCGCCGTCGTGACCACTGGAGCGTTCGATCACTTTCGCTAATCGACTGGTTGCTCCTTCGTTTACACCCCTGTTACAGAACTCCATTAGCCTCGAATCAGGATCGGTTGCTCGCGTTGCAGTCGCGAAGGACCAAGGGGGTTACTTCCCCGATCTAATCGAATGGAGGTGAACATGGTATTGGACGAGCGCCAGAAAGTTGCGCATCTCTTAAGGCGAACAGGGTTCGGCGCATCTCCAGATGAACTCGCGTCCTACGTCGAAATCGGTTACGAGACCACGCTCGAACAACTGCTCAACCCCGAATCGATCAATGAATCCGGGTTGGAACTGCCAGGATTCGATCCGGAAGCACCGCTCACGCAGCAATTGATCCAGGCGCGCTGGTTCTACCGAATGATCCATACCCGGCGTCCACTGGTTGAGAAGATGGCCCTCTTCTGGCACGGGCATTTCGCCACCTCTGTCGAAAAAGTAAAGAGCGTCACGTTGATGTGGGATCAGGTTGAGACCTTTCGGCAACTGGGACTGGGCTCCTTCGAGCAGCTGTTGCTCGCGGTCTCGCAGGATCCCGCGATGCTGGTTTGGCTGGACAACTCAAAAAGCAAAAAGGAAGCGCCAAACGAGAACTATGGGCGCGAGCTGCTCGAACTCTTTTCTCTTGGTGTTGGCAACTACACCGAAGAGGATGTGAAGGCGGCAGCGCGGGCCTTCACCGGCTGGTCTATTCAGCTCGAAAAGAACACGTACATCGGCGATGAGGACGTCAAAGACGAAGAACTGTTGTCCGAGGCGGAGATCAAGGCCAAGAAGAAAGCGGTCAAAGACTTCCGTAAACAGCGCGATGCCACCTTTGCTTTCCGTGCGAAGTGGCACGACGTCCACGAAAAGACATTCCTTGGCCAGACAGGCAACTGGGACGGCGAGGATATCGTTCGAATCATCGGAGCAAGTCCAGCTTGCGCTTTTTTCATCGCCCGCAAACTCTTCTCGTTTTTCGTGTGGGACAACCCGGCTGACCAAACGATCGAACCGTTTGCCGAGGTTTTCAGCTCTTCGGGCGGTGATATTCGCCAGCTGCTCGATGCGATTTTCCGCTCGGAAGAGTTCCTCTCCGAAGAGGCGTTGCTGGTGAAGGTGAAGAGTCCGGTCGAGCTCGTTGCCGGAACCATGCGGGTTTTCGGCGGTGGCACGGCATCGAACGATCTCTTTCGTTTGGTGGGACGGATGGGACAAACACTCTTCGCCCCGCCGAACGTGGGGGGATGGCCGACCGGTCTGGGTTGGATCGGCCCGAGCTCGATGCTCGAACGCTACAACCTGATGATCGAGCTGATGGGCGCACGTAAGGGAACTGAACTGAATGCCGAATCCACGAAGATCGATGTTGCTACTGCCTTTCTGGCGGCGCACCCATCAACTCCAGAAGAGATTGTCGACACAGCGGTGGATTGGCTTCTAGCCGGTGAAATCCAGGCGGAGCAGCGCGACGTGCTCATCGCCTATCTTGGCGATTCGCTCTCGTTCGATTCTGCCGATGAAGTCTTCATCGGGAAGGTTCGCGGGTTGCTGCGCCTGGTAACGACCGTCCCGAGTTACCAGTTGAACTGATTGAGCAGTCGGACTTTGGCCATTTCACCGTTCGATGTCTGCACGTTCGCCAGAACAACGCGCTCTGCGCAGCTCATTCGTTCCTCAGGATGCCGGTAGATAAGCGTAGACAAACCAGACAAGAAAAACTGGACGGACTACTCGGAATGACTTTTTTCACGGTGACGGTTCGTGCCGATGGATTGGAGTTCAGGAATGCCATTCACGCGACGTGATTTTCTCAAACGCGGATCGCTCTTTGTTTCGATGGGTGTGACCGCCCCGACCTTTCTGACAACAACTGCTCGAGCACTTGCCCAGGAGGCAAGTTGCATCAGTGGTGCCAATGCGAACCGTATTCTGCTTGTGGTTCAGCTCGGAGGCGGAAACGACGGACTGAACAGTTTTGTGCCGTACTCGGATCCGACCTACTACAAGGTGCGACCGACACTCGCGATACCGCAAACCGATGTCTTGCCAATTTCGGACGCGCTCGGACTCAACCCGGCCCTCACCGCGTTCAAGGAGATGTACGACGCGAAGCAACTCTCGATCGTGCAGGGAGTCGGGTACCCGAATCCCAACCGGTCGCACTTCCGATCAACTGATATCTGGACTTCAGGTGTGCCGGAGACGATGGAGGAGACTGGTTGGCTCGGTCGGTTCCTGGACGCTCAATGTTCAGGGGAGGATCGGCGATTGCACGCGGTCGATATCGGCACCACCGTCTCCCGCCTCTTTTGGACGGGGCAGAGTGTGGTGCCGGCCATCAGTTCGATTGAAACATTCGATCTCGAAGCAGATGCCGCGTTTCCGCATGATCAGTCGAATCAGGTAGATGCGCTGAAGTTGCTTAATGCGGGTGGATCGGGTCGGGAGTACCAGGACTATATCAGCCATGTCGCTCTTGAGGCGCTCGCGACTTCCGAAGAACTGAAGCGAATTGCTGAAAGCTATTCAAGCACAATCGAGTATCCCGAGAGTGAATTCGGCGAGGGGCTACGAACGATCGCGAAAATCATCGTGGGCGATCTCGGCACGCGCGTTTTCCACATTACCAAAGGCGGGTTCGACACGCACGCAGTTCAGGCGAACAGTCACGCAACGCTGCTGAGTGACGTTGCGACCAGTATCCAGGCCTTTATGCGGGACATGGAGCGCATCGGGCGAGCTGATGACGTGCTCATCATGACCTTTTCAGAGTTCGGACGGCGAGTCGCGGAAAACGCATCGCTCGGCACGGATCATGGCGCGGCGGCCTCGCTGGTGCTGATCGGTGGCGGAGTGCAATCGGGGATCGTGGGTGCGCATCCGAGTCTCGACGATCTCGATGATGGCGACCTGAAGTACGGGATCGACTTCCGTTCGGTGTACGGCACGATTCTGCAGGAATGGCTTGGAGCGGATCCAGGTTCGATCATCGGGACAAGCGATTTCCCCGCGCTCGATCTGGTGGCATCGCCGGCATCTCTTTCCGCGCTGACTGCGTTGGCGGCAGATTGATGGAGAGCGTAACGTTGCCGGAACGATTTGCCGGACACAGCATCGATCGTTTCGATGAGCCGATGTGCCGCCATCGACTGGCCCTCGGTGAGGGATCGGCACCCAATGAAGCAGCGAGTCGATGTCTATCGTGCCGCTTTCACCATCTCCGGGGCCGTCGCAAAGTCGATGTAGCGATCGTCGAGATCGATCTCGAATGACTGATTCTCGAGAATGAGCAACCTGATTGACCGGGTTAAACGAAACCGGCGGACATGGCGTCCGCCGGTTTCGTCTTCGGTTGGAGATTGTCAGAGAGTTCGCACTTCACGTTCTCCCTGTGAGGGGAATCCTGAGGGGGTCAGGCGCCGATGCGGCTGCCGTCGATCGCCTGGATGACGACGACCGATGGGCGAGGAACGCCGTCGCCATCTGGCCAGGAGCTGATCTGGGCTTCGAAGGTTCCGCCTTCGCCCGGATGCTGGATCGAAGTGAAGAGTGAGGTGTTGTCCGGTGTGAAAACCGGCCCCGAGACTTCCGCACCGGTCACCGAGGTGAAGAAGCGCTTCAGGTTACCGCGTTCCATACCTTCGACCGGGACCGCGTAGAGCCCGTCGTTGCTTGGCAGGTTGCGCGGCATGCCGTCGGTCGAAATCCAGAGGTTGCCGGCAAGATCGAAGGTGATGTTATCGGGCGATGAGATACCGCTGACCATCTCCTTCGGGTAACCGGCGAAGTAGGTGCTTTCATCAGCCGGATCGCCGCAAAGCATGAAGATGTCCCAGGCGAAAGTGGTGGCGGCGTGGTCGCCAGCGGTTTCAACGATTTCAATGATGTGGCCGTTGAGATTTTCGTCGCGCGGGTTCATTGGGTCGGCAGCGGCCTTGCCTTCGGCGCCTCGGTTGCTGTTGTTCGTGCAGACCAGATACACGGTGCCGGTCACCGGGTTGGTTTCGAAATCTTCCGGACGGTCCATCTTGGTCGCTCCGAGAAGATCGGCCGCCAGCCGGGTGTTGACCAGAACAGCGCCCTGGGAGTCGAATCCGTTCTCAGCGGTCAGTTGACCTTCGCCGAAGATGAGTGGGAGCCACTCGCCGGAGCCGTCGTCGTTGAACTTCGCGACGTAGAGTGTGCCCTCGTCGAGCAGATCGAGATTGGCCGCACGATCAGTTGCGCTATAGGTACCGGAAGTAACGAACTTGTACGCGTAATCGAAGCGCTCGTCGTCGCCAGAGTAGATCACGACATTGCCATTTGTGCCGACAACCGATGTGTGACCTTCATGCTTGTTCCGGCCGAGTGCGGTGCGCTTCTTGGGGGTCGATGTGGGGTCGAATGGATCGATCTCGATCGCCCATCCATGGCGCAGGGGCTCGTTCGGCTCCTGGCCGAGATCGAAGCGAGGGTGGAAGAGTTCCCACTGGCGCTCGGTTGCGCCTTCCGCCAATCCATAGCGGGCATGGTTCACTTTGACGGGACCGTCTGCGACGGCCTCGAGGTTGGCGAAGTACTGCTGGAAATTCTCTTCACCAGAGACGAATGTGCCCCAGGGCGTGATCCCACCGGCACAGTTGTTGAGGGTGCCGGTGACATTTGTGCCAGTTGCGTCTTCGCTGGTTTTGAGAAGCTCGTGACCAGCTGCCGCACCGGTCAGCAGGGTCGGAGTGGTCGCGGTAACCCGGCGGTTGTACTCCGAGTCGAGAACAACAGCCCACGCACCATCGGCGTCGCGCTGAATTTCAACGACCGTGACGCCATGGGCTTCGAGTTCGGTATCGACGATCTCTTTGGTCGTCGCCGGGACGAATTCAGCGATATCCTCCGACCCTTCGACATACTCCGGGTTTTTGACCAGATAACCCGAGAACATGAGTTCCGGGTTGGTGTATTCATGGTTCACAACCATCAATCCGTGGTCCGATGAATCGGAGCCGAGAGGAAGGGGAATGAACCCAACGAAGTCGCAGTTGTAGCCAAATTGTTTCGCCTGCGAAGCAGCGCTTTGGGCCGTGACGTCGAATGCAGGTGCATCTGCGAAGAGTGGATCACCCCAGCGCAGGAAGGCTTTGGCGGTATACCCTTCAGCGACCGTCATCTCGGCGGCTTCGCTCTCGGGAATCGCATCGAATGCCGGGGCCGGACCACCTGAAACCGGGCTTGCAGCGGGTGTGGCATCCTGCGCGACGGCGTCGCTCAGATTGACCGCACCGAACACAATGGCCGACGCGGCAACGCCCGATTTGATTGCGGATCGCCGGTTGATGCGTCGAGAGAGAACATCGCCGAAAATGTCGCCGGTTCCCCTATCCGAATAGACTTTGGCTTTGTCGCCTTCATACTCGATCATTCGGTGCTTGCTCCTTGTCATCAGTTCAGTGCCGGTCGACTCATGTGAGAACGTCGCCTGATAGTAGCCAGCGTATGAGCGCTGCAGTGACAAAGGTTAAACATCGAATCAATAGATTGTTAAGCTCTCATGAAGGTACCGATCTGGTTTGATTCGACTGCCGGATTTGAGGTGATTGCGGTCGCCGCGCTATTATTCTGACTATTCGAGTCGGAATTATTGCTCGATGTCATGAGTCAGGAGATTCCATTCGTGTTAGAAACAACAACAGTCTTCGTGGTCGATCTTGAGAAGTCGGCGCCAATCATGGCCGCCATTCGCGACCGGCGAAGTATCGGCAAGATGCAAGCGGACCGGCCGTCGCGAGAAGCGATCGATCTCATTCTGGAGGCCGGCTCATGGGCGCCATGTCACCACGTGACCGAGCCCTGGAAATTCGTGGTGATTGCAGGTGATGAGCGTTCGGCACTCGGCGATGTCATGGCCCAGGCAAAGGTCGATCGGATGCTGCGACAGGGTAAAGACATCGACGGCGAATACGACCGGGCCAAGGCGAAAGCCATGCGCGCTCCTGTGATCATTGCGGTGGGCGTTGAACCCTCAACGGAGCCGAAAGTGGTCGAAATCGAGGAGGTCGAAGCAGGCGCGGCGGCGGTGCAGAACATGCTGCTGGTTGCCCACACGGTGGGATTGGCGACGATCTGGCGAACAGGTGACCCCGCCTACGACCTCGAAGTCAAGCGTTTTCTGAGTTTTTCACCGGAGGCGCACATCATTGGATTTATTTATCTGGGATTCCCGGCGGCTACTCCGTCGCGTGCCCGGCACACTCCGGCCGAAGCGCTCACCGAATGGCGAGGGTGGGTTGAATAACGCAGCGCTGCCCAACGTTTCTTGACAGGTCGATCTTTCTAACCGTAGGCTGTCGAGGTAATCTGACTAATTCAGTCGGATATGAAACACCCTTGCTACCAGTCGTGGAGGATCTTATGTCATCCGGTGTTCACTATCTTTCCGATGAATCTCCATTGGTTGGACGCGAAGAGCGTTCAGCGTCCCGCTTAAGCCGTCGGCGGGTTGTGTTCGTCGGGGGACTGGCGATGGTCGCAAGCGCGGTTCCATTTGCAAAGGCGAGCGCGACCACCGAGGGCGCGGTTGGAACAGCCACGACTGAAGGCGAAGATAGCGGAACGCCAGTCGGTCAGAATGGCGAAGTTGTCATCTATTCCGGGCGCAATGAGAACCTGATCGGTGAATTAATCGCCGATTTTCAGCGCGACACCGGGATCAAAGCGGAGGTTCGCTACGGCGATACCGCCGAACTCGCCGCCACGATTCTCGACGAGGGCGATAACAGTCCGGCCGATCTCTTTTTTTCGCAAGATGCCGGCGCGCTCGGTGCACTCGCGAAAGAAAACCGGCTGCAAAAGCTCTCTGATGATCTGCTCAATCTGGTTGATCCGCGATTCCGATCTGATGATGGACTCTGGATCGGTGCATCCGGCCGTGCGCGGGTTGCGGTGTACAACACGGATATGCTGAAACCGGAGGATCTGCCGGACTCGGTTCTCGACCTGACCGATTCAAAATGGAAGGGCAGAATCGGTTGGGTACCTACGAACGGTTCGTTCCAGGCATTCATTACCGCATTTCGAACACTCCAGGGCGATGACGTCGTCCGTGATTGGCTGCAGGGCATGCTCGAAAACGAACCGGCGGTATTCGATGGCAACGGCGCGTTGACCCTCGCGGTTGGCAATGGCGAGATGGAAGTCGGTCTGGTCAATCACTACTACATGTATGAAGTGCAAGCGGAGGAGGGCAAAACACTCCCCCTCGCCAATCACTTCTTCACAGCAGGCGATCCGGGCGCGCTCGTCAATGTCGCAGGTGTGGGTATCCTGAACACAGCGAAAAACCTCATCCAGGCACAGGCGTTCGCACAGTTCCTGCTTGGGGAAGAGGCTCAGGAGTACTTTGCCGAGCGGACATTCGAGTATCCGTTGATGGCAGGGATTGAAACTGCTCCGGGTCTCGTTCCTCTGGCGGATATCCAGAGCCCTGAGATCGATTTGAGCGATCTGTCAGATCTTCAGGGAACTCTGCAGCTGTTGGCTGAGGTCGGCGTCGTTTAGTACATCAGCGCTGCAGGTTATGGCAGCCACGTGGAGACTACGTTGAGCACCCTTCGTTCGCAGGCGGGAGGCCCGAAACCCGGCTTCTCGCCCGCGAGCGGACCAGTATCTGGTTCGCGTCGGCTCAACGTCCGTGGACGACCTCCTCTCATTGTCATTCTGCCTTCTTTACTCGTTTCGCTCATCCTGCTCGCACCGCTCGTCTATCTCGTCATTCGCGCATCTGATGCAGGTGTCGACGCGTTCGACATGCTTACCCGAGCGCGTACGCTTCACATCTTCAAAAACACGGTGCTGTTGGCAGCAGCAGTGGTGGCGACCTCGATCATCATTGCAGTTCCGCTTGCCTGGTTGACATCCCGTACCGATCTGCCAGGACGAACCTTCTGGGCGTCGGCCGCAGTTTTACCGCTGGTGGTTCCGTCTTATGTTGGTGCAATGACGATCGTTGCCGCGATCGGACCTCGCGGACTTCTGCAGGAGATACTCTCAGGACCATTTGGTGTTGAGCGACTCCCGTCGATCTATGGCTTTTTCGGCGCCTGGCTTGCCCTTTCTCTCTTCTCGTATCCCTATGTCTTTCTCAATGTGAAGTCGGCGCTCAGTGGGCTGGATCCGGCATATGAAGAGGCCGCCAGATGTCTCGGGCACGGGCCGTGGAGAACATTCTTTCTGACGACGCTCCCGCAATTGCGACCCGCAATTCTGGCTGGTTCACTGTTGACGGCGCTCTACACGATCAGCGACTTTGGTGTCGTCACACTGCTTCGGTACGACGCTTTTACCCGTGCGATTTACATGCAGTACCGCTCCTCTTTCGACCGGACGATGGCGGCTGTTCTCTCTCTTGTCCTGGTCGCGTTCGCGATGGGACTTGTGCTCACCGAGGCGAAAATTCGCGGTCGGGGAGCCTATCATCGATTAGGCGCCGGGTCCGCCCGAAAGATGCGGCCGCTCCCACTGGGAAATTGGCGTTGGCCATCACTGATCTATTGCGGGTTTGTGCTCGCTCTATCAATCGGGTTGCCGATGAGCGTGCTCATCTACTGGTTGATTCGTGGATTGAGCCGAGGGGATCGGGTCGAGGGTCTCGGCAGCGCGGCCTGGAATTCGATCAGTGTCGGCGCAATCACCGCGCTGGTCGCTACTGTGGCCGCCTTCCCAATAGCCATTCTCGTTGTTCGTTATCGGGGGCGACTCGCCCGCACAATTGAGCAAATCTGCTATCTGGGGTACGGGCTTCCGGGTATCGTGATCGCGCTCTCTTTTGTCTTCATTGGCGCCCGATATCTCACTCCGCTCTACCAGACGCTGCCTCTGATGGTCATCGCCTACACCGTTCGTTTTCTCCCCCAGGCGCTCGGAGCGGAAAAGACGTCGATGTTGCAGGTGAGTCCCCGGTTGGAAGAAGCCGCGCGCACCCTGGGCCGCACGTCGTTCGGAGCAATTCGAGCGGTAACCGCCCCGCTCACCAGACCCGGAATTGCCGCGGGCGCAACACTCGTCTATCTGACGGTCATGAAGGAGTTGCCGATCACCCTCCTTTTGAGTCCAACCGGGTACAAGACGCTCGCGACCGTGATCTGGACCTCGACTGGCAGCGGTAATTTTGGTGAAGCCGCGTTACCAGCGCTCATCCTAATCGGTCTATCATCTCTTCCGGCAATGTGGATGGCATTGCGCGACAGAACGCACGTGGCACGCCAGGACGAGCATTGACACCACTGTCTTCAGGAGATGATCTGCTGCATCGTGGTTCCGATGCTCCCTTTGCGCTTCGCGCGACCGGGCTGGTGAAGCGATTCGGTCCGTCTACAGTTGTCGATCAGGTGAACCTCAACGCCGTCCAGGGAGAACTGGTCGCATTGCTCGGTCCCAGTGGATGCGGGAAAACCACGACGCTCCGCCTGATCGCCGGATTCGAGGAACTCGACGCGGGGCAGATCGAAATTTCCGGAAGGATTGTGGCGGCTCCCGGTAAGAGTGAACCACCCGAACGCCGTCAGGTGGGCATGGTGTTTCAGGACGGAGCGCTCTTTCCGCACCTCTCAGTTGCGAAAAATGTCGGATTCGGACTTCCTCGTGGGTCGGATCGACGTGAACTCGTGGCGAACGCATTGCGCATGGTGGGATTGAGCGGGTTCGAGGATCGGATGCCGCACGAACTCTCCGGCGGACAGCAGCAGCGAGTCGCGCTGGCCCGCGCGATGGCGCCAAACCCAGCGGTTATCCTCCTGGATGAACCATTTTCCAATCTGGATGCCGAACTGCGAACCACGGTGCGAACCGAGGTTCGGGAGATTCTGAAGCGAGCCAAGGCGACTGCGATTTTGGTCACGCACGACCAGGAAGAGGCGTTGAGCCTGGCCGACCGAGTCGCGGTCATGTGGGACGGTCGGATCGTTCAGGACGCAAGTCCGGAAGAGCTTTATCACAGGCCGGTGAGCAAAAAGGTCGGCATCTTCGTTGGGGATGCGCAATTCATTCCCGGTACCGGGATTGGGCGCCGTGTCACTTGCGAAATGGGAGAATTGCCGAGCCATACCGCGGTCGAAGGTGCGGTCGATATCATGATTCGTCCGGAGTCGCTCCGGTTGACACTGGCCACCGATTCGGTACAGCCGAATGCTACCGTCCTCACGAGACTCTTTTTCGGACATGATCAACTAATGAAGATCGAACTCGAGTCGGGATCGACCTTGAATGCGCGCATGGGCACCTACGGCGGTATCAGACCCGGCGATCGCGTTCACGTCAGTGTGCGCGGTGCTGTGCTCGCGTTTCCGCGGGAGCAAACGGCATGAGGAGGGTGGGGATCTTGATTGAAACGCGCGCTCCCGAGGAGTCACGGTCGCTTGGCGCACGGCTGGGGGCATTGCTTCGGTGTGGAGATGTCGTATTGCTCAACGGCGATCTGGGAGCCGGGAAGACGACACTGACCCAGGGGATCGCGAGCGGTCTTGGTGTGCAGGATTACGTGCAAAGTCCGACTTTCACCATCGTGCAGGAGCATGACGGCCGATCGCGGAGCGGTGACCAGATTACGCTCTACCACCTCGATCTCTATCGCTTAACCGACGAAAGCGACCTGGAGAGTATCGGGTTTGACCAGTACCTCGAACCGATGGATGGTGTGAGCGTGATCGAATGGCCAGAACGCGCTGCCGGTTGGTTGCCGGATCGATATGTGCTGGTTGATTTGACGATTGGCGGCCCGCACTCCCGCCTCCTCGAAATCGTCGTCATTGGCGACCAGGAATTCCAGAAGCGGTTCGCCGGATTGTCATAACCAAGCAGGCGGTTCCGGCCGGACCGGAGGGTTGCGGCTCGACCATGACCTGTCCACCGCTCCTCCTTCAGAAAGGTCCCAACTCGTCCTGTTGGAATTCGACTGCGGACATTGACACGCCATGTCGGCTCAAAATTAAGCCGAATCCAGAGGCAATTGCCCTGGCGGCGACAGCGAGAACCGGACGCAAGGCATTGCCCTGCATCCGGTTTTCGTGGTTAGCAGTTAGCCGTTGAGGGCAGCGAGCGTCTCAAGCACCGGCTTTGCATCTTCGGTAAGAGTGGCAGCAACTTCATCGAAGACCGACTGCACATCTTCGCCGCTGATCGTGATCCGCTCGAGACCCTTGCCGATGGTCTGATCCCCATTCGGGACAAAGACGCGCGCGGAATCCTGCGGCTGGGTCAGAGCGAGTTGATCGACCGCAACCTTGAAATTCGGGTTGGTGGCGAAGAACTCGACCATCTCCGGGCTCTCAACCGCGGACTTGCGAACGGGCATGTAGCCGGTGTTCTGCGACCACCAGGCAGTGATCTCCGGAGATGTCATCCATTCGATGAACTTGAATCCGGCTTCCTGGCGTTCCGCCGGGGCCTGTGCAAGAACTGCCATGCCGGCGCCACCGGTGCAGCAACCAAATGACTCCGCCTTCGGGAGGAATGCGGTGCCGAACTCGAAGGTCGCATTCTTGGTCAGTCCAGCGAGTCCGCCAGTAGATGCCATGGTTGCGGCGGTGAGGCCATTGAGGAAATCGGCGGTGATATCGGCCGGGGTTGTCGCCCAACCATCTTTGACTGATGACTTGTAGAGCTCCCCGGCGGCCACTGCGCCAGCTTCGTTCAGCTTGATGTTGAAATCGGCATCCGAATACTGGCCGTTGTGCTGCCAAACCACTCCCTGGAAGAGCCATGCGATGTAGGAACCGGCGGATGGGTGCGCGAACGCGGAACGGGTGATAGTGTCGCCATCTTTGGTCACCATCGCAGGAGCGGCGGCAATGAACTCGGCCCAGGTTTCAGGAGCTTTGTCGAGACCAGCGGCCGCGAACACCTCTTTGTTGTAGTAGAAGAGTGGGGTCGATCGGGCAAACGGAATCCAGTAGCTGACGTCGTTGCGCACGCCTTCGATGAAGAGGGAATCGACGTAATCGGTGGTGTCGAGACCGTTGGCCGTGATGAAATCACTCAGTGGGGCGAGTGCATTGTTCAGATAGAACTTGAACCACCAGACGTCGGAGAGCAGCGAGACATCCGGCGTCTGCTTTGCCGCCAACGCCGCAGTCAGCTTCTGGGCGGTCTCTTCGTAGGTGCCCTGGTACTGGTAATTGACTTTGATGTCGGTCTGATCGGTATTGAAGCGTTCGACCAGCGCGGTCTCCGCTTCGCCGAGCGCATCGGTGAACGAACCCCAGTACGTGATCTCGATCGGTCCGGACTGCTTGAGCAGCGCGGGCGCAGCGAAGACGCTGCTGGATTTGATGATCGGAGCGGCGGCAACAGCAGCGGCGGCCGTTCCCTTGATGAGCATTCTGCGCGAGATCTGAGACGTCATGCGAATGAACCTCCTGAAATAGACTCGTGTTCTCTCATCGATCGCGAAGCCGCGATCGCTATCTGCAGTTCAGCGGTGGGAGCCGGCGCCCAGCACTGACTTGGCAGCAATAGGTTGGGAGTTGCCGGTTCCTCACCGGCGTAAAACTCAGCCCTTGGTCGCTCCGGCCGTTATGCCCTCGATGATGTAGCGCTGAGCCCAGATGAAGACCGCGACAAGTGGCGCGATCACGAAGAAAGTGGCCGCCATGACCATTCCCCAGTCGGTATTGCCTTCGGGATTGAAGAGATAGGAGACGCCCACCGCGAGCGGGCGCATGTCTTGTTCATTTGTGACCACGAGCGGCCAGAGATAGTCATTCCATTTCGCGACCATCGAAATGAGCGCAAAGGTGATCAGAACCGGGCGAGACATCGGAATCACATGGTCCCAGAGCAGACGAAAGTGACCGCAGCCATCGAGTTTGGCCGCATCGAGGACCTCTCGAGGCATGCTAAGAAATGCCTGGCGAAGAAGAAACGTGCCGAATGCTACCGCCGCTCCCGGCAGAATGATGCCCTGATAGGTATTGACCCAGTTCTGACCGAGGAAATCCGCGATGGTCAGATAGTTGGGGATGATCGTTACCTGGGCCGGGATCATCAGTGTTGCCAGAATGATCAGAAAAACGATGTTCTTCCCTGGGAAGCGGAGGAATGCAAGCGCGTAGGCGGTCATCGTCGCGTTTGTCAGCTCGAAACCAGTGCCCGCGAAGGTGATGATGAGACTGTTGATGTAGAAGCGGTCGAATGGCGCGGCATTCCACGCTCTTGAGAAGTTGTTCCACTGGGGATCGGTTGGAATCCACACGGGCGGGAATGTGTAAATCTGCTGTGTGGACTTCAGCGCACCCGTAATCATCCAGAAGACTGGCGCTCCGATGATTGCGACCATCGCAATCATCGCGAGATAGCCCATGATCTTCGCGAAACTGATTCGCTGCCATGGTCGGGGCGCTTCGTGCGCCTGCATGCTAACTGCCATAGTGGACATTCCGTTCAGACATCTTCAACTGGACAAGTGTGATCACGAGCATTACGGCAAAGAGCACCATGGAGGCGGCCGAGGCTCGGCCGGCATTGAACGCGACAAACCCTTCCTCGTAGATGTAGTAGATGATGGTATTGGTGGCATCGACGGGGCCGCCACGGGTCATGACGCGGATGATGTCGAATGCCTGGAATGAATTGAGCAGGGAGGTCACCACGAGGAAAAAGGTGATAGGAGAAAGCATTGGAATCGTGACCGATCGGAATCTCCAAAGAACCCCGGCGCCATCGATTTTGGCTGCCTCGTAGAGATCCTTTGGTATGCCCTGCAATCCCGCCAGATAGATTACGGTAGCGAAACCGAGATTTTTCCATACGTAGACGATGATCACTGCCGGCATCGCCCAGGATGTATCCCGCAGCCAATTCGGCGAACCGATGTTGACCACGTCGAGCACTGTTTTCAGTAACCCGTACCGCGGATCAAAGATGTACACCCAGACAATGCCGATGGCCGCACCGCTGAGCAGGGTTGGCATGAAGACGACAGCACGGGCGGCATCGCGTCCACGCAGCCGCTCGTTAAGGAGCAACGCAGTGAGGAGCCCGAGTAGCATCGAGCCTCCGACGGCGCCGAGCGTGAAATAGAGCGAATTGACAAGCACCGTGCGAAACGTGTCGTCATGCAGCAGGTAGCGAAAGTTGTCGAGACCGATCCAGCGTTTGACCGGTGCGATCATGTCCCAGCGAGTGCCACTCAGGTAACCGCTGTAGATTAGCGGCCAGTAGGAAAAGATCGCGAAGAGGAGCAGATTTGGACCTACGAAGAGGAGAAAGAGCAGCCATTCGCCCGCAGGCAGCCGACGTGTTCGCGCTGCGGTCGTCGCAATTGTGGCACGAGTATCAGACGATTGTGCCATCGGATATGTGGGCTCACCCTGCATAGTCTCTCCGCAAAAGTCGGTCGAATCTTCTTCCGGCATGGTGTCGTTAACATCGTTGTGAGTGATGAAGCTATGGTTAAACTTTGTGTATGGATTCCGGCAGACGGAGTTGCTCCCGACGGAGAACTGTGAGGACCACATGACACAATCCACGGGCGATCCAACCTGGTTACTCGCGATCGATACCTCCACCGGGCAGGCGGGACTCGCACTGACCGATGGTGTGGCCTTTGCCGAAATCTCCTGGGTTGCCGGTCGTAACCAGACGGTGAGCGTTTTGACCCAGGTGGATGCACTGCTTTCCCTCGCCGGGATCGAGAGTTCGGCTATTCGCGCAGTCGCCGTCGCGATCGGCCCTGGAATGTTCAACGGACTCCGGATTGGCATGAGCCTGGCAAAGGGTTTTCACCTCGGTCAGGATGCTGCGCTGATCGGCGTGTCGACGTTGGAAGTGAGCGCACGCCAGTTCGGCGGGCTTGGTCATACTGTTCTGGCGACCGTTGCCGCAGGACGGGATCGCCTGGTCTGGCAGTCCGTTCCAGGCGATGCAGATCCGGTTAATGGCGACGTTCAGGCATTGCGTGCGATTGTGGAGAACTGTCTCGAAACCGTCATCGTCTGTGGCGATTTGAGCATTGAACAGGCAGCAGAACTTACGACCCTTCCGAATGTCATCATTCCCCCGGCGTCGAGCAGGAGCAGACGTGCGACTGTGCTGGCAGAGATCGGGTGGGAACGATTCGTTCGCGGAGAAATCGACGACCCGATTACGCTTTCCCCGGTGTATGTGCATTCATCAGGAGTGCCGGCCCGGAGTTGAACAGCGGTCAGGCCGCAACTCCTATTACGGTCAGAAGAATGCCGGGATGCCGGCGATCGATTGAGGAGCAGTCCATTCTCGCGACACGGTTTCGGGTCGATGTCATGGATCAGGCGGACGTGACCGAGGTAAGTCGCATAGAGCGGCGCTGCTTCGATAATCCATGGCCATCTGCTGCATATCGTCGCGAACTTCGCAATCCTCGCCAGAACTACTACGTCGTTCTTCGCGCCAACGCCGACGACTTTCTGGATGAATTCGAGTCACCGCGGTCCGGAATACAATCGAACCGATTGGCCGAGAGCATACGGGCAAAACTGCCGATTTTGCACCTCTCGCGCCGGAGCGGGTTCGCCCACAGTGGTGCGCACATCGCGGGGTTTGCCGGCATGTGGTGCGTGTACGACGAAGCGCACGTCACCACCATCGGCGTCGATCCCCATTATCGCGGTCGAGGTTTTGGTGAAGTGCTGCTGCTCGCGCTCTTTGATGAGGCGGTACGGCGCGGCGCAAACTGGTTGACACTGGAAGTTCGCGTGTCGAACGAGGTGGCGAAACGGCTCTACGCGAAATATGGAATGTCGGTTCAAACCACACGCAAGCACTATTACAGCGACAATGGTGAAGACGCGTACCTGATGTGGTCGCGATCGTTGCGCGATACGTCCTACCTGGAGGAGATCGACGAATTGCGTCTGGATCTCCGTCGTCGACTGGCACCTGAGATCGAGGTTCCATCGCGGTCCGATATTCTCTGGCGCCGATCTGAAACGCCATAAGTGAGTATGTAATGAATGTTCTCGGGATCGAAACCTCCTGTGACGAAACCGCTGCCGCGGTGGTCGTCAACGGCAAGCGCGTGCTCTCTAACGTGATCGCGTCGCAGATCGAATTGCATCAATCGCACGGCGGGGTGGTGCCCGAACTCGCGGCACGTGGGCACATCATCGCGGTCGTGCCGGTGGTTGAGGCCGCCCTGCGTGAGGCGAAGATTGGGCGGAAGTCGATCGATGCGATCGCGGTTACGGCCGGGCCCGGTCTGGCGGGATCGCTGCTTGTTGGAGTCAATGTGGCGAAGGCGCTCGCCTATTCGCTGAACAAACCGTTGATTCCCGTCAATCATCTGGAAGGACATCTCTACGCCAATTGGCTTACGCTGCCGGGGAAAGCAACAGTCGAACCGCCCGCGTTTCCGGTGCTCTTTCTGCTCGTCTCCGGTGGACATACCGAATTGATTCTGATGACCAGACACCGTGAGTATCAGCACATCGGGCGGACTCTTGATGATGCTGCCGGAGAGGCATTCGACAAGGGTGCGCGGTTGCTTGGTCTGGGGTATCCCGGGGGTCCAGCGATTCAACGAGCGAGCGAAGGCGGCGATCCGGCAGCGTTCGATCTGCCGCGTGCCTGGCTCGGGGAGAGTGACGATTTCAGCTTTTCCGGGTTGAAAACCGCACTACTTCGACTTGTTGAACCGTACCGAATTGCGCAACCGAAAGTTCCTCGTGACCCATCGATTCCTTTCGCCGAGCATCGACCCGCCCACTACCGGCCAGAGATGCCGGTGGCGGATCTCGCCGCCTCCTATCAGGCGGCCGTTATCGAGGTTCTGGCGAGAAAGGTGATCACCGCGGCCGTGAAACATGGCGTCAAAACCATTGCGCTGGCCGGTGGCGTAGCGGCCAATGCGGGTTTGCGTGAGCGTATTACCTCGGAAATCGAGCGGTTGGGCACCAGTGATCGGATCGCATTTCGCTATCCGCCGTTAATCCTGTGCACGGACAACGCGGCGATGATCGCCGGAGCGGCGGCCTTCGCGATCAAGCATGGTGATCAGGGTGGATGGGAAGTCGATGTCCACCCACGCTACCCGATCACCTGAGGTTCCGTACCTTGTGGTGACGAAGACGCCGCAGTTTTGTTGCGTGAAGTCGTAGATTTGGAGCAATGGTGACGATGCACATGATTGGAGAGAAGATCGGATGACGTCTATCGGAGTGCCAATTGGTGCGCGGGAGGTCGCGATCCAGACCGCGCGCGATGCTGGCGCGATTCTTCGGGAGAAACTTGGTCAGGTTAAGATCGAATACAAGGGTACGGTCGATCTGGTAACTGATGCCGATCGCGCGTCTGAAACACTGGTCGCTGGCCGGATCTCCGAGGCATTCCCCGATCACCGTATCGTGGGGGAAGAGGGCATCGCGAAATTCTCTGGCGCGGGAGATGCCGCCCCATATGCGTGGATCGTCGATCCGCTCGATGGGACCACGAACTTTGCCCACGGCTATCCGCACTTCGCGGTTTCGATTGCGCTATCCCATCAGGGTACGGTTGTACTCGGCGTCGTATACGACCCCATGCGCGATGAACTCTTCGTCGCCGAACGTGGCGGCGGTGCGACGCTCAATGAGAGGCCAATTCATGTTTCTGAGACCGATCAGTTGATCCGCTCTCTCCTTGCGACCGGCTTTTCCTACGATCTTGCTGAACGCGCTGGCCAACTTGAGATTTGGGGAGCGTTGCAGGGGGGAACCCAGGGGATTCGGCGAGACGGGGCGGCAGCGCTCAACCTCTGCTACGTCGCTGCGGGTCGAATCGACGCCTTCTGGGAGCAGCCGTTGATGCCGTGGGATATGGCGGCGGCGTCACTTCTTGTCGAAGAGGCGGGCGGAGTTGTGACCAATTACACGGGTGGCCCATTTGATGTCTTCGGGAATGGAGTGACTGCCGGCAACGTGGCGATGCATTCCGCGGTTGTGGAAGTCGTGATTGCTCACCTTCGATAGCCGCATTTCATCATCCGGCAAGCGTGCTCTGACGTACGACTTTGGAATAGACCTGGCACATTGCCGGCAGAACATTGAGTGACACGGAAGCAATTGATGGAAGCATTCGAAGGAGATTTTTCGGAGCAGATGCATGAAGCGTTGCGAAGCGGCGAGGTTATCAGTCTCTTTTTCGTGCGCGTGGGGAAGTCGATGATTATCGACTTCCGGCGCGACATCGGTGTTCAGCCGGCCGTGCTGCTGGATGACATCGTGGCCTCGCCACGAGCTCGATTGCAGTCGTTTCGGCGGCTACGTTCGGGGTTGCCATTGCCGGAGCGACTGACCCTGGCGCCATGGGGGAGCGCGGTCCGAGAGTTCCGCGATCAGGGATTGCTGGAGGAGGTGAGCGCCCGCTGCTACGACGAAGGCGGTCCAGAGATGCGAACCGCGGTGCGGAACGCATACCATGAGTTGGAAAAGATGGAACAGCGGTACCTTCGGGACCTTGTCCGGGGGGTTGGTATGCACACAATCTGGCAACGGAACGATCCGTAGCCGCGGAGGAAACGAGATGCGAGCCTACGTACTGATCACGATTGAAGCCGGACGCGGGACGGATGTTCAGAAGGCGCTTCGCGAAGCAGGCGTCGATCAGGTCGATCAGGTTGCGGGAACGTACGATGTCGTGGCGGTGCTCGAAGGTGATGATCCGCGCCGAATCGGCGAACTGGTCATCGGCAAAATCCAGCAGACAGATGGTGTTGTGAGCACAGTGACGTTGCTTGCGATCGGTTAGTACTACTGAACGAGGGCATCCAGGCCAAAATGGTTGACGCGACCAAGAACTTCCGACCTGCCGCTGTCGAAGATGGCGAGGCGCCCGAAGAGCGCCTCCGCGAAGAGCGAAAGCGATACACCACGCAGCTGCAGCGCCGTGCTCAGGCACACGTAACTGCCGAGCTCGGCGGCAAAGCGGTTGAAGAGGATACCGATCGCCAGGTCACAATGCTGGTGCAGCATGCCCTTTCCACGACAGGTGGACGGCGCGCGACGTTGTTCCGACCGGTACCTCGCGGTCGTCGATGGCACGTGGCGACCGCGCTGGCCGATGGATCCTACTATTACGGGCTGGTTGCTCCGGAAACGCTGGCTCTCTCGATGATTGCCTGCGATCGCAAATCTGCGGTTACGCTTAGCATCGATCAATCCTATGACCCGGCGTTACCACAACTCTCTGAACTCGGTCTCAAATCCTATCTGGGAGTTCCGATCATCCTCAACGGGAATGCCGTGGCGGTGATCGAGGCCATTGATGTCGCCCAGGTTGATGATCTCGATCGGCACGCTGCCACACTCGAACAGGCAGCAGTAGCACTGGCTGATCGGCTCGCCAGTGAGGGGAACTCGCAGACCTGGAATCGTAGCGGCGGCGGGGCGAACCGGCTGGGAGAGCAGACCGTGCTCGATCTCGTTCTGCGGCTTCCTGTGGAGATCGACGATGGAATCGAGGTCTCTCCGGCCGAATGGTCGATCCTGCACCAGTTGAATGGCGAGCGCACGCTTGGAACAGTTGCTCAGGCCTCAGGTATGACCTATGCGCAGGTGGACCAACTGGCGACTGCATTGCTCGATCGGGGTATTGCCAGGATAGGCAAGGAAAATCGGCGCAGAGTTTAGCCGGATTCGTTTCTGTCTACGTACCGGGTATTTCTGACCAATAATCCCTGGAATTGAACTCCCTCTCTGCTAGACTGCTATGGCCTGACCCGCCGGCGGTGAGTGAGTTCATGCGATGTTGCATGCCTCAAGCCGGCTCGGCGCGATTGGAGGCAGTTATGAAACTGGTTATCGCCATCGTTCAAGATGAAGATCTTGACAGCTTGACCGAGTCGCTGATTGCCGCCGGTCACCGCTTCACCAAGGTCAGTACAACGGGTTCGTTCCTCCGAACGGGGAACTCGAGTCTCCTTATCGGTGTTCAGGACGAGGCTGTCGAGAGTATTCTCGCTATTCTCAAGCGCACCTGCCGCCGCCGCACCCAGATAGCCGTCCCCTATTCCCCGGCACTTGAACCTGGATTGCTGTACATGCCGGAAAACTTCGAAGTCGAAGTCGGTGGCGCTGTGGTATTCGTCGCCAATGTCTCCCGGTTCGAACGCTTGTAGCTCCCAGAAGGACGGTTCACGTGACGCTCAGTAGCTGGACGGAAAAGGTTGATCGGGCGGACATTGTCAGAATGGCGAGCGATCTGATTGCAATACCCAGTGTCTCCGGCGAAGAGTTGAGCGTTATGGAGTTTGTGGTCAACTGGTGCGCTGAACGCGGACTCGACCACAAGATCGTGGCGAAAGATCCCGCGCGGCCGAATGTGGTCGTCAGCATCGGCGATCCGAGCGCGGGGCCGACCATTGCCATGAATGGTCACCTGGACACCGTCCCGGTTTCCGATCCCGAATCCTGGCAATTCGGACCATACGACCCTGTCGTCAGCGCAGATGGTAAAAAGCTCTTCGGTCGCGGTTCTTCGGACATGAAATCCTCGACCGGGATCATGCTTTACCTGATGGGTTTGCTGAAAGACGCCCCGATCAAAGGTTGCTTGCAGGCTCACATTGTCTCGGACGAAGAGACGAGCGCGATCTTCGGCACCATTCACGTGCTGGACGAAATCGCGGCAGGGCGATTGCCACGACCCGACTTCTGTTTCATCGGTGAAAAGAGCGATTTGAAAGTCCGGAATGCCGAGCGCGGATTGCTTGGCATGGAGATCACCTTTCACGGGCGGGCTTCACATACCGCCGCCGCCCGTGCGACTGGTGTGAACGCGATCGCCAAAGCTGCCAAGGGTGTCCTCGCGCTTGAAAAGGACCTCGACAAGTTTCACCCGGCGGTGGGCAAACCGGTGATCAGTGTGAACACCATCAGCGCTGGCGTTGCGCGAAATGTCGTACCGGGCGAATGCACGATCTCGGTCGATCGCCGGTTGATTCCGGGCGAGACCCAGGAGTCGGCAATGGCCGAAGTGC
>Ga0105048_10003584_pt1 | contig 25437 bp, 22 predicted proteins | sample MAT05_FD_78382 | JGI IMG/M metagenome (GOLD analysis project Ga0105048, IMG submission 78382) | Freshwater microbial communities from Lake Fryxell liftoff mats and glacier meltwater in Antarctica - MAT-05 | ecosystem: Environmental > Aquatic > Freshwater > Ice > Liftoff microbial mat | place... | reverse complement strand
TCCTCCATTAACCAAAGTTAAATTTGCGCAAATACCTCGTGTTTTTGCAAAGCCTAAACTATTATTCATTTCGTTTTTATTTACTTGGATTATTGGACCATTTTTAATGTTTACGCTTGCCATTCTTTTCCTTCGCGACACGCCCGATTATATGACCGGTTTAATAATTATTGGTTTAGCTCCTTGTATTGCAATGGTTATTGTTTGGAACGAACTTGCCGAAGGAAACCGTGAATTGGCGGCAGGTTTGGTTGGTATTAACAGCTTACTTCAAGTGTTCTTTTTTAGTTTGTATGCTTATTTCTATCTTGAAATTATGTTACCTTGGTTTGGTTTAGAAGCATTAACCATTGATATAACCATTTCTGAAATTGCGAAAACCGTTGGTATATATTTAGGCTTGCCTTTTGCAGCGGCTGTTATCAGTAGATATATATTAATAAAAACGAAAGGGGAAGCATGGTTTAATCAAAAATTTATTCCGGCTATTTCTCCTATTACATTAACCGCTTTGCTTTTTACTATTGTTGTAATGTTTGTGTTAAAAGGAAATATGATTGTTTCAATTCCGATGGATGTAGTAAAAATTGCTATTCCTTTGGTTCTGTTTTTTGCGATTATGTTTGCGCTTATGTTTTTTGTGGCAAAATATGCTGCCGCTGATTACAAAGATAATGTGGCACTTTCCTTTACGGCTTCAGGAAATAACTTTGAATTAGCGATTGCTGTATCGATTGGGGTTTTTGGAATAAATTCAGGACAAGCCTTTGCAAGTGTTATTGGCCCATTGGTAGAAGTTCCTGCTTTAATTGTGTTAGTTAAAGTTGCCTTTTGGCTTCGCAAAAAATATTATTCAAAACCAATATCAAGTTAAAATTCTTATGAAAATTGCTCTTTTTAGCGATATACATGCTAATTTACCGGCTCTCGAAGCTTTTTTTGCAGATGTCGAAACCCGTAATACGGATGCTACTTATTGTTTAGGCGACTTGGTAGGTTATAATATTTGGCCAAACGAGGTTATTCGGGAAATTCGCAAACGAAATATTCCATGTATAGCCGGGAACTATGATTTTGGAATTGGCCGAAGCAGTGATGAGTGCGGTTGTGCCTACAAAACTGATCTTGAAAAGGAAATGGGAAAAATTTCAATTTCATACACAAATAGCATCGTAAATAATAATGAAAGAGATTTTCTCAAAGATTTACCGGCCCATTTCCGTATTGAATTTCAACTGAATAACGATAAACTAAATTTGCTTTTGGTTCATGGTAGTCCGCGTAAAATAAACGAATACCTGTTTGAAGACCGCGAGGAAAAAAGCATGCTTCGAATTTTAACAGATGCCGAAGCCGATATTCTTTGTTTTGGTCATACACACAAACCTTATCACCGCATTTTAAATTCAGGAACAATAGAAAACCCTCATTTTAGACATGCCATTAACATTGGTTCGGTTGGAAAACCAAAAGATCAAGACGTTAGAGGTTGTTATGTATTAATAACACTTAATGAGCAAAGTTCTGTTTTAAATGCCGAAAGTATAAAGGTTGAATTTATTCGCTTTGATTACGATATTGAAAAAGCAGCCAAAGCAGTTGAACAAAGTTTATTACCAAACGCTTATGCCGAAATGCTTCGTAAAGGGGTCTAGGAAAGAGTTCAAATTCAGTTCAGTAAATAGTATTTTTTCTTGATTGTCCTTTTCAGGTAAAAAAACCATGTCAATGCTACAATTCATTTCTTGTAAATATTATTGCACTTGGATATTTGATTATTTTCTATTTTTACCGAAATATTTTATTACAAAAAGTCGATGGCTGGAAAAGAAAATTTTGCAGAAGATAAAAAAATTAAGGTAACGCAAGCCAAAGGTTTTGAGTTAAGCAAATTAGATACTAACTACACGGGCAATTATAAAGGTGAAAAGGAAGCCGAAAGAAAATTACATGAAGATATTGACGAACTTTCGGAACTACAGGAAAAATTATTTGCCAGTGATAATCATTCGGTTTTAATTATTTTTCAGGCTATGGATGGAGCTGGTAAAGACAGTACCATTAAACATGTCTTAAGAGGCATTAACCCTCAAGGATGTAATGTTACCTCTTTCAAACGCCCGTCTGACAAAGAACTTAGTCATGATTTTTTATGGAGAACGAATATGGCACTCCCTGAAAGAGGCATGATCGGAATATTCAATCGCTCCTATTATGAAGAGGTTCTAATTGTAAAGGTTCATCCCGAAATTATACTTGGGCAGTCGCTGCCTGAAGCTAATAATTTAAAACAAATAGATGAAAAATTTTGGCAAAAACGCTACCGTTCAATTGCCGACATGGAGCAACATCTGGCAGATAACGGATATATTATTATGAAGTTTTTTTTAAATGTGTCGAAGGATGAACAAAAAGACCGTTTTCTTGATCGCATCAATACACCTGAAAAGCAGTGGAAATTTCAATATGCAGACATGAAAGAACGAGATTACTGGGAAACTTATATGAAAGCCTACGAAAAAGCAATCCAAGAAACATCGACCGAAAAATCACCTTGGTATGTTATTCCGGCAGATAATAAATGGTTTATGCGAACCGCAGTTTGTGATATCATTTTAAGTACCTTAAAGAAACTAAATCTTAAATTTCCAGAACCATCTACCGAAGAACAAAGCAAACTGGAGGAAGCAAAACACATTTTAATAAATAACTAAACTCTATTTTATGAATTGTAACTATACTAAAACCATTCTATCTTTAATCATTTGCCTTTTTAGCTCATTTTCGGCTAATTCGCAAGGATGTAGCGACGCCGGATTTTGTACTGCGGGAAATATTAAACCTAATAACCAATCAGACAAAACTTTTAAAAATAGCATAGGCTTTACCTTGGGTTTTGCCCTTGGTGAGCAAGGAACACAAATTATTACTCCACAATTTGAACCCAATATTCGTATAAACGACCGAAGCATGGTTCAATTAAAAATTCCTATGGTATTAATTAAAGGTGATTTGGCTACGGTAAGTGGTTTAGGTGATGCTATCTTAACCTATAACTATTTATTCGATAGCTTATCTACATACCCAATTATGATTACTGCGGGCACTAGAATTGCAACCGGAACTGCATCTTCAAAAAACGAAAACATTGCTTTACCAATGCCTTATCAACTAAGTTTAGGAACCACTGATTTTATTCTAGGTGCTAAAATTGAATTAAAAAAGGGTTTCAGCATTTCACTTGCTTATCAACAACCAGTTTTTAACCGCAATCAAAATGGATTTGATTCGGCAGCTTTCAAAAGTTTAGCAAAAGAAGAAGCCTTACTTCCTGAAGATAATTTTTTTATTTCTTCCAATCTTAAGCGCAGAGGCGATGTTATGGTTAGAATTGATAAAGCATTTAAAACCAAAAATGCGTTTATAACTTTAGGCTTGTTGCCAATTTATCATTTAGGAAAAGACGAAGTTGAAATTGCAAAAAACAAAACCATTGAACTTGAAGGCTCACAAGGCTTAACACTGAATTTAAATACCTCTGTTTACTACAAATTGTCTTCTAAAACAGAGCTATCCTTAATTCTGGCAATGCCTTTAATAGTTAGAGAAAGCAGACCGGATGGTTTGACCCGTTCATTTGTGAGTGTTTTAGGCTTCCGCTATTTTTTATAATATGCCCTATTAATACACTTTATTGAATTCATTAAACGGATAATTTTAGAAGGCTATTCCACAGTTAATGATATAAGTCAATATAAAAATGCTTTAGATAGAATATCTTTGTGCCTCAATGCGTAAAATTATTATTTATCTAATTCTAGTTTTTATTAGCTTTTTGATTATTCAATCATGTAAGCACACACCAGATTTCATACCTGATCCTAATTTAAAGGATACAAGCAGGATTGATACTACAATTATAACCAAACGTCCTTGCAGTCCGGATACTGTTTATTACGCTAAAGATATTCAACCTATATTTAGTGCATACTGCGTTGGAACAGGTTGTCACAGCGGAAACTCACCAGCGGAAGGGCTTGATTTAACAACTTATTTAAAAGCCATGTCTGGCGGAAAAATTAAGCCATTTAATGCTGCTAACTCAGATGTTTACCAAGTTTTAATCGATACAGATCCTGATAAACGAATGCCGCCCGCTGGTCCACTTCCTGCAAATAAGATAGATTTAATAAAAAAGTGGATTAATCAAGGATCCAAAAACCTTTGGTGCGATGATATTGGAAGTGCTTGTGATAGCAGCAATGTTAAGTATTCTACAACAATTTCGAAAATATTATCTGACAATTGTGTTGGTTGTCACGGTGCTGGTGGAAGTGGCGGAGTAACTCTTACAAATTACAATGGCGTAAAAACTGTGGTAACTAATTTGAAGTTATGGAATTCCATAAATCATTTATCGGGAGCAACAAAAGCTATGCCGAATAGTACAACCAAATTGAGTTCTTGCAACCTTAGACAAATAAAAATTTGGATTGACGCCGGAGCGCCTCAAAACTAAATTTTAAAATTATTGTCTTATTTAGATTCAAAGTAAAAATTTATGAAACTCAAATATGTAATATTTTTTGCAACTTTTTTTGTCATTGTAATTTCTTCCTGTTATTACGATGTGGAAGAAGAATTGTACCCAACAACTTCTGTTTGCGACACTACTAAAATATCATTTAAAACTACAATTTACCCAATATTTCAAAGCAACTGTAATTTTAGCGGTTGCCATAATTCTGCCTCGGCTTCGGCAGGAGTTAATTTAGAAGGGTATGCTAACATTAAAGCAAATATTGATTTACCGAAATTAATTGGAAGTATTCGATTTGATTCTAAGTATAGTGCAATGCCGAAAAATTCAGGTCAGTTGAAGTCTTGTGATATTCAGAAAATTGACCAATGGCGTAAAAATGGATCTCCCAATAATTAGAATTCATGTTTAAGAAAATTCTCTTTACAGTTCTAATTTTTATGATTTTAGGTTTAGCAGTTGGCTATTATTTGTGGAATAAACCACCTCGAAATATAGCCACAGCTCCGGTGCAAGTCTATATTTCAGCCATTGAATTATACAAGGCCTACGCAGCCAACGAAGAAGCGTCGAATGCCAAATATTTGGCAAAAGTTATTGCAGTAGAAGGCACAGTGGTTGAGTTACAACTCGAAAATGAGGAAGAACCAACAGTTGCATTGGCTACCGATGTGGCAGATATTACGGTAAGATGTGGGTTTAAAAAGGAACTTTTATTAGAGGTAAAAGCCCTCAAACCGGGTGATAAAATTAAAATAAAGGGTAAATGTGATGGGCTAGATATGTTTGGCATGGTTTTTACTCAATGTACTTTAACAAAATAATATTCAAAACGAAATAATCATGAAAAAAATCAAAATTCAAATCGCGCTCTTAGTAGTTTTAATAACATTAACTTCTGCTTTTACACTAAGTTTAGCTCCGGGAAAAATGTTTACTAAAAATGGTAAAGTTTCATTTTTCTCGCATACAGACATGGAGGATATTAAAGGCGACAACAATAAAGTGTCTAGTATTCTAGATTTAAAAACAGGTAAAATTGCTATAGAAATTTTGGTAAAATCATTTGTTTTTAAAAAGGCGTTGATGGAAGAACATTTCAACGAAAATTATATGGAATCAAGCAAGTTTTCAAAAGCAAAATTTGATGGTAAAATTGACAATTTGGAAGATATTAATTTTACCAAAGACGGAACTTATAAAACTCAGGTTAGTGGTAACTTAACTATTAAAGACAAAACCAACGCTGTAAAGACAATAGGAACTTTTACAGTTAAGGGCGGGAAATTAAATGGTAAAGCTAAATTTAACGTAGCACCGGCCGACTATAATATTATTATACCAAGTGTTGTGAAAGAAAAAATCGCCAAGCAAATCGAAATTACGGTCGATTTGGATTATGAAGCCATGAAATAATTATAACTATTGTGAATTTGAAATTTATTTGCGTTCTCGCTCTGGCATTCTCGCCATACATTAATCAAGCTCAATCCGACACTTCCGATTTGTTTAGTATGATGGGTAATGGAGAAGAAACAGATTACACCACAGCAACGTTTAAGACCACTCGATTAATTAACGGTCATAGTGTTGAAAATCAAGCTGAAGGAGTGCTTGATTTTAGAATAAATCACCGATTTGGAGATATTAATGGAGGGGCTTATGAATGGTTTGGTCTCGATCAGGCCAATGTGAAAATTGGTTTAGATTATAGCATCAAAAACTGGCTAATGGTTGGAGTTGGGCGAACGAATGTAAATAAAACGTATGATGGATTTATTAAGGCCAAGATTTTAAGACAATCAACTGGCAAACGTAATATGCCAATTTCCATAACTTATGTAGGCAGTTCGGCTGCTACTACATTGAAATGGACCGACCCTGATCGAAAAAACTATCCAAGTTCGCGGTTTGCTTACACTCACCAATTGTTGATTGCTCGTAAATTTAGCAATGCCACGTCTATTCAAATAATGCCAACATTGGTGCATCGCAACTTAATTGATTCATTACAGTACAAAAACGATGTTATTGCTATCGGAATTGGTGGTCGTCAAAAATTAACACAACGGGTTTCAATCAACGCAGAATATTATTATGTTTTGCCAAACCAAATCAACGATAAATACAAAAACAGCTTAGCCATAGGATTCGACATAGAAACAGGAGGCCATGTTTTTCAATTGCATTTTACGAATTCGAGAGGTATGACTGAGCCGCAATTTATTACTCAAACCATTGGTGATTGGCTTAAAGGAGATATTCGCTTTGGGTTTAATGTGTCAAGGGTGTTTACGATAAAGGAACGTAAATAACCACTGTAGTTGTTTTTGCTTTCTCAACCCTTTATGCTAGAAGATATTAATCTGCGCTTTAGCTTTATAAAGGTAATTTAGGTTTTTATAAAACCATTATATCACCTCCATACCTTTGATTCCTTTTTGTAATTTAGCTCTTTTAAGATCCTTTCTCTTATGAGCCCAAAATCCGCAATAGTTATTGCAGATTCTATGAAGAATTTGAGAATTAATTTATGCTTGTTTTTTGGGTTATTATCGAATCCAAGATTAGTAAATCAATATTTTGACGAATTGACAACAATTTGACCAGCAATTTATGTTCATTTTTTATAGGGTTGGTCGAATGCCTTTTCAAGAATTGGTGCAATATAAAACCTAGTCAGGCATTTCTAAATCGGAATTAAACCCAACTTTTAAAATACCGACATAGTAGTCAAATAGTTTTTGGCATAAAACTATATTGAATACATGAACGTTGTAAATCAAGTAGTTATATTCCTTTAATCTTCTATTAATCAATTTGGGATTAGTTAGAAAACAATTTAGAAAGTATGAATTTTGGATATACAACACGGCTAACCTTGTTTCTAATATCGAATATCTCATAATATACCTAACTAACATCAAAACAGTCGGTTCCCACTCACTGTATTAAAAAGTATATCTTTATCTGACTCCTTGATACACGAACATTTAGAGAAGACTCTAAATAAAACTACTTGATTCAGCTTAAATTTCTTTTGCTTAGCACCTCATTTTTTTGTTGTTTTGCAAAATTTTATTCTATGCCTAAAGATCTCTCTATAAAATCTGTATTAATTATTGGAAGCGGCCCTATCATTATTGGTCAGGCTTGTGAGTTTGATTATTCGGGCAGTCAGGCTGCTCGAAGTTTAAGAGAAGAAGGCATCGAGGTTTCGCTAATTAACAGCAATCCAGCTACTATCATGACAGATCCCTCCATGGCCGAACATATTTATTTATGGCCATTGAACACCGATAGTATTGAAAAAATTCTTCAAGAACGAAATATTGATGCAGTACTTCCAACTATGGGAGGGCAAACCGCTTTAAACCTTTGCAAAGAAGCAGAAGAACTCGGCATTTGGGAAAAATACGAGGTTCGGATTATTGGGGTTGACATTGCTGCAATTGACCGCACTGAAAATCGCGAGTTGTTTCGTCAGTTGATGGTTGACATTGGGATTCCGGTAGCACCAAGCAAGGTTGCTAATTCGCTTTTAGAAGGCAAAGAATTTGCGCAAGATATTGGTTATCCTTTAGTTATTAGACCTTCATTTACCCTAGGGGGCACCGGAGGCGGCTTTGTATGGCATAAAGGGGAATTGGATGAAGCCTTAAAACGCGGTTTGGAAGCATCGCCAATTCATGAAGTTTTGGTAGAAAAGGCGGTTTTAGGTTGGAAAGAATTTGAATTGGAGTTGCTACGTGATGGCAAGGATGATATTGCAGTTATATGCACTATCGAAAATTTTGACCCAATGGGAATTCACACTGGCGACAGTATAACCGTTGCACCGGCAATGACTTTAAGTGATGTGGCATTTCAAAAAATGCGTGATGCTGCTTTATTGATGATGCGAAATATTGGAACTTTTTCAGGAGGTTGTAATGTACAGTTTGCAATAAACCCTGAAAACGACGATTTAATAGCGATTGAAATTAATCCTAGGGTAAGCCGTTCATCAGCACTTGCTTCAAAAGCCACGGGTTATCCTATTGCAAAAATAGCTACTAAACTTGCCATAGGTTATTATTTGGATGAATTGAAAAATCCGGTAACTAAAACCACTTCAGCCTTTTTTGAACCGGCTATTGATTACACCATTGTAAAGATTCCTCGCTGGAACTTCGATAAATTTAAAGGTGCCGATAAGCAATTGGGATTGCAAATGAAGTCGGTAGGCGAAGTGATGGCGATTGGAAGAAGTTTCCAAGAAGCATTACAGAAAGCATGCCAGAGTTTGGAAACCAATCGCCGAGGCTTAGGTTGTGATGGTTTGGATTTACATAAATTGGATCCAATTCTTGAAAGTTTAGAAAAACCAAGCTGGGATAGGCTTTGGCATATCAAAGACGCTATTTCACTCGGTGTGCCTATAACATCAATACAAAAAATTACACGCATCGACCGTTGGTTTTTAGAACAGATTAATGAATTGGTGAAGATGGAGAAAACCTTGGCCAAATATTCGATTAATAATATTGACCCAGCCGTGCTTCGTTTAGCAAAAGAAAAAGGATTTAGTGATTTTCAAATTGCTTATGCCATGCGCAATTGCACTGATGACGAAGTTTATGCCAAACGTAAAGAATTTGGAATTAATCGGGTTTACAAAATGGTTGATACCTGTTCAGCAGAATTTGAATCAACCACAAATTACTTTTACTCAACTTTTGATGGTGAAAACGAAAGTATTGTAAGTGACCGGCCAAAAATAATTGTTTTAGGAAGCGGTCCAAATCGCATTGGTCAGGGGATAGAATTTGATTACAGTTGTGTTCATGGTATTTTAGCTGCTAAGGAAGTAGGTTTTGAAGCCATTATGGTAAACTGCAATCCTGAAACCGTGAGTACAGATTTTGATATTGCCGATAAACTATACTTTGAACCAGTGTATTGGGAACACTTAATTGAATTAATTGAACATGAAAAGCCGGTAGGTGTTATTGTTCAGCTTGGAGGGCAAACAGCCCTTAAATTAGCCGAACGTATGGAAGCTAGCGGCATAAAAATAATTGGAACCACTTTTAATGATATGGATGTGGCAGAAGACAGAGGTCGCTTTTCGGATTTATTAAAAGAACTTGATATTCCTTATCCATTATACGGAGTGGCAGAAACAGCAGATGAGGCCATTTTAGTTGCCAAACAGGTAGGTTACCCAGTTTTGGTGCGTCCGTCGTATGTTCTTGGCGGACAAGGGATGAAAATTGTTATTAATGACGAAGAACTTGAACAAGCGGTTATCAATCTTTTGGGAGATATGCCCGGAAATCGAGTTTTAATTGATCATTTTTTAGATCGGGCCGAAGAAACAGAAAGCGATAGTATATGTGATGGTGAAGAGGTTCATATTATTGGTATGATGGAACATATTGAACCTGCAGGTATCCATAGTGGAGACAGCAGTGCGGTATTGCCGCCTTTTAGCTTGTCGGAGAATGTTATGAATTTGATGAAGGCTTATACCGAGAAAATATGTTTTGCATTAAACGTACGTGGTTTGCTTAATATTCAGTTTGCAGTTAAAAATGAAAAAGTTTACGTTATTGAAGCCAATCCACGTGCTTCGCGTACGGTGCCATTTATCTGCAAGGCCTATCGTGTTCCCTATATTAATATTGCAACTAAGGTGATGTTAGGTGTTAATAAACTTAAAGACTTTGATATTAAGCCACATCAAGAAGGGTTTGCCATAAAGCAACCTGTTTTTTCATTTAACAAGTTTCCGGGCGTAAATAAGGAACTTGGCCCAGAAATGAAATCAACCGGAGAAGCAATTTTGTTTGTAAAGGATATCAAAGACCCCTTGTTTAGGGAGCTTTATAGCATGAAGAGTATGTACTTGAGTCGATAGGAGGATTAAGGTTAGACAAATTGTTGGAGTTTTTTATACATTGTAAATTTCTCACTAGAAAGGTAAATAAATATTCATTGGCATAATTTCATACACGTGCAAACGAGTTAAACCTTTATAGCTTAATATATTTACTCTGAAGGATTGGTATTACGCAATCCGATACGTTTTGTTAGAAAATATCGACCTTCGGGGTTTTGTTTTCTAGCCTTTCATCTTTCAAATATGAGGATATTTTGCGGTTTCGGTCTTAACCACGAATGGTTTATATTTGATATCGTTGCGCTTTATCTTCAGCATTAGAATCTAATCAAATTTATACTTTAAGTTTTGTTTCGGTCGGTGGAGACATCAACCGATAAGTTCTTGCTTGCAATCAACTATAACATTGTTTAAAGACACTTTCTCTAAATTCATACTCTGCAATACTCACAAAGTTTGATTTAGAAACTAAAGGTTTGAAAATTACGGGGACCAAGCGTTAAGGACAGAAGCGGTTAGCCCACAATGTAGCGCAGCGGAATGAGGACTAAAAGCGAATGGCCTGACCCGTAGGGTAACGCCCAAATCAAATATTTTATACTGACTATCTTACAGCCATAACACTTATGGAGCTGTTGAATCTTTACTCCTTTTTTTGAATAGAATATAGTCCATTAAAGGCATACTTTCCGAAAATGAAAAGTCCGATAGCGATTGGCGCAAAAATACCTATGATAATGGACCATTGCAGAACATCATTAATACTGGAATATTGCGCCGATAATTTTACATAAGCGGAATAAAACAGAAACCCAATAGCCAAAGGTGCTAGGAGCATGCTTAAAAGTCCTGCAATTTTCTTAAAAACAGCAAATGAAGTGTTTTGTCGCTTATTGTTTAAAAATAGGGCGCCGATGCACAAACAAACTGTTGCAACTCCAATTGGGTACCATAATCCAGCCAAAGGTTCGCCTTTTGAATTGAGGTCGGATTTTGAATATTCTATAATTAAGGTTCCGATAAAAGGTACCAAGCCTCCGAAAACGCCGTTGCCAATATGGTAAGGTAAACTCATGGAAGTGTAGCGAATTTTGGTAGGAAATAATTCTACCAAAAAGGCGGCTATAGGTCCATAAACCATGGTTACAAAAAGGATTTGTATAAAAACTAAAAGCACCATAAGTCGGTAATGCGAAGGCCCAAGATATTTTTCAAGTTTCAAATCTGCCTTTATTGCATGTTTGCCGTTTGCATAGGCGGTATCGGTATTTGTAATTTTAAAAATAGCACCATCCGTATAATAAATTGTGGTATCGGACTGAATTAGGGAATCACATGAATTAGGCAGTAGGAGGACTTTGCGAATAAAACTGGTTTTCTCAGAAAGCTGCATTTTGCTAGCTGGATTGGTGATATCCAAAAATTCCTGATAGATTGGTCGATAACAAATAATGCCTAAAAACATACCACTGAGCATAATCCATTTACGACCGTATTTATCGCTTAGCGAACCAAAAACTACAAAAAATGGGGTAGCAAAAAGGATGGCCCAAAGTAAGATGGTTCGCGATTGTTCGAAATCAACTTTACATGTATTTTCAATAAATGATTGGGCATAAAATTGCCCAGTGTACCAAATAACTCCTTGTCCCATAACAGCACCGAAAAGAGCCAAAAGCACCAATTTCAAATTATCTTTTTTGGTAAAACTTTCCTTTAAGGGATTGGTAGAAATTTGTCCTTCTTTTTTCAGTTCCATAAAAAGTGGAGATTCCTTCATCTTGAGTCGGATAACAATAGAAACGATTACTAAGAGTGCCGAAACTATAAACGGAATTCGCCAACCCCAGCTAGCAAAAGCCTCAACTCCTAATGCATTACGGGTAAAAAGGATTACACCGAGCGAGAGGAACAATCCAAGGGTGGCGGTAGTTTGAATCCAACTGGTAAAAAAACCACGACGACCTTCTGGTGCATGTTCAGCAACATAAGTAGCCGCCCCTCCATATTCGCCTCCAAGAGCCAGGCCCTGAATTAAGCGCAAGATTAAAACTAAAATAGGGGCAGCAATGCCAATACTTGCATAATTTGGAATTAAACCAATTAAGAAGGTTGAAGCGCCCATTAAAACCAAGGTAAGCAGGAAGGTGTATTTGCGGCCAATTAAATCGCCTAAGCGGCCAAAAACCAAAGCTCCAAAAGGCCTCACAATAAAGCCTGCAGCGAATATGGCGAGCGTAGAAAGAAGGGCAGCCGAGGATTTATCAGGAGGAAAAAATTGTTTGGAAATTATGGTTGCAAGGCTTCCAAAGATATAAAAGTCGTACCATTCAATTAATGTTCCAACGGAAGAGGCGGAAATAACTTTCCAAATGCCTTTCGGGGATTTTTGCATATTCGAATTTGATTATCGCAAATTTATTTATTCGATTTACATCTCAAAGGTTTGAGAAATATTATATTTAGTGTTGCTGAAAATTGTTTTGCCCCTAACTTTTCAATCAATACTTAAATTCAATGCTTATGGTATCTCCATTTGTTGAACCTTTTATAGGCAAACTTTGTAAACTTTTCTGCGGAAAGTAATCAAAAAATATTTTGTCATTATAATCTTGAAGTAGATAATAAAAAACAGTATCCTTTCGCAAATTCATAATCAATTTGGAGAATGATTTGTCATTATTAAAGAGCATTACATTTTTTTGTTTTCCATCACTATTTTTTAGAGAAATTTCACATCCAGACCTCCTATGTAAATAAAATAATTCTGTAGAGTCATTGATTTTTTCTTGAGGTTCATTAGAAATATATGTTCTCTTCATAAAAACGGGATTGGAATGTTCAAAAACATAACGAAAACCCAGATTGAATTTCCGATAAACAAAATTCGATTGAAACAAACCATTTGAATCCGTCTTAGCAGTTGCGATTAGTTTATTTGAATCTTGTGTAATAATGGCATAAACCGAGACTTTAGCATCTTGTAATCCATTGGTGCTTCTGGTATCCAATAATAATCCTCTTACTGAAAAAGCAATAGTAGTGGTATCTTTAGATTTTATTAGCAGTTCTTCCGTCTTTTTTATGCATGATAATCCAAAAAAAACTATGATTAAAAAACTCAATAATATAATAGGTAGTTGCACTTTCATTTCTAAATTAAATCACAAATGGAAAAGACAAATTTACTTGTTCTTACTACCTTAATTGCTCACCGATTTCAATTTTACCATATTTTTTCAAGTTTGGGCAACTGATTTTGAGTGAAGGTAGTTTATCGAAGATTTTGCAACCACCAATTATACTCCTTGCAAAAATAGATTGCAAGGACCATAATTTTTTTTTGGTTAATTTTGAACTAACTTTTAGATGAAAATAAAAAAACTGGAATTAAGAAATTTCAAGCGTTTCACAGACTTGACAATAGACAATATCAATAAAGAGGTTAGATTAGTTTTGTTAATTGGTGCAAGTGGTTCTGAAAAATCTTCGGTTTTTGATGCATTTGAGTTGTTCAATACGATTGCCAGATCCCAAGTAGTTTCTGAAAGTTGGCACTACTATCGTAAAGATAAAAACAAAGAAATAAGGCTCATACTAACAACTCAGAATGATGAAGTTTGGACCACAGAGGAAAAAAAAATGAAACATTTTCAAATTATGGTAACGATTTTTATGGAAGAACTAGCTTTAGGCAAATTCCAAGTTTAACTAGAACTTCACTGGGAACTGGCTTTGATTTTAGCAATGATTCACACAGACCAGAATTGTTTATAGAAAAGATAATAGATTTGAAAATGATATTGAAATAATAACTGGAACTATACTAAAGGACTTTTTTAGATCAAAAGATTCACACGAGCAAATAAAACAAAGATATATTGACCCTCTGAATCGAGCACTAAAGAATATTTTTGGAGAAGGAAATGGAACTAAACTACAACTTATTGAGATCATCCCTCCGCTCGAAGGTAAAGTTACTCAAATAAATTTTCAAAAGGGAAAATCTGAAATTCACTACAATTATCTAAGTGCCGGGGAAAAGGAAGTTTTGAATCTTTTGGTAAATCTCTTAAGTAGAGGGCTCCTATACCAAGATACAATAAATTTTTTAGATGAAATTGATCTTCATTTGAGTACCAAATTACAGTTTAACTTAATTAAGGAAATATGTGAAAATTGGATTTCAACAAATGAGGATTTACTTTGTAGAAAATAAGGACAAAGACTATTACGGCTCTTTAGGTATCCCTCAGACAGTATTTGTTTCAGATAATAACAGAAATAATGTTTACCATAAGGTTAGGACAACTGATTTTAATGGAATTGTTGATCGTGACTTTTTAACTGATGATGATATTGAGCAAATTAATATTTATTACCCTAAACTTAAAATTTTGAAATATTATAGCATAGAAAATTATATGTACCATCCTGATAATCTTGAAGATTATTTTCAAAGCAAGGAGATTAAATTTGATAAAAATAATTATATCAATGAGTTAACGAAAGAAAAAAATCAAGTAAAAGATTCAATTATTATTTCGGTGAGTCTCTCAAGAACAGAATTACCTTACTTTGGAAAACCGAAATTTAATGAGCAACCTATGCAGAATAGGTTCAAAAATGATCAAGCTAACCTTAATCAATCAGAAACGATAGGAAAGTATTTAAAAAGTGATGATCTTGAAGTATTTTATAAGTCTTTGCCAATGAAAACCTAATGTACACAATTATCTGAAAGGCAAAATATACCAAAGTCTGATTTAAGTAAAACAAGTTGGTTCAAAGCAAAAATTCAGGAAATCACAAAATGAATCGAAAGGCACAAAACACTGACAAAGTTTGTGTCAGGTTGTTTTTTGATTTAAGCACGTTTGTCCTCTCAACTAAATTTAGTCTCGATTAAAAAGTAACTTGGCTCTGAAAATCACCTGCAATAATCTTATACAGATAAAACGATTTCATTCACTAAAATTTTATACCGATAAATACAAGTTTGCTTAGGCAGATAAAATTAATTTTCGGGGTCGAAATGCCTTGCGAGTTCAACTTTATTTGCGGGTTGATAAACTAAGGGGATTTGCTCTATAATTACATCACTTTTATCTAGTCCGAAGGCCAACTCGTCACTTAAACTATTGCGTTTAAGCATAAAATAGGTATTTAACACTATGCCTTCTCGCAAGGTAAATTCATTTTCAACTGAGAGAAATTTTTCAATTACAACAAATTTAAAATCCGGTTCACTGTTGTATTTGGTAGATCCATCTGGACGAATATGCAGATTTAGTTCTTTGTTATTGACCAAATCTTGTACGATTTGTTTAAAATACAATTCGGTTCTAGGCTGTATTCTGAATCCCACATTAATATTAACTTTAATAACTTTATCATCTACCAACTCTGAAACATCATAGGAAAGTGAATAAGGTTCGGCGGTTCGATGAATATGCAAAAACCAGTAAACATCGGCTCTTTTGGGTTTTTTAGAAAAAATGGATTTGATGATTTTTTCTTCAATCTCGTGGCGGCTGTTTGCCTTGGTTAAATAAATGAGGTGCGTAGAAAATTTAGGAATGGATTCATCTTCACTTAATTCATTGATATTGGTAACATAACGCCCAAGATCTGTGAATTTTGTAAAACGATTACTAATTCTTCGACCTGAATAAACCGTATACATAATAAAAATGTAAACTGAAGATATTAGGATAGTTATATAGCCCCCTTCGGGAAACTTTTGAATATTGGCAATAAAAAAGGCAATTTCTATGCTTGCAAATAAGAGAAGGAGAATGGAAACAATTATTTTGTTCCATTTAAGTTTATAGAGTAAAAAGAAAGAGAGCAAATAGGTGGTAACCATCATGGTTAAAGTAATTGCTAAGCCATAGGCGGCTTCCATGTTCGACGAATTTTCGAAATGCAAAACCATTAAAACACATCCTATCCAAAGCATGATATTGACACTTGGAATGTAGATTTGCCCCTTAATTTCAGAAGGTTGTCGAACTGCAACTCTTGGCCAAAAGTTTAAGTTCATGGCTTCGTTTATTAATGTGTAGCTTCCGCTAATAAGAGCTTGAGAAGCAATAATAGCAGCAGAAGTAGCAATAACAATACCTGCAATTAAAAACCAATGTGGCATTATTTCAAAGAAAGGATTTCGTCCATCAAGCAAGGCGTCAGGACCTAAACTCATTAGCCAACCTGCTTGGCCCATATAATTGAGTAATAAACAGGTTTTTACCAACACCCAGGTAATTCGAATGTTTTTTCTTCCACAATGCCCTAAATCGGAATAGAGGGCTTCGGCACCGGTTGTTGCTAAAAATACGGCACCTAACAAAACAAACCCTTTGGGATATTCTGATAAAAACTGATAGGCATAAATAGGATTTAAAGCATTAAAAATAATAGGATGTTGAGCTATTTGGGCGATTCCCAGAGTTGCAAGCATTCCAAACCATATTAACATGGCAGGACCGAAAGCTGCTCCCATTTTGTGTGTTCCAAATCGTTGAAAGAAAAATAAAGCGGATATAATTACAATAACGATTGGAACTGTAGGGATATGTTCTAGACCTTTGATATTAGACAATCCTTCAACTGCAGAGGCTACCGAAATTGGAGGTGTAATAATACCATCTGCCAATAAGGTTGAAGCGCCAATAATGGTAGGTATTACAAGGTATTTGCCGTATTTGCGAACCAAGGCATAAAGAGAAAAAATGCCTCCTTCTCCATGGTTATCAGCTTTGAGTGTAAGGTAGATATATTTAAAAGTTGTTTGAAAGGTAATGGTCCAAAACACGCAGGAAATACCACCATAAACTAACATTTCACTAATTGGACGATTGCCGATAATTGCTTTAAGTACATAAAGCGGGCTCGTTCCTATATCACCATAAATAATTCCGAGCGCAATTAAGAGGGAGGCGGCTGTTACCTTACTCTTAACATTAGTTGAATCGTTTTTCATACCTACTAGTTTTACTAGTGCAAATTTGGTTGAATGATTATTTGCAAATTGTAAAACAATAGTCTATTTGTATAAAGAAAACGTAAAGAAAAAAGTTGAGACCTAGCTAAATCGATAACCTACACCATTTTCGGTAATGATATGTAGGGGTTGATTTGGGTTTTCTTCAATTTTTTTGCGCAAGGTACCAACAAACACTCTAAGGTATTGGGTTTCATGTTGATAGCCAACCCCCCAAATTTCTTTCAAGATAAATTGATGGGTTAAGACTCTGCCTTCATTTTTTACAAAAAGTGATAGTAAATTAAACTCCGTATTGGTAAGTTTTAATACTTCATTTTTTCTTTTAATTATGCGCGCTGCCAAATCTATTTTGAGATCAGTGCAAACAAAAGCACTTGTATTAGATTCCGTTTGATTTCTACGAATTGCTGAACGTATTCTTGCTAGAAGTTCAGCGCTTCTAAAAGGTTTAGTAAGGTAATCGGTTGCGCCGTTATCCAAAGCATCAACGATATCGCTTTCTCTATTTTGAACGGAAAGAATGAGGATTGCTTTGGTGTACCAATTTCGCAATTCTTTTAAAACTTGATGTCCATTTTTATCAGGCAAACCCAAATCAAGCAATATTAATTCGGGAGGATGATTTGCTGCAAGAATAACACCGTCTTTGCCATTTTCGGCTTGCCAAACTTTATAGTTATGACTTTCCAAAGTAATTTGAAGCAACTTTCTGATTTGAGGTTCATCGTCTATGATTAATATTTCGGCCTTATTCATTCTTTAGGTTGGTGATAAAAGAAGTGTTGGTAATTATTTTGATTGTAAATTTAGCACCGCCATTCTCTAAATTTTTAAGAATAATGTTGCCAGAGTGGGCTTCAACAAAGCCTTTAACAATGGATAGACCCAATCCGCTTCCACCAGTTTTGGTTTGCGGTAAGCGGTAAAATTTATCGAATACTTGGTCAATTTCTTGTTTTGGAAACCCAGGTCCATTATCTGAAATTTCCATAATAAGGCATCCATAATCAGAGGATGCATCAATCTTTATGACGGAGCCAATAGGAGTATAAAGAATAGCATTATGAATTAAATTGTGCAATACTTGATCTATAATTCCGGCATCGAGTTTAAAGAGCGGCAGTTTTTCATTAGTAATAAATTCTATTCTGCGATTATTGCTGCTGATAGCTAACTTTTGAATAACGGAATTAACCAAATCATTGATGTCGCACCAATCTAATTTAAGTTTTAACATTCCACTTTCCAAGCGACTCATGTTTAGCAAATTTTCCACCTGACGATTGAGTCTTTCGCTAGCAATATCAATTTCATTTAGGAGTTGTAATTTTTGATTTTCAGTGAGTTTGCTTTCCTTCAAAGTATCAACTGCTCCAAGGATTGTTGAAATTGGAGTTCGTAATTCGTGTGAAAGTGAATTCAGCAAGGTGTTATAAAGTTTGATTGTATTTTCTTTTTCTTCTTTATCTCTGGCTTTTTTCTCTGCTTCTCGAATTTTGAAAGTCAAACTTGCGTTAACAAGTGCAATGGCGAAATAAAGAAGAAACAAGAGCAAATCTTCGGCATTGGTAATATGAAAAGTAAAAACTGGAGGTATAAAAAAGAAGTTCCAGATAAGTGCGCTCATAACAGCAGCAATCAATACCGGCAAAATTTCAAATAACATGGCCAATATTGAAACGGACATGAGCAGTAATAAGGCAACTATTTTGTGATTTAAAAAATTTTGGCTAAGGTAACAAACGCCGGTAATCACAAAAACTATAAGAAGGCTAACAACGAGTTGCCAAGCATTTGGGAGTCTTCTTGAAGTAACTAATTTCAAAATTTAAGCTTTGACGATAAACGAAGATAGTTTTAGAAAGTTAGATTAATGAAGAACTAACTAAATTTTGGTTATGCTGCGAGCTTTAACAACTTTTTAAAAGTTGCCAAAGCTATCCCCAAGCCAATTAATATAAAAAGTTACGTCTTTCATCTTTCTCCATATAGTTGGGATTTAACCAACATAATCCCTGAATTACGATGTTACCAATTATCGGGAATAATTTGGTGCATCGTGTGTAATTGTAACATCGTGTGGATGACTTTCACGAATTCCGGAGCTTGTTATTTTAGTAAACATGGCGGTTTGTAATTCTTCAATAGTTTTAGCGCCACAATAACCCATTCCGGCTCTTAATCCGCCAATATACTGATACATCACTTCAGCTAATTGCCCTTTAAAAGGAACCATACCGACGATACCTTCCGGCACAAGCTTGGCTATTTCCTCTTCAGCATCCTGAAAATAACGATCTTTTGAGCCATCTTTCATGGCATCAATTGAACCCATACCACGATAAGATTTTACTTTTCGACCTTCGTAAATAATTGTTTCTCCGGGCGATTCATCAGTTCCTGCAAATAAAGAACCGGCCATTATACTATCGGCTCCTGCAACAATTGCTTTAACAATATCGCCACTATAGCGAATTCCACCATCACTTATAACAGGTACACCGCTACCTTTGATTGCTGATGCGCATTCAATTACTGCCGATAATTGTGGAACTCCAATACCAGCAATAACTCGTGTAGTACAAATAGATCCTGGCCCAACCCCAACCTTTACAGCGTCGGCTCCAGCATTTACCAAAGCAATAGCCGCTTCGGCAGTTGCAATATTTCCTGCTATAACTTGAAGATCCGGAAAATTACTTTTAATCTTTTTTAGTTCATTAATTACACCTTTGCTATGACCATGTGCTGTATCCAAAGTAATTACATCTACATCCTGAGCCACCAAAGCACTTACTCTTTCAAGCGTATCTGAAGTAATTCCAACAGCAGCACCTGCCATTAATCGTCCAAATTGATCTTTACAAGCCAATGGATGATTTTTAACATTTTGAATGTCACGATAAGTTATCAAGCCTTTCAATATGCCCTCTTTATCAATAACTGGAAGTTTCTCGATTCGGTGTTTTTGCAAAATTTCCATGGCTTTTTGCAGATCAGTACCCTCTTCGGCAGTAATCAAATTTGTTTTTGTCATCACATCGCCAACACTTCGATTCATATCAGTTTGAAAACGCATATCGCGGTTGGTTAATATTCCAGCCAACTTGCCATTATCGTCAACAATTGGAATACCACCAATTTTAAATTCTTTCATAACTTGCAATGCTTCGCCGAGTTTAGCAGATATTTTTAAAGTGACAGGATCTTTAATCATGCCACTTTCTGAACGCTTTACTTTTTTAACTTCAGCTGCTTGACGTTCGATGCTCATATTTTTATGAATGAAACCAATTCCGCCTGCTCGTGCCATACTAATAGCCATGCGCGATTCGGTAACTGTGTCCATAGCTGCACTAATAATAGGTACGTTAATAAGTATGTTTCTTGTGAGTTTAGTTCTTGTAACAACATCGCGCGGAAGCACCTCGCTGTAACGCGGCAAAACTAAAACATCATCAAACGCGAGACCTTCAAATAGGATTTTTTCAGAGAGAAAATTAGACATAGCAAATAATATAATTAGAGTTTATTATTTGCGGTGCAAAGTTAATGGTTTATTATCAAAAATTATGCTATTGACAAAATTGGAACTAATTTCAGGTAAAAAAACAGACTATAAATTGGGTTTGATGGCACAAATTTCTTCTAAATTTAGATTTACACTTGGTTTACTAATCAATTTCTTAAAAAAGTGAATTTAATAAAAAGTGACCTTAATTCCCTCGAATTACTCAAAAAACAGACCAAATTGACCTCCTTTTTGCTATTTTTATCATTGAATTCTCGAATTTTGGTTTACCTTCGCCCTCTATATTTAACTTAATTATGGATTTAAAAGACATACAAGCACTCATCCGATTTATTTCAACATCGGGTGTTGATGAAGTTAGTATTGAGCGAAAAGATTTCAAACTCAATATTAAGAAAAATGCAAAATCTGCTGATGTGGTAGTTTCCTCCCAACAAGTACATTATGCACCGGCAGTGCCTAATGTTCCGGCAAGAGTTGAAACAGTTGCAGTTCAAGATGCAGTAAAAACCATTGCTGAAGCTGAGCCAGCAGTAAGTAGCAAACTAATTGAGATAAAATCGCCAATGATTGGTACATTTTACCGCAGTTCAGGCCCAGATAAAGGACTTTTTGTTAATGTTGGTGATGATGTAAACACTGGCGATACAGTGTGCATTATTGAGGCTATGAAACTCTTTAACGAAATAGAAAGCGAAATTAAAGGCAAAATTGTTAAAGTTTTGGTTGATAATGCCACGCCTGTTGAATATGATCAACCACTCTTTTTGGTAGATCCTAGTTAAATTTCCACAATTCTAGCTCGATTACTCGGGAGTTAATTTTAACAATTATCACATTTTCAAATTGAACGAATGTTTAAAAAGATTTTAATAGCCAATAGGGGCGAGATAGCTTTGCGGATAATCAGGACCTGCAAGGAGATGGGAATTAAGACGGTAGCCGTTTATTCTACCGTAGATAAAGAAAGTTTACATGTTAGGTTTGCTGACGAGGCGGTTTGTATAGGACCTGCATCTAGTGCCTTGAGTTATTTAAGCATGACCAATATATTAGCAGCTGCCGAAATAACCAATGCGGATGCAATTCACCCAGGTTATGGATTTTTAAGTGAAAATGCTAAGTTTTCTGAACTTTGCCGTCAACACAATATTAAATTTATAGGTGCCTCACCCGAAATGATTAATGCCATGGGTGATAAGAGCAATGCCAAGGATACTATGAAAAAGGCCGGTGTGCCTACAATTCCCGGCAGTGAAGGGCTGCTTATGGACGTTAAAGAAGGCATTAAAATTGCAAAAATAATAGGATATCCTGTTATTTTAAAAGCAACCGCCGGTGGTGGTGGTCGTGGAATGCGCATCGTATGGAAAGATGAAGAATTGGAAGGTGCTTTTAATTCGGCACAAACGGAAGCGAAAGCAGCATTTGGCAACGATGGTATGTATCTTGAAAAATACATCGAAGAACCTAGACATATTGAAATTCAAATTGCAGGTGATCAATACGGAAAAGTTTGCCATCTGAGTGAAAGAGATTGTTCTATCCAACGCCGTCATCAAAAACTGCTTGAAGAATGTCCTTCACCCTTTATGACTCCAGAATTACGCGAAAAAATGGGTGATGCCGCCGTTAAAGCAGCTGCATTTATAAATTATGAAGGCGTTGGTACCATAGAGTTTTTAGTGGACAAACACCGCAATTTCTATTTTATGGAAATGAATACCCGAATTCAAGTGGAACATCCGGTAACTGAAGAAGTAATTAACTATGATCTTATTAAAGAACAAATATTGATTGCAGCCGGTGTACCCATTTCAGGAAAAAATCATTACCCACAAATGCACTGTATCGAATGTCGCATCAATGCTGAAGATCCTTACAAAAATTTTGCTCCCTGCCCAGGAAAAATCACCTCTTTGCACAAACCAGGTGGACATGGAGTAAGAGTTGATACTCACATTTATGCCGGCTATACTATTCCTCCAAATTACGATAGCATGATTGCTAAACTAATTGTGGTAGCTCAAACTCGCGACGAATGCATTGTTAAAATGCGTCGAGCACTGGATGAATTCATCATTGAAGGCATTAAAACCACTATTCCATTGCAAATACAACTTATGCAAAATGAAGATTTCATAAAGGGTAATTTTACGACCAAATTTATGGAAACCTTTGTTTTGAAATAAGTCTCGATTTCTAGTCGTAAACTATTTTTGTTCTTTTATTAAATGAGGTTATGACGGTTGTTAGAAGTACCTTATCTTTGTTATTCAATTAATCATAAAATGAAAAAGATATTCTTGATTCTTTTTTTAAGTTTAGCATTTTCAGCCTATTCGCAAGATGCAGAAATACAGATTTCCATTGCTGAACAAGAGCCCTTTGTCACTGTTGAACAAATGCCTGTTTATCCCGGTGGAGATAGAGCTATGATGGACTTTATTAGCAAAAATATCGTTTATCCTACTATGGCGCGCGACAGCAGTAAGCAAGGTAAGGTGCGGATTAAATTTGTAGTTGGAATAGATGGCACTTTAAGGGATATTAAAGTGGTTGGAAAAACCCGTTTAGGTTTTGGCCTAGAGGAAGCAGCTATTGCAGTTGTTGAAAAAATGCCTGCTTGGCAGCCTGGCAAGCAAAATGACAAGGCAGTTCCGGTGTATTTTATGTTGCCAATTAGTTTTAGGTTACTCTAGCCTCAAAACGATACTTGTCTAAAAATCCTTTCATTTATTTATTGAATTTGTTTAAGTTAGTCCTTCCCAATCAGATGTAACTCGACTTACGACACAAAAAATCTTCATATTTTCTCATTTAATAGAATGAAAGGCTTTTATGCAAGGGAATATTTGAATATTTATCAATTGACAATTTTCTTCGAATTGCAAAACGGAACTTTTTTTACTTTTAATCTCCTTTGTGTTACATATTTCAGAATCCCTGCGTCTATACTTTTAATTACCTTTTAATGTAGTTTTTATATTGAAATTCACTTTGTATTAAGCATATAACGAGAAACCATTTCTCCAACGATTTAAGAACAAAGATTTAAAATAGTTAGTGAAATTGAGGTTAGTTTTTTTTTGAAAGGGCTGTAACATTTAGATGCAGCCCTTTTTTTATGACACTTGTTTATAACATTTTTACAATACAATATACTAAACACTAAACTTTGTGGGTTGTAATTGTACTTAATCCCATTATGTTTTTAACCATTTTATTACAGGCCACCACTGTGGCTACCGATTCACTAAATGCGACAGCCAATGCTGCTCCAAAACAAGGAATTAATGTGCTTAGCATGTTAATGAAAGGCGGTCCTATTATGATACCGATTGCTATATGCAGTTTAATTGCTGTTTATATCATGATTGAACGCTATTTCAATATCCGACAAAAATTTAAAATCAACCCCCACTTTATGTCGGGTATAAAAGAAAATGTAGTAAACGGAAATATCACAGCGGCATTGACGCTTTGCCGCACCAATCCAACGCCTGTTGCCAGAATGGTAGAAAAAGGCCTAATGCGAATAGGTAAACCTTTAAAAGATATTGAAGCAAGTATGGAAAACGTCGGCAATCTTGAAATTTCAAAAGCCGAAAAAAATCTGGGTGTGCTCGGAATCATTGCAGGTATTGCTCCAATGCTAGGTTTTATCGGAACCATTTTGGGGGTAATTACCATTTTCTATGATATTGCTCAAACGGATAATTTTAGTATCAGCACCATTGCAGGCGGTTTATACCAAAAAATGATAACCAGTTTGGCAGGTTTAGTTGTAGGTGTATTTGCCTATTCAGGTTACCATTTGCTTATGTTAATGGTAGATCGACTAACTTTTAGAATTGAAGCTGCTGTAATTGAATTTGTAGATATTTTGCAGGAACCAACCCGTTAAAGCATCGGTTATGAGACTAAGAACCAAACGAAGATTTCACGCAGAAGTAGGAACCGGTGCTCTCAACGACATCATGTTCTTTCTTTTGCTTTTCTTCCTAATCATTTCAACTCTGGCTAATCCTAGCGTAATCAAAGTTTTTTTGCCCAAAACAGCTGTTAACGTGCGCGTAAGTGATCCGCCAATTATTCTCGTAATTACGGCAGATAAACACTACTTCATCAACAACGTCGAAGTTCAATTCGATCAGATAGAAAGTATGTTAAAACAAGGCTCCTTGAGTATGAAAGAACCCACTATAATTTTAAGAGCCGATGCCTCCCTAACGGTTCAAGATTTGGTAGATGTTATGACTATCGGGGTTAAAAACCATATCAAAATGGTTATTGCTACTAGCAAACCTTAGTTGGTTTTTATTAATTATCGTTTTGTTCTAGCTTTTATGGGTATCATATTTTATAAAGGTTAGGATAATCGTCATGGTATTATAAAAAACCCTAATTAATTGATTTTCATTTTACAAAAATGAAATTTACCAGTGAGTCAATACCGATTATACCATATT
>Ga0105048_10003583_pt1 | contig 25439 bp, 22 predicted proteins | sample MAT05_FD_78382 | JGI IMG/M metagenome (GOLD analysis project Ga0105048, IMG submission 78382) | Freshwater microbial communities from Lake Fryxell liftoff mats and glacier meltwater in Antarctica - MAT-05 | ecosystem: Environmental > Aquatic > Freshwater > Ice > Liftoff microbial mat | place... | reverse complement strand
TGATCATGCTGGAATCGCCCAACTCGATGACCTTCGAAATGCAAGATTTAGCTGCGATTGCGACGCTGGCGAAGCGCTTGAATATCCGCACGCTGTGCGACAACTCCTATGCGAGCCCGCTTAATCAGTCGCCGCTGGCATTGGGGATCGATATGGTCGCTCACTCCGGTACCAAGTATCTCAACGGCCATTCGGATGTGGTTGCGGGCGTGCTGTGTGCTTCGCATTCGATTATTCGCGAGGTGTTTCAAGGCCCGTTTATGACGCTCGGCGCGATCTTGCCGCCTTTCGAATCGTGGTTGATGCTGCGCGGCATGCGCACCCTGCGCTTGCGCATGCGCCAGGTGGCTGAATCGGCGCAGATGATCGTGGCGTTCTTAAGCGCGCACCCGATGGTTGAACACGTGTATTTCCCGCAGTCCAACGCGCAACAGTCCCTCGCGGCGCAGCAAATGAGCGGTGCGGCGGGCATGCTCTCGATCCGCGTAAAGACCGCGGATTTTGCCGGCGTAGAGCGCTTTTGCAACGCGCTCAAACGTTTTCTATTGGCGTGCTCGTGGGGCGGCTATGAGTCGCTGGCATTCCCGGTTTGCGGGCTGTTTTCGTCTGAGAACTACTCCGCCAGCGAACAAACCCTGCCGTTTAATCTGGTGCGTTTGTCGATTGGACTGGAAGAACCCGAGCTGCTCATCGAGGACCTCGCGCAAGCGCTTGCGCAGGTTTGAGGCTCTATTTCCAAAGCCATCGGCTTGCGCAGGAGGTTTTTCACACTGCCCCTTAAGCGCTGCAGCTGATCCCGGTGCCGCCCAAACCGCAGTACCCGCCAGGGTTCTTCGCCAGATACTGCTGGTGGTCGTCTTCGGCATAAAAAAACGCCTCGGCCAGCGCAATTTCAGTGGTGATTTCGGGATAGCCTGCGCGCGCCAGGACGGCGGAATACGCATCACTGGACTGTTCGGCTTGATTGAGCTGCTCGGCGCTAGTGCAATAGATTGCTGATCGATACTGCGTGCCGCGATCGTTGCCCTGGCGCATGCCCTGCGTTGGGTTGTGCGCCTCCCAAAAGATTTTCAACAACGACCCAAATGAGATTTGAGCAGGGTCGAAAACCACCATCACCACTTCGTTGTGGCCGGTCATGCCACTGCAGACTTCCCGATAGTCCGGATTTGGCGTGAATCCGCCGGCATATCCCACCGCTGTGGTCTCCACGCCCGGCAGATTCCAGAACTTGCGCTCGGCACCCCAAAAGCAGCCCATTCCGAAATACACGCGCTCGCACCCGGCAAAGTCGTCGCGCAAAGGCCGTCCATGGACGAAATGCTGGTTGCTCACGGGCATAGCGGTAGCGCGCCCCGGCAGTGCGCTGGCGCGATCAGGAAGCGCTAGGTTCTTGGTGGGCCACATCAATTAATCCTCAATAGAAAATGCTTGTTCGGCGATTAAAAATGAACCGAATGCGATGATGCGGTCGCGAGGGTCGCAACGCGCTTCGATTGCAGTAAACGCTGCGGGTACGGACGCATATGTGGCGACAGGTAGCGGGTAAGTCAACTGCTCTACTGCTAATTGTTCGATCATTGCCGCAAGCTCAGGCGCTGCCCGCGCACGCGGGCCCTCGAGCTGAACCACGTTAACTGACGCGAAGTGCTCAAGCAGCGGCTCGAAAATGCCGCGCGCGTCTTTATCGGTTAGGCACGCAAATACTGCATGGTTTGCGTGGCCATTTGGATTGTTGTGCAACCACTGCGCGAGCGAGCGCGCTGCCTGCGGGTTGTGCGCCACATCGACCCATATTTCAGGCTCGCTTTTCAGCAGCGTCATGCGACCGGCTAGCTTGAGCGAGCGCAGTGAATCTGCCAGCAGCGGGTGTGCGATCGTAATCCCGACTGCGCGCAGTGCGCGCAACGCACAAGCCGCATTCGCCAGCTGTTCAGGCGCGCGCAGCGCGGGCAAGGGCAGAGCAGCTAACTCCCCAAGCGCGTCCTGAAATTGCCAAGCGTCGCCGGACCGCTCAGCGCGAAAAGCAGCGCCTAGACATTGCAGGTCAGCGCCGATCGATCGGGCGTAATTGACCAGCCGAAGCGGCGGATCTGACATCCCACAAATGGCGGCTCGCCGTGGTCGAAAAATATGCGCCTTCTCCCACCCAACATGCTCGATCGTTGGACCCAAATATTCAAGGTGATCAAGATCAACGGTAGTCACAATGCTGGCGTGCGCATCAAGCAAATTAACTGCGTCTAGGCGGCCGCCAAGGCCCACTTCAAGGACGGCCAAATCGAGCGCTGCGTCACTGAAAATCAGCATTGCAGCCAACGTGGTGAACTCGAAATAGGTCAGCGATGTATCACCTAGCGCCGCATCAACTCGCTCGAAAGCGTCTACCAGTTGAGCATCGCTCACCGAGTGCCCATCAAGCGCGATTCGTTCATTAAAAGCTCGAATGTGTGGCGAGGTATAGGCGCCCACGCGAAGCCCGTGGGCGCGCGCGACGGAATCAAGCATGTGTACGGTTGATCCCTTGCCATTAGTGCCGCCGACGATAATCACTCGGCGCGCCACTGTTGGGCGTTCTAAGCGAGTCCAAACTTCGGCTACGCGTTCTAATCCAAGCTCAATCGTCTGTGCATGTCGCTCTGATAAAACCTTCAGCCAGGCCGCTAATGTAAGCACTGCACTAAGCTCCTAGGCGTAAGCCAAACTGGCTTTGCAAAACAAGGTAATTCGCCCGAATCGTAAGTGTGTGCATATCGCTATACTCGCAGGATCAACAAGGTGATGTTCGCGCATGCTCGACACTCTTTCCATCGCACTTGCACTCGCAGCCGCGGCCGGATTACGCGCGTTCGCGGTTATCGCAGTGGTGGGAGCGCTTGGCTATTTCCAGATTCTGGATTTGCCGCCCAGCATGCTCGCTATGACCCAGCCATGGGTCATTTTGACGGCTTCCGGCTTCGCGTTAATCGAAATCATGGCCGACAAAACCCCCGGCGTAGACAGCGCCTGGGACGTGCTCAACACCTTTGTGCGAATTCCTGCTGGCGCTTTCTTGGCGCAGGGTTTTGGCGCGGAAGTGCTGCCCGATTACGCTGCGGCATGGATGATCGGCGGCGGCGCCGTGGCTGCGACCACCCACGCGATGAAAACCGCCTCGCGTGCGCTGATCAACACATCGCCTGAACCTGTCAGCAATTGGATCGCCTCTCTGATTGAAGATTTAAGCGTCACGATGCTGCTGGTGCTGGTAGTAGTGTTGCCGATGGCGGCAATGGCCCTAGCAGTATTGGTGCTGGCCGTGGCCGTGTATTTGCTGCCGAAAGTAGCGCGCGGATTCCGTGCACTATGGCGTCGCCTACTCAGCCGCCCTAACCACGAGAGTGTCAGCTGATGCTGTGGGTCAAAGCGTTTCATATCATCTTTGTCGTCACCTGGTTTGCCGGGCTTCTTTACCTGCCCAGGCTGTTTGTTTATCACGCCCAGGCGAGCGACGAGATAAGCCATCTGCGCTTTGTGGTGATGGAGCGCAAGCTGCTGATCATTACCTGGATTGGTGGCGTATTGGCAGTCGTGCTGGGTTTGTGGCATCTAGCCCAGTGGATTGCATTGGACAGCGCCTACATGAAACAGGGCTGGCTGCACGCCAAGCTGCTGCTCGTAGCCCTATTGTTGGCTTACAACGTTTACTGTCAGGTGCTGTGCGGGCAGTTCGCACGCCGCGAAAATCGATGGTCACACAAGGCGTTTCGGTGGTTTAACGAAATCCCAGCATTGGTGCTAATCGCTATTGTCGTTTTAGTTGTTGTGAAACCCTTTTAATCCTTTTTTAGCGCGAGTTATTTAACCGATATGTCTGATTTTGAACGCTTTTTTCGCCCGCACCTTGACATCGTCATGGGCCGCGCCGCTCAAGGCCTGGACGCCGCTGGATTGGAGGGGATTCTGATTCACTCCGGCGGCGACAAAATGCAGTTTTTGGACGACATGCCTTATGCGTTCAAGGCGAATCCTCATTTCAAATCGTGGATTCCGCTGACCCAACACCCGCATTGCTGGCTGTATTTTCGCCCCGGCGATCGGCCGATGATTATCTATTGGCAGGCTGAAGATTTTTGGCATGTGCCGCCATCGGAGCCGCAGGGCTATTGGGTAGATGAGTTCGATTTGGCGGTGGTGCGCACTGCTGAGCAAGCGCAGCGGCTGTTGCCGCGCGATTTCGACAAGATCGCAGTGATTGCCGAGGATGAAAACCTTGCACGCTCTCTCGGCTACAAGCACATCAACCCGAAAGTAGTGCTCAATCATCTTCACTATGGGCGCGCCAAGAAAACGCCTTATGAGTTGCTGAACATGCGTGGCGCTTCGCTGCGTGCCGCACGGGGCCACGTTGCTGCCGAAGCGGCGTTCAGAAACGGCAAATCCGAACACGAAATTCACCTTGAATATTTGCGCGCAACGCTGCACACCGAAGCAGAATTACCGTACGGCAATATCGTTGCTCTCAACGACAACGGGGCGGTGCTGCACTACAACTTGCTCAACCGCGCGACACCGGCACGCGTGCATTCGTTTCTGATTGATGCTGGAGCGAGCTATTTGGGCTACGCGGCAGATATCACGCGCACCTATTCAGCCAAGGATGATGATTTTCAAAGCATGATCAACGAGATGCATGCGCTCCAGCTGAGGCTCGTCAGTTCAGCCCGAGCGGGCGTTAACTTTGCTGATTTGCACCTGCAAGCGCACCTTGAAATTGCAAAGTTCCTTAGCCAACAAGAAATCATTAAGGGAACGCCCGAGGCGGCGGTCGAATGCGGCTTGACCAACGTATTTTTCCCGCACGGCCTGGGGCATTTGCTCGGCTTGCAGGTCCACGATATCGGCGGGCATATGGCCGACGTGTCTGGTCTTGAACTGCAAAAACCAAAGGGCCAACCGTATCTTCGCCTAACCCGAACCCTCGAAGCGGGCTTCGTGGTTACCATTGAACCGGGCGTCTACTTTATCGACTCTTTGCTGCGCGATTCCAAGAAAACCGCGCACGGCCACATGATCAACTGGTCGCGAGTGCGCGAGTTGCGTCGCTACGGTGGCATTCGTATCGAAGACGATATCGTGATCGGCGAAGGCGAGCCAGAAAACCTCACACGAAATGCGTTCGACTTGGCAGGTACGCCACCGCCGCCGGTAGCGATCCCGCCGCCGCTGTCGGAGTTTGAAGATGAATAGGCATCGCTGAGAGCATGGCGCGCGGAGAACGAGAAAGTGAATCCATCAGGTTTTGGTGACTCTACGGGGCACCCACGAATCGGCTCGGCGCCGTCTCGCAGCGAGCGAATCTTGCATGATTTGCTCGAAATGGCGCAGCTCAAGCTGAATGAGCAAATGGCGCGCGTGTTTGACGAGGCCAATGACGATCTTTTCAAGCGCGCCGAGAAGGCGACCAGTAACGATGTCCAGCAGAATCTTTTTGAGGCGATGCGCGAGATCAAGCGTCGCCGAATCGAATTTGACCTGAACTTCAGCAATCTGCTGCGCGATAGTTTTGTCGGCCTACCCGAGCGTGCCAAGCGTTTTCGAATAGAAGGCAACTCCGAGCCCAAGCCGCGGGACAAAAGCAAGCTAGGTCTCAAGCTGATCGACAATAGTGACCTGGAAGAATCGTTGGTGCTTGATGAGCTAACAGCCAAAGCTGAGATCAAACAGAGCCAGGAGCTATGGGCACTGTCGCAGCGCCTAGGCGTGCTGGCCGGAACATCGGCACTCGATCTGAGCCTGGTGCCCGCGGGCCCGCACTCGCTTGCGCAGACCTTGCGTCAAGCTGCGCTAGTGTTTGATATGCCTGTCGCAAGCAAGGTGATGATCTACAAAATTGTCGACCGCGAGGTGATGGGAAAGCTCGGCGAACTTCTCGCCTCGATGAACGAGCAGCTCGCGCGCGCCAAGATTCTGCCTAACTTAACTTTTGATAGCGCGCGTGCCGAGAGCGACGCGCGCGCGGATCCTGCCGAGGCTCATCCAGAGCCGCCCGCACAGTCCGAGCTAGCAGAACAAAACCCACCCGAAAATGACCGACGGGCAACTGCGGGTTTTGCGAATAAATCTGCGCCGACTACGCAGACCCCGCGCCAACCAGGGCAGGGCCGGGCGAGCGCTGGCGCACAGTCAGCTGGGACAGCTGATATTTCAGCAAGCGAGGCGATGCATGCGTTGGCCAACGCATTTGCAAGCCTTCCGAGCCCAAGTGTGCAACCCGCAAACTTGGGCGCTCGCGAAAGCTCAGGCGCGCCGCAGCGCAGCCAATTTTCTCTTCCGGGCGGCCTGGGCGAGCTTAATCAGGCGCATCAGGCATCTGCGGCAACCGAGCAATCTGTCGCTCGCGACGCTGAGCTTTTTGAAACCATGCGCGAGCTGCTGGGTGGTCGCCGTCGAGCGATGGCGTCGTTCGGGCGCACGGCTGACGCTCCGACCCCGAACGCAAAGCCCGTCAGTGGCGAGGATGTGCAGTCGGTTTTGAGCGTGCTGCAAACCAAGCCCCATGCCATTAGTATTGGCGGGCGCAGCATGCCGCGGACCATTTCGCACATCAAACAGGAAATGACCCAGGCGCTGCGCAGCCTCGATCCCAAAGCGCGCCAACCGCAATTGTCTGAGCTTGATTCCGATACCTTCGATTTGGTCGGCATGCTGTTTGATTTTGTGCTTAAAGACGTGGGCCGCGAAGGCGTTACCCACAACATGTTGACGCGCTTACAGGTGCCGGTACTGAAGGTGGCGCTGAAGGACAAGGGGTTTTTCACCAGTCGACAGCACCCCGCGCGCGCCTTTCTGAACGCGATCGCTGAAGCGGGCCAGCTGTGGGCCGAGCACGATGATGGCGACACGCACTTAGTTGAGAACATGCAAATTCTGGTCGAGCGCGCGCTCGAAGAATTCGATCAGGACACGCACGTATTCGAGGATTTGCTCGGTGATTTGACCAAGCACATCAACGTGCTGACCCGCAAAGCGGATGTCAGCGAGCGCCGCCACGTGGAGGCCTCAAAAGGTCGCGAGCGACTGGATTTAGCCAAGCAAGAAGCGCAGGCCGCTGTCACACGCCTGGTTAACGAAAGACAGCCGCCGAAGATGGTTCAGCAGCTGCTCGAGCAAGCTTGGGCGGACGTCTTGAGCTTGCTCAGTCTGCGTCACGGCGCGCAGTCTCCTGAGTATGCCGATGCGCTGAAGATCGCCGATCAAATGATCGATTCAGTCACGCCCAATCAAGGTGGCGAGCGCCGACGTGAGTTGCGAAACATCGCCAAAGGGTTGAACGAACGCATCGAACGCGGCTTGGCGCAAGTGGGTTTCGCGGAGAGCGAGGGCCACGCGCTCATCAAAAACCTGGAGGGTTGCCAAGCCTGGGCGCTCGCTGAGGGCCAAACCCTACCGATTCCGCAGCAACTTTTTAAACCCATACCGGTTGTTAAAACGCGCTTGGGCAAAGACGCTGAAAGCAACAAGAAAGACGCGGTGAAGGCGCCACCAATGGCACCGCTAACGCGCGAAGAGCAGGCCATGTTTGATCGCATCAGGCAGATACCGTTTGGTACCTGGTTTGATTTCGTCGTCAACCAGCAGGGCCTCAAAGCACGACGCAAGCTCAGTTGGTTCTCACCTGTATCGTCTAAGTGCTTGTTTGTGAACGCGCGCGGCATGAAAGTAGACGAACTCAGCATGGAAACACTGGCGCGCGAGATGGTGCGCGGCGTGGCGATGACTGTTGATGAATCACATGGCACCTTGATAGACCGTGCATTTGGCACCATTATGCGGACGCTAAAGCAGTTAACGCAGCGCCCTCAAGCCGCACAGGCGGCCACATAAGAGAATCAAATTGACCACTGAAAGTCCAATCCTTGAGAAATCTTCCGAGCACCGCAAATCCCAGCGCTACCGCCTCGAAACGCGGATTAGCGTCCAGAACGCGTTAACTGGCGAATGCGAAGGAGTGCTAGGCAACCTCTCAACTGATGGGCTGATGCTGATTGCTGACCACCCGTTGAGCGAGGAGGCGCTTTTTCAATTTGCTTTCACGTTAGACGATGGTGTCAGTGGCCCTCGTTCGATCGAAGTCGGCGCGCAATGCTTGTGGTGCGATAATGCTGCTTCGGCTGGAACGTTTTGGGCTGGCTTTAAGATTGTTGATGTGTCGGCTTTGGATGTGAGCTACATCCAGAGCGTGCTGTCGTTTGCCGGCAGGCCTTAAATTGCAAAATGATGGCTAGAGCGGTGCTTCGGCAAGCGCTGCTGGGCTGTCTAACGGTCTTACTGGTAGCCCTAATTGCCGCCTGCGATAGCCCATCACGCAGGCAGCATGCCGAGTTCTATGTCTTTGGCACCAGCGTTTTGCTGCGTTTTCAAAGCAGCGATACGCAAGCGTCGAACGTCTCGCGCGAAGTGGGACAGTTGCTCCAGCGGCGCCATCGTGACTGGCATGCGTGGGAGAGCGGCGCGTTGGTCACGCTGAACAAATCTCTCGCAAATTCTCGCGATGCGGTCGCTGATTCGTCAATCATTTCACTCATCCAAGCCGGGCAGCGCTACCAAGTTGCAAGCCGTGGCCTGTTTGATCCAGGAATTGGCTCGCTGGTGGCGCTATGGGGCTTTCATACCAGCAGCTATCCAGTGCGCACCCCCGCACCGACGGACACGCAGATCGCCAACTATCTGCAAGCTCCGCCGAGCATCGCGCAGTTGCACGTGGACGGCTTGACAGTCCACTCAAACAACGCAGCAACGCAGTTGGATTTCGGCGGGCTGGCCAAAGGCGCCGCTGCAAATGAGGTTTTAGCCTTGCTGCGGGCCCAAGGTGTCGAGCACGCGCTGCTTGAGCTGGGTGGCGATGTCAGTGCGATCAGCCGCGCGGGCTCAGCGTCCTGGCGGGTGGGCATTCGCGATCCAGGCTCCTCCCAAGCGCTCGCAGGTGTGCTGCTCAGAAATGGCGAAAGCCTTTTCACTTCAGGGACTTACGCGCGTTATCGCGAAGGGCCGGGTGCGCGAGCGGCGCACATTCTAGATCCGCGCAGCGGACAGCCCGCACGCGGCCTGCGCTCTGCGAGCGTGCTCAGCTCAGACGCGCTGAGAGCCGATGCCGCTGCGACGACGCTGATCGTCGCCGGGCGCGATTGGCAACAATCCGCGCGCGATTTCGAAGTCACAGAGGTTTTGGTGATCGACGAGGAAGACGTCTGTTGGACGACTCAGGCCATGGCTGAGCGCTTGATTGCGCGAAGCCCAGCCGGCGAACGCTGCCGCGTGGTTGAAAGTCGCGATTGACAAGCAAGCGGCGCGCTGCCTATTTTCGACGGCTTCCCGCTAAAGGCACTTAAGCATCCATGAAAGTTGTCCTCGCCTACTCAGGCGGACTCGACACGTCCGTCATCTTGCATTGGATTAAACACACTTACAACGCGGAGGTGATTACCTACACCGCCGACGTTGGCCAAGGTCCTGAAGTGGATCGCGTGCGCGAAGCTGCGCTGCGCACCGGCGCATCTGAGGTGGTCATCGAGGATCTACGCGATGAGTTTGCTCGCGAATGTATTTTTCCAGCCGTCGCCGCCAACGCGCGCTACGAGACCTACTATTTGATGGGCACCTCGCTAGCCCGGCCGGTCACGGCGCGCGGCATGGTGCGCACGGCAGTTAAATTCGGCGCGGACGCCATCTCGCATGGATCGACCGGCAAGGGGAACGATCAGGTACGTTTTGAGATGGCCGCCTACGCGCTCAAGCCGGATATCAAAGTGATTGCGCCATGGCGCGAGTGGTCTTTCAAAGGGCGCAGCGACTTGGTTCAGTACGCGGCCAAGTACGGAATTCCGATGCCTGCGGTCGGCAAGCCTGAGTATTCAATGGATGCCAATCTGATGCATATCAGCTACGAGGGCGGCATTTTGGAAGATCCGTGGGCGGCGCCGCCCGCTGGCATGTATCGCATGACGGTTGACCCCGAGAACGCGCCCGATAAGCCAGAGTATGTGTTGATCGCGCTTGAACGTGGCGTGCCAATCAGCGTGAACGGCGAGCGATTAGGCCCGGCTGCACTGGTGCAGCGCTTGAACGAGATCGGCGGGCGTCATGGCGTGGGCCGCGTGGATGTCGTCGAGAATCGCCTGGTGGGAATCAAGTCGCGCGGAGTGTATGAAACGCCCGGCGTCACGCTGCTGCACTACGCGGCGCGCGCGGTGGAATCGCTGACGCTAGACCGCGAAGCGCTGCACTTACGCGATGAGCTCTCGCCAAAATATGCCGAAATGGTCTACACCGGTTCTTGGTACGCGCCTGAACGGGAAGCGCTGCAAGTGCTGATGGACAAGATTCAAGAGCCGGTGACCGGCGAGGCGCGCCTAAAGCTCTACAAAGGAGCGGTGATCATCGAAGGCCGTCGCTCGCCGACCCATTCGCTTTACAACTCCGGGCTTTCGAGCTTCGAGCAAGAGGGCGGTTACAACCAGTCAGACGCCACCGGTTTTATCAACATTCGAGCGTTGCGCTTGAAGGCCAGGCGTCCCACATGAGCCTGCTGCGCGGACGATTCGACGGCGAGGCCAATGCCCTGTTGCTGCGCTTTGCGTCGTCGCTTGAGGTTGATCTGCCGCTGCTTGAGTTTGATTTGAAAGGCTCAATGGCGCACGCGCGAATGCTTACTGAGCAAGGCATTTTGAGCGAGGCCGATGGCCGCGCAATTCTCCAGGGCCTTGAGGAGGTTTTGCACGAATGGCGCTCGGGTGATTTTGTCCCGACCGATGAGCAAGAAGACATCCACATGGCCATTGAGGCGCGCCTCACTGAGCTGATCGGTGAGCCCGGTAAAAAGCTGCATACCGCGCGTTCGCGCAACGACCAGGTGGCCACTGCGGTGCGCTTATGGCTAAAGTCGGCGCTCGGTGATTTGCTCGACGAGATGCGCGAACTGCACGCGGTGCTGCTTAAGCGCATTCAGGAGCACGGGCGTACGCTGATGCCCGGCTACACGCATTCGCAGCGCGGCCAGCCGATTTGGCTGGGCCACCATTTACTGGCCCACGCGTGGGCACTTGAACGTGATTCGCTGCGCGTGCGGGCCGCGCTTAATCGCACCGATGCATCGCCCTTGGGCGCGTGTGCGATGGCTGGCACGCCGCATCCGATTGATCGAAACCGCACGGCCGAGCTGCTGGGGTTCGGTTCGGTTCTCGAAAATGCGATGGATGCGGTGTCCACGCGCGACTATCAAATTGAGGCCGTCAGCGCGTGTGCGACGCTGATGGCGCAGCTCTCAAGAATGGCCGAAGAACTGGTGCTGTGGTCGAGCGCTGAGTTTAAGTTTGTGCGCTTGCCCGATCATCTAACGTCCGGCTCAAGCATCATGCCGCAGAAGCGCAATCCGGATGGCGCCGAGCTGATTCGCGGGAAGTCAGCGTCAGTGTTTGGCGATTTGCAAACCCTGTTGAGTCTGGTCAAAGGCCTACCGCTGGCCTACAACCGGGACCTGCAAGAGGATCGCCGAGCGTTGATGCATGCGCTCACTACCAGTACTGACTGCGTCGCCATCATGCGTCACCTGTGGCACGATCTGAGCATTTATCAAGAGCGCTTCGTGGTCGACATGGTCGGCGATTTCAGCCTCGCAACCGAGCTCGCCGATCACCTTGCAAGCAACGGAGTGGCGTTTCGCGAGGCCCACGAAATCGCCGGGCAAATCGTGCGCTGGTGTGAAGAGGCCGGCGGCAATTTGGGCCTGCTGACGCCTGAGCGCGCCGAGGCTTTTCACCCGATGCTCAAAGGTGATCTATCAAACCTGCTCGATCCTGCGAGTGCCGCGGAGCGCCGCACCTCACAAGGCGGCACGGCATGGTCTGAAATTCAGCGCCAAGTAGCGCTTTTACGGCAGCGCATTGGGATCCACGCCTGAGCGCGCATTGCTTCTGCCCTATCGATGCGCCGATGCGCTTTGCGCCACACTCGGGGACATGAACCCATCTCTTGATTCAATTCCAAGCCTTGCGCTTGATCCGCGCGCGCTCGATCTGTGGCGTTTGCAGACGGCCATCTGGCTGACTTTGGTGTTGCTAAGCCAGTCCGCGGTTCTTATCGTTTCGCCATTAAGCTGGCCAATAGCTATCGCTGCGTGGTTTTGTTTGGCAGGCGCGTTGGCAGCAATTGCGTGGTGGGTGCCGAAGCTTCGGTATGCGCATTGCCGATATGCGTTGGATGAAAATGCTTTTCGACTTGTCAGCGGGGTTTGGTACCGCCGCAGTGTCATCGTGCCGCGCACCCGCTTGCAGTACGTGGATTTGGCGCAAGGCCCGCTTGAGCGGCGCTTGAGCCTCGCTAACCTGACCTTGCATACGGCAGGGACCCTTATGGCGAGCGTCGCCGTTGGCGGTTTGAGCCTCGATGAGGCGATGCGTATTCGCGGCGAACTTCTGCTGAGCGCACAGCGTGACGTCGTCTGATCCGCTCGAACGACGCCTGCATCCAGCGTCGTTGGTGCTGTTTTCCTTCAGCGCCATCACTCAGCTGTTGCCGCTGGTCGTGCTGGGCCTGCTCAGCGGCAAAGCTGATTTTGAAGAAATTGGTTTTTGGAGCCTGATCGCCGTGGCCGCCGTCGCGATGGGCTCGATCAACTATTTTTGCTTTCGCTACCGCATCGACGGCGAGCACATCTCCACGCGTTCCGGGCTGCTATTTCGCAAGCAGCGTCAGCTTCGATTTGCGCAGGTGCAGAACCTCTCGGTAGTGCGCTCGCCGCTGCATCGCCTTTTGAATTTGGCACTGGTGCGCGTTGAATCGGGCAGCGGCGTTGGCGATGACGTGCGCCTCGACGGTGTAACGCTTAAGCAGGTTGATGAATTACGTGAGCTGATTGGCGGCAAGCAGGCGCTTGGGGCTGAAGTCACCGAAGCGTCAGCGCCCCTGTTGCGACTAAGCGTGCCCGAGCTGATTCGCCTCGGGCTGATCTCCAATCGCGGCATGCTGGTGGTTGCCGCGCTGTTCGGCTTCATGATGCAAAACGGCTGGGGTAACCGCTCGCGCGAGGTGTTCAGCACCGCGGAGCCTTTGCTCCTGCAGCTCAAAGACGCGCACCTTGGTTGGGTCGGCTCAGTGCTGTTGGCTTTAGCGGCCTTCCTGCTGGCACTTATTGCACTGCGCATGCTGTCGGTGGCTATGTCGATCGTGCAGTTTTATGGCTTTGAGCTCAGTGCGCGCCACGATCGGGTGATTGCCAACTACGGCTTGTTGACCAAAATTCAAGCGGCACTCAAATACGAGCGCATCCAACAGGTGCTGATCGATGAGACCTTGCTGCACCGTGCGTTTGCGCAGTCCTCAGTGCGCGCGCGAAGCGCGGCTTTGCAGGCCGTGAACGAAGGTGTCCAGCAGCTATCGTGGCTCGCGCCGGTGATTCCGAAAGCGCGCCTGGAAGAACTGCTCAAGCGCGTGCAGCCGGATATCGAATGGGATGCGTTTAATTGGCAGCCGATTGGTAGCAACGCGCTGGGCTTGGTCCTTTTGGTGCGCGGCTGCTTATTCAGTATTGTCCTCGCACTGGCTTGCGTATTTTTAGGTGTGCAGGCGCTTTGGTTGCTAGCGGTGCTGCCGCTGTTAGGCTGGAGCGCCTGGGTGTACGTAAAGCGCACACGGATTCATGTGTCGGCAAGCTCTGTGGCGGTGTTTCACGGTGGCTTCAATCAGCTGACGATCGTGAGTCGAACCCCGCGAATTCAAGCTTTGCGGCTGCGTCAATCGCCGCTCGAACGTCAGTTTGGCCTCGCATCGGTGGACATCGATGTGGCCGGATCGCTCGCTGGTGGCACCCAGCAACTCACGCTGCCGCTGCTTGAAACCGAGCGCGCCCGCGAGCTTGCGGCCCGGCTGTTGGACGGCGCTTAAGCGTATCTTGCGGGTGCTGGGTTGAGACAGCCGCATTGGCTGCAGGTGCGGCGCTCAATGGATCGATAAAAATGTTCGAAAACCAGCGGAAACTGTGTTTCGATATTTTCGAGGTGGAAAAACTCTTCGTAAAGCGCGTGGTTACACGCGACGCAGTACCAGCGTAGCCCATCTAGTTCGTGACTCAAGCGCTTGCGCTCGATCACCAATCCAATGGACTGTGCGCCGCGCTGCGGGCTGTGCGGCACGCGGGGCGGCAGCAGGAAAATATCGCCCGCGTTGATTTCAACGTCTCGCGGCACGCCGTCGTCTTGAATTTTTAAAACCAAATCGCCCTCGATTTGGTAGAAAAATTCAGGGCCTTCTTCAATGTGATAGTCCGTGCGCTGGTTGGGCCCGCCGACCACCATGCAGAAGAAATCCTGATCCTGCCAAATGACTTTGTTGCCAACCGGTGGCTTGAGCAAATGACGGTGCTCGTCGATCCAGCGGCTAAAATTAAACTTCAGTGGAATCATGGTTGCGCGTCTCCAAGCCACGCCACGCATTTCAGCTCAATGGCGATCGGCGTCGGCAGTGCGGTGATGCCCACGGTCGTACGGCACGGCTGGGCGTTGACAAAATACTCGCCGTAGAGCCGATTGTAGGTCGCGAAATCGCGCGGCATATCAGTGAGATACACGGTCACATCGATCAATTGCTCCCAGTGAGCCCCGGAAGCTGCGAGGATGCTGCGCACGTTGTCGAACACTGATCGGCACTGGGCTTCGATGTCGTAGCTGAGCAAATTCCCCTGCGCGTCGAGCACATTGCCGGGAATTTCGTTGCTGCCGGGCTGGCGCGGGCCAACGCCTGACAGGAACAGAAAGTCGTTACAGCGGCGCGCGTGCGGATAAGCGCCAACCGGTGCTGGTGCGCGATCGCTTGTGACGCTCACGCGCGTTTCTGGCTGCGTGCTTAAACCCACGCTGCCTTGGCGGCGCTGCAATTCAAGCGCCTCGTGAAAGGAAATCGCCCCCCACGCGCAGGCGCCGATGATGCCCATCAGCAAGCCGGGTGCCGCGAAAAAAGGCGCAATTGTGGAGATCGTCGGAATTCGCAACATCACCGCGGACATGCCCACCATGGCTAGCACCAGGCCGCTGAATGCAGCAAACAAGGCCCACTTTTTTTGACGCCGATAAATACTCATCGCGGCCACGAAATAGTTTTACTTTCAGTGAAAAAACGCATTGCTTCTAACCCACCTTCGCGACCCAACCCAGATTGTTTGACGCCACCAAACGGCGCGCGCAAATCGCGCGACATCCAACTATTGATCCACACCAGTCCCGCATCAAGCCCCTCGCTCATGCGCTGCGCGCGTGCAAAATCTCGCGTCCACACGCTGGCGGCGAGACCGAAAGGCGTTGAGTTGGCCATGGTTAAAACTTCTGTCTCATCATCAAACGGAATCAGCGTCGCAAGCGGACCGAAGATTTCCTCTTGATTAGTTCGGCAATCAAACGGCAGCGAATCAAACACGCTCGGCCGCAGATAAAAACCCTCGCGCAAATCGTCATCCAGCGCAGGCCGATCGCCACCACACAGCAAGCGCCCGCCTTCTGCGTGAGCGACTGCCAGATGCCGCTCCACTTTGTCGCGATGCGCAGCCGAGATCAGCGCGCCCTGGTCGGTCGATTCAAGCTGCGGATTGCCGATCGTCATGCGCTGCACCTGCTCCACAAAGGCCTCGCGAAACGCTTTGAACACGCTGCGCTCGATAAACAAGCGCGAGCCGCACAGGCAAATTTGCCCCTGGTTTTGAAACGCGGAGCGCACCAGCGTGGGCATGGCGGCGGCGAGGTCAGTGTCGGCAAACACAACCGTTGCATTTTTGCCGCCAAGCTCTAACGACAGCTTTTTAAATTGCGGCGCGGCGGCGGCGTAAATCGCGCGCCCGGTCTCGGTGCCGCCGGTAAAGCTGATCGCTTTGATATCGCGGTGTTTAACCATCGCCTCGCCAACGCGCGCACCGGTGCCGTGTAGCACATTGAATGCGCCTGCCGGAAATCCCGCCGCGTGAAACAGCGGCGCTAGCATTGAGGCCGTCATCGGGGTGAGCTCAGACGGTTTGGCAATCACCGCATTGCCCGCAGCCAGCGCCGGTGCGATTTTCCAAGTCAATAAGTACAGCGGTAAGTTCCACGGCGAAATGGTGCCGACCACGCCCAGCGGCGCGCGCAGAACCAGATTCATCGCGCTCGAATCGGCATACGATTCAGAGCCAAACTGAGTCGCAGCGGCGGCGAAAAAGCGCAGGTTTGCAATGGCACGCGGTATTTCAATATCACGACACAGGCGGATCGGTTTGCCGGCATCAAGCGACTCAGCTTGCGCAAATTCCTCACTGCGCGCTTCAAGCAAATCGGCCACGCGGTGCAGTAGCTGCGCGCGTTGCGCCAGTGACAGCTGCTTAAGCGGGCCCACTGCTGCACGCGCTTGGCGCACGGCTTCATCGACGTCGCGCGAGTCACCTGAAGCAAGCGTCGCATAAGCACGACCGCGCGCCGGGTCCCACACCCGCATGCGTTCGGCACTAATCGAAGGACGCGATTCGCCGCCAATAAAATGCTCGATGCACAGCATCAATCAAAGGCTCAACGTGCGCCCGCCATCGACGGGCAGGTTGATGCCGGTGATGTAGGCAGCGGCCGGCGAACATAAAAAAGCGATCGCCTCTGCAATCTCCTCGGGCTCCGCAAAGCGCCCGACGGGCACCGATGCGAGCATGCTGCGCTCAACTTCCAACGGGTCGCGGGACGCTGATCGCGCCGCAATAATCGCGTCCAGCCGCTCGGTTTTGGTGTAGCCGGGCAGCACGTTATTTACTGTGATGCGCAGCGGGCCTAGCTCAACGCTCAATGTTTTGGACCAGCTAGCAACCGCCGCGCGGATGGTGTTGGACACCCCGAGCGCGCGGATGGGTTCCTTTACCGACGTGGAAATCACGTTGACAATCCGCCCATACGCCGCATCGCGCATGCCCGGCACGATGAGCTGGGTCAGCGCGTGGCTGGACAACAGATGCTGTGAAAACGCCAGTTCAAAGGCGGCTTCAGAGGCCCCGAGTGCGTCGCCAGCAGGTGGACCGCCGGTGTTGTTAATCAGGATTTGCACGCTGCGCTGGCACAGTAGCGCAGCGACTTTAGCAGTCAAGGCCGCCCGATCAAGCATGTCCACGGCGATATAGCCGTGTCGCTGGGTGCTGCGCGTGGGCAAGCTCGCCACGCATTCCTTAAGAGTCTCCGCGTTGCGTGCCAAAACCGTGACGTCCGCGCCCATTTGCGCCAGTGCGTGGGCGGTGGCGCGACCAATTCCCTTTGAGCCGCCACCGACAAGCGCGTGCTTGCCAAGCAAGTTCAAGTCCATCAAAACTCCGCTTGACCAGGCGCGCGTGGATAAGGGATGGCGTCGCGGATGTTGCTCAGGCCGCACACGTACACCACCAGGCGCTCAAAACCAAGGCCAAAGCCCGCATGCGGCACGCTGCCATAGCGGCGCAAATCGCGATACCACTGGTAATGCTTGATGTCTAGACCAAATTGGGCGATGCGCTGATCGAGCACCGCAAGGCGCTCTTCGCGCTGCGAGCCGCCAATAATTTCGCCGATCCCCGGCGCCAAAACATCCATCGCCGCAACCGTTTTACCGTCGTCGTTGAGGCGCATATAAAATGACTTGATCTGCTCCGGATAGTGCATTACGACCACTGGACGACCCACGTGGGTTTCGACCAGATAGCGCTCGTGCTCGGTTTGCAAATCGAGCCCCCAGCTGATCGGGTAGTCAAAGGTCTGCTTGGCGCTTTGCAGAATACTGACCGCGTCGGTGTAGCTGATCCGTTCAAAATTGGATGCGACGAAAGACTCCAGGCGCGAGATGGCAGTCTTCTCAACCCGCTCAGCGATAAACGCCATGTCATCGGCACGCTCGTTCAGCACGGCTTTAAAAATGTATTTGAGAAAATCCTCGGCGAGGTCTGCGTCGTCGTTGATGTCGGCGAAAGCGATTTCCGGCTCAATCATCCAAAACTCGGCTAAGTGTCGAGCGGTATTGGAGTTTTCAGCGCGAAAGGTCGGGCCAAAGGTGTACACCTTGCTCAGGCTTAAGCAGTAGGCTTCGACGTTGAGCTGGCCGGACACCGTAAGAAACGCCTCCTTGCCGAAGAAATCTTGCCCATAGTCGATCCGGCCATCGGGCGTTTTGGGCAGGTTGAGTTGGTCAAGAGTGGACACGCGAAACATCTGGCCTGCGCCTTCGCAGTCAGAAGCGGTAATGATCGGTGTGTTAACCCAATAAAAATCGCGCTCGTGAAAATAGCGATGGATCGCCTGTGCGATCGCCGCGCGAATGCGTGACACCGCACCAAACAGGTTCGTGCGCGGCCGCAAATGCGCTACTTCGCGCAGAAACTCCATCGAATGTGCCTTCGGCTGGATCGGATAGGTTTCCGGATCATCAACTAGGCCCACCACTTCAATTGAGTCCGCATTAAGCTCAAAACCCGGCGTTTTTCCCATGCTGGGCACCAGTTGGCCGTGGGCGATCAACGACGCCCCCGCGGTGAGTTTGAGCACCTCCGTTTGGTAATTGGCAAGGCTCGCGGGTGCAATGATTTGAAGTGCGTCAAAGCATGTGCCATCGGTTAAATTGATGAACGACAGCCCCGCTTTGGAATCGCGACGCGTACGCACCCAACCACGAACCGTGACACGCTCCGCTACATCACCTTTCAACGCCTGCTTGACACTTACAATCATGGACCACACATTGGACGAGAGAATTTGGCTTTCGAGTGTACTTTGATCGCCGCGTTCGCTGGTTCATCCTTGAAACTTCAATACAGGTTGTAGTCCCTATGGGCATTTCACTTTCGGCTTCCGCACAAGCACGCGTCATTGAGTTCTTGACGCATGAACCCGCAGCGCTGGGGCTGCGCTTTGGCGTTAAAAAGACCGGCTGTTCTGGCTGGGCATATGTGGTGGATGTAGCCAAGCAGCAAACCGCGCAGGACGCGGTGTTCGACGCTGGCGGCGGGGTGCGCGTGTTGGTTGATGAAAAGTCTTTGCAGATTGTGGATGGCACCGAGATTGATTTCGCGCGCAAAGGGCTCAACGCCGAATTCCTTTTCCGTAACCCAAATGTGAAAGCCGAGTGCGGTTGCGGCGAAAGTTTTACCATTGATGAACGATTTGCCTGAATTCACGATAAAAAGCTTGCGTGTGCGGATTGATGTGGCTAATCTCCGCGTTCTCGATTGCGGGGTGGAGCAGTCTGGCAGCTCGTCGGGCTCATAACCCGAAGGTCGTAGGTTCAAATCCTACCCCCGCTACCAACCATGCAGGATTGCGGTTGGACAATTGGTTCTTCTGAAGAAGGCCTCCGTTCGGGGGCCTTTTTTTTTGCCTCGGTATTCGTTAAATCATCTGTGTATAGCGAGAAATTCTCCAATTTATTGCAGCCATTGATCAACGACCTCAGCTATGAGTGCGTTGGCTGCGAATTCGTCCCGCAACAGGGAAACTCCTTGTTGCGGATCTACATTGATGTGCCAGACGGCCACGTCACGGTTGACGATTGCGAAAAGGTGAGCCGCGAGGTGAGCGCTTTTCTCGATGTCGAAGATACGATCCCGGGTCGTTATCGACTGGAAGTGTCGAGCCCAGGGTTCGATCGCCCACTGTTCACGCAAGCTCACTTTGAACGATTTGTAGGCTCGCCGGTGTCGGTCCAGTCGCTGGTGCCAGTGAACGGTCGCCGCAAGTTCAGGGGACCGATCGTTGCAGTTGTCGGTGAGATCGTTCAAATCAATGTTGATGGCACCGTTTACCCCATTCCTTTTGCCGATATTCAAAAAGCCCGTCTGGTTCCGGAATACCCGGAACTAGGCGCCGGTGCGCGAGAAAAGTCCAAGCCATGAGCAAAGAAATCCTCCACGTCGTAGAAGCAGTCTCTAACGAAAAAGGGGTCAGTCGCGCTGTGATTTTTGACGCGCTTGAAGCTGCACTCGCGTCAGCCGCGAAAAAGCGCTTCAACGATGAAGTCGATGTGCGCGTCGAGATCAATCGCAGCAATGGCGAATACGAGACCTTTCGACGCTGGAAAGTAGTGGCCGACGATGTGGTGATGGAATCGCCCGCGCATCAAATTCGCCTGATGGATGCTACCGATGAGCGCGCTGGCGCGCTGGTTGATGAATTTATTGAAGAGCGCATCGACAACCCTGAGTTCGGTCGAATTGCCGCGCAAGCCGCCAAGCAGGTCATCGTGCAGCGAGTTCGCGAAGCGGAGCGCACGCAGGTCGTTGATCAATATAAAGACCGCGTCGGCGAACTGATCACCGGGATCGTGAAACGTGTCGAACGAAACAGCGTATTTTTAGACCTCGGCGGAAACGCCGAAGCCTACATCCCGCGCGAGCAGTTGATCCCACGCGAGCCCGTGCGCCCCGGCGATCGCCTGCGTGGCTACTTATATGAAGTGCGCGCAGAAGCGCGCGGTCCTCAGCTGTTTGTCTCGCGTACCAAGCCTGAGTTCTTGATGGAGCTGTTCAAGATCGAAGTGCCAGAAATTTCGCAAGGCTTGGTCAGTATCCTTGGTGGCGCTCGCGACCCCGGCGTGCGCGCCAAAATCGCGGTGCGCGCCAACGACAATCGCACCGATCCGATTGGAGCCTGCGTTGGCATGCGCGGCTCGCGTGTGCAGGCCGTCTCTAACGAGTTGGCTGGCGAACGCGTCGACATTATTTTATGGAACGAAAACCCCGCGCAGTTCGTGATCAACGCGATGTCGCCTGCGGAAGTGGCCTCAATCGTGGTCGACGAAGACCGCAAAAGTATGGATATCGCGGTAACAGAGGACAAGCTGGCGCAGGCGATCGGCAAAGGCGGGCAAAATGTCCGTTTGGCCACTGAGCTAACCGGTTGGCAGCTCAATGTAATGACCGAATCGCAGGCTGAAGCTAAAACCGATGCCGAGAAACTCATTGCACGGCAGCTGTTCATGGATCGCTTAGACGTCGATGCGGAAGTGGCTGAGATCTTGGTTGATCAAGGCTTCACCACGATCGAAGAAATCGCCTACGTCCCGACCGCTGAGCTGATCTCGATCGATGAGTTTGATGAGGATATCGTCGAGGAATTGCGCGGCCGCGCACGTGATGCGCTGCTCACGCAACTGATTGCCGCAGAAGAGAAAATTGACAGCTTTAAACCCAGCGACGACTTGCTTGCGCTTGAGGGTATGGACGACGAGCTGGCGTATAAGCTGGCAGCAATGGGCGTTTCGACCCAAGAGGATCTCGCTGAGCTGGGCGTCGATGAAATGATTGAAATCGAAGGAATGACCGAAGAACGCGCCGGGCAGCTCATCCTTGCCGCGCGTGCGCCCTGGTTTGCTTGAGCGTTACCGCTCAGTAATTACCTGACTTAAATTTTTAGGAATCACCGATAACCCATGTCTGATGTAACCGTACGCCAATTGGCAGAAGTGCTAGCGCTGCCGCTTGAGAAGCTCTTATCGCAGCTCGGCGAGGCTGGGATTAGCGTATCGAGCGCGGACCAAAGCATTACCAACACCGAGAAAATGAAGCTTCTCGGTTTCTTGCGGCGTTCGCACGGAAAAGTGGAAAAAGAAGAAGCGTCACCGAGGCAAATTACGCTGAATCGCAAAACGGTCAGTGAGATCAAAGTAGCTTCGGCGACCGGAAAAGGCAGCAAAACAGTCAACGTCGAGTTTCGCTCGCGTAAGACTTACGTAAATCGCAAGGCCGCAGGTGAAGAAGCGCCGGTTGACGATTTCCGCGAGACCGCACGCAAGCTGCTCGCCGAAAGCGAAGCGCAGCGCAACGCAAAGGAACTCGAACTGCGTGCTGCTGAAGACGCGCGTAAATATGAATCAGAGTCGGTAAAGCGCGCAGCAGACGAAGAAGTCGCGCGTCGCGAAAAAGAAGAGCGCGATAAAGTCGCTGCCACTGAGCAAGCAAGGCTCGACGCCGAAGAAGCTACGAAGCGCGAGTTAAGCGAAGTAAAACGCAAAGAAGAGCGCGAGCGCGCGGCAAAAGACAAGCCAGAGGAAGACCGCGCCAAGCACAAGCACGCAAAGCCGCAAACGCGCGAAGTAGATGAAGACGCGCCGACAGTCGCCGTGCCGATCGTTCGCGAAGTCGCGCCGCCCACTCGCTACGGCCGGAAAGAGCTGCACGTTACCGAAGCTAAACAAGGCCAGCGTAAACACAATAAATCCAAGCCACAGCGCTCGCAGGATCGTAACTCTGATCGCCAACACGCCTTCTCGAAGCCGACCGCACCGGTTGTGCGCGAGGTTTTGGTGCCGGAAAACATCACCGTGGGTGAGCTGTCACAGCGCATGGCGGTGAAAGCCGGCGAGGTGATCAAACAGCTGATGCGCATGGGTGTGATGGCGACCATCAACCAGGTGGTCGATCAAGACACCGCACTATTGGTCGTTGGCGAACTCGGCCACAAGGGACGTCCGGCTGGCCTCGAATCGATTGAAGAGAAGATCACCGCTCAGCACGATCAGGAAGGCGAGATGCAGTCGCGCCCACCTGTGGTCACGATCATGGGTCACGTCGACCACGGCAAAACCTCGCTCCTCGACTACATTCGGCGCACCAAAGTGGCGTCCGGCGAAGCAGGCGGGATCACCCAGCACATCGGCGCTTACCACGTCGAAACATCAAAGGGCGTCGTGTCATTTCTGGATACGCCAGGCCATGCCGCATTTACCTCGATGCGCGCTCGCGGCGCTAAGCTCACCGATATCGTGATCCTGGTGGTGGCTGCCGACGATGGCGTGATGCCGCAAACGATTGAGGCGATCCAACACGCGAAGGCTGCGTCCGTGCCGCTGATCGTTGCAATGAACAAGATGGATAAGGCAGACGCCAATCCGGACCATGTGCGCCAAGGGCTTGCGCTACATGAAGTGATCCCTGAGGAATGGGGTGGCGAGAATATTTTCGTCCCCGTTTCCGCAAAGACCGGCATGGGCATTGATGCGCTGCTCGATGCGATTTTGGTGCAGGCCGAAGTGCTCGAGCTCAAGGCGCCAACGTCAACGCGCGCGCAGGGCGTGGTCATCGAATCAAGCCTCGACAAAGGTCGCGGACCCGTAGCCACGGTGCTGGTGCAGTCCGGCACTTTGAAGAAGGGCGACATGATGCTTTGCGGTGCCGAATGGGGTCGCGTGCGCGCCATGTTTGATGCCTCCGGTCAGCAAATCAACGAAGCGGGTCCGTCAATCCCATGCCAAGTGCTCGGCTTAAGTGGCACGCCGAATGCCGGCGATAAGTTTAGCGTCGTGCAAGACGAGCGCTTCGCACGGGAAGCCGCCGCACAGCGATCCGCGCAGACACGCGACTCGCGTTTGGCCAAGCAGTCCACCAAGCTGGAAAATGTTTTTTCGACTATGGGGCAGGGCGAACAGAAGTCGGTCAACTTGGTCATCAAAGCCGACGTGCAGGGATCGGTCGAAGCGCTTCGCGATTCGCTCACCAAGCTGTCAAATGAAGAAGTAAGAGTAAACGTCGTGGCGAGCGGCGTCGGCGGAATCACCGAGTCGGATGCGGTTTTGGCGCAAGCTTCAAGCGCTATCTTGATTGGTTTCAACGTCCGAGCAGATGCCGCGGCGCGCAAGATTATTTCGGACGCTAACCTCGACATCAATTACTACTCGATCATCTATAACGTGATCGACGACGTGAAAAAGGCCATCTCTGGCAAACTTGGAACCGATGTTCGCGAGCAAATTGTCGGTTTGGCGCAAGTGCGCGATGTATTCCGCTCAAGCAAGTTCGGCGCAATCGCCGGCTGCTTGGTCATCGAAGGCGTGGTCAAGCGCATGTTGCCCATTCGTGTTTTGCGTGACAACGTGGTTGTGTTTGAAGGCGAACTGGAGTCCTTGCGCCGCTTTAAGGATTTGGTCGACGAAGTGCGCGCTGGCACCGAGTGCGGTATCGGCGTAAAACTTTACAACGACGTGCGCGCTGGCGATCAGATCGAATGCTTTGAACGCACTATCGTTCAACGCACGTTGGACTAGCTGATGCACAAACCGTTCTCTCGCTCTGAACGAGTCGCCGGCTTATTGCGTCGTCAGCTGCCAGTGTTGCTGCGCGACACGATCAAAGATCCGCGTGTGGCACAGTGCACGGTGACCGATGTCGTCGTGAGCCGCGATTTGAGCTATGCCGAGGTTTACGTAATGTCTTCTGATTCGAGCCACAGCGTTGAGCTTCTGAAGGGCCTCAAAAGTGCGACTGGCTATCTGCATCGTGAGCTAAAAGCACAGCTCACCATGCGTGCAGTTCCGGAGTTGCGCTTTCATTACGACCGCGCGGCCGATGACGGTGCACGCATCGATATGCTGCTCAATCAGGCAAACGCTGAAGCCGCTGCCCAAGAGAAACACGAAAGCTAACAAGCCATGCTCGACGGAATTGTTCTGCTGGATAAACCGTCAGGGATCAGTTCGAATCGCGCTTTGCGCCAGGTCCAAAAGCGGCTGGGTGCCAGAAAGGCAGGACACACCGGCACCCTCGACCCACTCGCCACCGGCATGTTGCCGCTTTGTTTTGGCGAAGCGACCAAACTAGCGCCTTACCTAATCGATAGCCAAAAGTGCTACACGGCGACCCTCGCACTGGGTAGCTCAACTGCGACTGGCGATGCTGAAGGCGAAGTCATCGCATCAATGCCAGTGCCGGAATTTGATCGCGCAACAATTGAAGAAAAAGTGCGCGGCCTTCTCGGACCGTCGCTGCAGATTCCCCCGATGTACTCGGCATTAAAGCGCAACGGGGTTGCGCTCTATGAGCTAGCCCGCCGTGGTGAGGTGGTTGAACGTGCTGCTAGACCAATCAATGTTGTTGAAGCTGGTTTGATTGAGGTAGAGCTCGCCACCTTGACCTTCCGCGTCGTCGTTTCAAAGGGAACCTATATTCGAGTTCTTGGCGAGAAGCTGGCGGCAGCAATCGGAACACTCGGGCATCTGAGCGCCTTGCGGCGGGACTGGGTCAACCCCTTTCAATCGCTGGCAATGGTCGCTTTCGACGAAGTGCTTAAAGACCAGCCAATCGAACTGATCACAGCCAGTCAAGCGCTTAAAGGCATGCCAAGTTTTGACGTCGATGCCAATCTTCTGCGCCGCCTAATGCAGGGGCTCCCGACGCAGCTGTCGCCGCAAGAAATCCTTGGCGTGTGCCGTATCACCCTCTCAGATGGCGCGATTCACGGGATCGCCCGCATCGATGAAAATAGCTTGCTAAAGGCAGAAAGGATCTTTTTGCGCCCGATCTAGGCGGCTTCTCCGCAAACGAGTGGAAAATTCTGTTGACAGTCTTTTTTCTTGATGTATTATGTGCGGCTCGAGAGACGAAATGTCCTTGTGAAGCGGCTTCTGAGGGAGTTGTTTTGGCCGGTTTAGCCGGCGGTTTTTTACAAAATTGCACAGGT
>Ga0105048_10003582_pt1 | contig 25442 bp, 23 predicted proteins | sample MAT05_FD_78382 | JGI IMG/M metagenome (GOLD analysis project Ga0105048, IMG submission 78382) | Freshwater microbial communities from Lake Fryxell liftoff mats and glacier meltwater in Antarctica - MAT-05 | ecosystem: Environmental > Aquatic > Freshwater > Ice > Liftoff microbial mat | place... | reverse complement strand
TGATTTGGCCCTCAGCGCCGCGCTGAACTTTAAGGAATAACCGATGAGTCCCCTACCCCCCTCAATGGCTGACCGAGACGGCAAAATCTGGATGGACGGCCAGATGGTGGATTGGCGCGACGCCAAGATCCATGTGCTGAGCCACACCTTGCACTACGGCTGTGGCGCTTTTGAGGGCGTGCGCGCTTACAACACGGTCAACGGCACGGCCATCTTCCGCCTGGAAGAGCACACCGAGCGTCTGTTCAACAGCGCCAAGATCCTGCGCATGAAGATCCCGTTTACCAAAGAGCAGGTGCTGCAGGCGCAGTGCGACGTGATCCGCGTCAATAAGCTCGAATCAGGCTACATCCGCCCACTGACCTGGATTGGTGACAAAAAACTTGGCGTGTCGCCCAAGGGCAACACCATCCACCTGATGGTGGCCGCCTGGTCCTGGGGCGCTTATCTGGGCGAAGAAGGTATGCGCCGTGGCATCCGGGTGAAGATTTCCAGCTACACCCGCCACCATGTCAACATCACCATGACGCAGGCCAAGGCGGTGAGCAACTACACGAACTCGATCCTGGCGAATATGGAAGCCACCGACGACGGTTACGACGAAGCCATGCTGCTCGATGCCAGCGGTTTTGTCTCCGAAGGCGCAGGCGAAAACCTGTTTGTAGTGAAAGACGGCGTGGTCTACACCCCCGACCTGTCGGCCGGTGCGCTCAACGGCATCACCCGCAATACCGTGCTGCACATCTGCAAGGACCTGGGCCTGGAGGTGGTGCAAAAACGCATCACCCGTGACGAGGTGTACATCGCCGATGAGGCCTTCTTCAGCGGCACAGCCGCCGAGATCACCCCGATCCGCGAACTTGACCGTATCGAGCTGGGCAAGGGCGACTATGTCGGCAGCCGTGGCCCGATCACCGAGAAAATCCAGACCGCGTTCTTTGACATCGTCAATGGCCGCAACCCCAAATACGCCCACTGGCTGACGCTGGTCTAACTACTGCGCAAGATGAAACACACCATGACAAAAGCCCCCGTCGAACTGCTGGCCAAAGACCTGACCGATGACGGTGCGTATTTTTGCCCCAGCCCGCTGGCCCACATGACCATTCAGGACACCCACCCCAAGGTCTATCTGGATGTGGCCGCCACCGGCCAAGCCAAGTGCCCGTATTGCGGCAGGGTTTACAAGCTCAAAGACGGCGAACATTTCCAGGGCCATTGATGGCCGTGGGTCTGGCTGCAACGCACGCAGCAAAGCGTACGCTGGTCATTGCACCGCAGTGGATTGGCGACGCGGTAATGACCGAGCCGCTACTGCGCCGCCTGCAGGTGCGCGGCGAGCGCCTCACCGTGGGCGCACTGCCCTGGGTGGCGCCGGTCTACCGGGCCATGCCGCAGGTGGCGAAGGTCATTGAATTCCCGTTTGCCCACGGTGGTTTGCAACTGCGCGAGCGGCGCCGCCTGGCGCAGCAGATCGATGGCCAGTTTGATGTCGCCTACATCTGCCCGAACTCGCTGAAAAGCGCGCTGATGCCGTTTCTGGCGGGCATACCGGAGCGAGTCGGCTACCTGGGCGAGGCGCGGGTAGGCTTGCTCACCCACCGGCTGAAAAACCCACCCAAAGGCCAACGCCCGCCGATGGTGGCGTTTTACTCAGCCCTCAGCGGCGAGACCGATGTCAACGCAGACCGGCCACAGCTGCACATCGACCCAGCTGCCGCCGACGCGGTGTTGCAGGTGCTGGGCTTGCAGCGCGGCGGCTATGTGGTGATGGCGCCCGGCGCCGAATTTGGCCCCGCCAAGCGCTGGCCCACTCGCCACTTTGCCGAACTGGCGCGCCAACTGAGCCTGCCCGTAGTGCTGCTGGGCTCGGCAAAAGAAGCTGACCTGTGCGCTGAAATTGAGCAAGACTGCCAAACCACCGGCAGCAGCAGTGCCCCGCCGCCGTCTATCATCAATCTGGCAGGAAAAACCTCCTTAGCCCAGGCGCTGTCTGTGATCAGCGCTACCAAAAGCATGATCAGTAACGACTCCGGCCTGATGCACGTGGCAGCCGGTTTTGGCGTGCAGCAGGTGGCGGTGTTTGGCTCCAGCAGCCCCCTGCACACGCCCCCGCTCAACGATGCAGCCCATGTGGTGTGGCTCAAAAACGAGCCTGCCTACCAGCCGCCGCTGGACTGTGCGCCCTGCTTTGAGCGCGTCTGCCCGCTGGGTCATACCCGCTGCTTGAACGACATCCGGGCGGCTCGGGTGTTAGCATTTTTATAGCTGTTCACGCTTATTGCATAAGGGCTAGGAGCTGATTTTATACAAAAAGAAGCCACCCGAAGGTGGCTTGTAAAAGTTCCCCCGGAGGAGAACGTCGTTGGAAATCTTGCAAACCTCAAAAGTACCCTTGCATACCTTTGCCGTGAGACTTGCTTCATATCTGTGACAGCAGCAAAGAGAACTTTAACGGGACGCTGACAGTTTGGGTATCCCCCATTTGGGGGATATTGAGGGGTTTTTTCAGAGAATTTCAAGTTTTTTGAAACAAAACGTCAGTTTTTTGCTTGTGGCAGCGGCAATTCGAAGATGAAGCAGGCCCCGCCACCGGGCCGGTTCTCACAATAAGCCCGCCCGCCATGGCGCTGGGCGATGGATTTCACCAGCGCCAGGCCCAGCCCAACGCCACCATCGCGTTCGGTGGCGCCGGGCAGCCGGTAAAAAGGCTCAAAAATGCGATGCATCAGCTCAGCCGGCACGCCTGGCCCTTGGTCACAGACCCTGATTTCGGCGTGCTGCGCGACCAGTGACAAGCGCAAGCTCACCTCACCGGCTGCATGGCGACGCGCATTCTCCAACAAGTTGCGAACCGCGCGGCGCAGCAGTTTGGCCACGCCCTGAACGGCCAGTTCGTGGACAAACTGGCCACTGTCGGGCGCTGAAGGGTCAGCGGGCAGCAGTAGCTCGGCATCGACCCGGGCACATTCCTCGGCGGCCAAGCCCACCAGGTCCACCGACTCGATGGTGCCCATGTCTGTTTCGCGCGCATCCAGGCGGCTGGCCAACAAAATCTCTTCAATCAGTTGATCCAACTCATGGATATTGCGGGCGATTTCAGCCCGGGAAGCGCTCGACACACTGGGGCCCATCAGCTCCAGACCCATGCGGATGCGGGTGAGTGGCGAGCGCAGCTCGTGCGAGGCATTGGCCAACAGCGACTTTTGCGAGGCCAACAACGCCTCGTGTGACTTGACCAGAGTCTGCACGCGCTCGGCAGCCTGGTTGAAGCGCCTGGCCAAAAACGCCACCTCATCACCACCGGCTTCTGGCACACGGGTGGACAAATCACCCTCACCCCACTGTTGCACACCGTTCTGCAGACGTTCCAGGCGGCGCGTCAGCGTGCGCACGATCGGGTAAGTGGCCAGCGCCACGGCCAACCCGATCCAGACCAGCATCCAGGCAAAGCCAAACGGCGGGCGACTCCAGATCGACGGTGGCGCGCGGTTCAGGTGCATATGGACGGTCTGCCCATCGTGCATGCGCACCTCAAATTCCGGGCCGGGCGGGCGATCAGACCCCCCATCGGCGACCTCCGAACTGGCCGGACCGGCTGGCAAGGGGATAACCACCACCGCTGGAGGATTGAACGGGTTCGCCTGCCCGGCGGGTTCGGCCTGGCGCCGCGCAAGACGTTCGGCCCGGCGCTGCTCGCGCCAGGCACGCAGTTCGGGGTCGTCAGGGCCATGGTTGGGTCGGCCACTGCCGATGACCTGGCCGGACTCGTTGCGCACCACCACGTCGTGCAGCGGTGGTTCAGCCGCCAAGCGCCAAACCCAGCCCACCAGCAGTATCAGCACGGCCAACGCCATCACAATGGCCAGCCAGATGCGGATGTAGAGCTTTTGGAACATCAGTCCTGCTGGCGGGCAAAAACGTAACCGACACCGCGCACGGTCAAAATGCGTTTGGGGTCTTTGGCGTCTACCTCAATGGCGGCGCGGATGCGGCCCATGTGCACATCAATGGAGCGGTCAAACGCATCGAGCTCGCGCCCGCGCACGGCCTCCATGATCTGGTCGCGCGTCAGCACCCGGCCAGCGCGCTCGGCCATGGCCACCAGCAGGTCAAACTGGTAAGAGGTCAGCTCGCAGGCCTGGCCCGCCACACTCACCAGCCGCGCGTCGCGGTCAATCTCCAGCGAGCCAAAATGCAGCACCTGGGTGGTGGCTGGCTGCGCACCCTCCACATGGCGGCGCAGAACGGCGCGAATACGCGCCAGCAGCTCGCGCGGCTCAAACGGCTTGGGCAAATAATCGTCTGCACCCATTTCCAGGCCGATGATGCGGTCCATCGGGTCGCCCTTGGCGGTGAGCATCAGCACCGGCGTGGCGGCCAGCGCACCGGGCAGCGCGCGGATGCGCCGGCACACTTCCAGGCCGTCCATGTCGGGCAGCATCAGGTCCAGGATGACAAGTTGTGCAGGCTGGTCTTGCAGAGCTGCCAGCCCGGTCTTGGCGTCGCCCGCGTGGGCCACGGTGTAGCCAGACTGGCCCAGGTATTCACACACCATGTGGGCCAGGCGGGTGTCGTCTTCGATCATCAACAGCTGTTGGTTCATGTTTTCAGTCTAGCGGGCGCATACCTCAGAGGCTTGAAGCCCACGTAAAGTTAGGTAAAACTAGCGCATCAATCGCTCTGTTTTAAGGAGCTATCAACGCTTTCTTCATAAGGGCTAGAGGCCGTTTTGAGTCTTGAAGCAAACCAGACAAGCAAGAGCACTGGCAGCCCCAAAAACGCGGTCACAGTAAAGAAATTCTGGTAGCCAAAGCTGTCCACATAACTGCCCGAATAGCCCGCCAGAAACTTCGGCAAAAGCAGCATCATTGAGCTGAACAGGGCATATTGCGTGGCCGAATAGTTCACATTGGTCAGGCTCGACAAGTAGGCAATAAACGCCGCCGAGGCAATGCCGCCCGCCAGGTTATCGGCGGAAATCACCAGCACCAGCCCGGTCAGGTCATGACCGCGCGTGGCCAGACCGGCAAACAGCAGGTTACTTGCGGCACTGAGTACCGCGCCCAACATCAGCACCCGCATCACCCCAAAGCGCATGGCCAGCGCGCCGCCCACAAAGGCCCCTGCCAGCGTCATGATCACGCCAAACACCTTGGTCACCGCTGCCACCTCGTCTTTGGTGTAACCCATATCCACATAAAACGGGTTGGCCATGATGCCCATCACCACGTCACTGATGCGGTAGGTGGCAATCAGCGCCAGGATCAGTGCAGCGTGCGCGCCATAGCGCGTCAAAAAGTCGGCAAATGGCGCCACCAGCGCGCCACGCAGCCAGTCCAGTGCGCTTTTGGCGGGTGGCATGGGGCGGCGCAGTGGCTCGGGCGACAGCAGCACGGTCACCACGCCCAGCAGCATGCTCGCCGCCATCACCAGATACGCGGTATGCCAGGCGCCTTGCTGGTAGCCGATGATGCCCTCCACCTGCGCCCGCGCTGCCACCCACAGCACCCCGGCACCGGCCCAGATCATCGCCAGGCGGTAACCAGTCTGGTACGACGCGGCCAGCGCTGCTTGCCGGTCGACATCTGCCGACTCGATGCGAAACGCATCCAGCGCAATATCCTGCGTGGCCGAGCCAAACGCCACCGCCAGCGCGCCCCAAACTACGGGTGTAAGCGCCACTTGCGGGTCATTGAAACTCATCGCTACCAGCCCGGCCAGAATCGCCAACTGCGACAGCAGCAACCAACTGCGCCTGCGCCCCAGCCAGCGCGTCAGAATAGGAATTGGCAAGCGATCCACCAGTGGTGCCCAGACCCATTTGAAGGCGTAAGCCAGACCGACCCAGCTCAGGTAGCCAATAGTGGTGCGGTCAATCCCCGCTTCGCGCAGCCAAAAGCTCAGCGTGCCCAGCACCAGCAGCAAAGGCAAGCCTGCTGAGAAGCCCAGCAGCAGCATGCGCACCGAGGCGGGTTCCAGGTACACCGCAAGGGTGGCCAGCCAGCTGCGCGGTTTGGGCGCAGCGTTTGAGTCATTCAAAGTCATCGGGGGATGATAGCGAGGCAGCTAGCCCGATACGCGCTGCGCAGGGGGCTGGCGCTGTCTAGAATTTGCACATGCGCGACCACCCCTTGCTTCTTTTCTTTTTGGGTGATGGCGTGCAGGTCTCGCGGCCCATCGTCTGGCTGATCGGGTTCTTTGCGTTTCTGAACGTCTATTCCATCCAGGCGGTACTGCCGATGGTGATGACTGACTTTGCTGCCACACCGCTGCAAGCCGGGCTGACCGTGGGGGCCACGGTACTCGCCGTGGGGCTGATCTCGCCATTCATCGGCATGTTGTCAGATGCAGTAGGGCGCAAAAACGTGTTGACCGTGTCGCTGTTTGCCATGACGCTGCCCACTGCGCTGATTCCGCTCACCCACAGTCTGAATGCGCTGATTGCCCTGCGTTTTTTACAGGGGCTGGCGGTGCCCGGCATTGTGGTGGTGCTGATTGCCTACCTGGGTGAGGAGTTTCGCAGCAACGGCATGGCGCGCATGACGGCCATCTACGTGGGCGGTACGGTGATGGGCGGGTTTTGCGGGCGCTTCATCACCGGGCATGTGGGGCACTGGCTGGGCTGGCGCAGCGCGTTTGTGCTGCTGGCGGTGATGAACCTGGCGGGCGCGCTGCTGGTGGCTTGGCGGCTGCCCGCATCCCGCCACTTTGTCGCCAACCGCAACATCCAGGGCGGGCTGCACATGTTGTGGCGGCACCTGCACAACCAGCGGCTGCTGGCATCATGCGCGGTGGGCTTTTGTGTGCTGTTTTCGCTGGTGGGCACCTTCACCTACGTCAACTTTCTGTTGGTGGCGGCACCTTTTCAGCTGTCTGCCGCCGGGCTGGCGAATGTGTTTGCGGTGTATCTGGTGGGTGTGCTGGTCACGCCGCTGGCCGCCCGGCCGATGGAGCGACTGGGGTTCATGAAAGCCCTGTTGTGGGCGCTGGCGACCTCGGCTGCTGGCCTGCTGCTGACGCTGGCACCTAACCTGTGGGTGGTGATCGTCGGGCTGGCGGTGTGCGCCAGCGGTGTGTTTTTATGCCAATCGGCCACCATCAGCGCCATTTCCACCAACGTGACCGAGGGACGCTCGCTGGCCACCGGCCTGTATTACATGAGCTACTACGCAGGTGGTGCGGCGGGCACCTGGGTCGTGGGGCTGGCTTTTGAGGGCTGGGGCTGGAGCGGATCGGTCGCGACGATTGCTGGGGCGCAGGCGCTCGCGGCGATGATCGTGCTACTGGTATGGCGCCCACGCACTTGACAGTTAACCCTTGATATCGCGGCCATCGGCCTGATGTGTCAAGCTGGTCCCTGCACCAGGAGGTTTTATGCACACTGTCCGTCAACCCGCTGTGGCGGGTACTTTTTACCCACGACCGGAAGAGGTGCTGGCACACGATGTCCGCAGCCTGTTGGCAGGCCTGCCGGCGGATGCCGACACCTCAGCCACCACGCCCAAAGCCATCATCGTGCCGCACGCGGGTTACACCTACTCGGGCAGCACCGCGGCGCTGGCCTACGCCCAGCTGGCAGCGGTACGCCACAGCATCCGGCGCGTGGTGTTGCTGGGGCCCGCCCACCGCGTCGCGCTGCGCGGTCTGGCGCTGCCCGGTGACGACTTTCTGGCCACACCGCTGGGCGAGATTGAAGTGGATCAGGCGGCAGTGACCCAACTAGCCAAACTGCCCCAGGTGGTGGTGAGCCGCAGCGTGCACGCCCAGGAACATTCCCTGGAGGTTCAATTGCCGTTTTTACAGACCGTACTGAACGACTTCAAACTGGTGCCGCTGGTGGTGGGTGATGCCAGCCCGGCCGAGGTGGCCGAGGTGCTGGAGCTGCTGTGGGGCGGACCAGAAACGCTGCTGGTCATCAGCTCTGATTTGTCGCATTTTTTACCCTACCGCACGGCGCGGCAGGTCGACAGCCAGACCGCGCAAGCGATCCTGGACTTGCGTGGCCCGGTGTCACACCACCAAGCCTGCGGCGGCACGCCCATCAACGGCCTGTTGCTGGCCGCCCGCCAGCATGGGCTGCAGCCGCATCTGTTGGGGATGTGCAATTCGGGTGACACGGCGGGCGACAAAGACCGGGTCGTGGGCTACGCCGCCGTGGCATTCACACAGGAGCCTGGCCATGCACACTGACGCCACACCCGGCACGCCGTTCGCGTCTGCCACCCTCAGCGATCAGTTGGGTGCCAGCCTGCTGAATCTGGCCCGCGCCAGCATTTCCAGCGCGCTGGGGCATCGGGTGGACGCGAAAGTAGAGGCGGACAATGCCGCATTGGAGGCGCCAGGCGCCTGTTTTGTCACCCTGACGCAGCGCGGGCAACTGCGTGGCTGCATTGGTTCGCTGCAAGCGCGGCGCAGTTTGCTGGCCGATGTGCAGGCCAACGCGGTGGCTGCTGCCCTGCAAGACACACGGTTTGCACCCTTGACCCTAAAAGAACTGCCAGTCACTGACATCGAGGTGTCGGTGCTGTCGCCCATGCAAGACTTGCCCTTTGACAGCGAGGCCGATGCGCTGGCCCAATTGCGCCCTGGTGTGGACGGCGTGGTGTTTGAGTTTGGGCGCTACCGCAGCACTTTTTTGCCGCAGGTGTGGGTGCAGTTGCCAGAGGCGCGCGACTTCATGGCGCACCTCAAACGCAAGGCCGGACTGCCTGCAAACTTTTGGGATGCTGGCGTGCGCCTGCAGCGCTACAGCGTGCACCCCTGGCATGAGACCCCCTGCGACGTCAGCCCCTGATGCACGCCACTAACGCCCCACCCTACCTGGCACGCTACTGGCACAACCTGCCCGACGGACGCATGCAGTGCGACCTGTGCCCGCGCGACTGCAAACTGCACGCGGGCCAACGCGGCGCGTGCTTTGTGCGCATGCGCGAGGGTGACGAGATGATCCTGACCACCTACGGGCGGTCTTCGGGCTTTTGCATCGACCCGATCGAAAAAAAGCCGCTGAATCACTTCTACCCCGGCTCCAGCGTGCTCTCTTTCGGCACGGCGGGCTGCAACTTGGCCTGCAAGTTTTGCCAGAACTGGGACATCAGCAAATCCCGTGACATGGACCGTCTGATGGACCAGGCCTCGCCTGAGATGATTGCGGCGCAGGCCCTCGAATACCACTGCACAAGCGTCGCCTTCACTTACAACGACCCAGTCATTTTTGCCGAATACGCCATGGACGTGGCAGATGCTTGCCACGCCGTTGGCATCAAAACCGTAGCGGTCACCGCAGGCTATATGCACGCCCAGCCACGGCGCGACTTTTACGCCAAGATGGACGCCGCCAATGTGGATCTGAAAGCGTTTACCGATGACTTTTACTTTCAGCTCACTGGCTCCCACTTGCAGCCGGTGCTGGACACGCTCGTTTATTTGAAGCATGAAACCCAGGTCTGGTTTGAGATCACCACGCTTTTGATACCTGGCCACAACGACTCGAACGAAGAACTCGAAGCCCTGTCACGCTGGGTGATGCAGGCGCTGGGGCCAGATGTGCCGCTGCACTTCTCGGCCTTTCACCCCGATCACAAAATGCCTGACGTGCCTGCCACGCCCACCGCCACGCTGGTGCGCGCCCGCAACATCGCCCTGAAAGCGGGCCTGCACTATGTCTACACCGGCAATGTGCATCACGCCGAGGGCGACACCACCTATTGCCCCGGCTGCCATGCGCCGTTGATTCAGCGCGACTGGTATCAGATCAACAGCTACCGGCTCACTGCCGAGGGTTGCTGCCCGGACTGCGGTGCAACGCTGGCAGGGCGCTTTGCCGCCAAAGCGGGTCATTTCGGGCGCCAGCGCATTCCGATTGTCATGGGCCGTTGAAGGCCCACGTACTTACCGCAAGGCTTGCACTCTGGCTTGCAGGGCAGCGGGGTTGATCACACCAAAGTGCGCATCGACCTGGCGGCCACTGGCGTCAAAAAACAGCGTGGTGGGCAAGCCCTGGGAGCCAACTGCCGGGCCCAGGCTACGGCTGGCGTCAATCCAGACGTTTTGCAACGCCAGACCCGAGCGCTGCAAATAGGTTTGAACTGCCCCCACAGTCTCGCCCTGGTTGACAAAAATAAACGCGACACCGGGCTCACGCTGTTGAGCGGCGGCCAGGTCTGGCATCTCTATGCGGCACGGCCCGCACCAGCTGGCCCACAGGTTGACCACCGCTGGCTTGCCGCGAATGACCTCCGGCAGACTGCGCATCTGCCCGGTGACAGCATCTGTCAGCATCACTGCAGGCGCCGACGGGCGCAACGCACCCCCATCAGCCCACCAGACGGCGGCGCTTGCCCCACTCCAAAGCGTTACGCCGGTCAAAGCAGCCAGCCCCAACGCCCTTCTACCGGCAGGCCAGCGCCAGGCTCGCCAGGCCAGCCACGCCGCACCCGCAACCAGCCCGGCGGGTAGCAGCCAACCACCATCGCGCAGGTCAAACAGGGTCCAGGGTGTGGCCAGATAGAGGGCGAAATACGGCAGCACATAGCCGATGCGAGCTGCCAGAAGCCCGAGAATCAGCGCGCCCCACAGCGTGTTTTCAGCTTTCGCCCGGTCTTCTTTGGCGACTTGCCGACCCGCCACGCTGGCTGCCGCCCAGGCTGACAGCAGCAAGATCAAGGGCGCCACTGGCAAGGCCAGCGGACCAAGGGATACCGACAACATGAGCGGGCCGACGGATTCGCTCAGGCGTTGAGGGTTTCGAGCGACGGGGTGTGTTTACGCAGGCCCAGCGACAGCAGCAGCATGACCAACATCAAACCGGCAACCACCTCATAGGCCACACTAAAACCTGCTGCCCCGTGGCCGCTGAAGTCGGCCAAGGCGCCAATCGCCGTGGCAGACAGCAATGTGCCTACGCTGGTGAAAATATTGATCAAACCTTGCGCAGTGCCACGCTGCGCCAGCGGCGCTTCTTCAATGGCAATGGTACGCAGCGCGCCACTCACCACCACCCCCACGCCCAGCCCGACGGGCATGGTTGACAGCAAAAACCCCCACAGACCCAAACTGGTGAAAGCGCTGGCGCCGTAGCCCACACTCAGCAAGGCAAAGCCAAACACGATCAGCGTGCGCGCACCCAGACGGTTGAGCAGCCGCCCCGAGCCCATCGAGCCCAGAATGGAGCACACCACCATTGGCAACAACACAAACCCGGCGTTTTCACGCGCCACCGCGTAGGCCAGCGTGGCAATAGAGGTCAGAAAAATCACGCTGCCCATGCCAAACCCGGCGCCCAGGGTCAGGAAGTAGGTCAGGGAAAGCTGCCGGTTGGCAAAAATCGACATCGGAATCAGCGGCTGCTGGGCGCGTTTTTCTACCCAGATGAACAGCGGCAGCAGCACGATCATGGTCACCAGCGTGTAGGGCCACACGGTCCAGCCGGTGAGGTCGTCCGCAATCCGCGTCACGGTAGCCACCAGCGAGGTCAGCAACAGCAGCAGAATCACAATGCCGCGCCAGTCCAGCGGCGGCAGCTTGGTCTCAGGCCGCTGGGTGGGCAGTGCGCTGGCACCCAGATACAGCACATAGGCGGCGATCGGCAGGTTGGCCAGAAAAATCCAGTGCCAGCTCAGGACAACCATGACCACACCGGCCAGCGGCGGGCCAAGCACGAACGCCATGCCGTAAGTGGCACCGATCAGACCCAGCGCGCGACCACGCTCTTTGGGTGGCAGTGCGTCAGCAATCACTGCGCTGGCGGTCGGAATGATGCCGCCACCGCCAATGCCCTGAATCACGCGCCCGAGCACCACCGCCCAAAAAACGGGTGCCAGCGCAATCATCAGCGAACCCAGGGCAAACAGCGAGATGCTGATCAGGTACACCGGACGGCGCCCATAACGGTCGCCCAGGCTGGCCAGCGGCGCGGTACTGCTCAGTGAGGCCAGAATGAACGCAATCATCACCAGACCCACTTGCCGGTTGTCGATCTGAAAGGCCTCGCGCAAGGCAGGTATGGCTGGCGCGATGATGGCCGTGTCTAGCGCCGACATGAAGACGCCAATGAAAAGAACCGTCATCAGGCGCCGGTACGCTGGGGTACCAGCCGGTAGGGAAGCAGACGACATCAAAACCCCGCTAAATGCCAAAAAATGGCTTGAAAAAGTTGTCAGTGTATAGTTTTTGGGCATTTTGATCTGGCTGCGCCCGCCAGCATGGCCAACCCGACAGCGCGAGCCGGGTATCCTGGAAGTGCATCTGCGCCGACTAAACAACAACGAGGCAAACCACCATGAACTACATCATCATTGGCGCTGGGGCTGCAGGTATGCGGGCCGCCGAGACGCTGCGCGAGGTTGCGCCCCAGGCCAGCATCACCCTGATCAGTGGTGAGCCGGGCGAGCCTTACGCCCGCATGGCTATTCCGTACATCCTGACCGGTGCTATTGACGAGGACGGGGCGCGCCAGCGCCGCTCGCACCAGCACTTGCAGTTGCTGGGCATCACCTACCTCAACAGCTTGGTAAGCCAAGTGCACGCCGGGCCGAATGGTGGCCAGGTCGAGCTGGCCGACGGCACGCGGCTGGCATACAACGAGCTGCTGGTGGCCAGCGGCTCATCCCCCAGCCTGCCGCCGCTGCCGGGCACCGACCTGCCTGGCGTGGTGAGCTGCTGGACGCTGGAAGACGCGCGCCAGATTGCCGCCAAGCTGAAACCCGGCGCGCGCATTGTGCTGCTGGGTGCTGGTTTTGTGGCGGGGGTCATCATGAAATCGCTGGTGGCCAGCGGTGCGCACCTGTCGGTGGTGGCGGGGCGCTCCGGGCAAATCCTGCGCTCGATGATGACCCCCGTGGGTAGCAACATGCTTCAGCGCTGGCTGGAGGGCCGTGGTGTGGAGGTGATCACCAGCGGCCAGAGCCTGCGCATTGAACCCGGCCCAAAACTGGTCATGGACACCCGCACACTGGACGCCGACCTGATCATTCTGGCCACGGGGGTGCACCCCAACCTGGCGTTCTTAAAAGGCACCGGTGCCGAAATTCGCAGCGGCCTGGTGATTGACGCGCACATGCGCACTAGCGTGCCACACATCTTTGCCGCAGGCGACGTAGCGCAGGGCCGCGACTTCTCAACAGGTGAATGGGTGGTGCACGCGCTGCAGCCCACCGCCACCGAACACGGTCGTTTTGCCGCGCTCAACATGGCTGGACAGGACGTACCCTACCGGGGCAGCCTGAGCATGAACGTGCTCGATACCGTTGGCCTCATCTCGCACACCTTCGGTCAATGGCAAGGCAGCCCTGAAGGGGAAACCACCGAGGTGGTGGACGACGCCAACTTCATCTACACCCGGCTGTGTTTCCAAGGCGACCTGCTGGTGGGGGCCATCACCATTGGCCACCCGCAGCATGTCGGTGCGATTCGCGGGCTGATCCAGTCACACCGCCGTCTGGGCGAGTGGAAAGACCAGCTGATGGCCAACCCGCATCTGGTGATGGATGCGTTTGTTGAACTGACTCAGCACTAGCTGGCTTTTTGACGCGCCGTCAACCACCAAAAAGGTCTTTGAGCCACTGTAGCGGCTCCAGGTCCAGACGCCACACCGCCCCTGCGGTCTGAAACTCCTCGAACAGCAAGTCACCCTGTGCCCGTACCACCCCGGCAGGCTGGGGCTGGTAATGCACCGGCTGGCCGGCCAGCGCGCTGCGCATGTAATCAATCCAGATTGGCAAAGCCGCGGTGGCGCCGAATTCACGCGCGCCCAGTGAGCGCGGTTCGTCAAACCCCATCCAGGCCACCGCCGTGGTGCTGCCGCTGTAACCTGCAAACCAACCGTCAAAGGCATCGCTGCTGGTGCCGGTTTTACCCGCCAGGTCTTGCCGGGCCAGCTTTTGCGACGCCGACGCGCCGGTACCGGAGATGACCACTTCGCGCAGCATGCTGTCGGTGATGAAGGCGTTGCGTGCATCCAGCACGCGCGCACTCTCTTGGCCGGGCACCACCGGCTTGGCTTCAAACAGCACGTTACCCCGGGTGTCCACCACCTTCTGGATCAGGTAGGGGTTGATCTGGTATCCACCGTTGGCAAACACCGAAAAGGCGCCAGCCATCTGCAACGGGGTGACGGCGCCGGTGCCCAGCGCCAGCGTGTAGTTGACCGGCTGGCGTGCCGCGTCAAAGCCGAAACGCGGTAAAAAATCATGCGCGTATTGCGGCGTGATGGCACGCAGCAGGCGCACTGCCGCCACGTTTTTGGACTGCGCCAGCGCGGTGCGCAGGGTGATGGCACCGTCGTACACGTTGTCGTCGTTTTGTGGCGTCCACGGCTGGCCACCGGTCTCAGCCGAGGTCAGGGTCAGCGGTGCGTCATTCACCAAAGTGCCTGGCGAGTAGCCTTTTTCCAGCGCCGCCGAGTAAATGAACGGCTTCATGGCGGAGCCGGGTTGGCGCCAGGCCTGGGTGACGTGGTTGAACTCGCTGGCGTTGAAATCAAAGCCGCCCACCAGCGCACGGTAGGCACCGGTCTGGTTATTCAGTGCAACAAAAGCTGCGCCCACCGCTGGCAACTGCGCGATGCTCCAGCGGCCCCGGCTATTTTTCACCACCCGGATCACCGCGCCCGGCTTGATCTTCAGCGCAGCAGAGGCCTTGGAGGCCAGTGCTGCTGCCGCCCAGCGCAGGCCGTCAGCCTGCAGCTCAATCTTGTCACCATCGACCAGCACCGCCTGCACGCTAGCGGGCTTGGCCGAGAGCACCATCGCAGACAGCAGCGTGTCGCTGGCTGGGTGCTGTTGCAGCGTGGTCTCGATCAGCTTCTCGCGCTCAGCGGCATTGGCGGGCAAAACCACATGGGCCTCCGGCCCGCGGTAGCCGTGGCGCTGGTCATACGCCAACACTTGGCGGCGCAGCGCGTCATAAGCGGCCAGTTGGTCGGCATTCACCAGCGTGGTGGTCACGTTGATGCCACGGGTATAGGCCTCGTCCTTGAACTGGGCATAAATCACCTGGCGCACCATCTCGGCAACGTACTGTGCATGGTTGCCCACCGACTGCCCCGCCTCCAGCACACCCAGGTTTTCCTTCAAGGCCGCCTTGTACTGCGCGTCGGTGATGTAACCCAGCGCCAGCATGCGCTTCAACACCAATTGCTGACGCGCCCGGGCGCCCGTGGGATTGACGATCGGGTTGATGCCTGACGGCGCCTGCGGCAGGCCTGCCAGCATGGCCGCCTGCCCCAAGCTCAGGTCTTTCAGCGGCTTGCCAAAGTAGATACGCGCTGCGCTGCTGAAGCCATAAGCCCGCTGGCCCAGATAAACCTGGTTCATGTAGAGCTCAAGGATCTGGTCTTTGCTCAGCTCCCGCTCAATCTTGTAGGCCAGCATGACCTCGGTGAGTTTGCGCGAGAACAGCTTCTCGCGGGTCAGAAAAAAGTTTCGAGCCACCTGCATGGTGATGGTTGAAGCCCCCTGCTTGAGGCCACCACTCAGGTCCGCCAGCACCGCGCGTACCACCCCTTTGTAGTCCACACCACCGTGCTCGTAAAAGCGCGAGTCTTCAATGGCCAACAGCGCCTGACGCTGTGTCAGGGGAATGTCTTTGATAGCAACAAAGTCTCGTCTTTCCTGGCCAAACTCACCAATCAGCACTTTGTCACTGGTGTACACCCGCAGCGGAATCTTGGGGCGGTAGTCGGTCAGGGACTCGAGGCTGGGCAAATCCAGCGGGGTGGCAGCAAACGCCATGGGCCAGCACAGGGCACACAACAGCAGCAGTTGAGAGAGGCGAAGGGAAAGAATGGACTTCAAGGCTAAGGGGCCAACAGGGCCCGGCTGACAAATCTGCCAGGAGCGGCAGGGTACAAACAGTCCCGGATTATCGTGACTCAGCCAGCCACTGATACGTCGGCCCGGTTAATTTCTGGGCGGCATTTGTAAATGTTTGCAACCCGCCAACGGGCGCTCTGGCTGCTGCAGCGTTGGCGCCAGCGGCCACGGCTGGTGTGCGCTGTGCTCTTCAGCACACCGCGCAAGGGCAGTATGCAAATATACTATTGATAGCTGCTAGCGCTTGTTATATAAGGGCTAGAGGCCAATTTGATATAAATTTTTCGGCCATTGCAGGCCCAGCTCACACCATGGTTTTGGCGTGTGAATAACACTTTTTCGGGCAAATGCTGGCGCACGCCATGCAGCCAATGCACAGCTCCTGGCGGGCGATGGTCATGACCTTTTTTTCGTATTCCTCATCATCGTCGTCATCGTCTGGATTCACGCTGATGCGTTCGCCGTCTTCGGTGAGCCCGACCAGTTCCAGAACCCCGCGCGAACATACCTTGAAACAGCGGCCGCAACCAATGCATTTTTCGTCGTCCAGTTTTGTCACAAAAGTTGGGGTCCAGGTTTCACCACTGGGCAGCGTCACGCTAAAGGGCGTAGTCATTGATGTCTCCTGAGAGGTACTTGGGTTACATGCCGGCCGCAGCCGCAGCCTTGCGCGCATCCATCAGCATGGCGTGGGCTTCATGGCAGCGCTGGGCCACCTGCAAAATGGATTCCCAGTTGGTGGGCAGTTCTTCAGACAGGTCATGCAGGTCCATCTTGGCCTGGGTGGCGCGGGCGTTGAGTTTTTTCAGGCGCGTCTTGAGCTCGTCGGTGTCCATGTTCATGCTCATGCTCCGTATTGCGCAACTTCGGGGTAAGTGCGGATCATGCTGACCGCCTCGTTCAAAAACTTGGTCCCTGCCTCAGACAACTTGCCCAGCGACGAAAAACCAAAGCGGTGCACATCACGCAGTTGCTTGTTGACCACCACCAGGCGGCCGGCCAGCAGCACCATGCGGCCAAAGCCTTCGTGGCTCATCTTCATCATGGGCGAGACCATCTGCCCGGTTTCACGCTCGATGGCCACCGCAATGGCGTTGTAAAACAGCTCCAGGTGCCACAGGGTTTCGGGGTCCGGGTCGCCCAGAATCGGCAACGCGCGGCGTTCCTCGGCGGTGTGGATGTAGGGCTTGAGCAACTGCAGGTCGGTCTTGCTGTCCCAGGTGCCGTTCATGTCTTGTGCGCGCAGTTGCTTGATGAGCTGCTGCACAAAGGGCGAGGCCAGGTAGTCTTCGTCACGGGCCGCAGTGGACACCGCGTCGAGGGTGGTTTGTTCGTTCATGGGGTCACCGTGTCTTCTTCAAAGTCAAAGCTGCGCACCCCATCTTTGGCCAGCGCCTTGCGCAGCCATGGGGGTGGTGTGCCCTGCAGCACGGTTTGCAATTTATCCAGAATGCCCACAATTGATTCAGGTTGCGGCACCTTGACCGGATGGATCTTCATGGCCACCACGCGCGCGGCGGCCGAGCCGCCAATAGCCGTCACATAGACGATGGCACAGTCCGCGATGGCTTCCAGCTTGGGGGTCAACTTGTCTTCGTCACCGTCTTCTTCAAGTGAGCCGCCAAACTCGAAGCTCTCGACAAATTGGTGCCCGGTGGGCGTGACGTCATACACAACAATGCTGGGTGCCCAGCCAAAGTGCGCATCGACGCGCTCTTTGTCCTGGGTGGTAAAGGCGATTTTCATAAGGCACTCCTATGGCGGGTCAGGCGCTGGCGACTACCAGGCTGGGTTGGGTGGGTGAAGCGGAAATTTCGGGGGCGGCGATAACGGTTGAGGCTGCATGCAATGCCTCGGGGCTCACTGGCCAGTCTGTGGCGTGGTGGTGCTTGATCTGGTCGATCATCAGGTTGGCTACCTCAAAAATCAGCGCCATGGTGCCGCGATAACCCACCTGGCAGCGGTGCGCATTGCCGACCCGGTCAAACACCGGAAAGCCGATGCGCAGCAAGGGCTTGTTCAGCCGCGCTGCAGCCTGGCGGCCGTGCGAATGGGTGACCAGCAGATCGCAGTCTGTGGCACCGTTCTCCAGGTCTTCGAGGTCGCCCAGAATCACCGTCTCGGCGGGCAGCAGCGCATGCGAGGCTGATTTGGTGGTGCTCACGCAGCAGCGCAGCTCGGCCCCCATCTCATGCAGCAGACTGCCCACGGCCAGCAGCAGGTCAGGCTCGGCGGCAATCGCCACCTTGATGCCGCCGGTGTAGAAATGCCCGTCCAGCATGGCGTCAAGCAATTGGCTGCGCTGGCGGCGGTATTTGGCGGGCACCGGCTGGCCAGAGAGTTGCGCCAGCCGCTGCAGAAATCGGTCGTTGACTTCCAGCCCGGTCAGGCGGTCAAAAATTTCCAGCGGGGTGCCGACGATCTCTTGCAGCGCCAGCGCCGCATCACGCGTTTGCTCGCCCACGCCCAGCGTCAGCGCAGAGGCACCGGCGGCGCGAATCTCGTCGAGCGTGGTGCCGCCCAAGGTGGTGCCGCGCCAGTCCGGGGGAATATGCCCGTCAAGCGAGCCAGAAATGTCTGGCAGCACGATCACCGACAGGCCAAAGGCTTCCATCATTTCGCGCAGTTCCACAATATCGCCTGGCGACAAATGGCTGCCCGGCAGCAGCGTGACCTGATCCGCCTTGACCGGCAGCGGCTTGACCAGCGTGCGCACGATGGCGGTCAACGCGTTGCGGTAGCCGTCTTCAAAACCACCTACATAGTCGGGCGTGGAGGCGTAGACGATGGCGGTGTCATCGAGCTCAGGCTTGCGCTTGCGCACGGTGGCAACAAAGCCATGCACATCGTCGCCCTTGGTTTCGGTCAGGCCGGTGGAGCAGATGGCAATGATTTTGGGCGCAGCGCGCTTGCGGATATTGAGCAACGCCGCCTCAATGTTGTCGTACCCACCCAAAATCGAGGTGACCTCGTTCATGGCGGTGGTCTGCAGCGCAATCGCTTCCTTGAAGTGGCGCACCAGCAGCACCAGGGCAAACGAGGTGCAGCCTTGCGAACCGTGCATCACCGGCATGCAAGCGTCCAAGCCCAGAAAGGCCAGGCTGGCGCCCAGCGGCTGACTCATTTTGAGCGGATTCACCGCGCAAGCTTTTTTGGATTCAATCACGTGGGCCATGCTGTTTACACCATGCCCAGAGTTTCACCGTCGCCGCCCCAGGGCGCCGGAATGCGCACCTGCTGCCAGACCGGGTTGGACAGTGCGCGGTCAATCTGGCGCACCAGTTCGATGACACCCTCATACCCGGCATAGGCGTAAAAGCGCTCCTGGTTGATGTCCAGCCAGGGCATGCGCGCCTTGAGCGCCACAAACTGGCTGCGCCCACCCGAAAGCATGATGTCGGCGCGCGCATCGCGCAGCATGTCGTACATCTCGCGCGGGGTCATGTTGTCGATCATGTGGGCATCGTCGCCCATGATGTCCTTGATCTTTTCCTTGTCTTCCCGGGTAGACTTCTTGACGCTGGTACCCACAATCACCAGCCCGGCCTCTTGTAATGCCGCCACCACCGACCAGGACTTGACGCCGCCGGTGATCAACAGCACACGTTTGCCAGAGAGGCGTTGTTTGAAAGGCGCAATGCGCTGGTAAGCGCGGGCTTCTTCCACGGCAATCAGCTGCTCGGTGCGCACCAGCAGGTCGTCTGGCGCGCCTTGCTGCACCAGCAGCTGGGCGATCTGGCGCAGGCTGTCGCTCATGTCGCCAATGCCGTAAAACGAGCCTTCAAAATACGGAATGCCCCAGCGCTGCTGCATTTTGGTGGCCACGTTGATCATCGACTTGGAGCACACCATCATGTTCACCTTGGCACGGTGGGCGCTGGCGATCTCATTAAAACGCCCATCACCGGCAATACAGGCCAGGATACGAATGCCCAGGGCGCCCAGCAGCGGCTTGACTTGCCACAGCTCACCCACCAGGTTGTACTCGCCAATGATGTTGATGTCATACGGCGTGGTGAACTCTGGCTCGACCGTGCCAATCACATAGTCCAGCAGCGCCTCGGCGCCAAGCTTGTTGCCCAGGTTCTTGATGCCGGCAAAACCCGGAGCGTTGACCGGAATGACGGGTTTGCCAAATTTCTCGCAGGCGCGCTGGCACACCGCTTCAACGTCGTCGCCCACCAGCGCGGGCACGCAGGTCTGGTAGACAAATACCGCAGGCGGATCGTATTTTTCAATGATTTCGCGGATCGACTTGAACAGGCGCTTTTCACCACCATAGATCACATCAAGCTCGTTGGTGTCGGTGGTGAAGCCGGTGCGGTAGAGCTGCGAGCCGCTGGATGCGCTGTGCCGGTTGTCCCAAGCGTTGCCCAAGCAGGCAATCGGCCCGTGCACCAGATGCGCCACATCAGTGATGGGTTGCAGGGCGATCATGGCGCCGTCAAAAGCGCAGCCCCCGGCGGCGGCACCGGGTGCGAGCTGCTTACCGCAGCCTTTTTTGCGGTCTTTCTCGCTTTTGGCCTGGTTCTTGTCACAAGCAGGTTCCTCAAACAGGTCGGCAATTTTGGCCTTGAGCGCAACGGACATGGCGGACTCCTGATGGAATGGTTGTCTCAATCACAGCATTTTTGGTGCCAGCAAAAAGTCGGGGCTTTGGCGCAGGTTGAACACGATCTGGCCGCCACAACCGCTGAACTGTGGCCGGTTTGAAGCAATTGCGACAAAACCGCGTTCAGAAAGCACCCGTCTGGCCCGCATGAACCATACTTGTGTCAGTCGCGCGCTGCGGCCATAAAATCCACGTTGACGACTTATTTCTGAGCGTAGGAGACCTACAAAATGTGCCCTCACAGAAGCCAGCACCGCGACCCGCCTGGGTGCAACTGCGTCTTGATGGCCGCACGGCTATGAAACCCAACCTCCCCAGTCAACCCCTCCCCAAAGACAAGACCAGCGCGGAGTCGGCCTCGCCCATCGTACTGGCGTATGCCGGGGTTGCCAGCCTGTGGATTCTGCTGTCCGACAAGGTGGCGGCTTGGCTGACCACCGATGTAGCCGCCCTGACCTGGGTCAGTATGCTCAAGGGCTGGGTGTTTGTCGGGGTCACGTCGCTGTTTTTGTTCAGCCTGATCAAGCGGCTGGTGGACGGCCTCAACCGCTCAATGGACGCCGTCAGGCAACACGAACTAGAGCTGCGTCAGAGCGAGAGCCGCCTCCAGGCGACGCTGGACGCCTTGCCCGACCTGCTGTTTGAAGTGAGTCAGAGCGGGCGCATCCACCGCTACCACTCGCATTGCAACAATTTGCTGGCGGCGCCGCCAGATCTGTTTGTGGGCAAGTTGTTTGCCGACATCATGCCGCCAGACGTGAGTGAGGTTTGCTTTGCTGCTATGCGGGAAGCCGACGAGCACGGGTTTTCCGGCGGCAAGATCTATGCGCTGCAATTGCCCCAGGGCAAGCGCTGGTTTGAGCTGTCGGTGTCGCCCCTGCGCGACGCAGAGGAGCCGGACAGACACTTTATCTTCATCGCCCGTGACATCACTCAGCGCAAGATTAGCGACGAAAAGCTCCAGCTCGCAGGGCGCGTTTTCGACCATGCCCGCGAAGGCATCATGGTCACCAGCCCCAGCGGGGTGATCGTGGACGTGAATGAAGCTTTTAGCCGCATCACCGGCTACGCGCACGAGGAAGCCGTTGGCCAACGCCCTTCCCTCCTGAGTTCCGGACGCCAGGGCAAAGGCTTTTATGCCGCACTGTGGCGTGACCTGCTGGAGCGCGGCTACTGGAGCGGTGAGATCTGGAACCGTCGCAAAAATGGCGAAGAGTATGCAGAGCTGATGACTGTCAGCGCCATCCGCGACAGCCAGGGCGGCACCGCGCAATTTGTGGCCCTGCTGTCAGACATCACCCAACTCAAGGAACACCAGAGCGAACTCGAACGCATAGCCCACTTTGATGCACTAACCAATCTGCCCAACCGCCGGCTGCTGACCGACCGCCTGCAACAGGCGATGAATCAGGCACAACGCAGCGGCCAGCAGCTGGCTGTGGCCTTCCTGGATCTGGATGATTTCAAGTCCATCAATGACACCTATGGCCATGACGTCGGCGATCTGTTGCTGATTGCGCTGGCCCGGCGCATCAAGGAGACTTTGCAGGAGGGCGACTCGCTGGCGCGCATCGGCGGTGACGAGTTTGTCGCGGTACTGATTGAACAGGACAGCGTGGCGGCATCCCTGCCGATGCTGACCCGCTTGCTGGGTGCCGCCTCGCAACCGCTGCAGCTGGGCGACCTGACTGTGCAGGTGTCTGCCAGCCTGGGCGTGACTTTTTTCCCGCAGACGCAGATGCTTGACGCCGACCAGCTGCTGCGCCAGGCCGATCAGGCCATGTACCAAGCCAAACTCGCTGGCAAAAACCGCTACCACCTGTTTGACGCCGAGCAAGACAGCAGCATCCGTGACCGCCATGAGACGCTGGCAGGTATTGCGCTGGCGCTGAAGCACGACGAATTTGTGCTGCATTACCAGCCCAAGGTGAACATGCGTACCGGCCGGGTGATCGGCGCCGAGGCGCTGATCCGCTGGCAGCATCCCAACAAGGGCCTGCTGGCACCGGGCTTGTTTTTGCCGGTGGTGGAAGACCACCCGCTGGCCGTGACTCTGGGGGAGTGGGTCATCGACACCGCGCTGAGCCAGATTGAGACCTGGCGCCGCGCCGGGCTGAACTTGGCGGTGAGCGTCAATGTGGGTGCGCGCCAGTTGCAGCAGACCGACTTTGTGATGCAGCTCAAGACCATTCTGGCGGCCCACCCGCTGGTTGACCCGACCTGCCTGGAACTTGAAATACTCGAGACCAGCGCGCTGAACGACATGACCCAGGTCTCCAAGGTGATTGAGGCCTGCGAGCAAATTGGCGTGAAATTTGCGCTGGACGACTTTGGCACCGGCTACTCGTCGCTGACTTACCTGAGGCGTCTGCGCGTGGCGCTGCTGAAGATTGATCAGAGTTTTGTGCGCGACATGCTCGGCGACCCCGACGATCTGGCGATTTTGCAAGGCGTTATCGGGTTGGCGTCTGCCTTCAAGCGAGAGGTGATTGCCGAGGGCGTGGAAACCGTGCCGCATGGCACTGCGCTGCTGCAGCTCGGCTGCGACTTGGCGCAGGGTTACGGCATCGCTCGGCCGATGCCCGCAGACGCCATACCAGACTGGGTGACCCACTGGCACCCTGACCCGGCTTGGACCCAAGCGACGGTTTGACGGCAAAAGGCCAGTCTGGCAACAGACTGGCCTTTTGGAAATACTATCAACTACATAGCTACTTGCGCTTATTGAATAAGGGCTAGAGCCCAAAAAGTCTTGTAAGTTGGTCAGAACTTCACCAAGATGTCCTCATCACGCACCACCATCTGGCAGGCCAGCCGCCAAGGTGGTGGCAGGTCTTTGGTCTCGGCATCGGCAATCTGCTGCGCGGTGATCCTGCCCGCTAGCTTTAACACCAGTTTTTCTTTCTCCGTCAGGGCAACGCCGATGGGCGTCTTGCCGGACAACACCGACACCTGCACCTGGCAAGAGCCGCACTCACCGTTTTCGCACTCTGACGCCACCGGCACGCCATTGGCCTTGGCCACAGCGAGCAGGGTTTTGGTGTCACCCGCAACGGCATACACCGTCACGTCTTTCTTCATACGCGGGGAACTGAACGTTACATTGGCCATGTCTTTTTCCCCTTAGCGCACGATGTCGTAGCTGTAGTCGGTCTTGGCGATGCCCATGGTGTTGGCATCGAGTGCTTCAAAGAACTCGTCGAGCAACATCACCAGCACGCGCAGGCCGCCTTCATAACCCCAGGTGGGGTAACGGTGGTGGTGGTGGCGGTCATGGATCGGGAACACCAGACGCACCAGCGGCACCTTGGTGTCACGTTCCAGGAACTTGCCGTAGGTGTTGCCAATCAGGAAGTCAACCGGCTCGGTGAACAGCAGCGAACGCAGGTGCCACAGATCGCGCTTGGGGTACACCTTGCAGCCCTTGCCATAGGGCGTGGAGTCAAACAGCGCCTGCACCTTGGCGGCCCAGTCGTTGGTGCCGTTGGTGGACAACACGTGGGTCGGTTCGGCACCGAGTTCCAGCAGGAAGGCGGCGTAACCCAGCAGTTGGTCCGGGTCACCATACAGCGCAAAGCGTTTGCCGTGCAAATGGGCCTGGCTGTCGGCCAAAGCGTCGACCAACTGGCCGCGCTCTTTTTCCAGCTCGGCGGGGATCGGCTTACCGGTCAGGCGGGAGATTTCCATCAGAAACTTGTCGGTGCCAGCCACGCCCACGGGGGCGTTGAGGGTGACCACTTCCTGACCGTGTTCGGCGATGAATTTGCTGGTTTTTTCGCAGCAGAACTCCTGAAACACGATGGTCGCCTTGGCGTGCAAACCGGCAATCACTTCTTCCTTGGTGGTGCCACCGGCGTACATACGGAACTCGCCGTCGGTGGGGGTATTCCAACTCTCGGACGGGTCACAGATGATGTTCACCTTGACGTCAAACAGGCTAAAGATGCGGCGAATTTCCTTCATGTTGCCGACGACAAAGCCATCAAAGCCACCAATGAAGTTGATCGACTCATCGGGCACACGCACCAGCGGTTCGGTGGTTTTGGCCTTGCCGTCCCAGAAGTGGCGCAACACACCCAGCAGAGCATTGTCGTAGCCGGTGATGTGGCTGCCGACAAACGCCGGAGTGTGCGCAAACGGCACGTCAAAGTCATCCGGCACGCTGCCTTTTTGCTTGCTGGTCTTGATGAAAGCGTCGATGTCGTCGCCAATCACTTCAGCCATGCAGGTGGTAGACACCGCAATCATGTCCGGCTTGTACAGGCTATAGGCGTTGGCCAGGCCGTCGACCATGTTGTTCAGGCCGCCAAACACAGCAGCGTCTTCGGTCATGGAAGATGACACGCAGCTGGTCGGCTCTTTGAAATGGCGTGAGAAGTGCGCGCGATAGTAAGCCACGCAGCCCTGGCTGCCGTGCACAAAGCTCAGCGTTTTGGCGAAGCCGTTGGCGGCAAACACGGCACCCAGAGGCTGGCAAGCTTTGGCCGGATTCACGACCAGCGAGTCGCGGGCGAAGTTTTTCAGTTTGTAGTCTTCGGTTTTGGTCCATTCCACCGTTTGCCCAATGGTGGCATCGGAATGGTTGAACTCAAACGCCTTCTTTTTCTCAAAAAGGCTTTGGTATTCGGGTTCACGAAACAGCATTTCGTGGTCAATGACTTTTTCGGCGACTTGAGGCATGGTGGGCTCCAAAAAAAATAGTTAAAGGTCGGCGGCTTTGCGACGCCCTAGCCAGGGCACCCGCGGAACCGGCTAAACCGGGCCGCTGGGTGCGCCCCTTGAGGGGGAGGCGGCGTTGCTTTGCGAGCGCGCAACAGGGAGGATCAAGCTTTCCAGGGGGCCTTGGTCAGGCCCCAGATCGGCGAACTGATCGCCATGTCCATGTCACGGGCAAAGATGGCAAAGCCGTCATAGCCGTGGTACGGGCCGGAATAGTCCCAGCTGTGCATCTGGCGGAACGGCACGCCCATCTTCTGGAACACGTACTTTTCCTTGATGCCCGAGCCCACCAGATC
>Ga0105048_10003581_pt1 | contig 25447 bp, 25 predicted proteins | sample MAT05_FD_78382 | JGI IMG/M metagenome (GOLD analysis project Ga0105048, IMG submission 78382) | Freshwater microbial communities from Lake Fryxell liftoff mats and glacier meltwater in Antarctica - MAT-05 | ecosystem: Environmental > Aquatic > Freshwater > Ice > Liftoff microbial mat | place... | reverse complement strand
TGCGGGAGCCCCTCGACGCGAAGCCGCCGGAGGCTCTCGCCCGTGTACGTCCCCGAGACGTGCCCAAAGCTCGCGTCGACCGTGCCCGGGAGCCGCTTGTAGGTGCCGCTCGAGGCGTCCATCAGGGCGTCCACGCCGTCGAGCACCAGTCCGACCGGGACTCTGACGACCTTGCCAGCCTGAGCATGGTCCACGAGCTCGAGCTCGGTGGTGTCGTCGACCCGGAAGATGACGATCGAGCCACCGAACACTGGAACCAGCCAGTCGAAGCCTGCCGTGTAGTGAACGATCTCGAGGTTGGGGACACCGGGCCAGTCGTCATCCCCGCCGGAGCTCGCGATGTAGCTCTCGTAGTCGGCGACGCCGAGGTCCAATGCGCTGTCCGGTTGATGGTTCGTGCCACTCTGCGCGATCAAGAGATGCGCGCCAGGCAGCAAGACGCGCTCCGCGTCGGCCGACGGGATGCGGAATACGTTCTCGAGGTAGACGTACTCGGAGTCTGCGCCGAAGGGGGACGTGGGCATACCTGGGTTGATCTCCCCAGCAGCGCCGTAGGCGTTGCCGATGTGTAGGCCGCGCAGCTCGATGACACCGTCGGAGTCGTTCATGAGGTCGATGAACTGGTCGCGGAAGGTGTGCTCCACCAAGCCCGGAGAGCCTGCGTAGAAGACCTCTTCGATCTTCAGGCTGCCGATCGTCGGAGGCCCGAGCATCGCGCCACCCGCGCCACCGGCGCCGCCTCCTCCGCTCGAGCTGGACTCCAACTCCGTTCCGCAGCCGGCCCCAACGAGAGCGGCTGTGAGGATCGGCGCGACCCCCCGAAGGATTCGCTTTGCTCCGCGGCGACCATGATGTAGATGCAACACAGTTGCGATGGTACGACGTTCCCAGCGATCTTTCCACACCTTGCTCGCCCTCTCGCTAAGCCCTCTCGTCCTGCTCTGTTGTGCGGGCGAGCCCACGCAGGGCGGCGGGTCCGGCGGCGGCGGCTCGCCCGGCACACCGACCGTGGAGCTGGGGGCCGGGCGCACCAGCTATGAAGCGCTGCCCGAGCAGGGCGCGACCCTCGAGATCGTCAGCGGGCCGCAAGGAGGGTGGCACTTCGAGCACACCCTGCTCATCTCGGGCTTCGATCCCGAGGGTGCAGTGGTCGAATACACGGTCCAGGACCTGAGCACGGGAGCCAACATCGCCTTCGGGGCGGTCTACGTCCTCCGGCGCAAAGGCTTGGTCGAGGCAGAGGGCGGTCAGCTGCTCCGTGTGGGGGATCGCACGGTGCTCGACATCGCCTCACCTGCCGAGGTCGAGGGCCGCACGCTCGAGCTGCGCTGTGTCGCGAGCCGCGCCGGGGAGCCCTTTGCAGAGGACTCGGTTCGCTTCCTGGCGACTGACGAGGTCGACGAGCTCGAGTGAGGCTCGAAGCGAGCCATGCACCTCGCTTGAGCATGCGGGCGACGGTTCTCCGGGCAGCTGCAGATCTTGAAGCACGTCCCGGCAGGCCGCTTTTTCGCCACCTCGAAGACGAGCTCGCAGAGCTGGCGGTCGTACCTCGTCTTCGAGGCACCGAGATTGGGACGTATGAGGCTGGGCTCTGCCCACTCCCGTAGCACCATGATGGCCTGCAGATCACCGAGCGCTGCCGCCTCTATGACCCCCTCGCACCGGGCAATCGGGCGAGGATGCATGCTCGCCCAAAGCTTTGCAGCGGCGTCCCGGCGCGCTCTCGGGGCGGTTCAGTCTCGGGTCCAGAGGACGAAGTAGTCGCGTGACATTGGCAAAACCCTGCACCTCGCGAGGGCAGCACGTCAAGCGACGTCGACGATCACCTGCGCCGCTCCGCTGCGAGCAGCTCATCCTCTTCCCGCGCGAGCAGCGACTGCAGCAGCGGGTGCTGGAAGGCCCGTTGCACGGTGATAGCGTAGAACGTTTCAAACAGTCCTGGAACCACGCAGTGCTCATGCAGGGACCCTTCACTTAGCTCGTCGCGAACGACGACGGACGGCACGAGGGCGAGCGCACTCGCGTCGCGCGCGAGAAGCCGCATCGTCGCCATGTCGTCCACTTCCGCAAGAATGCGGACGCGCACCCCGCGCTGCTCGCAGAGCGCGTCGAATTCGGAGCGGATTTCGCTCGCCGGGCCAGGAAGGATCATCGGCGAATCGCCGATGCCATCCGGAAATCGGAAGCCCTTGCGTCGCTTGGGGCCGACGATGCTGACGGGCTCCCGCGCAATGCGCCGACAACGAAGACGGCGTCCCGGTCGAGGTGAAGGCGGACGATTGGCGAGCACCACGTCGAGCGCGAGGTCCTCGAGCCGAAGGACGAGGTCGTCGAGCGCGGCGGACTCGAGGCACAAGCGAACGTCGGTCTGCCCGAGCAGCGGCCTGACGAACGACTCCTGGAAGTTGCGAGAGAGTGTCGCGACGGCCCCCAGGCGCAGCACCTGCTCTCGTCGGCGGCCCTGTTCGAGCGTCGAGAGCAGCTCGCCCGCCGCCGTAAAGATGTCTTCCGCGTAGGCGAGCGTGATCTTGCCGGCCTCGGTGAGCACGAGACCGCGCCCTTCGCGGCGAAACAGCGCCTCTCCCAACTGCTGTTCAAGTTGGTGGATCTGAGAGGAGAGAGCCGACTGCGCGACATGGACCCGGGCGGCGGTCCGGGTGAGGTTTCCGTCCTTCGCGACTGCCCAGAAGTACCGGAGGTGGTGAAAATTGATTTGCTCGACGTTCAAAGTCATCCTTTAAACAGAACGATATGTGCACTTTTATGTGTTTTTCAAGAATATACGCGCCGCAGTAAAAGGCAGGCCAATGAACGCAGTGGACACGTGGTCGCTCGTGATCCGCGCCCTGGCCCTCGCAATTCCCGCGGCATTCGCCCTGGCCGCGCTCGTGCGGCCTCGGCTGGCAGAGGTCGCCTGCGCTTTCGCGCTCGCATCGACGTTTGGCGCCTCTTTGGCCCTCGCGATTGGTGCCGTGCAAAACGACGTCTCGGCGCTCGGCGTGCGCCTCGACGTCACCACGTGCGTGATGCTGTTCTTGGTGTGCGGCATCGGACTGGTCGTCTCTCGCTATTCGCGAACGTACCTCCAGGGCGACCCGCGGATCGCGAGCTACTTTCGCTGGCTCCTGCTCACGCTGAGCGCGGTCAGCGCACTCGTCATCGCAAGCAACCTGCTAGTCGTCGCAGCGGCATGGACCGCGACGAGCCTTGCCCTGCACCAGCTGCTTACCTTTTATCCTGACCGCACCGCCGCGCTGGTCGCAGCGCACAAAAAGTTTCTCGTCAGCAGACTCGCGGATGTGTGTTTCTGGTCCTGCCTCGCGCTGGTGCAGCTTGGCGTCGGCAGTCTCGAGCTCGACCGCGTCTTCGACTGGGCCGGTGCGCATCCTGACCTCACGTCCTCGATGCACGCCGCAGCCGTTCTCGCAGTGATCGCCGTCGCCTTGAAGTCTGCACAGCTCCCGTTCCATGGCTGGCTCACGCAAGTAATGGAGGCGCCCACCCCGGTGTCTGCCCTCCTTCACGCGGGCGTTGTGAACATCGGCGGCTTCGTGATGATTCGACTGGCGCCTTGGATGGCGCACGCTCCGGCCGCGCAGCTGCTCCTCGTTGTCATCGGGCTCGTCACCACCATCGTCGCCGCCCTCGTGATGACGACGCGTGTGAGCGTGAAAGTAGCGCTGGCCTGGTCTACGTGCGCGCAGATGGGCTTCATGCTCGTGCAGTGCGGCCTGGGCGCGTGGCACTTGGCGCTGCTCCACCTCGTGGCCCACTCGCTCTACAAGGCGCACGCCTTCCTGAACGCGGGCAGCGCCGTCGAGGGCTGGCGCGTGCACGAGATGATGAAGCCTCAGCCGCGGTCTTCGTCGCGCGACTTTGGCATGGCGACCTTCGTCGCGCTGTCCGGCGCAGCTGTGTGCGTGAGCGTGTTTGAACATCTCGGTCCTACTCACAGCCGCGCGGACTCTTCCGTCTGGGTTCTCGCCATGCTCGTAGGCCTTTCCGTGGTGCCGATGCTCGTTCGCCGAGCGACCCCTGGTGCCCTCTCCATGGCAGCCGGTGCAGCGAGTGCCGCGGCAGTCGCGGGTCTCTACATTGCGTGGCACAGCGCCGCTGCGCAGCTGCTTCCCGGCGCGCAGTCTCCGAGCGCACTCACGAGCGTCGGCTGGTTGCTCGTCGGCGCTGGGCTTGTTGGGCTCTTCGCGGTAAAGGCGACGCTCACGCTCCGTCCAGACGGGCGTCTCTCTCGCGCCGTGTATCCGTGGCTGTTCGCAGGCCTCTACCTCGACGAGCGCTTCACGCGCCTGACCTTTCGAATCTGGCCACCGCGGCTTCAGCGGTCGGCCACCCCTCCTGCGATTGCCGTTCACGAAACGGTGGAGATCTGAAGATGATCAGCGCGCATTCGGTCGCGACGAACCCCATTGCCTTGTCGACCGTCGCGACGTCAGCGTCGCTCGATGAAACCGTCAGTCGCGCGTGTGCGCGAATCGCCCCGTGCTGGCCCCTTGACCGCTTCATCGCAGTGAACCCGTTTTGGGGAATGATCGATACGCCGCTCCGTGAGGTCGCAGCCAAGTTGTGCGCGCTCTCTGGTGCTCAGCTGCTCATGCCTCGAGCGTGGTATCGGCAGGAGTATCGCGAGGGGCGGATGCGTGACGAGCACCTCGCCGCCGCCCTCGAAAGGAGCGGCTCAGGCTATTCGCTTGCGGCCCTGCATACGCTGCTCGAGCAGACGGAACCGTCATCACCGGTACGTTCACGTGTGGTCGACGTCGTGGACGCAGGCAGGGACCTCGTTCACGAGGTGTCGTGGCGCAGCTTCGTCACCCACAGCGTCAGTCAGTTCTGCGCGGCCCACTTCGACGACGGGCAAGCCTCGTTCGGCCCCGCACGTAACGGCGGGCTCTACGCGAGCTTTAGGCGTCAAGCGCTGACCGATCGGAGCCCGGCGGTGCTGATGGGGCTCCGCGCGTTCCGCGGGCTGGTCGGCGAGCTGCCGTCGACGGCACGAGGTCTGACGGCCGCGGCACTCGAAGCGCTGGCGGTCGAGGAGCCGGAACGGGAGCACTACCTCTGGAGCTTGCTCCTCGACCAGAATGGGTGGGCGTCGTGGTGTGCCTACCGACGCTGGACCGCGCGGCTCGAGGGGAGCGACGATGATGAGATCTCCGACCTTCTGGCAATTCGCCTCGCTTGGGAGTGGGTCTTGCTACGCGCAGGCGGCGAGACTGTCGCGCGCAACTGGAAGCTCGCCACCGCGAGCTGGCCGAAGATCGATGCGTGCGCAGTGGCAGCGCGTTCCAATGACTGGTTGCTTCAGTCGGCAATGGAGATCGCGTGGCGAGAGCCGGTTCTCGGCGCGCTGGCGGCGGGGTTTCGCGCCACAAGGCCCGCGAGTCCGTCGGTCCAGGCTATCTTCTGCATCGACGTTCGCTCCGAGGTCTTCAGACGTGCGCTGGAAACGACGGCGCCTTCAGTCCAGACCTTGGGTTTCGCGGGGTTCTTCGGCATCCCGATGGTCTATCGCCCACTCGGCGCACCCACGGCGCGCCCCCAGCTGCCCGGCCTCCTCGCGGCCCGAGTGCGCGCCTCGGATACCGGTCTGGGGTCGGACATCGAGGAGCAACGATCCCGACGCCTCGACCTCGCGGCAGTCTGGAAGTCGTTCAAGACCGACGCACTGTCGACCTTCACGTTCGTGGAGGCGCTGGGGCTCACCTACGTGAGCAAACTTGTCGTCGATAGCCTTGGTCTAGGAAGCGCTCACGGGGGCGATCGCGCCGGGCTGTCGCGCGACGCAGACGCTCGGCGCAAGCCGCGCCTCGTTGGATCGGTAGATGGCGGCCCGTTGGATGCCGACGCGCGCAGCGACCTCGCCGCGATGATGCTTGGCGCGATGAGTCTGACGCGCAACTTCGCACGCATCGTCCTGCTCGCTGGGCATGGCAGCGCGACGCGGAACAACCCTCACGCCGCAGGGCTCGATTGTGGCGCTTGCTGTGGACAGACGGGTGAGGTGAACGCTCGTGCCGCTGCTGCTTTGCTCAACGAGCCCGAGGTCCGGGCCGGGCTCTCGCGGCGCGGGATCGAGGTTCCGGAGAGCACCTGGTTCGTTGCTGGGCTCCACAATACGACGACCGATGATGTCGCGCTCTTCGATCTCGACGAGCTACCACTGTCTCATGTCGAAGATCTCGCCGCGCTGCAGGCACGGCTAGCCGACGCGGGAGCCCGTGCCCGCGTCGAGCGCGCGCAGCTCCTCGGCCTCGGTAGCGTCGCACCCTCTCGTCTGCACCGTGCCGTGCGCGAGCGGACAACGGATTGGGCGCAAATCCGAGCCGAGTGGGGCCTCGCCAACAACGCCGCTTTCATCATCGCGCCTCGGGAACGCTGCCGCCATCTGGACCTCCGAGGGCGCTCGTTCCTTCACGAGTATCGGCATGAAGAAGACGCAGACTACAAGGTTCTCGAGCTCATCATGACGGCGCCAATGGTCGTCACGCACTGGATCACCTTCCAATATTATGCGTCCACAGTCGACAACGCCCGTTACGGCTGCGGCAACAAGGTCCTTCACAACATCGTGGGCGGTCACCTCGGCGTTTTCGAAGGCAATGGGGGTGACCTTCGCATCGGCCTACCGATGCAGTCGCTCCACGATGGCGAGCGCTGGGTGCACACGCCGCTGCGGCTCAGCGTCTTCATCGAGGCACCGCGCCACGCCATCGACGCTGTGCTTGCCAAGCATGCAACCGTTCGAGCGCTCGCCAGCAATGGCTGGCTCGAGCTCTTTCAACTCGACGCGCGCGAAGAGGCGATCTTCGCTCATCGCGCGCGTCGTGATGATGCCTGGGTTCTGGCGTGACGAGCGCTGGCTCGGTTGTGAAGCCTCCAGGGCATCGCCTCCTATTGCAATGAATTCCATGAATGGAACCACCGTGCCCCGATGCCAGCGCTACCGCCGGCGAGGCCCCGGGAGAAATGCGCGCCATATTTGGAGCACGTCAGTGATCCGGATGCACGTGCTCGTGCCCATCGAACGCAGCCCGCAAATCCTCCTCGGTTACCTCGAGCGCGGGCTTGTGTACCTTTATCTGGCGAGTCGCGCTGCCGGCCCGGAGCAGCGCAACCACTGTCTCAATGGGAGGGCAGCCGGGCTCGGTGCATTGAAGCTCGCTAACCATGATGGCATCGTCATCGCCTGCGCCAAACAGAGGCCCAGCCAACGCCTTCAGCGCACGGATCGCGCTTCCGCGGTGTTCGTCCTTGGGAGGGCCGAACAGGGACATCAGCTGGTCTCCCAATAGCTGAGGTTGCCGCTCGCGTCACCGCCGAGAAGGCCTCGGTGCTCGGGGTGCCACGCAAGCACTGTCACTTCGTCTTCGAGGAACGCGTAGCCGATCGGTTGCTTGCTGCGTCTCGGCTCCCAAAGTAGCACAGAGGTGTCCTCGGCGCCGCTCGCGAGCACGCCCTTCCGCGGGCTGAAAGCGAGCCGCGTGCAAACGGCCTTGTGCGACTTCAGTTGAATCGGATGCGTACCCTCAGGCCCCTTGCCACGAAAGTCCCATACCGTAAGCGTGGCGTCTCCCGCCGTCGCCAGCAGCTTCGATTCGCTGTCCCATGCGAGCGCCTTTGGCTTGAAGGTGTAGCCGCTCATCTGCGAGTCCTTTCCAGTTGCCAGGCGCCAGAAATGGACGGAGCAATCCTGACTCGCGCAAGCGATAACCTTTGCATCAGGGCTCCACTCGAGGGAGATGAGAGAGCCTTTCCATTGAAAGTGGCGCGCCTTCGCGCCCGCGACCAGCGGCCAGATGTGAACCCCGCCATAACAGCAGGCTGCGATCGCGGTGGCGTCCGAGCGCCACCCGAGCCCACTTACGGTGCTCGGCATTGGCTCCGTCTCCACGATGGGCTCTCCCTCCGGGCCCCACACGCGAACCTTGCGGCCGGCTGCTGTCGCTAGCTGACCGCCTCGTGGGGCCCAGGCCACGTGCTCGACCCAGCCGGCACCCCCGCCCTCGAGCTTGCGTACCAGCGCGCCGGAAATGGTCCACACTTTCGCGTGCGGCTCTTGGCCGCAGCTGGCGAACTGAGAAGAATCAGGCGCAATGGCAATGCTGATCACACCGCCGAGGTGCGCCTGCTGGCGGAACACTTCCCGCCCGGTTTCGACGTCGAGCCCAAGAACGCTGCCGTCTCCCGTGCCGACCACGCATAGACGCCCGTCTCGCGAAACCTCGCCAGCGGTGACGTAATCGCCCGCGTCGATCTGCCAGCGCGGAATGAGCTCTGTCTTCCCGCGCGGAGCCTGTTGGGTCAGACCAAGCATCGCTGAAATCCTTGCGTCAGCGCCTCACGGTCGAGCTTTCGCCCGATGAACACGAGGTCACTTGCCCTGGGCTCCGTTGCCCGCCAGGGCCTGTCCGCGCGGCCGTCGAAGAGCATATGAACACCCTGGAAGACGAAGCGCTCTTGCGCGCCTTGGAGATTGAGTATCCCTTTCATGCGGAAGATGTCAGTGCCCTTCTCGCGAAGCAGAGACGAGACCCATTTGTTCAAACGCTCGCCATCAATCTCACCCTCCAAGTGGATGCCTACCGACGTCACCTCTTCGTCGTGGGTGTGCCCCGCCGTGAACATCTGCTCGGCGACGGGCTGCACTTCCGTGGCCCCCCGCTTGAATTTCAGCTCGAACTCCGACGGCAAGTGCTGCGTGTAGAGCCCGATGCGCCCCGCCCTGGGCGCACGTAGCTGAAACTTCTTTTCGCCCAGCCCGCCCAAGACCAAAGAGCAGCGTTGGCCGTCGACCTCGATCGTGCCAGACCTCGCCACCTCTCGCGCGGTGGACGACCAAGCGCGCAGGGCACGCTCGGCGGTTGCCTCGGAGGATGCAACCTCTCCGCTGTCGAGGTAGCTAGCGATGAGCCCCATAGTCGGATCGGGCCCGTCTTGGAGCGACAGCTCGTAGATCCCCTCGTCCACCTCGAAGGTGCCGGCCCACTCGAACGGGTACTCTGGCAAGAGAAAATTCGGCTTGGTGTCGAGCGCCCTTGCGAGATCGAAGCCACCGACGTCGAGCACATCCGCGATCGCGACGTTCGCGTTCTGCGCACGGATGACTCGCGCCATTGCATTCATGTTCGTGACGCGACGTTCGAGCGCGTCGAGATCTTTAGCGCTGACGAGGTCGGTTTTGTTGAGGATCAGCACGTCCGCGAAAGCGATCTGCTCTTTGCACTCGCTCGAGTCGTCCAGGTGAAGCTCGATGTGCTTTGCGTCAACCAGCGTCACGATGCCGTCCAGCGCGAACAGGTCTTTCATGTCGTCATCGACGAAGAAGGTCTGCGCGACCGGGCCAGGATCAGCCATGCCCGTTGTCTCGACCAGAATGTGGTCGAACTTGTCACGCCGCTTCATCAGGTTGCCCAAGATTCGGATCAGGTCGCCCCGCACAGTGCAGCAAATGCATCCATTGTTCATCTCGAAGACTTCTTCGTCTGCGTTGATGACGAGGGCCTGATCGATGCCGATCTCGCCGAACTCGTTTTCGATCACGGCGATGCGTTTGCCGTGATTCTCGCTCAGGATCCGATTGAGCAGGGTGGTCTTTCCCGATCCAAGAAAGCCAGTGAGCACCGTAACGGGGATCTTGTTCATGGGTCGCCTTTTCCTTGCGGTATTGAATCCGTATCGCACCTGCAACCAACTTGCAACAGTGGACCACGCATACCCCCTGGGGTATCTTTCCGCGATGCATACAGCCCGGCACAAGAAAACCCTGGTGGCCCGAGTGCGCCGCGTCCGCGGGCAGATCGAAGCAGTCGAGCGCGCATTGGTGGAGGAAAAGGGGTGCGAAGAGGTTGTGCACACCATCGCCGCAGCTCGCGGCGCGATCAATGCGCTGGCGGCGGAGGTGCTCTGCGACCACGTCGCCGAGCACCTGGGTGCTCAGCGGATCTCCGCCGCCGCTCGTACCGCTGCGGCGTCCGAGCTGGCCCAAGTCATTCGTCAGTTTGTCGGCTGAGGAAGTACTCGATGAGTGACGTTACACTTGCCTCGAACGACTGCCCGGTCAGGAGACCGGTTCCCCAAAAAAAGCGCGAACGCGGCGTGCTGGCTGTGGTGGTGCTGACGGCCGCCATGATGGCGATCGAGATTGCGGTGGGCTACATCTCCGGCTCGATGGCGTTACTGGCCGACGGCTGGCACATGGCCACGCACGTGGGCGCGCTGGGGCTGGCGGCGGGAGCGTACGCGCTCTCGCGACGCTATGCGTCGCATCGCGCTTTTGCCTTCGGCACTGGCAAAATTCACGCTCTCGCCGGCTCCACCAGCGCAATGGCCCTCGGCTTTGTGGCGGCCGCGATGATCGTAGAGTCGGCGGCTCGACTGTTTGCGCCCCGGGCGATCGACTTCGCCAGCGCGGTGCCGGTCGCAGTGGTGGGTTTGGTTGTAAACATTCTCAGTGTGTTCTTGCTCCACGACGACCACGACCACGACCACGACCACGACCACGAGGTAGATCACAACCATAGGGCGGCGCTGATGCACGTTGTCGCCGATACACTTACCAGCGCGCTCGCTATTGCGGCGCTCGTGGCGGGTCGTTTCTTGGGTTGGCTCTGGCTGGATGCAGCCACAGGCATTGCGGGCGGCCTCGTGATCTTGAAGTGGGGTGTCGAGCTCTGCCGGAGCGCGGCCTTTGAACTGCTCGGCGTCGAAACGTCGCCCGCGCTGGAAGACAAGATTCGTGACGCGCTCGAGCAGGAAAGTGGCGCAACGGTAAGCGACCTCCACGTTTGGTCGCTCGGCAGTGGGGCGCGGAGCTGCGTCGTGACACTGGTGGCCACGGCCCCGATGGAGGCACAGGTTTATCGTGACCGGCTGGCTCCGCTGAAGCTCGCTCACCTAACGATCGAGGTCCGTCGTCGCGAGCCCGTCGAGGAATCGAGCATGGCTTCGTGACGTGACTCACTTACCCGCCGGTGTTCGACGCTTCTGCTGCGAAGATTCCCAGAAGCACGGACACGCCGAGCGCCATGCTCAGGAGCGCCGAGAGAATTGTCACGGTTCGCTTGAGGTGCCCCTCGCGCCGCATCGCCCAACCGATGGGTCGAGAGATGAGCGCGGTGAGGAGCACCATGCCGAGCACGGTTCCAAGCCCGAACAGGCCGAGGTAGGCTGCCGCCAGCGCGCGCGAAGGAATGGTTGTCGCGGCCAACAGCGCGATGGCTGCCGAACCCGCCAACCCGTGCACGAGCCCGATCAGCACGGGACGCGCGCTGGCGACCATCAAAGGTCCCAATGGCCGCTCTGCCGTCGAGACGCGACCTCGGATTAGGTGCCATATGCCGAATGCGATCAACATGCTCGCCACCGAGAGCTCCGCGACGAGCTCGAAGCTTTCGGGGAGCTTGATCTCCCCGACCACGATCAGCATGCCAACTGCGAGAAACGCTGCGGTGTGCCCAAGACCCCACAGAGCGGCGATGCGGGCGGCTCGCCATATGCCTGGCTCTCGCTGAACCAATGCAGAAACCACCACCACATGGTCCACGTCGGTTGCGTGTCGCAGGCCGAGGCCGATGCCGAGAAGCAGCACAGACAAACTATTCATGGGCGATCTCCAGAAGCTCTGGTCAAGAACTGGAACGACAAGCTCAACTGTCGGCGACCGTGCTCGCCACCAGGACGACACGCCCGAACCTGCCCGCGCTCGACGGGGAACGATGTACAGCGCCCAGTGTCCCGTTGCCGCGGCTGCCCTTCATCAGCAACACGTCTCCCGCCTGCGTCCGCTGGACTGCAGCGGCGTTCGGAACGATGAGCTCATTTGCATTGCTCGGCCAGTCCTCGCGCTGATCCATGCATTCACGACGCACGGCCTCATTGGGCACCCATTCCGTGCCGGGCCCCGAGTAGGTGGTAATGAGCCGCAGGCGGTTGTGGTCGACGTGGAACTTGGGGCACTGCGCGCTCCGAACCACGCCAAAGCTGAGGCGAAAGTGCGTTGCCTCGGCAATGGCCGCGAAGTGCGAAAGCAGGAGCGCCATGTCGCCCAGAACCCAGCTTCGAGTGGGCTCCGGCAAGCCCGTCAACATCGGTGATAGGTCGAAGGATCGTGCCGCTACGACCCGCTCCATCGCTTCCGGACGCTGGCACGCCCACTGTTCCAAAACGGATTCGACCTCGCTCGGCAAGCGCCTTTGCCAGCAGGTCAGATTCACGGCCGAGCCGCGGACCGACTCGAGGACCGACCAGTCCGAATCCACGTGCCATGCGCGCGGTTGGACTTGTTCGCGAGCGATGCCAGCGAAAGAGTCTGCTTGGGGTTCGGCCGAGGGCATGCTGGCGAGTTACCGCATCCGCGATGTTGTTGCAATCGGATTGCACAAGCATCGTGCGCGAGTTAGTCTCTTGACCCATTTGCAATTGTGTTGCATTAACTCCCGCATGGGTAACCGCACAAAATTGCCAGTGACTGTGCTTTCCGGGTTTTTGGGCGCGGGCAAGACCACACTCTTGAACCATATCTTGACGAACCGAGATGGCCGCAAGGTGGCCGTGATCGTGAACGACATGAGCGAGGTGAATGTGGACGCGCAGCTCGTGAAGGCCGGCGGCTCGCTCTCTCGCGTCGACGAGAAGTTGGTCGAAATGCAGAACGGTTGCATCTGCTGCACCTTGCGAGAAGACCTGCTAATCGAGGTCGCGAAGCTCGCAGCCGAGGGACGCTTCGACTACCTGCTCGTTGAGTCCACCGGAATTTCCGAGCCGCTGCCGGTCGCGGAGACGTTCACCTTCGAGGACGAGAGCGGCAAGAGCTTGTCGGAAGTGGCTACTCTCGACACGATGGTGACGGTGGTGGACGCAAAGAATTTCTTGGAAGATTGGCGGAGTGAAGATGATCTGGCCGCTCGCAAGATTGCCCTTAGCGAGGATGATGCGCGCACCATTGCAGGCCTCATGGTGGAGCAGATCGAGTTCGCCAATGTGCTGGTGATCTCCAAGCTCGACCTCGTGTCGGAAGACGAGGGGCGGCGACTTGCTCGCATGCTCCTTCACTTGAACCCAGACGCACGCATCGTTTACGCAGATCGGGGCAGGGTTCCGCTCGACTCGGTGCTCGGCACGGGCCTGTTCGACTTCGCCAAAGCAGCACGCGCAGCGGGCTGGCTGAAGGAGCTGCGGGGCGAGCACATCCCAGAATCCCTCGAGTATGGCGTCAAGAGCTTTGTCTATCGCGCACGCCTTCCCTTTCACCCAGCGCGCCTCTGGGCTTTGTTTCACGACGGGGAAGCCTGGAGCGGCGTGCTGCGCTCCAAAGGGTTCTTCTGGCTCGCTTCCCGCATGAATTTGACGGGGCTTTGGTCTCAAGCAGGGGGAACCGCCGACTGTCAAGCTGCCGGCGTGTGGTATGCGGCGTTGCCAGAAGAAGAATGGCCGCTTGACGAAGAAACGGCGAGCCAGTTGCGCACCGATTGGCAGGAGCCATGGGGTGACCGCAGGCAAGAGCTGGTCTTCATTGGTGTCGAGATGGAGGAGGCGGCGCTGCGCGCAAAGCTGGATGCGGCGCTCTTGACGCGGCGGGAGCTTGCCCTCGGAGCCAAGCGCTGGGCGAGGCTGCGCGATCCCTTTCCCGCGTGGAGCGACGACGAGGCGGCAGCGTGACTGCCTCGAACAGCGTGGCGATGAAAGAGCCAACACGAGAGCAGAAGCTCGAGCAGCTCGCGCGCTCGTGGGATGCCTCGGCCCATGGGTACGATGCCTACTTCGTGCCCCGCTTCGCCGCCTGGGTGGAAGACGCTGTTGGCGCGCTCGACCGGCCGTTACCCGAAGGGCCGATCATCGTTCCCTGCTGCGGCACTGGCCCCGAGCTGGTAGCGCTTGCCAAGGGCCATCCGAACCGGGAGATCATCGGCATCGATCTTTCCCCGGGCATGGCCGAGCTGGCGCGTCTGAGGGCGCGCGCGTTCTCCAATGTTTCAGTAGTGGTGGCAGATGCGAGCATTACGAGGCACTGGGGCAACTGCGCCGCGGTTCTTTCGGTGTTTGGGCTTCAGCAACTGCCCGAACCCGTGCTTGGTCTGCGGGCGTGGGCGGCGGCGGTCGCCGACGGAGGTGTGGTCACCGTCGTCTATTGGCCCGAGATCGTGGAGACGGAAGGGCCTTTCGCGTGGATCCGCCAGTCATTGGTGGGCAGAGCGCCGATGAGCTTTGCTTGGGAGGCAGGCCTGGCGGCGGCGATCGCCGATGGCGGCTGCAGCCTCGTTTCCGATGAATTCGTCTCGCATGACATGCGGCACGCCAATGCCGAGGAGTTCTGGAATGCGTGTCTCGACTCCGGGCCCGGTCGATCGCTTGCGTGTCGCGGCGACGCGTTCATGCGGGAAGTCCGCGAGGCCTACTTCAGCCTGGCCCCGCTCGGTCCGCTTCACCACCACCCACGGGCGCGTCACTTGGTGGCCCTGCGCGGGGCTGATCTCTGATGGCTGCGCTCGATTGGCTCATCATTGGTGGTGGCGTGCACGGGACGCATCTTTCTCACATGCTGGTCAACCAAGCAGGGGTTTCAGCGAGCCGCATTCGTGTCGTCGACCCACACGAACGCCCACTCGCGGCGTTCTGGCAGGCGACGGCGGCGACCGGCATGAGTTACCTGCGCTCCTCCGGCGTGCACCATCTCGATGTGCATCCGTATGCGCTTCGTCGATACGCAAAAAGGAGCGCCGGGCGTCGGGTGGCCCGCTTCGTCTATCCCTACTATCGACCTGGGCTCGAGCTCTTTCGATCTCACACCGAAGCCGTCGTTCGTGATCACCAATTGGAGGCGCTCCGCGAGCGCGGCCGAGCGATCGCGCTCAGCCGCATCGAGAGCGGTTACCGAATCGAGACGGATCGAGGCGAGCTCACGTCGAAGCGCGTCGTGATTGCAATCGGCCTCGGAGAGCAGCTGTGCGTGCCCGACTGGGCCCGGGAGGTACCTGTCGAGCACATGTTTGCCCCAACATTCGATAGAGCGCCGCTGCGTGGCCGGTCCGTGGCCATCATCGGCGGTGGCATTTCAGCGGCTCAGCTCGCGTGTGCGCTCGGGGGAACGGCAGGCCATGTCACCATTATCGCGAGGCACCTTCCGCGGATCCATCGCTTGGACAGTGATCCTGAGTGGCTGGGTCCGAAGGCGATGTCCCATTTCGAACGGGTGAAGGACTTGCGAGAGCGACGCCGATTGATCGTGGAAGCTCGTCATCGCGGGTCGATGCCGCCCGAGATGGCCACCGCACTTCGACGCGAGATGGATAGCGGGCGCGTCGAGTGGCTGCAGGCAAGCGTAGTGGCAGCGACCGCGCAGTCTGGAGAAGTCCGGCTCGAGCTGGACCGCGACAAGAAGCAGCTCACGGTGGGGCGAATCGTTCTGGCCACCGGCTTCGAAACTCATCGCCCGGGTGGTAGCCTGCTCGACAACGCAGCTGTCGATGCACTCGGCCTCCGCTGCGCGGCCTGTGGATACCCCATCGTCTCGCGCCATCTCGAGTGGGGTAAGGGCCTCTTCGTCACAGGGCCTCTGGCTGAGCTCGAGCTTGGTCCAACGGCTCGTAACATCGCTGGCGCGCGCGCAGCCGCTCGACGTCTGCTTGCGGCGGCTTGAGAAGAGGCGGGTGATGGCAGGCAGGACGGGAACGCTTCGCGAGCAAGAAGCCAAAGACCTCTTGGCGGCGAAGGGCATGCGCGTCACAGGCCAGCGCGTGATGATTCTGCGTGAGCTGTCCAAACGGCGGGCGCCTACCAGTCACCCCGAGCTGACCCTGCGCCTGGAGGGCGCCGGCCTCGATCGCGCAACGATCTACCGCAATCTGGTGTCACTCACGAGCGCGGGGCTGTTGATCCGCAGCCAGCTCGGAGACAATGTCTGGCGCTTCGAGCTGCTGCAGTCGACCGCTGTGCATCATGGCGAGCACCCCCACTTCGTGTGCAACGACTGTGGTGACGTCGCATGCTTGCCTGAGGACGCGGTGTCATTGATTGGCGAGGCCATGCTTGTAGAAGTGGCAGAGGTGCAGTTGCGCGGTCGCTGCGTCGCGTGTGCGCGAATGTAGAGGCGCACGACACGATCAATCCATTGCGCTCAGCCTCTGGAGATCTTCTTCTCGACGAACAGGACGTGTTTGCGAATGATGGGGTCGTACTTCTTCATCTCGAGCTTTCCCGTCATCGTGCGCTTGTTCTTGGTCGTCGTGTACGAGTAGCCGGTGCCCGCGGTGGATACGAGTTGAATAACGTCGCGCATTGAGTCTCCTTGAAAGCAGTCTGCCTGCCTGCGATTGCATATGCAACTCAATTGTAATAATGATGCTTATGGACGCGAATGGAACAGCCTCGGCGGGGACGCGTGTGGCAGGAAGCGTTCGCATTGTTTCGGAGATCGCAGAGTTTTCCGGCTTGTTCGAAGACAGCGTGAACGTGGTGGTGCTCGAGAGACCGCGCGCGCAATGCCTGGTTCACGATGCGGAGCGTGCGGTGCGCGACCCAGGTGCTCGCTTCGCCATCGCAATGGCGCCACTCGCGGCGGACTTCTCCGCGCTTCCGGCGGCGCTCGACGGCTACGCACACCTCGCCGCGGATCTTCTTCGATGGATGGAGGTGCTGAGGGATCTCACCGGCTGCAAGCTGGTCGGTGTCCGCCTCGCACGCCTGGACGCCGCCATGTGTCCCCGTTTTCACGTTGATCGCGTGGCGGTGCGGGCTGTGATCACGTTCGTCGGAAGTGGCACCGAGTATCTTGCCTCGGAGGATGTCGACCGCAGCTGGCTCGGGCACGCTGCGACCCACCTCCGTGACGAGACGAGCGGACTGCTCCGCCAAGGCGCAGTCTTGCGGAAGGCAGCCGCGGGCGATGTAGTGCTGCTGAAAGGGGAAGCATGGCCCGGCAACGCGGGGCGCGGCGCCGTGCATCGGTCGCCGTCGGCCAGCCAAGCATCTGCGCGCCTCGTTGCGACGCTCGATCCGCTCGAGTGACGAGCCGGCTCGCGGCGGTCGGGGCTGGGCTGCAGCGAGGGGCTTTGAGGTGATCTAATCGTAACCAAGTTGCAAAACGGGACGGCCTGAGGTAGCCCTTACCGATGAGCAGCGAAGGTCATCAGCACGGGCATGCGTGTGACTGTTCGGGACACCGCGCTTCGTCGGCGAGACAGGGGCAGAGCGGGCTCTGGGCCTCCTTGGTGCCGGTTCTCCTATGCGCAGTGTGCCCCGCGTGTCTGGCGACCTACGCGAAGGTGCTTTCCGTGCTCGGCGTAAGCGTTGGCCTCGACGAGGCGCATCACACGGTCCTGCTCATCTTGGCAATCAGCGCCTCGGTTGCCGTCAGCCTCGTGCGTTCGTGGCGTACGCGCCGCGCGTGGCCGATCGCGATTGCGCTGACCGGCTCCGCCCTCGTGGTATCGGGGCACTTTCTCGGGGATCTTCACGCAATCGAGTGGCTCGGTGTGCTGGTGCTGCTCGCAGGGGGCTTGACTGAGCATTTTCGATTGCGGCGAATTTCTGCAATTTCGCCGATCGAGCGTTCCCACTGAGCGCGCTCCTCTTGGCGCGGCCTCCATTGCGCAACCTTGTGCGGGCGATAACGTATCGCCCGACGGCCGGCGGTATGGCAGCTCTAAGGTAGCGCTGCGGGGCCGCCGTCCGTGGCACCTCGCATCGCACTGCCGCAAGCGGCGCGTTCGGGTTTTCGGCTGTCGCGGTCGGTCTCGGGTCGAGGGCGCGCCCGCTCGACGGGTTTACGTTCGATTTCTTTACGCGGTTACGCGCGGGCGCTCACGGTCCCTCTCGACGCTCGGCACGTTACGTCGGCGTTCGACGTCGGGTCGCGCGCCATTTTCGCTCCTATTTCGGACGTCACGCTTCGGCGCGGCGGGCCGAGTGTCCGGCCTCGCGTCACGTCGCTCGTTCCGCTGCTCGGCGCGCAGCGGCCTTTTCGCGTTCACCGAGCCGGAATGCCCCACTTGCGTCTAGTTGCAGTGTGCGAGCGTGGTACGACCTTTCATGGAGTTTCTCGACCGCCACGTCTTTCCGCACATCAACGATCTGGTGCTGGGTCGACAGGTCGCCGCTTTGCGGAGCGAGATAGCCGGCGCCGCCAGCGGTCGGGTCCTCGAGATCGGCGCCGGCACCGGCCTGAACTTCGATGCGTACAAGGCAGGTGTCGAGGTGGTCGCGATCGAGCTTGCCGAGGGAATGCGCCGTCGCGCGATCGAGCGGTCGCGGCGCCCAGGGTTGCGGGCGGCCGTCAGTGTTCTCGACGGCGACGCGCGATCGCTGCCGTTCGATGCCGGCTCGTTCGACTCGGTCGTCTCCACGTTCGTGTTGTGCTCGGTGCGCAAGCTCGACATCTGTCTCGCCGAGGCGCGGCGCGTGCTGCGTCCCAATGGCAAGCTCTGCCTGGTGGAGCATGTGCGCAGCCCGAATGCGGCAACGGCGCGCTGGCAAGACAGGGTTCGCCCCTTGTGGCAAACGCTGCTCGGCGGTTGCGACCCGACGCGAGACATCGGCCGCGCATTGGAGGTTGCCGGCTTCGACGTCAGCGCGCTCTCGCGCATCGAGCTGCCATTGCCCTGGCTCGCCAAGCCCGGCATCTCGGGCGTGCTCGCGCCGAGGGGCTAACAGCTGCTGCCCTTCCGCCGCGCGCCAGGGCCGCGCTTCACGCTGTCGCAGCCGAGCGCCGTGGCGTGGCGCTCGAGCAGCGCGTCGAATGCGTCTTCGTCGAATGCGCGATCAGCCTCACGCCATAGCCGCGAGACGATCATCGTGGTCCCCGCGGTGCTCGCCTCGATGCGACCGACGAGCTCGCCTCGATGCAAGAGCGGGCAGACATACCAACCATAACGGCGCGCTGCCGCTGGCTTGTAGACCTCCCATACGTAGTCGAAGCCGAAGGCTTGCCGCACCAAGCCGCGATCCCAAAGTACTGGGTCGAGCGGGCCCAGCACCCGCATGACGTCGTCCGGCGTCTCGATCGGCTGATCGAGGAAGCCTCTCTGGGCGAGGTACGGGCGGCGGGCGCCCTCGACTTCGACTTCTTCGAGCTCGCCGCGCGCCAAGAGCTCATTGGGCACCGGCCCGACACGTGCCTCGGACAACATCGACCAACACGGCCCGCCCGCGCGTGGCAAGAAACCAGCCGCTGCGACGCGCTCCAAAATTCCCCATTCTTCGAATGAGCCTTCGGGTGGCATCGCATGCACCTGCGGCAGCGCGCGCTCCGGCACGTCGAACAGCTTGTCCCTGCCCTGGCGGCCGGCGACCACCACCTGACAACGGGTCCACAGCACCTCCAACGCGAGCTTGCTCGCGCTCGAGGTCCCCTTCCAGCCGCTCCAATCGATCGGCTCGACGCCGCCGCGCCCGCTGAGATCGCGCGCCCGTACCGGCCCTTTTTCCCGTACTTCGTCGAGCACGGCGTCGACCAGACCGACGTCGAGTCGCTTCATGCGATCCGAATGGCGCCACCACGGGGTCTCGACTGCACGCTCGCGATAGTGAGGAAAGGCCGAGGCCGGCAGGATGCAGCGCTCTTTGGCGAAGTGCTCGAACGCGTGCCCGGGGTAGAGGGCCCGATGAACGTCCGCGCGTTTTGCCCCGCGCACGCGAGCGAGCACCACCAAATCGGCGTTGTCGCCAATCGGGTCGAGCGGGTCGAGCTGGATACATCGGAGGCGCGACAAGAGCGGGACGATCGCCAGGGGCCCACGCCCTTTGCTGAAACGCGCGAGCCCCGTGTGCGACACCAGGTATCGCCGGGCTTCGCGCGCAGAGATCCGCTGCATCGCGAGCGCGCTACTTCACGAGTCGCAAATGCGAGCGCTTCGGCGGCGGATCAGGCGGCGGCTCGTCGGGGAGCACGTCGTCGTCTTTCGGCTCGCCTTGCTTCTCTTCGGTCGCGACCGAGAGCTTGGGCCGTTCACTGATCTTCGGTGCCTCGGAAGGAGCTTCGGCATCGGCTTCGGCTGCATCTGCTTCGGCAACAGGCGCTTCGTCGCTCGATTCTTCTCGCGCAGCGCCGCAAACTGGGCAGCTCGTCGCCTCTTCTGCCCAAGGCGTCGAACAGAAGGAGCACACCGCAGCGTCAGCCGGATCGCGCGGTGCGGCCGGCGGCGCCTCGCTGTGCGACGGCACTGCCCGCAGGTGCGAGCGTTTCGCCTCGGGCGGCTTTTCTTCTTTGATGCTCTTGTTCTCGGGGGGGGCGTCTTGGCTCCACACCGCGCCACGCCGATCTTCACCGACGATGGCGAACACCGCTCCCCAGGGCACGCGACACCAGAACGGGCGCCGCGCGAACGAGAGCGTGCCGGAGATGCCATCGTCGTCCAGATCGAGATCTGCCACCGGCACGCGCATCTGCGTGCCGAACTGCAGCACCAGCTCGCTCTGCACCCAGAACGCCTTCGGAACCACGACTTTGTCTCTGCGTGGATCGAGGTGAACGAAGATGCTGCCCTTCTCGAGGAGGGCGAGAGCAACGTCCTTTTTGGAGGGAGGCGGCGGCACTGCGCGGCATCCTACATCGCTCCGAGGGGCGTTTCAGCTAGGTGTCAGGGCAAAAGGCCCAGATCCAGCAAAGATCGATGTTCGCCACCGCCGATGATCACGTGATCGACCAGCGCGAGACCGACGATTTCAGCCGCGTCGGCGACAGCGCGTGACATCGCGATGTCTTCCGGGCTGGGAGTCGGATCGCCGCTCGGATGGTTGTGCACGAGCACGATGGCGCTGGCAGCCTCGAGCAGCGCTACGCGCAGAATATCGCGACCCGAGACGGAGCAGCCGTGAAGACCACCCTGCGCGACGCGCTTGAACGCTCGCGCTCCGTTCAAACCGTCCAGCGCGAGCAGCCACATCTCTTCGTGATCCAGATGCCCGAAGCGCGCGCGCGCGTATGCTGCAACCTCGGCCGAGCTGTTGAGGCGCATGCGTGGCTTCAGCTGCGCAGCCGTGGCGCGCCGCCCGAGCTCGAAGGCGGCGGCGAGCCGCAACCCTTTGGCAGGCCCCATTCCGGGCAGGCCGCCGAGCACGCTGCCTGGCACGCCGCAGAGATAGTGAAGCGGCCCCCAATCCGCCAACAGGGTGCTGGCGAAGTTAACCGCGTCTACACCGCTCGGCCCGCTACCGAGCACGAGCGCGATGAGCTCCGCTTCGTTGAGACCATCAATCCCGAACGTGAGCGCACGTTCGCGGGGCATCATTCTTGGAAACGCTTCGGCGACCATCTCGACCGCTAAGCATCGATCGTTCCAAGCAGATCGAGCACGATTGTTCAGCAGAAAGATCGCGCAAGCGATGGCGCCCGCCGCTTTCGCCCTGGCGCGCGTCAGCCTTCTTCGGAGACGAAGCCGCCTTCAGGCAGGCTGGCGACGAACGCCTTGCGCGCCGCCTCGCAGCTCGCTCGATCGCCGCCGTCGAAGGTGAGCTTCGTGCGCGCGTGCGGATCCGTCCAGCGCGGGTAGGAGCCGATTTCGACGGCGGGGTGATCGCGCACGACGCTGTCGAGCAGCGGTTTCAGGTTGCCCTCGTCCAACGTCGACAGCACCGAAAGCGAGAAGAACGGCGACGCCGCGGCGATCACCGACTCGACGAGCTTCATCTTCACTTTGAAGATCTCGGGCACGCCAGGCAGCACCCATACGTTCTTCATCAACACTGCGGGCCACGGGACTTCTTCTGTCTGGACGAGACGAGCGCCCTTCGGCACGCGCGCCATGAACAGGTGTCCGTCGCGCAAACGTTCGCCGTAAGTCTTACGAATCAGCGCGTCCATCTCGGGGTGCACGACGACCTTCTTGCGAAACGCCTTGGCGACGCCAGCGATCGTCAGATCGTCGTGTGTCGGCCCGACGCCGCCGCTGGTGAACACCCACGTGTAGGCCGTCGCGGCGGCGCGCACCTCGCTCACGATGCGGCGCAAGTCGTCCGGGATCACCACCGCGTGCTCGAGACGCACGCCCAACTTCCGAAGCACCAGCGCGAGCACCGCCAGATTCTGATCGGCGATCTTACCAGAGAGAATCTCGTTGCCGATGATGATGGCAGCCGCGGTGGGCACGCGCACTTTCGGGCGGGGGCTCACTCGTCGTCCTTCGGCTCGGCCTCGGCGGGCGCCGCGGCTGGCTTCGACGCGCGCGTGAGCGTCTTGGTCACGGGGCGGCCCTCGGCGTCGAAGCCGAGCAGCTCCTCCACGCGGCGCTCGGCTTGCTCGATCTTCGCCTGCGCGAGGCGCGCGAGCCTGACGCCTTCTTCGAACAGGGCCAACGAACGCTCGAGCGGCAAATCGCCGCGCTCGAGCTCGTCGACGATGGTCGCCAGGCGCTCGGTGCTCGCCTCGAACGTCTCTGGCGCCGCGGTCGCCTCGCCGACTGCCTGCGGATCCACATTCGCGGGCTTGCGACTCACGGCGCCTCCGGGGCGGCGAGCTCCAGCGTGGCCTTACCGAACGGAACGCCGGGGACCAACAGACCGCCATCGCGCGCGCTGACGATCGGGATCGCGAGACCGCTTGGCAAGACCAAGCGAAATGCACGAGCACGCACGCTAGCGTCCGCAGCCACCACGCCGAATGCAGCACCCAGGCTCGGATCGAGACCGACAGGGCGAGGCCCTCGTTGACGCGAGAGGCCACGCGCAGCGATGGCTCGTACATCGGCATCCGGATCCAAATCACGGGCAGTCTCGAGCACGCGTTTCCGTTGGATCTCGGTTCTCGCGGAGAGTGAGGTCACCAACGCCCGACGAACGAGCACGTCTTCTTCTCGCAGGTACGCGCGCGCGAGCCAGCTCGCTGCCGCGGGGTTGTCGCATCTCGAAAGCCCTTCGGCGATGCCTACGCGCGTAGGAGGATCGCCACCCTCGAGCAACGCAATCAACCGATCGCGCAGCGACTCGTCTGCACGCGACGGCAGCGCGCGCGCGGCGAGCGACGACAGCGCGCCCCCCTGCTCTGCCAGCCTGAGCAGGGTCTTGAATGGAACCGCCGCGGCGCCCTCTTCACTGAGCAACGCGACACCAGCAGCGACCTGCTTTTCGGTCGGCTTTTCGGGATCGACGTCGAGCAAGAGTGGCGCGAACGCCGCCCGCGCGTCGTCGTCACGCACCAGCGCACCGCGTGCCGCGCCAGCGACCACTGCCAGCGCCAGCGCGTCGTCTTTGCCGCGCACCGCCTCGAGCACGCGCTCTGCCGACATCACGCCAAGCGCGACTCGACCGAGCGCCGCCGTCTCGACATCGGATGCATCTTTCGAATCCGCCAGCGTCGAAAGTGCGCGAGACAGGCCAGCCGACTGTCGACGTGTGAGCAGGCTGCGAAGGATTGCGGCGCGGACGAACGCCCGCCGCTTGTCCGCCTGTTTCTCTGCCATGCCGGCTTCGATGAGCGCGTCTGTGTCGCTGGAAGCCGAGCTTCCGAGGGCAGTTATCGCAGCAGGGCCGAGGGCTGGGTGCAGCAAGTGCTCGGCAACGCGTTTTGCCGCGCCCGCCCGCCCCAGCGCCATGATTGCGCGCACGCCGTCCGCCGGCTCGAGCGACGGGAGCAGCTTGACGAGCGGGTCGACAATCTCGGGCGAAGCGATCTCGTATGCAAGCCGCATCGCCTGCGGGCGCACTGCCTCCAGCTCGAAGAGGCGCTTCACCGCAAGAGGCGCCTGACTGTCGCCCAGCACCACCAGCACCTCCGCTGCAGCCGCCACGAAACGGGGATCGTTTTCTTTGAGCCATGAGCGCACGGTGACCGCGATGGTTCCGTCACCCATTTTCGCCAACGCCAGCGCTGCGGCCGCACGTGACGGTCGATCGGAGCGTTCGAGCTCGGCACGTAGCGGGCCGATCGCGCGCAAGTCGGCGATGTCGCCCAGCAGGGTCAACATCGGCCCCGACAGCGCGCGCGGAGATCTTTTCTTCGCACTGGCCCCCTTCGCCTCGGATTCGGCCTTCGTCGGGGAAGGCTTCGCAGACCCGCCAACCGGCTTCGCCACCAGCTCATCATCCGCCGAGTGGTCGTCAGCTGGGTCCGGCTCGAACGCATCCTCGAACAGCATTGGCTCGAGGGTGCGCGGCGGAGACGACAGCCACGCTGATCGAGCCGCATCGCCCGCGGGCCCTCGCAACGCTGCTGCAGAAGCGAGCGCTGAAAGCGCCGCCGGGTCTCCGTTTTGCGCCAGCGCCAGCGCCGCTGTCTCACGCACGAGGCTGAAGATGCCGCTGGTGACGTCACGGCGAGCGCCCGCATCCAACATCTCGCGGATCAGAAAGGTGCGCACTTCAGGTCGCCCGGCTTGTCTTGCAAGCGCTCGCACGACAGCCAGGCGGCCGGCCGGGTCGCGCCCGAGCGGGCTGCCCGTCTCCATCGCTTCGAGCAGGGCTTCGATCGCTTCCGGGGTGCCGGCGGATGAAAGCCGCTCCACCGCCCGCATCCGTTCGTCGAACGTGGGTGCGTACACGAGCTGGCGGCCTCGCGTGACAGAGAGCCGCTCTTTCAGCGAAACGCCGTCACCGACGATGCCCTCTGGCGCTTCTCGGGGCGGTCGGAGCACCGAAACTGCCACAGGCTGACTGGAAACCGACGTGGGAAATAGCCCAAGCGCCGCCAGCAGGAGCGAAACGGAGGAGAGGCCGCGACGCATGTGCGTAAGTTCTAACAGGAATGCGCGCCGAACCGGCGTGCAACTCGCCCGCCCGCGGAAGGCCGCGCAATCCCTTTCGCAGTCAACACGCGCACGGCACGGCAAGAATGCAGCATCCTTTTGGATTTCCCCCCCCCAACGCTTCAAGTAGCTTCCGACCCATGCACCTTCCTAAGGTTGCGGAACGTATCGTTACTTATTCGGCAGAGAAGGCCTGGTCAGTTCTTCAGTTCGCCAACCGGCTCGCAAACGAGCCGATGCCCTTCAAGCCATCCTGGAGCGATCAGCCCATCCCTCGCGGAAACAAGCGCACCAAGCCACCCCTCGGCTGGCCCCGCGAGACGGACAGCCTTTGCCCGACGTGTGTGAAAGAGGCGCGCCGCGCCATCCTCAACGGCAACGAGCCGATCGAGCACCTGATTCACGACAAGCCGGGCGAGATCCGCGCGCTCATCCACGAGAAAAATGGGCACATCGTGATGGAGAAGACGTGCGCCTTGCACGGCAAGTTCGAGGACATCATCTCGATCGATCCTGCGTTCATGAAGCGGCTCGAAGACCTGTTTCCGGGTCGCGACGTGGTGATGACGCCAGACGCCCTCCACAACCACGGCTCCAGCACGATCAAATATGGCCGTGGTAGCGTGCTCACTGTCGACCTCACCAACCGCTGCAACATGATGTGCGACCCGTGCTTCATGGACGCGAACCAGGTCGGCTACGTCCACGAGCTCGCCTGGGAAGAGATCACCAAGATCCTGGACGACTCGATCAATGTGCGG
>Ga0105048_10003580_pt1 | contig 25448 bp, 15 predicted proteins | sample MAT05_FD_78382 | JGI IMG/M metagenome (GOLD analysis project Ga0105048, IMG submission 78382) | Freshwater microbial communities from Lake Fryxell liftoff mats and glacier meltwater in Antarctica - MAT-05 | ecosystem: Environmental > Aquatic > Freshwater > Ice > Liftoff microbial mat | place... | reverse complement strand
CGTTGGAGTTCGGACTGCAATCGATCCATAGAAAACATCACCGCGAAGGACGGGCGACGACTCTACTGGCTTTTAGCGAATGTCCCCGTGCCGGCCATCATCATCAGACCAAGAATTGGTTTCTGGGCAAACGGTTGAGACCGCACGATGAGGCGGGTGCGGGTCCAACCGCAATGCGCCATTACCCACGGCTGTCTCATCTCTCCTACCCGGTCCGGTGGGAGACCAACATGCCGAGGTGTGGCGTGTGCTGAATTTCGACGAGGTGAACACGCTTTCCTGGGCGGAACTGCTGCTCAGACCGCCAGGTCGATGGACTGCGGTTGCTCATCGGCAGCCGCTGGAGCGCGGCAATGTGGGCGATTGGATGCTGCGGCCTATCGGCGGGCTCCGGTTGCTCGCGCAGTGCGTTCACGCGAAGCGCCACGCTGTTATGCCCGACATTCAATCTGAGCCGCGAAGTCGATACGAAACTAAATGACTCCACCGTGTCATGGACGTTTCCGATCGTTGCGCTCGCGGGAAGTAAGCGCGTCAAGCACGCCATCCCGGGGGACTTCGATCGCGAAGGCAAGCATTCCAAGGGAGACAACGGGTCGCCGCTCGGGCTTAGGGACCCATTGCTGCAGGGCAAGAAATGGACGACTCCTTTTGCGGGCATACCCATTTTGCGCTTTGGTCGAGCGTTAGCAGGCCACCAAAATGCAGTCGCAGTAAGACGCCGCACACTATGACGAGTCAAAGCCTATCGCAGATTCAAATGCGAGGAATGCGGCGATAGCGGGTCTACAGGGAATCAACTGCGCAATTTCTGTGCAGAAAGGACGCCTTGGAGACTCACCATGAGCAAGTTGGTCGTCTATGCCGGCAACGTGCCCAGGCGTCATGAGATCGCGGTCGCTGCAGGAATCTTCTCGTCCGTAATGCCATCTTCGTTGGACGAGGTCCGGCGCATCGAATGCTGGATTGGCGAGCAGCGCGCACTGGTGTTCGAGCCCTACTATGGGAGCGGCCGGCAACGCACCTCACAGATCACCTGGACCGGCACCAGGATTCGGTTGAAGCTGCGTTGGTTGCCTTGGTTTCTCGCGACGGAGGACGATGAACCGCTACTCGCCGAGCTGAGTGGGCCGCGCGATCCCCTCGAAATTGTATTGCAGCCAACGGACTTCGCCAATCTGGGCGCATTGGCTGACGGCCTCGGCTTTGGCAATGACCTTATGGATCTGCGCTCGGTCTCGGTGACCGTCCCCAGCCTTCGGAAACCAGGCCCAGGTGACGATGCAGCCGCCCGGCTGCGCCCGGACTTGGTGTGTGCGGATGCGCTGGCCAAGCCTGAGGATGCCCCGCTATGCCCGACCTTACGCTTCGGCGCACTTCCTGTACGCGTCGAATCCACCGGACAGCCGGATGCTTTGCTGCTGTTCCTGGAGGCCGAGCACATCCCAGGCATCAGTACCCGCGTCCTGAACAGATTCGGCGATGGCGTGCTGGTGCGTGGCCGGCAACTGCGGCAGATCCAGGCGGCAGAACACCTGCAAGCGGTTTACGACGCCCAGCGTCTGGAAATGCGCGAACACTGGCTGGAGCTCGCAGGAACCACAGCGAGTAACCTGCTCAGTCGCTGGATGTCGGATCCAATGGCAATGGCCCTGGACACCTTGCGGGGCTCCAGCGGCGTCAGTTTTCTACCACTCCCGCCGAGTGATCAGGCCGTGCGATTGCGCTGGCGCATCGGGCGTAGCGCGCGACCGCTGACGGTTGACGCGCATCAGAAGATTGGCGTCGAGCACTTCCATCCGCGCGATGGCTTGGCAGTTCGCCTTCAACGGCCGCCGCGCTGGGTCGACGATAAGGTCGGCCACGGCACTTGGCTGGTGTCCCAGGTGAATACACACGCAGGGACTGATCTTGCGATCAGCGCGCGCCCTATTGATCCCTGGAATCCGCCAGATCCTGGTCCTGACAAGCTCGATATCAAACCGCACAGTTTTCTCTTGCCACTCACCTCGGTTCACGATTTCGGCCGTGAGGCATGTACTTGGCTGTACGCAATCGAGGCACGCCGCGCCCAAGATTCAGTCGGACTGCGACTCGGCAGCATGGATCTATGGATGCCGCAATCGGCGGTCGAGCGCCAGTCACGGCCAGGCTCAGGCGGTTGGTTCGGAGTATCGGCATTGCTGGAGGGGCTCGCGGTAGGGCGCCGTTCCCGCCATCGTGCAAATATTGCCGAGGCACATATCTTCGCCAGCGACTTGCCGGTGGTGCGCCTGCTACCGGGGAGCGACGACCCTTTGCCAGGCGAAGAGACCGTGGGCGCGAGCGCGCGTGACCCGGTATTGATCGTCAGCTTTACCGAAGAGGCACAGCAGCCGGCGAGTGCACGCTTGCAAGTCGCCGAGCACTGGAAGTCCGGCCGCGAACGCAGCTTGAAGCTGTCACTGATGCCGCCGCCGGCCGCGGCGCCGGTAACACCGTCAGCGGGTGTCAGCCACGCCGGTGTCCTGCTGATCGATACCGGGACGCTTTTCATCGCACGCCTCGATGGGCTGGAACTGCTCACAGGTGAAGTCGGCGGCAGTGAACAACTTGCCAGCTATATCGAGGGCGAGGACGGCGCCCCACGTTGGCGCGTGGTCTGGAACGATGCCAGCGCTCGCAGTCTGCGACTGCCGCCGCAGGTGCTCGGCGAGGAAATGGAAAAAGGTGGGCGCAAGCCGGTGTCGACGATCGAGCCCGGCGCGCTGCTCGACTATCGCTTGAGCAGCCCGGCGCGGCTAACTATCAAAGGTAGCGCACTGGATCAGAATCTTCAGGAAACTTCGTGGAATTGGCGGCGGGTTTTTGGCTACCCGGGACAGCGCGAGCCGGGCGCAGAAATCTCGTTATCCAATTTCGAGTTGCTGTACGGCTTGCGAGCACAGATCAACGGTGAAAATACCACTCAGTCGGTGCGCTGGGTGGAGGCGTACGCACGCCGCGGTGATCTCAGTCCAGCGATCATGCTGGCGCCGGTAGAAGACGCGGCTACAGCGCTTGATCGACGCCTAGTCGCACGCGAGCTCCATCGACTTCGCTGGGAGCACACCCGGCAATCGCTCGGACGTCGGCCGGCGATGCTAGAGCTGGAGCAGGATGGTCGGCGCCCGCAACCGGGAGAAAGCGTTTCGCGTGCGCTGATCGACCGTGGTGTGAGCTTCCATCTGCGCTCCGCCGCCGATCTTAAATATCCGACCGGGGCGCGTCCGGCGGGCAGCGCCGCGCCGGACGGGACGCTCGCTGGAGGTGTCGGCTGGCCATTCGAAAGTACCAATATCTACGAGGAGATCTGGCGCAATCCGCATTCGGTCAGTGGCGAGCTGGGCGAGCCGATACTGACGGCGCTCGGTGGCTACGGCGACTACAAAACGGCTTTCGCTCTCGGCAAGAGCGTAATTCGCGGGCGTACCGCGCTTGGCCGCAGTGAAATCGTCGCGGTGGAGCGCATCGGACGGATTGCTCAATTCTGGCATCGCGCCAAGCACGTCATAGTCTATGAACGATCCACCCTGCCCTCCGAACAGATGGACTGCAAGCAGCCGCGCCACGGCGGGCGACCGATCGTCCGCAAGATGGACGAATACGTCGAAATCCTACAGCCGGAGCGCCGCTACCCCGAGCAGGCTGGCGCGGCTATGGGCAACGCCATGCTCAAGGGCGTGCGCTTCATTTCGCGGCGAATTCCGGTGTTGAGCCGCTGGGGCCAGGATACGCCGCAAGGATTCGAAGTCCCGCTTTGGCATCCGGCGGCGGACCCCAGCATTTATGCTAAGCCGGTGGTGATGGCGTTGCTCGCCGGCGACCCGCAGGCAGACGCGGCGGAACACCTGGCAGCGTTCAGCGAACCGCAGAACCTGCGCTTCTACACCAGCACCGATGACCGCCTGGATGCGAACTCGGACCACTGGCCAGCATTTGCAAGCATCGATTACATCGACCAGCCGCGACCGCAGCCGGACACGCTGCCGGCGATGGACCCCAACGATGGCGATGCCTCGATTCCGGATGCGGTCCTGATCCCACCAGGCTTCGAGCGATTCACGCATCGTCTCGATCGGGGCCCACCCAGCAATCTGTTGGCGGCGCGCGGCGATGGCGTCCTGAGCGCGAGACTGGAAGCGATCACCTTGATGCGTGGCCGCCTTTCGCAAGGAGCTCAAAGCCCGACGACGGACACGCTGCGCACCCTCGGCAGCGCACGTGAATTGCGGCAGCAAGTACAGTCTCTGATAGCGCAAGCTCAGCAAATTGCCGCAGCGGGTGAGACCGGCTTCGCCGATCGCCTGAAGCCCGCGCTGGCGACCGCCGCGCATCTTCGCTCCCAGGCCGACGCGCTGAACTCTCGTGCTGTCGACAGCGCAGAACAATTAGAAAAATGGCAGCAGCAGCTTTCCGGTGCAGCCAGTTTGTGCACGCCCTTGCGCGAGCAGGCGCGCGATTTTCTCAACGAACAGCAGCAAGCACTGTTCGCGCAGTTCGACCAGCTCTCCGAGCGCCTACTCGAAAATCTGCAAGGCTCGGGGAACACCGAGGTCGCAACGGTTCATCGCTGGGCCCGGGAACAACTGCGCGCGCTGGAGGATGCCCGCCGCGACGCCCTGATGGACGTCGGGTCACCGCTATTTCGCCATGGTTTCGAGGCGATTGAAAATACCGCTCGGGCACTTCAATCAGCGCTGAGCGCGGCGCGCGACCGGGCGGCAACAAGTTGGCACGACGCCCGTAGCCGGCTTGATAGCGCCCTCGGGCCGTTGCCTGATCTGCGCCCACTGAAAGCGCAGGCTAAGGAATTTCGCCAGTCGCTGATATCCATTCTGGACCAGATCGAATCGCAGCTCCCCGCCGAAGTGCCGTCACTGGCACGACCGCTGCTGAGCGAGCTGCGCAAGCGTCTGCGCCTGCAACTCATGCCCTTGCGTGCGCTGCCAGAGCAGATGGAACAACTGATTGACCAGCAAACTGATCCGACGCGGCTGAAAGCTGCCATTCGCCAAGCGCTTGCGGATGCTGGAACGATCTTGCTCGCAGCCGATGGTCCATTCGACCTGGGTCGTATCCAAGTCGACCGACTCGCAGCGACTGCACAGCGCTGGATCACGGCAGCGCGCGATGAACTCGACGGTCACGTGGTCAGCGTGAATCGATGGAGCAGCGCCGCGATCGCGGCGCTCGAGGGTGCGATCGATCAAGCTGCCGTCGACGGCCATGTCGGCATCGATACCTTGCGTGCGCAACTCGACAGCGAACTGCGCTCACTGAAATTGCGTCTCGGCCGCGCCTTTAGCGCCGGAGCCAACGTGCTCGAGGCCGAAATCAAGGATCTGTGCGCACACTGGAGCGCTTTGTTTCAGCCGGTGGCAGATTTGGGGCACGCGGCACAACAGCACCTTGCAGCGCTGGCCGAACAGATCAAAGATCGGTTGGCTGCACTGGAAGCGCCAAGTGCCGCCAAGTTGGAACGCATCGCCGAGTCCGCCCGACAATGGCTGGAACAGCGCGGCAGTGCCCTGCGCGAGCTTGCCGACGGCGCGGAGCAGGCGCTAAAACGCCTAGGTCAGGCTCCGAGTCTGGCCGATCCCGATGAAACGCTGCGCTTGATACGCGCTGTGGGCGAAGGGCCACTGCTTCCCGAGATTCGCTTCAATCGCGAACGCGTGGCCTATTTTTTCGACGACGCGCGGCGCGCCATCGAAACCAGCCCGATGGCGGCGCTAGTCAATCGCGCCGACAAGGATCTGGCAGCGTTTGGTTTGCGTATCCCGACGCGCGAGCTGCTCGATCAGATCACGCCCGATCGCCTTAAGGGCTTCGATCTGTCATCCATTTTTCCAGACTTCGCCGGGCTCAAGAACTCGGGTCTGTTCAAGGCGCTCAGGCTGCCCGAGATCCCGAGCGACAAGATCCAGTTGCGCCATGGTTTCGACAAGGACAGCCAGACCGCCTGGCTGGCGGCGCAGGTGGATGTCGAGCTGCCGGGATCAAGCCCCGTGTTTGCATTCGGTCCGCTCGAACTGATCCTGTCGGCAGCCGCCTTTCGCGCGCATTCGCGGCTCACGGTCGGACTCGATGGCATCCAACGCAAGGAAACTGAAGGCTCGATCCAGGGCGACTGGACCTTGAGCATCAGCAAACAACCACTCGCCAGTTTTCGGCGCACCCGGCTGCGCTACACTGACGGTCGACTGCGCTTCGAGCTTGAGCCCAAGAACATCGAGCTGAATGAGCTAATCCGCTGGATCAGCGATGCGGTGCGCACCTTCGGTGGCGAGGAAGATGGTCTACGACTGGAATTGATCGACGCCGATACCGGGGTTCCCAAAGGCCTGCGCGCGATCCTCGATCTTCCGGTACCTGTGGTCGGCGCCGGCGCAGTGACCATCCTCGGGCTGAACCTCGGAGCGCGCTTCGAGCTGCGCTTTTCGCCGCGCTTCGAGCTTGGAGTCGGTTTCAATGTCGCCAGTGAGAAACAGCCCTTCACCATTTTCATCGCCTTTCTCGGCGGCGGTGGCTGGCTCGACGCTCAGGCGCGATACCTGCCCGAAGCGGGGCAAGAACCCAGCAAGCTCGGCAGTCTGGTCACGCTCGGCATCAGCGCTGGCGCCGGGGTTGGGCTAAATCTCGGGCCGATGCGCGGCTCCGTGGTCATCTTGTTGAGCGTCTACGGGCGCTATCTGAAGCCCATCGAGGACAACGCCGGGACTGGTGGGCTGTCGCTCGCTTTGTCGCTGCTGATCCGCGGGCACGCGACCTTGTGGGGTTGGTTACACATCGATGTCGTGGTGCTGCTGGTCCTGACTTATCAGCCCAACGGCGCGCTGATCGGTACCGGCAGCCTGCGCGTCAGCGTTCGCATTTCTCGCTTTTTCAAGGTGAGCTTCAGCACCGGCATCCGCTACGAGTTCAAGAAAGGGTCCGGCGGCGCCAGCGCGCTGCCGGCGACTGCAGGTCGTCTGGCGCGCTCGGCTTGAGGGAGAAGATCATGGAAATCGAAATCATCAGCGAGCTGTTTCGGGTCCCCGAGTTGGACAGTGCCGATCAGGGCGAGCTTGGCTTCAGTGTGCAATACAGCGTCGCCGCCGGCGCGGCCGCAGACAACGCGCACTGGAAGCAGCGCCTTGCCGGCGGCGGCATGAGCGCAGTGGCGCCGTTCGCGAGCTGGCGCAACGAGCAACTGACGGTGTCAATGGGTCAACCCGGTTCAGTCCCGTTCGCTGCCCAGATCTTGCAGACTAAGACCACGCCGGACGATTTTCGCGAGGCGCTCGTGGCCGCGCTGGAAAGCTACGTGCTGCGCCGCATCGCTGAGCCAGGCGCGAGCTTTGCACTTGGGCCGGACGCAGGGGTCGCCGATGGGCAGACCGGTGAGAGTGGCGAGGTCTATAACTGGCCGCGCTTCCTCTCTGGACTGGCGGTGCAGACTGCGCCGATCAATCGCGAGGTGTATGGCACCAACTTGCTGTTGCGGGTCCGCGCCACCGACGTTGATCTCACCGCACCGCTATTTGCAGTGGTGGGTTTTCGCCAGGGTGCACTCGCGGTTCCCTTACCCGCAACTGCGGGTAACTCTGCGAACGACGAAGAGGGTTTTGACTCGGGTATAGACTTCGATGGCGCGCGCATCCGTCAGCGCGCGCTGCACCTCTTGCAACCGGGCGCCGTCGGCACCGGCTGGGTGCAAGCAGCGTCGATCGAAGACTGGTCGCTGCTCGACAAGCAGATGAACGATGAGCTGCCCGTGGCGATGCCCAGCGCCCATCCGCTGCATCTGGGGATCGAGCGCGGCGGCGGTGATCAGGAACAACTCGCTGGCGCGGTCTTGTTCGTACGTTCCTATCTTCCCGGCAACGCGGGAAATACGCCGTGGCGTTGCTTAAACGCCTGTATTGCGGGCGTCGGCGATGCGACTCTGGAGACGGTCAGTCCTTCGCCCTTGATCAGCTTTCAGGACATTCGCGAATTTCGTGATGAGCAGGGACAGGTCTCTTGGAAACCCGTCACTCTTTCCGGGACTGAGATCCGCTACGACTCCGCCTCGATGTTCGGCTCGGCGGCTGGCGCTGAGGCCCGTCTGATTGAAGGCGCCGACACCGCTAATTTTGATGCGCTGTTGACTTTGAGCGATTCCAAAAATCCGTGGAGCTATGAACCGCCCCTGGGTTTTGGTATGCAAGTCGAAATGGCGGCCTGCCTGATTGGCAATGGCGGCGTCCTGCCCCCGGGATTGCAGGATGCAACCGATCCCACCAAGCTCGTGGCCTTCGACGAAAACTGGACACCACCGAGCACAGCGACGCAAGCGAAGACGATCATCAGCAAAAGCTATCGTCGGCGCGTGGCCGTGGGGCCGTGTCTGCTCGACAGCGAGCTCGCCACGCTCCCCGGCCGCGCGCCGCCCGCGGAAACGGATCCGCTGGTATTGGCAGAACGCGCCGAGTCGGCGATGGCCGAAATCGACACCGCGCTGTTGCCATTGCCAGTTGCCGCACATATGAGCGATCCCCAGCCGGCTGCCATTGTGGTTCAGCACGCGCTGATGCTGCGCGTGGGTCCGGATTCCACAGCAGATACGACGCGCGAGCTGATGCTGCGCGCGCCGGGTGTCGAATACCGCACACTCGATCGCTGGTTGTTGGCCGATTGGAAGGCCGCCGATGAGCCCGGCCAACAGCGTCTGGCGGGCGCTCTTGATGGCTACCGCGACGCTCAATCCAAGCTTGCAAACATCGATCTCGAAGCCCTCGGCGCGGACCAGCGCGCGAACCTGCGTTTCGAGGATCCAGCGGTCGACCGGATTTTTCTTCACATGAGCGACAGCGTCGACGGACCAGTGGAATCGTTGGAGTTCCCGCTGAACCACCCCGGTCTGCACTCACAGACTCCAGGCCCGATCCTGAGTGCACAGTGCCGCAACAGTTGGGGCCGCGGTATTCGCCTTCGCCTGAGCATCGGTGCGCAGACGCGCATGCTGATGACCGCCGGCGGCGCCGACGACGAGCTGATCGTGGACGTGGAGGTTCGGCTCGACGCATTGGTCGCGCTGAGCATCTTTGTCGGCGTTGATCGCTCGCTTTGGAGCAATCGCTTTCATCCCGACCTGCAGGATCGGTTCACTCCCGTCGGCGCAGGCGTGACCCATTGGTGGCTGTCGCCGCGCGTACTGCGTATCGAGACCGCGAGTGAACGCATGCCGGGAAGCCTCCCGGTGACGACTGCTGCAGCGCCGCAGGGCGGACGCAGCGCTGAGCTCTATCGCGCGCTCAGCGTGGCCCAGGACGGCCGCGATCTGCAACTGCTCTATCGGCCACCGGCCGATCTGACGGCCAAGAACGTGCGCCGATTCGACGTCGGTGCGCAGCATTGGCGCTGGGACGGCCGCTCGGTCGATAGCCTGCCACGCACGCAAGGCGACCTGAATGCGCCGCCGCAAGCAAGCAGCAACGCTGCGAGAAATGCAATCCTGTGGGAGAGCGTCCAGTACCTGGAACGTGCCGGTCGCGCCGCAGCCGAGGTGCCGCGGGCGGTACCGTACCGTCGCGCAGACGCCGCGTTTCCGATGCACCGCGAATCGGTCGCAGGCGATGGCGAGCAGTTCGTACGCTTCAGTGTGCGCGCCCAACATCGCTATGAAGCGCTGTTTCGTGCGCTGCGCCAATTCCATGGAATGCCCGCGCGGGGCGACTGGTCTCTGCTGATTGGACAGGATCTCGGCGCGCGCGTTTACGACGACTATTTGCGCGGCCGGCGTGCTGCCCTGCCGCGACATCGGGAAGTCCCAGTCCCAGGCTTGGCTTTGTTGCTGCCGCTATTCGAGGCTGTCGAACCCGATTCCCCGAGTGGCGCCGGCGATGTGCTCGCCCTGCTCAATGAACCCTGGTTCCAGCATGGATTGGGCGAGCATCTGCAGGTCGAGATCGAACCGGTCGTCCGCTATCTCTGCCCTGAAGGAGCTGATCACTGGCCGGCCTGTGTCAGCGTTGATGAGCAGCCACGCTGTGAGCAACGCATGGCGATCACTCGAATTGAGTCGGGTCCAGATCCGGTGTTCTCGGCCGAGGCATCGATCCCATCCGGCCGCTTGCCGCGACAACAGATCGCCGGACCCTTTGGCCTCGGATTTGATCAAGCCATCGCCGTCCGCCGCCTGGTCACGACCGCTTTCGCCATCAGCGCCCCGCAACCGGCGAATGCATTCGAGATGAGCAAACTGCGCATGCGCCGGGTCATTGAACCGCAAGGCTTTGTCGATGCGCTCGCGACCGCGGCAACCGCCCTTTCCACCCTCGATGCCACGCAACTCGCGCGTTGGCAATCGAGCGGACAGTTTCTGCTCGACCTCACCGGCGCCACGCGCTTCCCGTCTTTTCAACTGACTATCGGCGAACTGACGCTGGACTTTACTGCCGGGGGAGTAAGTCACGGTGCCAATGCATACCCTACGCTGCTCGCCGAAGACTTGGGCGATGCCTTCGACGGCGAATTGCGGATCGCATTGACCCGAGAATTTGCCGATCGGGATGATGGGCAGAGCGGTCCCTGGTCGCTCCGAATTTCGCGCCGCAAAATCAAGGGCGAAAGTGCCGCGTCAGATGCCGCTGAGTACACGCCCTGGCAGGCCATTTTGTCTCTCGAGCTTGCGCAGCCGGCACGCCCCGACGCATTGAAGTTGCAGTTTTCCCAGATTCCGGCAAGTACGCAGACGCTGGTTCTGGACCCGCGCCATAGTCGCTGGACACAAGGGCGCTGGATCCAGTTCTGGCCGCGTCGCCGCTGTCTCAGCTCGAGCGGAAAGCCGCTGCTGGAGAACCACAAATGGACTGCATTGCGGATGCATCGGGAAACTGGCGGCTGGAGCATCGTCGAGGGCGACGGACCCGCCGTTGAGCATGGCTTGGTCCGAGAAATGGATGGATCCATGGCGGTCGACGGCGGCCGTCTGTTCCAATGTGTATTGCTCACTCGCCGCGTACGCGCAGCGGCCGGAACCCGTCCAGGCGAAATCTTCCTGTCAATCCTGGTCCCCAGCGCGGCATCGCCAAGCTTGCTGGAGTTGCACCCGGATACGCTCGCGATTGCCGATACCGTTCCGGTCGATGAAATTCAGGCGCGCATCCTGTTGCTGCAAAGAAAGCCCGGGCGGAGCGCCGCCGGCTCGCTCTGGGAGCGCTTGTTCCCGAGCGCGCAAGACGCCGATGCCGATCTGCGCATTCTCGGCATCTCACCGGCGCTCGGAGATGCCGATTGAGGTGCGAGGAATCGGGCTCCGCCGGGACTTGGCTTTCACATCCCAGCGGAGTCCGCCACCGTGCTCACCGACCTCACCCTCAGTCAGATCATGCGCAATGCTTCACAGCAACGCCGCGCCGCTTCGCTTGCGCCTTTGAATGCGGCCCTGCAGACCTATCAGATCAACAATCTGCTGCGCACCGCCGCCTTTCTGGCACAGCTCGCGCACGAATCCGGCGAGCTGCAATTCATGGAAGAAATCTGGGGTCCGACCGAAGCCCAGAAACGCTATGAACCACCGAGCACACTGGCCACGCGGCTGGGCAATACCGACGCCGGCGACGGCAAGCGTTTCAAGGGTCGCGGGCCGATTCAGATCACCGGGCGTGCCAATTACCGACGCTATGGCGAACTGCTCGGCATCGATCTGATCGCCCATCCGGAACGTGCGGCGCTGCCGGAAATCGGCTTCGCCATTGCCGGGCTCTACTGGCAACGCAACAGCCTGAACGCACTCGCCGATGCCGGAAATTTTCGCGAAATCACCCAGCGCATCAACGGCGGCCAGAACGGCGCGGCACAGCGAGAAGCTTTTTACGAGCACGCCAAGCTCGTGCTCGCCGATCTCTTCCCGGAGCAAATGAATGCGTCGACCGAATCCGAACATGCTGACGCAATCACCGACGCCATCGAGCGTGGTTTTGAGAGCGTGCTGACGTCGAACAACTCCAGCGCTGTGAAGTCAGCGGCTGCCGCGACCGCGAACAAAAAGAAGACGAGTGAGCCGGCCCGAGTCTTCAATGTCCGTCCGGATACGCTCGACTTTCGGGACCTGATGTACGTCGCGTCCCTGGTCGAAGTACCGACGCATATCTCGCTCGGCGACTACCTCGAGCACTCGGTGCCAATTCTGGACCAGGGAACCGAGGGCGCCTGCACCGGATTCGGACTGGCGACTGTCGCCAACTACCTGCTGGTGCGTCGCCGGGTCCTGCCCGACAAGGTACCGGTGAGCCCGCGCATGTGCTACGAGCTGGCGCGCCGCTACGACGAATGGCCTGGCGAGGACTATTCGGGATCCAGTGCCCGCGGCGCCATGAAGGGGTGGCACAAGCACGGCATCTGCTCCGAGTCGGAGTGGCGCTACGAGCTCCCGAGTGACGACGGCCTCACCGAGTCACGCTCGGTCGATGCACGCCGACGGCCACTCGGCGCCTACTTTCGCGTCAATCACAAGGACGTGGTCGCCATGCACAGCGCGATTGCCGAGGTCGGTGTCCTCTATGCCACCTGCGTCGTCCATTCCGGCTGGCAGAACGTCGATGCTGGCGGTGTCATCGAGCAGACGGAGGAGATTCTCGGCGGGCACGCTTTCGCGATTGTCGCCTACGACGAAGAAGGATTCTGGATCCAGAACTCCTGGGGACCCACCTGGGGACGCCGCGGTTTCGCACGCATCAGCTACGACGACTGGTTGGCGAATGGGACCGACGTCTGGGTCGCACGCCTGGGCGCACCGGTCACCCTGCGACAATCGCAGTCCGCCGCGACCGCGCACGCGTCCGTTGCCGGACAATCCTCCGGATACTCGTTCGCGGACCTGCGACCGCACATCGTCAGCGTCGGTAACGACGGTCGCGTCGAGCCGGGCGGCGATTACGGCCATACGCCGGGCGAGCTTGCACGAATTTTCGCAGCCGACATCCCGAGGATCGCGGGCGACTGGCCGAAGCCGCGCATCCTGCTGTATGCGCACGGCGGGTTGACCAGCGAACAGTCCGCGGTGCAGCGGCTCGGGGAATATCGTCCGGCGCTGCTTGACAGCCATGTTTATCCGCTGGCCTTCATCTGGCGCACGGACTATTGGACCAGCGTCAGCAATATCCTGTCCGACGCGGTTCGCCGACGTCGGCCGGAGGGCCTGCTGGACTCGGCCAAGGACTTCATGCTCGATCGGCTCGATGACGCCCTGGAACCCGTCGCGCGCACGCTGAGCGGGAAAGCTGTGTGGGACGAAATGAAGGAGAACGCGTTTGCCGCAAGCGCCGCGGGCGGCGCCGCGGTGCTTGTTGCAGATCATCTCGCGAGGCTGGCCGAGGCCATGCCGGGGCTCGAGATTCACCTCGTCGGCCACAGCGCGGGGTCGATCCTTCTTGCACCAATGGTGAAACTGCTCAACGACCGTGGTCTCACCATAGAAAGTTGCGCCCTCTGGGCACCGGCGTGCTCGGTCAAATTGTTCGAATTGACCTATCTTCCGGCGCTCAAAGCAAACACGCTCAAGGACCTAGCGCTGTTCGTCCTGCGTGAAAAGGCCGAGCTCGATGACGACTGCGCCAGGATCTACAACAAGTCGCTGCTTTACTTGGTGTCGAATGCCTTCGAAAAACGCGTGCGGATTCCAGGCTTTCGCGATGGCATTCCGATCCTCGGCATGGCCAAATTCATCGACGCCAAACTCCGCAAAACTCTAGACGCCGCGGGCGTGGACATCATCCTGGCCCCTAACAACGAGCCCTGCGGTTCGCCAAATGCCTCCCAGGCCCAGCATCACGGCGATTTCGACGACGACCTGAAAACCGTCCAGGCCACCTTCGCCAGGATTGCCTCACCCATCGCCTCCGCGCCGTCAAAAATGCTGGCTGGCGTCGGTGTCAAAACGCTGGAACAACGCCTCGAAGCCGAAGCCGGTTCGGCCCGGCAGCCTGCATTCCAACGCTCGAGCGCCTCCCTGCGCGAACAGCGCCAGCAGATCGATCGCAAGACCCGCTGAAACCGAGCCCCACCAGCATTGCGGAGACCGACATGAACCCTCACATTTTTCTCGCTGCCCTCATCATGCTTGCCGCGACGGAAGTCACCGCGCAGTCAATGACTCCGTCAGGACGGGACGAGGATCAAAAGTGGCCATGTGAGGATGGCTCTGAACCGCGAGATTGCGTGGCCCTGCAGGTGCAACCACGCGAGTGTGGTCCCTCTGACGAATCTCCGCGATGCTCATTCGCTTACGGGCCCTGGACTGAACGTTGCACAAATGATCCGGACGGTAACGGATGCGACATGGTCTACCTTCCGGAAGTTTGCAAGTCCAAGCCGGATTTGCCGCAATGCAAGCCAGCGACCGCATTCTTGCCAGACGTCTGCAAGTTCAATCGCGATCTGCCGCAATGCAAACCCGATGGAGTGGTCCCGTGACCCTCGCACGATTCAAGACTTTGGCTGAAGTCATCGCCCTTTGTGCAGGTGTCGTCGGGCTGCTCTCAGGAGGACTGTTCGCCGCATACCAGCATCTTCAAGCGCGTGATCGCGACCGAGTTCAAACGACGCTCGCGTACGTTGCGGCATTTCGTTCAGACCCTCTACTGGCGAAGCGAACCACGATCTTGCAGGCATGGCTCGACGAAGAGCGTTCTGGCGCGCTCGCGATCGGCATCAGCGACGTTGCGAAGGCCGAAAGCTACCTGAAGAATGTCATCGTCTCCAAACTACTCGACGACGAGATAACTGCGGTGCTTGAGTTCTATTCGGAGGTGCGCGTATGCATGGCCCATCAGGTTTGTGACGAAGTTACCGCCGGAGAGTTCTTTGGCTGCGACGCCAAAGTATTCAGAAACCTGCATTGGGGATTTATCGAGGAACACAGGAATCACCGAGACGCCGCGTTCGTGAGCGGAGTCGAATACGTTGCGAAGCATTGCACGAAAAGCGCGTAAGCGATCCCGGAGGTCAACCATCGGGCGATCGAAGTTCGACGGCGTAGCTAGCGGGCGGAGTGGAGCCACAGCGAACTTCCACTGTCGCCTTGCCGATGCTCAATGCCTCGCGCGCCACCACGAGGCTGACGTACCCGAACTCATCGGCCTGCGCGAATGCGCTGAGCGGCGCCCTGCCCTCCTGCAGCAGGTTCACCTCGGGGACGCATGCATCCACGACCCCGACCGGCGCGAGCAAGACCACTGCCCCCTTCGACGGCAGGTGGATCACCGGGACAGCCGAAATAGCGCGTGTCTTGTCGACGTAGGCCAGCGTTGCCATTTCCATCTGTGCACCCGCTGGTTTTCTGACCAAGTAGCCGGCACCAACACCCAGCACCAGCGACAGTCCGGCCGCCAAGGCTGGCGAGAATAGGAACGGACGGCGCCGCCCCGCCAGCAGCGCGCTCTGGATATCAACGACCTTTTGATCCAGTCGAACTGGCGCGATCGGAGCTTCAGCGACTGGCGGAGCGTCATCCCCCTTTTCGGGATCTCGGCCGGCAACCGACGGCTTCAGCGCGGCGCTGAGTCCCATCTGCAAAGACGTATCGGCATCGACGACCTCAGCGAGGTCAGGGCGTTCGATTAGCAGCAGCTCGTAAGCTTCCGCTGCCGCTGCGTCGAGCTCGCCATTGAGGTATGCCCGTGTCACGAATTCTTCAAGCGGAGTCATCACAGCGCCTTTTGCTCCTTGGAAAACAAGAGCCTCGGCGGCGATGATCCTCGCAGCATCCCCGGTTGCTCGTTCATCTTTGCCGACAAACGCTCGCGCATCCGCCCGCGCGCACGTGAGATGACGCGATCAAACTGATCGGGCGCCAGCCCCAGTTTCTGCATCAGTTCGGGCTTGCCCAGCCCGTCGACGTAGTAACCGATGATCAACTCCCGATCACGTTCGGTCGGCAACTCCTCGAGCACCGCCAACGCGAGCCCACGCAGCTCATGGGCCTCGAAGTGCTCCAAAGGCGTCAGCGGACGCTCGTTCCACATGCCCCCGGTCTCCGGGAGCTCATCCACCAACGTAATCTTCGGCCTCGCCCCCTGCGTCGCCACCTTGTTGCGCGCCACCTGATACACATAGGCCGCCAACGCCCCCGGCTCCCGCAACCGCCCAGCGCGCACCGCCAGGATCACGGCAATCACCACCTCCTGCGCCAGGTCATTGGTGGTGTCCACATTGCGCGTCAGCCGCAACAGCAACGCCCGCAGGCCGGGGACGCAGCGGAGGACGTCGTGTTCGGTGAGGACAGCATTGGATACCCCACCGACTGCGAGCGACTGTTCCCCTTCAAGCATCAAGACCGCCTTGGCAATGCGCGACCGGTGATTCTGCCAGATCATCTGAATGCGTAGCTTCTAAAGTGGCTCTCTGGAGCCTAGGATTCGACCTTTAGCTGCACTTTTGCTGGTCTGCATCCAGACGAAGCTTGGGGAACACCGCGATCTTGTAGATCTTTTCGTGTTCGCCTTTGATCTCCTCGGCGTCAAAGAACATCCGGGCCACGATCTGGTTCAGATTCATGCATGGATAGAATTCAAGGTAGAGCACAGCTACACCCGCAACAAAGGCACAAGCCGCAGACGCACCGCCGAAGTGGTTGAAGGCCCCACCCGGTTTGGTCGTCGAAACGCATTGGCTTGGGCCAAGAAGCATTTCTGGCTGATTCGCTAATTCATCATTGAAACCCGCGCACGCCAAATCGAGCACGACCTGTCGTTCGTCTATTTGTTTATAGCCGCTAACGGCAATAACACCTGGAGCTGCAGCCGGATAGATCGTGCTCCCCGCCTTACCGGCCGTGCAAAACAGTAGCGCGCTATTACTCCTGCGCAACCGGGCGGCAACGATAGAGAAAACAGCAACGTTTACGTAGCTCTTGAACTGTGGCTCGCGGGCGCCCCAACTAAAAGAGAAGACGCGAGCACCGCAACAGTGCAGTGCCCAACTAGTTAGCAGCGCCCATTCCACTGAAAGCATATGACCCGCAGGAGTCATCCGAAGCGTTTGGCCCACGACAAGACGGCACGACGGCGCGACTCCGATACGCTGATCACAACGACTGGCGATTACCCCTGCGCAGTTGGTTCCATGGTCCGAGTAGTCGGAAACCTCTACGCCAACCCCACGCAGACTCGCGAAATCCCCCGCCGCAACCGTGAGACAAGGGTGTGAGCCCACGATTCCAGTATCCACGACTGCGACCGTCTGATCGTTGCCCCTCAATTCCGGCCAACCGCCTAGCCGATCCACGTACCACAAGCGTTTGCCGCAACAATCCTCTTCTCCGCCCTCCGGACTTGAGAGCGGATGCATTGTAAAATTCCCGGCAATGGCAATCTTGTGTCCAATACCCGCAAGCGAAGCCTGAAGGCCCTCGATTACACTACGCTTGGCAACGACAATACCCATTAGCCAGTCAATATACGTCCCTTCCTTGGCGATTTGACGTAAAACCTTGGCAGGCCCCTCGCAAATATTCGAGGATATTAGGACTGGCCCCAATTTGCGCAAATAGGCCAGCATTTCAATTGCGTTGATCTCACCCTCGAAAGCAGCGAAATCTAGGTTTGCTAGTTCATCCACTCTGCGCTACCCCTCGTTTCGTCCAAGACTATAACTCAGTTATCCGGCCCATTGTCACCATCGCCATCTCCAGTTTGGAAGAATATTTCCAAACATGGTTCCTCTTCAGTAATTTCAATGACACTGTAATCGAGCACCGGTTTTTCTTGAATATTATCGTCGTCGTCATCTTCGAAATACTCAAAGTGCAAGGTCGAGCACGGCAAGGCCATTTCGCCCTTGGAGTGCATGCACTTTTGAGAGACATTGTGATGATTGTCAGGAATACGAAAGACATAATATTCTCCGATCGAATCATTCGCCCCGCGCAACTTGGCTCGTCCGCGCGCCCAGAGTTTTCCGACGCTGTCGATTTTTATTAATGCACTGGCAATTGGATCGGCTTGTCCTTTTTTATAGTGCTCCAATTGCATTTCCCCAGAAGCTCCCGTGCTCGCGATCTTAAATTGGTCAGTCGCGTCTATTCTTATCTTCGGGCTCACCGTCCCGGTTGCGTAATCATGGACAATTTCCCAATTTCGATTTTGCCCGGATTCAAGGTCCGATGAAGAGATCGCTTTTATTGGCCAACGTTGATCAGGCCCACTGATTCGGCAATGCGTCGGTGAGAACGTCGTCATGTTTTTGACTTGCGCTTCGCGAATCGATGATATGCAGTCCTCGGAGGCATACGAAGAATCTACCACCATCGAAAGAACCAATAACGCGACAATCCGATTCATAATGTGCTCCTGTGGAATTAGTAAGTGAGATTCGCTACCGTCCACCATCAAATACATCTATCGCCGCCCAGTATCTTGGGTGGCGAAAGTGTGGGGATAGTCTGAGTGCACGTCGAGCCGCTTGCGCTGCAACGGCTGGATCGCGCGTGCCTAATAAACTCTCGTAAAACCGCGTCGTCCAGAACGCCGCTGCACTATCACTGGCGGCATTCGATGAGGCGACGACTTGTCCCACGCCAGCCGCAAGCAGTGCCTCGGCAATACGCAAGCGAGAGCCTGCAAATACGCGGTCCTGTTTCGCGTCACCGCAGGCACTCAGGACGACCAAGTCAGCGTTGAGATTCGTCGATGCAATTTCGGGGAAGGTCACCAGCGAAGCCCCTGTCGGGCCGGGCAGCCACAGGCCGGCATAGAGGTTTCCGTATCGGGTGGAGTTGCCGTGGCCGATGATGTGGACCCAGCGTCCTGCCTCCGCCATTTCCTGGAATAGAAGATCCGGTGTGATGTTGTTAACGGCCGGCGCTCGCACCGATACGCCTGCCGTAGCGAGCACCGACGCGACTTTGTTCGCTTCGACTAGCGCGAGAGGCAGGGCAGCGTCTCCCTCGACATCCAGATTGAGAACGCTTGCCCCTTCCGTGCGAAGTACGGCAGGCTGATGAACTCTGGTGTCGTACTGGATGACGACGGCGGGCTCGGCCTGCCCGCTTGCTTGTGCGCGCGCGGCGATCCAGGCCCATGGGACAGTGCGTGAACCGGCACTAGCAACGACATTCCAACGCTCAGCGGAACGACGATCACACCGACGAATTGAGTCGTACCAGCGTTGGGCTTCGCGGTCGAGGGCGGCAAGATCGACATCCTGACCGTCGAGAGCCGCCTCGAACTCCAGCGTTAGCCGGTCGAAATGCGCTCGGGGCATGCTCAAGCATTGCTTGGTGCTATCAGGCCCAACCAGCAAGAGTCGAAAGTGCAGATTTCCCGCGAGGGGAAGCACCAGCAGCGTGTTTGTCCCGGCATCGGGGGGAGCTCCAGCAGCAGTCGTTCTGTCGCTGGCCGCTGATTTAGAGACCTGCGCTTCGGAGGGGCTCGCCAAGGCCAGGAAAAGCGCGCGCTGATCAATGGACGAACCCTGAGCCACCGCGCCCGAAAGTGCCGGACGCAGTGTCTCCGGCAAGCGCTGTGCTGCAGCCTTGTTGCCGAGCAGCCGCAAGGGATTGTGCTCATCGATGGTGGATCGCAATTCACTCCAGCTCAGGACGGCATGGGTGGCGTCGACGGTCGGGTCAAATGAATCGAATAGCGCGGACTGCAGCCGCACAATCCGGTGCCGGGCGCTTGCACGCAGTGCTGGCACGCCAGACGCATTGGCTCCTCGGGACAGGGAAGCAATGGCCTGTTGAAGTGAATCGATCGCCTTGCGCGCTTGACCTGCAGTCACCAAGGCTTCCGAGCGCAGCAAGGCAAACGTGACTTCCATGTCGGGATTCGAAAAAACCGGCGCCGGGTCCGGAAGGATTTGTAGTGCTGCAGCCGGCGCATTGCGTAGCAACTCAAGGCGCGCGAGTAAGAGCCTGCGCGGGACCACGCTCCCGCTGACCAACGGCTCGGGCAGTTCGGCCAGTATTGCCTGAGCCTTGGTCAAGTCTCCTTTCCGGAGCAACGCATCGGCTGAGGCGTGAGCCACCTGTTCGCGGCAATCCAACTTGTTCAAGCGTTCGCAGATTTCGCCTGCTAGGGCCAGGTGCGAAGTCGCCGAGTCCGGGTCGTTTTGTGCCAGAAACGCGTTCGCGGCCCGGATGGCAATCACTGCCTTCAAATCCTGCGGGCCAGTGTCTCCCAACATCTGTTGTGCACGTTCCAACAGACGGATCTCCTCATCGTAGGCGCCTGCGCGTTGTGCCGCTCCGGCGAGCTTGAGATCGATGTTTGCCTGATCGGCCGGCAACCCCAACTCCGCCATGCCTTCGGACGCAGCGACGAGCTCGCGCACTGCGTTGTCGAGTTCGCCGGTCTGCAGGTAATAGGTCCCGAAGGCCGCATGTAACTTTGCGCGCGTCACCGGAAGCAACGCGTCCCCATGTCGGTCCACTTGAAGCAAACGCTCGCGTGCGAGCTTGAAATCACCGAGCTTCATCCATTGGTTGGCAATGGAGACGCCACTGGCGCCTGCGGCTGCAATTTCACCCAGTGCCGCATAGCGCGCGGCGACCTCGGTCTCACAAAGCACAGATTCCTTGACGCGCCCACGACGCGACAACACTAAGCATTTCTGAGCTTGCGCCCGCAACTGATAGTAGGGGATTCCTGCCGCTTCCAGTTCTGTCTGGGCCTGTCCTAATAATTCGTCGGCGCGGTCGTATCGGCCGGTGCGCGAGTGATCTTCCGCTGCGGCCAGCAAGGCAACGGCCGCGCGAGCCGGGTCAGCTATCGCGGTCCAGGCATCGCGTGCGCGCAGGAAAGCGGATACCGATTGCTCGTGTAAACCGGCTGACATGATGGCGTTCGCGTTGGCGTGTAGCAGCCAAGCGCGATGATGCGGATCATCAATGGTAGCCAGTTCGCGTTCAGTCTGGTCGATGACGACGGCGGCCTTTTCAGCGCCGGCGTCGATCTGCTGGTCGAAGTGAACCTGCAGATTCTCGAAGAAAACGAGATCGCTCTCGCGCGCACAGCGGGTGCGCACCAGGGCCACGGACGCAGCGTGGGCCGGGTCGAGCTTCACCCAAACGGTGGTAACGGTCGTTCGCACAGCGGCAATACCGAGTCGGTTGGGTCGGATTGAGATCGGAACGAATTCGCCCTCCGGCGCTGTCCGAATCGAGAGATCGCCACCGAATTCTTCAATCAGCAAGCCGCGCGATTGCTGGGGAAGATCGAGCTCGAGCACATGGCCGGGTTTGATCGGAATTCGTTCCGGATCGGTCGTTAACGGCGCGTCACAAGATACCGCTGCGTCCAGCGGCAGGCCCGCCAGCAACGCAATGGCGCAGGCCGCGAGCAACTGCGACTTCAAGCCCGGTCCTTCCCGTTCGGAGGCTGCGTTTCGCGACACCACTGTCTCCCCAAAACCGCTCATTTCCGCTGCTAATTGCCAAATGACGCGACCTATAAATCCCAACCCAAAAACTACGGAGGCGCGATCACCAATGGGATCTCAAGGAAGCGAGCACCCGGCTAACAGCGCATGTACGAGACAAGCAAAGATGCGCGAACGCTTCAAGAAACTCATCCATTCCGCCGAACTGCAGAAAATCGGTAATGACCAGCCGCCACTGCCAATCATCGCTCTCGAAAAGCGCACCCTTAAGTGCCGGCCGGTTGCTGCTCCTGTACAGGCACGTCGACATTGTGAAGATGTCGTGAACAAGGCAATTGTCCCAGGCTAATTTGTAAACGATTGTTCCGACGCTCAATCTGGGTCTGAATTGACCGAATCACGAGCTGATGACTGCAGTGCGACACGGTATTCGGAGGGAATGTCTTGCACTTGGCTCAGATCGAGTTCCAGTCTGACCTCACCTGGCTTGACGATCGCCCCAATAACAAAGGCCTCGTAAATTTCAATGCTGATCTGTACGCGACCATCATGGTTTGCAGGTTTGGCAATTACGCTTTGCGGCAGGCTCGGATGGAGGTGGAATTCGGCAAGTGCCGGCCTGAGCGCCGAACTGCTTGCGCGAACCTCCAGGTCGACGACCAACTGTGCGTTTGGCCCTACTTTCCACTTGGTCACGAGCAGCTCATAGCCACGGCTGGCGGCTTCGCCGCCGAAGTTGCCCTGTTGCGGATCCGTGCTCCATTCGGAATGAAACCGGTTCCTGATGGCGAGAACGCGTTCACGGCTTGATGCTTTGCCGGTAGCGCTGGTAACTGCCTTGACGATCTCGCGCATTGAATCGTGGTTTTCAGAAAGCTTTCCAGCAGCAACGCCTTCGAGCGCTTGATCCTTGATTGTCTCGCTGGCGTCGTTGGCGCGCCGACTGCCCACCGCGAAAATGAACTCCAAGCTCGCCCGAAGCCGCAGGTAGGAAAGCAGAAATCCGGCGCAAAACCCGGCCACTAGACAGGCGAGGACGAAGCCCGGCTGCTGCGGCATCACTGCTTCAGAAAAACGCCAGAGCGCCTTGGCGACATCCTTGCCGGTCGCCAGGGCAATTCCGGTCAGGGCTCCAGTAAGCCAGTCGGAGACCTTGACTAGATTGTCATTCGCGACGTAACCGCTACCTTGGATCACGGTTTCATTGCCGCGCCTCGGCACTGCAAAGAGGAGTCCGATGATTCCCCCAGCCAGCATCGCCGCGAGACCCAGAGTCAGAGCAATCGCCCACGGCAGCAGGACATCTGGTTTCCACGGGATGGTGACCGCGATTACTGCTAGAGCCGCAAGCCCGACTACCGTGAGCAATACCTGGAGGATCGTACTTTCGGCGAACTCGATGGTCGCGTCAGCTTCTTGCGAGTGGTTAGGCGACGCGGCGTTCATCTGTAGGTCTCCGGCGCTGGAAAGGCACAGATCAGTCCCGCGCGCGGGCATTTCCTCGCACTGGGATTTCAAAAGCGCATCAGCGCGTTGAGTGCGAGGTTTTGCTCGACTACAGGACTCCGTTCACGAGCACTCACGCTCCACTGAGGAAACTGTCATGGACTATGTAGTCGTTCGAAATCTGGCTCGGCCACGCACGACCGGGCCACTCGCGTACACTCGGACGTACAAGGTCGGCATGCCTGCCGGGGCCGGAGTTTCCGCCGGATCCGAGCTGCGCGTTGAATCGGTCTCAATGTCGCTGAGTCAACTGCGTGACATTGCGCGCGATCCGGAAGTGGCTTCGATTGCGCCGATCATTCCAACACGTTTGCTCAAACCACTCGGCGCCGAGCCGGCAGCCGACGCCGCGGTGGCCGTCAACTGGGGCATCAGTGCCGTCGGCGCCGACAAGTCAGCATTCGATGGCGGCGGGGTACGCGTCGCTGTTCTCGATACCGGCATCGATGCGGCGCACGTTGCATTCACCGGGGTCACTCTGACGCAGGAGGATTTCACCGGCACGGGTAACGGCGATGGCAATGGCCATGGAACGCACTGCGCAGGCACAATCCTGGGTCGCGACGTCGCCGGGACCCGAATCGGCGTGGCGCGGGGAGTGACCCAGGCGCTCATCGGCAAGGTGCTCGACGCCAGCGGCAGCGGGAACTCCTTGATGCTTTTCAATGGCATGCAGTGGGCGGTGCGACAGCAGGCACAGGTGATCTCAATGTCGATCGGATTCGATTTTCCGGGGTTCGTCGACTACTTGGTCAATCAGGAAGGTTATCCGATTGCGCAGGCCACCTCCGCAGCCTTACAGGCATTTATGGCCAACCTTCGCGCGTTCGATTCGATCATGGATTTCGTCGATTCGCAGGAAGCCTTCGGGGCCGGAACAGTCGTGGTTGCGGCTAGCGGCAACGAAAGCCAGCATCCGGGCATGCCGATCCATTGCTCGCTTCCCGCCGCGTCCGATGGCGTGATCTCGGTCGGGGCAATCGGCAATGGGGGCGGTATCTTGAACCTCGCGCCTTTCTCCAATATCTCCTGTGAAGTCGTCGCGCCGGGCATGAACGTGCTTTCCGCGCGCGCAGGCGGCGGCCTGATTGCGTTCCAGGGCACCAGCATGGCCTGTCCGCACGTGGCTGGCGTTGCCGCACTCTGGTGGCAGGCAGTGACCGCGAGTCAACTGCCGAGACGCGCCAGCACGGTCCTCGCAAAGTTAATCGCCTCGGCACGGACTCAGGGATTGGCCAACTTCGATTCCAGTAGCTACGGCAACGGCCTAGTCCAAGCACCGTGAGATTCGCGGACTCAAGCGCCTGCCGCAAGGCCGGTTCAGTCACTTGGCTTGCTTCCAACAAGCAACACTAACCCTTCGAGGAAATCTCTATGAACTCCTGCATTCTTGCTTTGAGCGCCATGTTGCTGATGAGCCCGCTCGAGGCGCAAACAGTCCATTGCACAATGGACGGTACCGGCGCGACGTCGAAGCTCACTTTCGGCAAAGCGGCTGACTGCGCGTTCTCGGGGAAAAACGGCAGTTACCGCCTGCTGGCCCGCCGCGAGCCCAAGTTCCTTATCGCGAGCTGCTGGCGCGACGGCATCGGCGGCGACGCAACCGCATGTACCACCGCCATCGTGCGCGAAACACAAGACAAAAAGGCTTTCCGCATCGGCACTCATGCCTACCCCGGTGCCGGCTCAGCCGCGACAAGCGCGGCGTGGGTGAGCTTGACTTATCAGTATTGATCGACAGAATGCGGCGGCCGTAAGGCCGCCGCGAAGGTGTGTCCGTCTGTGATGTCGGCCAGACCGCGCTTCGCATCGTCGATCAGCAGCAGGGGGATGCGCTCGCATTCGAACCGGTGGTGGTGGTCCGATCGGTCGGTATCGATTAGCACGACATAACTTCCCCGTTCTTGGTGATGATCTTCTCGGCGCTGGCCTTCGCTTGCTCAGCCGCCTCGGACAAGTTCGCGAGCGCCCGGGTGGAGGGCATCACGTCACGGACTGCAAATCCCATGGCCGCCCCTCCGATGTGAAGTTGACAGAATACTCTGCAGTTTAGGACAGCAGATCAGACGATAGAGCTCCGCACGCGATGCGCAGTGGCGGCGAACTATCGGATTTCACCCGGTTCCCACCCCCGTCGAACATTCAGCGCCGCGCCACCAGCATCACCCACCTTTCACATGGACCACCTAGCTATAAATCCGAGAGCGAGAAATCTAAATTGGCCGAAGAATCTACGCCGATTGGGCTGCGCGACCAAGAACTCGCTTGGCAGCAAACGGTGGAATCCCCACGATAATGCGTGTGCGGGTTCCACTCGACGATTCTGCCTTTCAGGGGCGGCAGTCCGCACTAGAACACACACGCGGTGCGTGCGAACGAATGCTCAGATGCCCCTATCCCGCATTGTCGTTCACATAGGTGGCTCGAACGAGCCACTCGCCTATCCCTGCGCTTTCGTGCAACTACGCGCAGTCGCCCAAGCTCGTTAAGGTGGTCCGTACGCGTCAGACTTGAGCTTAAGACACGGGAGCAAGTCCGTTTCCGGATGTATCGACGCTCGGAGCAGGCGTTTAGAT
>Ga0105048_10003579_pt1 | contig 25449 bp, 22 predicted proteins | sample MAT05_FD_78382 | JGI IMG/M metagenome (GOLD analysis project Ga0105048, IMG submission 78382) | Freshwater microbial communities from Lake Fryxell liftoff mats and glacier meltwater in Antarctica - MAT-05 | ecosystem: Environmental > Aquatic > Freshwater > Ice > Liftoff microbial mat | place... | reverse complement strand
TTAATAAAAAAGTCCCAACTGTCATAAAGGGATCAGTTGGAACTTTTGTTTATGGAAAAAATGCTGCAATGTGCGAATTCAATATCAATCCAGTATTTTTTGCATAGCCTTCTACCTGTGGTTTCCAAAGTTTTACTTTTCATGGATTGATTGACGGCTGACAGCAAACTGCGGATGGTTTGGATAAAAATGAGCGTGAATTATGTTTGGCGAGAGTGTCTAAAAGAATGGCTAAGAAGTATTTTTACCACTGAGATCACGGAGGTTTTTTAAGGGATTTTTCTACCCTACGGGCACAGGTCTGTGATTTCTGTGTGTTCCGTGGTGAAATCTTTTGGTAAGCCCACGGAATTAGACACTCTTTGTTTGACAAGAGTTAAAAGAAAACCCCGCGAAATTTCGGGGGGTTTTGTGTATGTCAAACAGGGCGAATTTAATATCTGCTTTGCATCGCTTGAAAACTTTGAAAAGCCAGAAACCCAAATAAAATTGCCATATAGATACTGCCTAAAAAGAGAAAACCCGCAATGGCGACTGCTGCGCCTGCGATGACCGAAACGCCAAGCGATGTGCGCACTCCATTCACTGGATCAGTTTGGATCAAGATGTATCGGGTAACCTGACCTCCATCCAATGGATAGACAGGCATCAGATTGATGAAGCCCCAGAAAATGTTAGCCCAAAGCAGACTCATAAAAAATGAATTCAAAATGTCCCCGCCGATAGGGATGAAAACCATGGGAAAGGGAATGAATCCAAATATTGTAGTGGGAACTATTATGCCACCCAGGGCAAGCGATATAACAAAAATAAGCGCGGCAAAGAAAAATCCAGCAAATGGACCTGCCAGTGAAATAATAATTTGCTGGTTGGCTGAGCCTGTCCGTGAAAAAGAATTTGGCACGGTCAGGCCGCCCGCGGCGTGCAGGATAATCTCTGAGTCTTGTCCGTAGCGGCGGAAGGCAAGAGCGTGTCCCAATTCATGGATAAGAATGGAAACAAAAATGGCGATAACCCAACTCAGCAAGCCGGAGATGCTGCTGGAGGAAGACCCAAAGAGAATTGCAATTACCCAAAATAATGGATTAACGCGTATTGGGAACCCGAGAATGGAAAAGTTAAGGTCAAAACGAGTTTGTGGAGGAACTTGAAATAAAAACATAATTTGTATTTTCCTTGTGTGGTTTATGGCGGAGATTAACAAAAATAAATTTTACGCAAAATTCAAATGGTAACGGGCAGTATACTCTGAAATGGCTTCATTCCTTTCCTGATAATGACAGCGTATCGCGAGTGTCATTATCACCCCTTTTAGATAGGTATAATTCAAATAAAACGGAGAAAATCATGGAACTATTTATTGCATTTATTATGGCGGGCGTTCTGGTATATGAATTTTATAACGGTGAGATCATTGTTAAAAATGGGGCTCCCGCGCAAAAGGGCTTTCGCGCAAGACAAACCCAGCAACCTGTTGGTTTTGGGTTATCGCACAGGCCGCTATTTTGGTGTTCATGCTTTTAGAATGGTTTGGAATTACCCATGTCGGCATTTTTTCCTGATATGCTATACTCCCGTTGGATGGATTACAGAAATTAAAGAGGATGGAAAATATGATAAATGTTGTAATTGTGGATGCTATTCGCACACCAGTCGGCGCGTTGGGCGGGGCGCTCGCTTCGGTTCGCCCGGATGATTTGGCGGCACATGTTATCAAAGCCATTCTTGAACGCAATCTATTTGACCCGGCGCTGGTCGAAGAAGTATTTCTTGGATGCGCGAATCAGGCGGGCGAAGATAACCGTAACGTGGCGCGTATGGCCGCGCTGTTATCGGGTCTGCCATTACAAACAGCCGGTGTGACTGTGAATCGGTTGTGCGCTTCCGGACTCAACGCAATTAATCAAGCCTCGCGCGCCATCAAAGCGGGTGAGGGAGATGTTTACATCGCGGGCGGAGTTGAATCGATGAGCCGCGCACCGTACTCCCTGCCAAAAGCGGAAAGTGGATATTCTTTTGGAAATCTGACTGCCTACGATACGGCTCTTGGCTGGCGTTATCCTAACCCCAAAATGAAGGAAATGTACGGCACTGAATCAATGGGCGAAACTGCTGAAAACATCGCCAGGGAACGCCCGCATATTACGCGTGAAAAACAAGATGCGTTCTCGGTGCGTTCACATCAACTTGCGATTGCCGCAATTGATTCAGGCCGATTCAAACAGGAAATAATTCCGGTTTCTATTCCTCCTTCGGGGAAAAAAGGCGAACCGAGGATCGTAGACACGGATGAACGTCCGCGCCGCGATACGACGCTCGAATCACTCTCCAAACTCAAGCCTGCTTTTTCCAAAGAGGGGGGAACTGTTACCGCTGGAAATTCGTCTGGATTAAATGACGGCGCTTCTGCGTTGTTAATCATGAGTGAAGAAAAAGCCAAAGAGTTGAATCTAAAACCGCTGGCACGCATTGTCACTTCGGCCTCTGCTGGAGTGCCTCCGCGTGTCATGGGACTTGGCCCCGTGCCTGCTGTGAAGAAAGCGCTTGAACGCGCTGGCCTGCAAATACAGGATATTGGTCTCATGGAATTGAATGAAGCCTTTGCGGTTCAATCGCTGGCGGTTATCGAAGATCTCGGCATTGACCCGCAACTCGTCAACGTCAATGGTGGCGCAATTGCCATCGGACATCCGCTGGGTTGTTCGGGTGCTCGCCTTGTCACAACTCTTGTGCATGAAATGAAGAACCGTGGCAATCTGAAGTATGGTGTGGTCGCACTTTGCGTTGGCGTAGGTCAAGGCGAAGCCACAGTAATTCAATTTATCGGTTAGAAGGTTTGATGGTTTTTAACTTTCAAACGTTTAAACATAAATATGGAGATCAAATGAAAAAAAATATACCCATCCTTCTTCTTTTTTTTCTTACTGCTTGCGCTACACCTACGCAACCCTCTGCCATTGAAAATATAACCTTGCCTACTGAAATAGTTCAATTCACACCGATTCCTACTTTTACCGAAATAGTTCAAACCTTGGTTCAACCGGCCGCAGAGCTTCCAACTTCAACTCCTCCTGCTGTAAACGTTGGCGCGTCAAATGTGATTCAATTTAATACCAATGGCACATATGCTGATGTAACAGATGTCATTCCATTGGGATCAAGCAAAACATACTCAGTCAATGCCATGCAGGGACAGATTATGTCTATTTCTGTTCTTCCTCAAGTTCCAGAAGGCGATTGGGGATATCTCTCCATAAAGATCAGCGCTGCAGATGGCAGTGTTCTCTGTCCACAGGCACCGGATACAGAATGCCTGTTTTGGCGCGGTGGACTGCCATCTTCTCAGGATTATTTTGTGACCCTCACACCCAGTGGCAACGTGCCTCAGTTCATAATGCGCGTCGCGATCAACCCGCCTGGGAAAGATATTCAATATTTTCAATACAGCAGCCCAGCAACTGGTGCCTCTTTAACATATCCTGATACTTTTGCTCCTGCACTCTCGGTTTATGGCAATTACAAAATCAATCCCGAGTTGACCCTTCACCTGATCGACTCGAAAACTTATGAAAAAACAAACCTAAGTGAGGCTTATATCTTCATCAGTTCCACTTCAGATGCTCAAGTTGTGGCAACCTGTACAGAACCAAATCAAAGCGGCGGCGGAGCCGAGCAAATTGTTGGCAGCGAAGTGATCAATGGATTTACATTTACACACAGTACTTCCGATGGCGCGGGCGCTGGTAATTATTATCAGCAGGAAATTTACCGCATGGTCAATAAGAACATATGCTATGAAGTAATTTTCTTTATCCACTCCACAAACGTTGGTAATTACGATCCCGGAACAGTGACCGAATTTGACAGGGACACTCTTATCCAAAGATTTTCAAGCATTCTCAACACATTTACAGTTAAATAAATAAAGAGACACAGATATGATTTACAGAAATTCCACCCATTTTTTTTTGATATTGACTCTGACAACACTTGCCTGCAGATTTCCATTGTCCGCATCAGACTCGCCGTCAGTTGTTCCCGTTCAAGAAGCCACTCTTGCGCCGACAGTTTCTGCTCCGAGCCTCACCGCAGACCAACTCAAGAATGCCCAATATCAGCTCGGTGCGCGCGATGACCATGCGGTGGTTCAACTGACAGATGGAAACTATCAAGAAGGGACCGATGTCACAACACTAGATTACGTATCCATTACACTTGCAGACTTCACCGCCATTGGAGATTTAAACGGTGATGGTGTTAACGAAGCTGCCGCTATCTTTTTTGAGAATTATGGCGGCACAGGTAATTTCGGCTTTCTTGCCATTTATGCAAACGTAAATGGCCTGCCCGTTTTCCTTTCTTCCACAATGATCGATGATCGGCCTATGATCAACAGTGTTGCCATTAATAATGGAGAAGTTTATCTGGATGCCATTATTCATGGACTTAACGACCCCTCGTGTTGCCCGCAATTGCAAACCACACGCAGATATTCATGGGTCAATAACCAGTTTCGTTTGACGAATTACACATCCGCCACACCTGACGGGGCACAGCGCGTCATAGAAATCATCTCTCCTGCCGATGGGACAGAGTCTACGGGCAGTATGGTGGTAAGCGGCACTATCAGTATTGCTCCCTTTGAAAATAACTTAAATTATTTCATAATCGATGAAGCAGGCAATCAACTTGCTTCTGGCCCTGTTATGGTCACAGCACCTGATTTGGGCGCACCTGGTACTTTTAGTGAAACGCTATCATTAGCTGGCATTCCTGCGGGTAATGTTTATTTGGAGATTCAAGACCTCAGTGCTGCTGATGGCTCAATAATGGCCTTGGATGCTGTAAAATTGATTGTGAAATAAATTCGCTGTATTTCTACAACCAAAGGAGAGAATCTCATGCCCCATTTAGTCCGTGATTGGATGTCCAGCCCCGTTGTTGTGGTTGACCCGGATTCAAGCGTTTCCTACGCAATGACGCTCATGCGCCGCCGTAACATTCACAGTGTCATCGTGGATGTCAGCGAGAAGAATCCATCCTATGGAATTGTTACCACGACCGATGTCAGTGTGAAGATCGTCGCCGCTGACCGTAACCCAGCCGAGACCACTGTGCGCGAGATCATGTCTGGCCCAATCATCACCGGCCGCGCAGATTGGACGTTGAAAGAGTGCTCAAAGGTGTTGGAGAAATACAAATTTCACCATTTGCCAATCGCAGATGACCACGGCACATTGATCGGCCTAATCTCTGCCACAGATATTTTTATGTCTGTCGAAGAGCAGGGTTGGGACGAAGAGAAATAACAGTAAAAATGTATAGATAGCAGACCGCAGACCTGTCAGATAAAAAATAATATTTGTGTGAGAGTTAATTAAAAATCAGCCCCGTTTTTTATGCGGGGCTGATTTTTTGGTTCAATGGGAATTTCCGTGATAGACCAGCACATCAGGCGATGCGGCGCAGCACTGCAAGTCCTGGAGAACCGATTTTTTATTTACTTTCGATCAGGTTAACAACAGCTTGTTTCATGTGCGCCAGAACGCCTCGAAAACCATTCAGGCGCTGGCCTGAGATGGCTTCCTCCAAATTCATCGGAGCGAAAAAATCAGCGGGCACAGTCAAAATCTCTTCTGGCTTGCAACCATTCAGCCCCGTTGCCAGAATGCAGGCCAAGCCTTGCACCGTGGGAGATTGCGGCGGAATGTCAAAGTAAAAAATTACGCCGCCGCCTTCCTGTTTTTCGCCGAATAAAAAGACAGGCGTCATGCATTCGGGAATGGGCTGCATCTTTGCACGTTCTTCGGCAAAGCGTTCTGGCAAGGACGGCAACGACTCGGCGTACCCGATCAGCGTTTCGATTTTTTCTTCGCGGCTCATACCGGCGAAGTCATCCACGATCTCTTGTAATTTTTCAGGCAACGACATAACTCACCTTATGCAAAACGTCCCGAAGGTTTGCGCAGAACGCAAAACCTTCGGGACGTTGACATTATTTATTTTTCAATTGGCGCATCCACCAGGTTGCCCCATTCAGTCCATGAACCATCATAGTTCTTGACATTGGGATAACCCAGCAAATACTTCAATACGAACCAGGTCAACGATGATCTTTCACCGATACGACAGTAGGCGATCACATCTCCGTCAGCCTTGATATTTTTTCCTTCGTAGAGAGCAACCAGTTCCTCGGTCGTTTTGAACGTTGCATCAGCTTCGTTGACTGCCTGCGACCAGGGAATACTGACAGCCGCGGGAATGTGCCCGCCGCGAGTCGCGCCTTCCTGCGGATAATTGGGCATATGAGTCATCTCGCCAGAATATTCTTTCGGCGAGCGGACATCCACCAAAGATTTCTTCGCGTTGCTATGCGCGAGGACTTCATCACGGAATGCGCGAATGGACTTATCCGCATCTTTCGCACTGTAAGCGGTTCGGGCATACGAGGAAATTTCCTTCACGAGCGGGCGTTTTTCCTGCTCCCATTTGGTGCGCCCGCCATTCATGATCTTGACGTTTTTGTGGCCGTAATATTCAAAGACCCACAAAGCATAGCACGCGAACCAGTTGGATTTATCGCCATAAAAAACGATGGTTGTATCATTCCCGATGCCGAGTGTGGCGCATATTTCTTCAAACTGTTCCTTGGTGACAAAATCACGGCGCAGCGGATGCTGTAATGTGCTGAACCAATCCACCTGCACCGCGCCCTCGATGTGTCCCATCGGGTAGAGCAGGGGATCTTCGTCCGATTCAATAATGCGGACGGTTGCGTCTGTAAGATGATTGGCGACCCATTCAGTGTCAACCAGATATTCGGGGTGTGCGTAAGACATGATTAAAGTTTCCTTTTTCGTAAGTAGGTTTTAATAATAAAAAGCAGTCAACATAAAACATAAGGACAGCGAACATTCCTGCGCAAGGATAATTTGTGCGCGGAGGCCGTGCCACTGTTCTGAGTCGTTGACTGCTTTTTGGGGCGAGTGTCTCAGGCGGTGGCTACGAACCCCGCCATAGACAGGAGCAAAAGTTTAATTTTTTCATAAGTTCGTTCGTTATTCTACGTGCTTTGAAAGTTTTGTCAAGGAAGAAATCAAAAACTGGGTATAAGTTTTCATGGCGTTCGAATCCATAAGAGAGTGTCTTTGATGTAAAATTGATATGTGATCAAGCAAAAGTATTACGTCGTTTGGAAAGGCCGTAAGACAGGCATTTTCACTACATGGGCGGAGTGTGAAAAACAGGTGAAAGGTTTTGTTGGCGCGCAATATAAAGCCTTTGGAAGCAGCAAAGAAGCAGAAGCCGCCTTCCTCGCCAAGTATGATGACTATAAAGGCAAAGTTGCATCTCATGGAAAATGGAAAACAGCCAGTACTCAGCCGATCCTGCCTTCCATTTGCGTGGACGCGGCTTGCAGCGGCTCGCCGGGCAAGGTGGAATATCGCGGCGTGATCACTGAAACTGGCGAACAAATTTTTCACACAGGTCCTTACGAACAAGGAACAAATAATGTAGGTGAGTTTCTCGCCATCGTCCATGCGTTGACATGGCAATTTAAGCATAACTCACATGTTGCTATTTATTCTGATTCAGAGAACGCCATTGCGTGGGTAATGAACGGTGCTTGCAAAACGAATCTCCATCACACGCCTAAAAATGCCGTACTTTTTGCCCTGATCCACAGCGCGGAGAATTGGCTGGCTGAGAATGAGTTGCCCGAGAATAAAATTTTGAAATGGGAAACCGATTTGTGGGGCGAGAATCCCGCTGATTTTGGGAGAAAATAAATCAAATGATGAAGGATAAAAAATGAAAACAGCGTTACTGATAATCGATATTCAAAAAGATTATTTTCCAGGCGGAAAATATGAATTGATTAATCCTTTGGCCGCCGCAAAAAAAGCCTACATGCTTTTACAATGTTTCCGAGAGCATGGCGGGCATCATGTCCACATTCAACATATTTCACTGGAACCAGATGCGGCCTTCTTTCTCAAAGGCAGTGAAGGCTCCGATATTCACGACTCAGCCGCGCATTTCGAAGGCGAACCCATCGTTTACAAGCATGAACCGAATTCCTTTCTCAACACCAACTTGTTGGAAATGTTGAAAGGCTGGGATGTTGAACGCGTTGTTATTACCGGCATGATGACCCACATGTGCGTGGATGCCACCTCTCGCGCCGCCGCAGATTTTGGCTTCAAAGTCATCGTCGCCGAAGATGCCTGCGCCACGCGCGATTTGAAATATGGCGAAACAACCATTCCCGCAGATCATGTCCACAAGGCATTTCTCGCCGCGCTAAAATCCTACGGGGATGTGATGAAATCCGATGAAATCATAGCATTGCTGGCTGCAGAAATGTAATTCAAAATCCAAAATCGTAAATCGTAAATCTTATGACCATACTTGATCTCGAAAAACAAAAACAAGCCAAACAATATTCCCGCATCAAACGCCGCCTGTGGCTGGTGGATACAATTTTCAGCGCCGTCTATGTCCTTGCATGGCTCTTCCTTGGCTGGAGTATTTCAGTCCGTACATGGCTTACAACTTTCACCGATAACTGGTTACTAATTACTGCTCTTTATGTGATTATCTTTGGCGGCGTTGCTTCTGTTATTAATTTCCCGCTCAGTTATTACAGCGGATTTATTCTCCCGCATCGCTTTGATCAGTCCAATCAGACGCTTAAAGACTGGATTATGGACCAACTTAAGGGACTTGCGATCGGCGCTCCCCTCGGCCTGATTCTGCTCGAACTATTTTATCTTGCCTTGAGAGCCACCGGCGACCTGTGGTGGCTGTGGGTGGCGGGCGGTATGTTGGTCTTCAGTGTGTTGATGTCTAATCTCGCGCCGATTCTTATTATGCCGCTCTTCAACAAATACATTCCCCTCGGCAATGAGCATCAAGAACTCGCTGACCGACTGATGAAGCTGGCCGAGCGCGCCAATACCAAAGTAAAAGGCGTCTTCAAATTTGACATGTCCAAACGCACCAAGTCTGCCAATGCCGCGCTGACGGGTATCGGCAACACGCGCCGCATTATTTTGGGCGATACGCTCATCAACGAATTTTCACTGGACGAGATCGAAACCGTTCTCGCGCACGAATTGGGACATCAAGTCCATCGCGACATTCCGCTCTTCATTGCGTTTGGCACACTTTCCACCACGATTGGCTTCTATCTCGCCTCTCTTGGAATGAATTGGGCTGTTCATTACTTCGGCTTCTTATCCGTCAGCGACCCTGCCGCTTTCCCCGCGCTTGCATTGATCCTCGGCATTTACGGATTTCTCACTTCACCAATTGACAACGCCATCTCACGCTGGCGCGAAAACATGGCCGATGACTATGCTTTGTCTTCTACAAAAAAAGGGGAAGCCTTTGCATCCGCTTTTACAAGGCTGGCGAATCAAAACCTCGGCGAAATTGACCCTGAAAAATGGGTGGTCTTCATGTTCTATTCCCATCCGCCGCTGGGCGAGAGAATAGAAAAAGCGAAAAGATTTTCAGCATAATTACAAACGGACTTGCAACTTGTAAGTCCGTTTTACTTCTCACTTATTACGTTTTACTTTTCACTTCACCAAATCGCTCATCAAGTCCATCGGGACTACTGCGGCACCGACAATGCCCGGGCCTGTATGCACACCCAAAACAGGAGAGATGCGCTGCACTTCAATCTTTGCGATGTTGAGTTTGGATTGAAATTCCCTGGTGATCAACTCCGCTTTTTCAGCGAAGCGGCCATGTAACACAGTAACCCACACTGGAGTATTTCCGTATTTCTCCACCAAATGATCTGCAATCGCCGTCATCGATTTACTCAGGGTGCGTCCATTGGTGACCGTGCTGTACTTGCCATCTGCATCCACGCGGATGACGGGTTTGAGGTTGAGCAGTGCGCCTGCCAGAGCTTTCACACGTCCAATGCGGCCACCGCGTGCGAGATATTCCAATGTGTCAAGCGTGTATATCACCTCGGTTTTTTCACGAATGGCTACCAATCGTTCCTGAATTTTTTCCATTGCCCAGCCTGCTTTATCTGCGAATGCCGCTGCCAGTACTTGAAAGCGTTCGCCGCCTGAAAGAGTGAGCGTATCCCAATGGCTGACGTTTGCAATGTCTTTGATCTGGTCACCGCCATCGCGTGCAGCGTTGATCGTTCCGCTCAGTCCAGATGAAATATGAATGGACAGAATATTTTTTTCTGTCTGTGCGAGTTTGCGATATAACTCCGCGAATATCCCGCTGGATGGCTGTGCTGTGGTTGGAATATTGGGCCGCATGGCTTCGAGACGATTATAGAAATCATCGGCTGAAATTTCAGTGGCATTCACCTCGCCTTCGGGGAATTGGATGAATAATGGCGCTGCTGTCACGCCTAGTTCCTTGAGTTCTTCATTGGACATATCTGCCGCGCAATCCGTTACGATTTTCATAATACTCCTTGATCTGAATCTGTTTTACTTGCTAAAGATTGCGCTGTCAAGAGGATGAATATCACAGTGTATTAAATGCAACTCGGACGGAAGCAGGCTTTCGTCCGAGCAAGATGCGTTTTTCTTATCCTCCTATTTTGGTTTGTAGGCTGTGATCTTTGCGGACCATTTCATGGATGGGGGTGGAGGATTGAGTCATTTTGTTCCTCCTTTTATATAGATGATTGTCTATGGATTGATCTAAAAAATTTTGAAATAAGTACGCTCTGTTTACCGCGCGATAAACAGAGATATCACATTAACAGCAACCACTTTCGCAATTACCGCTTTCGCAGCATTCGCCTTCACAACATTCATTGGTGACAACAGGTAATTCGTTCATGTGCATATCTCCTTTCATATAGAAGTTTGTCTATGATACTTGCCAAAAAAACGGGAACATGACACTTCGACAAGCTCAGTGCAAGCTTGGCCGAAGACAGCTCCCGATCAGGCCTTGATGGTTTTCAACAGGTTTTTGGTTGCAACGGATTCAGGCGCGAACTTGACCATCAGTTGACCGCAACAATACGCAACACGTTCCTGGTTGAGGGAGTAAAAAGTCTGTTTGCCCTCTTCGCGGACAGTAACTAACTCCGCTTCCCGTAATATCGCCAGATGATGGGATACTGTGGGCTGGGAAACATCCAGCTTTTCAACAATGTCATTAACTGAAATTGAGGAGCAGCAGCAGATGTTCATGATCTTCTGACGGGTTTCATCAGAGATGGCTTTGGCAAAGAGGACAGGGTTAAACTTCATAAGGTTTATTATATAGATAAACGTCTATTTGTCAAGAGGATGATTATTTTGCCTTGAATCCCGACATATTCATGAAGGCGAGCATCAAGGTTCCAACAAGGTTTGTGCCGAAAAATATTGTCAATGGTTCCTGCGTTTCATTGAGGAAGAGAAGCAGGATGAAAAAGATTAAACTGCCCAAGGCTCCGTTCAACATACTCGCATGGATAAAACGTTTTCGTTCTTCGTCAATTAAATTTACGATGGAAGATAATAATAGTGTGCTGGCAATGATGACCACAAAAGGAATTCCAGATTGCCAAAGTTTGAGCAATTCTTTTTCACCGTGTAGAAAATTCCATGAGACCAGTCCCGCCGTGAGGGAGAGGGAAGCGAATAACGCAAAGGAAATTCCGATGTTGACTCTCGCGAGTTTTCTTTCATTGGCGGATGGAATTTCAAAGGAGATGATCTTTCCCAGCCGCAACACATCTGATTTCCAGCGGTCATCTGAAATGGCAATGGCATTGAAGCGGATGAGGGATTTTAGTTTTTCTGGCAGTTCTTCTGCGCGAGGCATGGGCGCACCGTCTACCAAGACGGGAAAAATAGATTTCTTCAATTGCATGGCAACTGCGATTTCTTCTGCCACCCAATCTTTCGGGTCGTCGAGGCGGCGTTGTCCGTCCGCATTTTTTGTCGATAACCAGTCTGGGCCGATTAGAACGATCACGGCATCCGCATTATTTAGATTCTGCTCGATCACATTGCCAAAGTCTGCGCCGCCCTCAATGCTTTCGATATCGCGAAAGATACGGTTATCTCCAAAGTATGCGCCCAACGTGTCACTCAGGCGGCCAGCGATTCCGCGCACATCGGAACGGCGATAGCTGATAAAAAGCTTTCCAGTGTGTTTTGTTTTTGTTGACATTTCTCACCTTTGAGTTTATTTCGATAATGTACTGATATGTTGCACCATATAAAATGTCCAATGCACACTTTATTAAATAGTAAAGATTAATTATCGCTGAGTGGTGTTTTGCTCTTTAACCATTGGAGTACGGTATAGGGTAACTCTTCTCCTTTGGTAAGAACAGTGGATTCTTTTATATAATCTTTGAAAAGAAGCCAGTGATAGTGGACGAGGATTGCATTTTTTAGAGACACCTCATCATAATGGGCGGGCACATTGTAATTTATAGGTGCGATGGCTATTCTCGCCTGCAGTTGAGTTGCGGCAAGGGAAATCACAGCCTGCGACGTACCCCACCACCGACTTGCCTCAGCGCCAACGAAACCTGTCGAGGCATATACTTGTTGATGGCCAAGTATATGCGGCGATAAATCACTTTGCCGAAGAGCATTAAACATTTCTTCGGCTTTTTGGAATAATCCCAGTTGAGGGCGGACTGCGATCATTCCAGTATTGTAGGAAGCTTTTATTGAAACGCGATCCACGGTTGTTTCAATCCAGGGAATTTCCTCAAAATCAACACCGCACAATTGGGCTATTTTTCTCCAATACTCGTCGAATGGGTCACTTGGACCTGATGTACACATACCCTTAACATCTACTGGGCGAGCTAGCAAGTCGACTTGTTTTAAGCTGAAATCAGGCTCATCTGCAAAAAAAATATCATTATCAAGACTCACTATGATATCTGATGGAATATTCTTTTCTGCCCAGGCACAGGTGGCTAATCGTGCAATTGGTCCATAGCTTTCATTGGGTGACAATAATTCTTCAATAATTACTTGAACCCCCATTGTCTTAAGAATATCATGGCAGGATTTGCTCATCTGCAGAGAAGGCCGGGGCGAAACCGCATAAACAGGACAGTCTGCGTATGCGCCTCCAAATTTACGCAGACTTTCAACCAGGAGAATCGCTTGAGATTCCAACTTTCCCTGTTCAATTGAGAGGATGAAGGAGCAATTAGGGGTCACAGCGTCTGACTTGGCCTTTAGATTTGGATATGTTTTTTTCTCATACTCCTGTGCGCAGCGTAACTTGTTCTCTATAAAATCTACGAAGGCCGAAAGGGATGTTTTCTTTCTCCATTCTGTGCTTAGCTCCTGTGCTGATTGCTGTAAAGGTTTTAAGTTATTTACACAATAGGCAATGGCTTTGGCAATGGAGTCCGGTTGCAAATCATCGAATATTACTCCCGCCGCGCGCCCTGCCTCTATTTGTTCAGCCATCCATGTGCCGCGAGTTGCTACCACTGGCAAGCCAAATGCAACTGCCTCCGCAAATACCCCAGAAGTCCTTTGGCGGTAGGGAATGACTTCGTAAGGGAATAATGCGATATCCGCGCTGCCAAGAGCGAAATTGTATTCGGGTAGAGACATCGGCTCGCGGATGACGATAACGTGGGGTTCCTCAGTGATACCCGCCAGTTTTTCGGACTCTTCGGGAGTGAGAGTATTGTTTGCAAGATGTATCAGGAACTCGACCTGTACTTGTGATTGGCAGGCTCGCACTACATCAGGAATAAGATACGAACCTTTTTCCCGGCGCGTACCTCCAAGCACCATCACACGTGGCAGGTGAGGATATGGCTTTGTTGAAGTGTATAACCCAGGGTCGCTATATTCGAGCGGAATAGGTGCAGCGTCTACTTTCTTACCGATTAGAATGCTCAGTTCATCAGCGAGTGGATCTGTGAGTGTACAAAATATCAGCCTTTGGGCATCTTCATGTGCGAGGTGGGTAATCGCTGCTTTTAGTGTACGGAACTCGGCAATCTGCCGTTCATATTCCTCGCGTCCCGAACGGTTCCAACGGTCACTGAGAAAAAGAATGACGATCCAGGGCTTTTTATTTTGAGATAATTCCTGTAGCCAGCGTGTGAGTGCATGCGCCTCAAGTTGAGTTGAGACTGTAATTAACACACAATCATTGGCATTCAGATCGGCGTCAACCTGTGTATGCAACATGTTCAAGAAACGATGACTGCGCTCTTCGAAACTCCATTCCATATGAAAAGTGGGGTCATCTAAAACTGCGCGGGCATGTAGTTCTTCCGTAATTTGCGCCGGGGCGTGGACACTGACCAATAAAAGGAATTCTTTCCCGCGCCGAGCAAATTCCTGAATAAAACCATGAGCTTCATTAAAATGATGGCTGGTAAGGCTCGCAAGGCGGGGATGAATACAGATAACTTTTGTATGGATACTTTTATTTGTTTTAGGAAGAAGAATGGGGTTATCCATCTTCTTGATACGATTACGACTACTCCGAGAAAATCCTCTCAGATCTTGACTATTCAGAATACGAATAAAATTCACCATATATTTATCAAATAACGAATTAAATAGTAGCTTTATATTTTTTTCACGCGCACTTCCATGTGGAATAAAAAATAACCTGATTTTCTGGAGAAATTGCATCAATTTCCAGCTACGACTTGAAAAAATATTATTCATAGTGTATTGGAGTGTGCTTTTTTCCTCCAGAAGTTTTGTAATTTCCTTTTGGAGTTGTAAAACTTCTGCGTCCGCGATTTTAAGAGATTGATTGATTTTCTCCACATCTCTTTTGGAGGGTGTTATTGTGAATCCTTTAGTTGCTTTAATGTTTTGAAGGAATATTTTTTTCTCTGAAGAAAGGGATCTTTCATATATATGACCTGCTTGCCGGCAAAGTCCTCTGTATAAATCCAGTAGTTTGTCAGGTGCGTTTATTGTATAAAGATCGTTAATCCTGCTGCGGTTATTTTTTAGACTGGTTGAAATTATTTGACAAGCGATATTAATGGTCTCATCTGAGACATTTAATTCCAGGAAATCAACCAAACGCCGAAGTTCTGATTGAGGATCATGAAAGTAAGAGTCATAATGGGTATATATACGTTCCTGCGGTTTGGTTGATGTTATTAATTGTTCATAATATGTTAACCAAAGATCGTAAGTAAAATTATTGAAGTCATGCCCGCGCTGCGAAAGTGAACGATGGACTTCAATCGGGTTGCGTAAACAAATAACAATTTTTGAATTTGGCAGTAATTTTTTCCAAAAGGGCAATGTCAGTGAATTTCGCGGATCTTTCCATCCCCAAATTGATTGCTGTGATATTTCTGAAATGACTTGGCGTGCCCTATGAGTAATATCTGTCAAAAGTGGAGACTTTTCCCATCCAACTTCCAATAACGGAGGCGAATCCCATCTGCCGCCAAGGGAAGAGAGAATTTCATCATTTATGCCCACAAATTTTATATTTTCCCAGAAACCTTCGGGATTATCTTTCATAGGCGGCATTAAATCTTCTTCCCTACCCAGGTAAAGTCCGCATAAATTTAGAAGCCTGGTGGTCATTGATGTGCCTGAACGGTGCATCCCGGCAATAATAACTGGCATACTAAGCTCCACATACCTTAAGCAGGTAAATTGAAATCACTGTAAATATAAACCAAATTAGAAAAAGTCAACCTTGATCATGGCAGTTAATTTATAGCTGAGGAACAGACTGATCTGCTCCTCAGCTATAGGAATTTTTTTCCTTTACCAGTGAAAAATGATAAGCCCGGTAATTGAATTTGCCAAATTATTCTTATTTATTGTGATGAATCATCCACAACATATTCTTCATCGATTGTGCCGTCGCCATTAAGATCAATGTCAAAGGAGATTCCGTTGGGGTTGGCGTCTGTCCATTCTGCGTAGTTGACGTAGACCAATGCGCCTTCCATGAGGGTGATATCTTCGGCAAAAAACTCATCTTCGAGGTCGTCTGTGATGCGGGTCAGGTAGAAGTTGAATGTGCCTTCGCCATTTAATTTTTCAGTATTAATAATCAGGTCGCCTGCTTTTGTATCGAGTTCGGCTGTGATGGTTCCGCCGCCGAGCATGTCTGCGCCATAGACTTCAAAATAATAATCGGCTTCCGCATTTGGGTTTTCGATGCCAAATACTAAACTCGGCGATTCGTCTGATTCTGTTTCGTAGGCGATGGTGCCATCTGCGGGGTAGAAGTAGGCGGTGTCGACCTGCCCGGGGGTAAGGTAAATTCCTTCGACGCCGATGCTGTATCCAGGTCCGATCAGAACGAGATCGGTCAGGGTTTCTTCGGTCAGTGCAGAACCATCAATGGTGATGGTCACATCCAGCCCGGCAGGAATCGAGTATAGCGGTTCGGGTGTGTTTCCACTCGCGCCCATGCGGAAGGCGACGTAGGTTGCGCCTGAAATTTCGTTGACGATTTTTCCGTCCACATAACCAAGGCGGCCACCGCTTTCATCGGTGATGAGGATGTGGCCTTCGCCGTCCAAAAATACCTGATTGAATTGTTGAGATGGGGCAGCCAGTTTACCCCCCATGCTTGCTGACCCATTTTCTCCGCAGAAGGGACATTGCTGCGTGCCAAGGCGGGCAGAAGTGGGGGTGAGGTCGAGGCTTTCAGTGCTTTCGTTGCCCGACCAAACATCGGTTTCAACTTGTGGGTTGATCGAAGTTTCATACGTCCACGAGTTGTCTCGTGAATCGATGAATAGCTCGCGTGTTTCGCCGGGATAATTATTGTCGTAGACCAGAATGGCAAAAAGCCCGTCGCCTTTATCTTCGACGCCGAAGGGAGTGATGGCATGCCCGGAGCCTTTGCCATCATAAATGCCGATGGTGTAGGTTTCGCCGTTGGCATCCATTTGTTCGATGGTTTGCAAAATTTCCATCGGCGTACCTTTGACCACGTTCGCGGCAGTCGGGTCGACGGCCTGTGTTGCCCACCAGTAGGCGATCTCACGCTGCAAGGCTTCGTCGTTGATATCGAGCTCACTGGCTGTTGAGCCGCCAAAATCTGACGGGGAGATTTGATTGGTGTACATCATCATGCTAAGCACAGCCATGCCTTCGCAGTGACCGCCGGCCATATCGCCGTTGACTTGTTCCATCCATTGTTCGGCAGGCGGGGTGAGAACACATTCATCGCCATTGAGTTGTGCGCAGACTTCGTCGCCAAACATGCGGCGCAGTTCGGCGGCAGTCAAGTTTGTGACTTGCAGGTTGTCGCCGTAATTTTCAAAGTTGAAGCCGTTGTCTTGCGGGGTGAAGCCGAAGTCGAAGACCACGTCACCGGGGGCGCTGTTTGGCACAGAGGCGGGGTCGCCAGATTCTTGTATTACTTCTTGTGTGGCGGGTTCTTCGGTGGAATATTCTTCGTCATAAGTTTCATCGTCTGCGCTTCCGCAGGCTGATAAAACCAAACTGAGCATGGCCAATAGCGAGATCAGAATAATAAATGGATGCTTTTTCAAGTTAACCTCTTATAAGTTTAGGGTTTAATCACGACAGCATAAACCGATGTTTATGCCGTCGTGAACAGGTTGTTATTTTAGTTTCAAAAACTGATTGTAAGCCTTACAGATGAATGTCAACTGTATAGGCTCGTGATGATTATGGAATGGGCAGTGAAACAGTTTCGTCAATGCTGATCTGGCTTGTTCCGTCTGCATTGAAGACTGTGACGAGGTGCCTTGCCTGGGTTTCGTTGATGGCTTCCCATGTTTCGCGTTTGGTTAGCTTGGGGGTATTGTTGGCAATGATATAGGTATCCACGCCTGATTTGGTCGCGCTCTCGCGCCATTTTGAACGGATCTCAGAGTTGCCGGGGAATTCAGGTGATGTGATTTTTCCGTAGGCTTCATTATACACAAATTGCTTGGTGGTTGGGTCAAAGATGTAATAAACATAGGGCAGGTTGGGGCCGGCCGGTTGGTTGATTAAGATGCGGAAGTCGTCGTTGCCATCGTAGTTCATATCTGCGATGATCAGGCTGTTCGGGTCGTTGATGGGGGTTGAGGTGATAATGGCTGCGGGCAGTGTGATGTCTTGCAGGAAGCCGCCCTGCCCAACATCTTCGGGGCGTTGATAGATGTTGATGGTTCTGACTTTCATGTTTGACGCTGCGGCTGAGTCTGGGTCACCGCAAATTTTGAAGTGGGTGGCGGCTGCATTTACGTTGGCAAATTTAAGGTTGCGGGCCTGATCTAGACAGTAACCGGTGACTCCGGTGGGTGTATTGATACCTGCTGAGTTGAGCGGAACCTTGATTACTTTTCCGACGGTTAATGTATTGGCGTTAACCATTTGCAGAACGGTGATATCGGCATTGTATTTCAGCGCGATGGTACTCCAGGTATCTCCCGTTGCAACTGTGTGCGTTCCTACACAGGGAGATGGAGCGTAGATTTTTCCGGCACTGCCGATATTGGGCACGGTTACAGTTTCGCCGGCTTTGATCTGTGCGGGATTTGCGAACTGTGGGTTGGCCTGAACAACTTTGAGAGGATCAGCCCCGTAACAGCGCGCGATCTGCCACAGCCATTCCCCTTCAACTACTTTATGTTTGATGGTGTCACCAATTTTAAAGGTGGTTGGGTTTGTAGCTGTTGGACCTTCGCCTGCGCTTTTTGTGATGGTGGCGCTTGCAGGTTGTGACGGTGCCACTCCGCCGCCTGATGCGTTTGCATTGGTGGCGATGGTGGCGGCATCTACATCCGCCTGGGTAATTGTATGGGTGGCAGAGCAGGTAACAGTTGCGTTGGGTGCGAGGGTTAAAGTCGCCTCACCGCAATTGACGGGGGCGCTGATTCCAGAATCTGTCACTGTAAATTGTGCGGGTCCCAGTGGGGCGACTCCGCTGTTGGTGATGACGTAGGTATAGGTGATGATTTGGCCGACGCTGCTATAGGTGACGGGGTTGGCTGTTTTGGTTAGTTTTAATATGACGGGTGGCACTGTGGGGATGGTTGTGGAAACCTGGTTTGAGTTGACACCGTTGACGGCGGCTGTTGTGATGGTGATGACGGCGCCTTTGTCGAGATCGGCTTGTATGATGGTGTAGGCAGATGTGCAGACGACGAGTTCGTTTACATCAAGCGCGGCATCCAAATTGCCGACAGTGGTCAGATCGGGACAGGCTGCTCCTGCTATGCTGACAGGCCCAGGCGTGGAGATGGTGCCAATGTTTTTGACGTTGTAATTGTATTTGATGATCTGACCGACTGCATTAAATGGGACGGAGGTATCGGCCTGTACGGTGAGCTCGATCGTGATCACGGCGGGCAGGGCTGGGGTAGCCTGTGCGAGTTCTTCTGCAGTACTGGATTTAAAAAAAGAACAGGACGTGAGTATCAACATTATTGTTACAGATAGTATGAACGAGCGGATCAGTTTGGTCATGTTTATTTCCTTTCTCATATTGGTGATTTAAATAAATCACTCTAGCTTGGAGTTGATGTATATAGGTTGGAATGAGTATAGCATTAATGAAGTGACAATGCCTTTTTTTAGGCTCAATGGGAATTCCCGTGATAGACCAGCATATGTGGCCATGCGGCGTAAGTCGGATTGCCAATCCGACCTACATCTGGCGGCATATCACGGAAAATCCTGGAGAACCTTTTTTTAAGAGGGGACATTCAACAGGATATGTAAGTAGAATTACACATAAGTTATGTAGAGAAAAAAATTACCTGACCCCCGAGCAGCTATTTCCTAAACGCGTTCTTGATTCGCTGTCAGCCTTTTGGATAAATGCCCCATGCGCTTTTTGTTTCTCAAATTCATGAATCCAATTTCAGATTGCCGTTTTCATCGAATGCAAAGAACGGGTTGTAGGCCACTTCCCAGCAATACCCATCCGGGTCAGCGAAATAGGAGCTATAACCGCCCCAAAATACTTTCTGCGGTTCCTTGATGATCTTTACACCTTTTGATTTCAAATCGCTGATGATTTCGTCTACTTCGGATTCACTTTGTGCGTTATGGGCCAGCGTAATTCCCGAAAATCCGCTTTCATCAGGCGAGGTCATCGCATCCTCCGCCAATAGCTCGCGCGGATAAATCGCCAGTACAACGCCGCCTGCCTGAAAGAATGCAATCCCTTCCTGTGGTCTCGATATTTTCCAGCCCAATATTTCTGCATAGAATTTTTTGGATGTTTTAAAATCCCTCACACCCAATGTGATGATATGTAGATGCTGATTCATATTTGACTCCTTTATGCTGGATTGTCCCACGGTGTGACTCCATGCGCACCGCCTCTTAATGACCCGTAAATTGATTCTGCCAACTCAGGCATGATCTCCGCTGTAGCACCCAGCAAACCGAAACAGCCCGCGATCATCATATCGCCAAAGGGTGTGGCGAAATATGGACGCAATGTAGTAGGGGCGGATCGCGATCCGCCCCTACTGAACAATGAACGTCTCGGCCCCGTCACCACCACATCAAAATCATCTTTCCCAAACTCAAATGGATGATCGCCGTACACCAACGCGCCGTGACCCATGTCATCGAATACATCTTGATGCTTCAACGTGCCATCTGCCAATCTTCGTATCAACGACTCGAGTTTCGGTAGATCAATCTCGCCTGTGTGATGCTCAAAGACTCCCTCAATTCCCTTTTCATTCAGGCGAAATGCCAAGGTATGGAAGTTGCCCACATTGCAGATGATCTTATTCTTGCGGGCAGCCACTTTGGGGTCGAAGTTCGCGCCGAGGACAGCGGCTGGAGCCGTATCCATCACCACCAGCGGACAAGGCAGCTCGCCCGCCGAGTCTGCTACGGATTGCAGGCGGGTCATTATTTTTGGAATATGATTTGAAAGATACGCAAAAGCAGAAAGCGAATTCTTTTCTTTAATTCTTTCATCCAGGTAATCAAACCTGAATTGACGATCCGAAACCCCCGCAGGCGCATTGCCGTGATCAAATACTGCAACAGCAATCGCGCCTAAATCTTTCAGTGAAACGCCATAATCAGAAAATGTTTTGGATATTAACTTGAAATCAAAGTCTTTTAGCTCCAGACATTCGACCTTCGACGTTAGACCTTTGACCTCATCTTCTGAAACAATCTTTATCCCCAGCGCCTCCACCTTATCCAATTCATCATTGAGCGTGGTCGCAGCGGAGGGTGTCATGTACACAGGAATTCCTGCGCGTGCAGCTTCTTCGATGGCCCATGCCGAAGGGCCGCCTCCCATTTGATGTCCAGTCAGCAGGATCGGGGTACGGCGCGAAGCGTGAAGCGTCTGCTTGAGACGGCGGTGAATCATCATGGTCGGCGAAGGCAAAACGAGTTTGAATCCGTTCTCAATGTCGAGATTCGAATCATAAAGAAAAATATCCTGCGTGCCTGTACCAATATCTATCGTTAGAATTTTCATAGATGCGATTTAACCAGAGATAAACAGAGATAAACAAAGATTTTTTTAGATGACCTAAATCTCAATCCCCAGCCACTTGCGGATGAAATATCCGATCACAAATGAAAATGCAGCCACACTCAGACTCAAGCCCGCCATCTCTAAAAAACGTTCACGAAAAGATTCGCCTTTGGCGATAGAGATATAGTAATTGAAAACAGCAATGATAATGACGGCTGTGGTGAGCGCAATGGCGAGATCAAGGTAATAATTTTCAAAAAGTAAATAAGGCAGGATCAGCAAACTAACTGTGATAATGTAGGCGATGCCTGTATAAATTGCGGCACGCACAGGATGTTTGCTGGTCTTTTCGGAACGAGTGGAAAGATACTCACTGGCCGCCATCGAGAGCGACGCGGCGATACCGGTGATGAGTCCTGAAAGGGCAATCAATTTTGTGTTTTGCAGAGCAAGTGTCAGCCCGGCCAGAGCGCCTGTTAATTCCACGAGCGCATCATTGAGTCCGAGCACCACTGAGCCGGCGTATTGCAGTCTTTCTTCATCCAGCATTTCAATCAGTTGATGTTCGTGCCTGTCTTCTTCATCCTGATATTTGGTCGCTTCGGGAATTTCTATGGCGACCGCAGCGTAATTTTTTTGCGCGGCTTGCTCTCCCATTTCCATGAGTTTGACGCCAAAGGTGAATCCGAAAAGCAGGCTGACGATGTAATAAAACCATACAAAAAGCCAACGCGGCTGTACTTCTTCCTTTGTGTATTTCTTCCAGCCGTTGTAGTGACGCAGTTCATCCTCGGCGATCTGGTCGAGGATCTTTGCATTTTCCTGTGATTTGATGCGCTGCGCAAGACGCTTATAGATGTGATATTCCGTGATCTCGGTTTGTTGGAATAGAATAACTTTTTTGCGGATGTCTTCGCTGATTTGCATAATGATCTCCTGATGGAAAATTTCTCACGACAATTGTAAGCGATTTTATTAACTAAAAAAGATGCGCCATCCAGCGCATCTTTTTACGATACTCTATATTTTTTGTAATATAAAATACCAATAGCGTCTGTTATCCAGATGGGGCAGGCCATCTGGCGAATCAGGGGTAAGCCCCGCGAAGTGATAAAACTGTTTGCGTAGAATGGCTGGAACATATTTATTAACAAGCGCAAAGCGGCGTTCACGATCCAGTTCCATGGCTTTCAAAACATTATCTGTGATGTCTTCCTCTTTGATAAGTTTTAATCCCATATTCTTTAACTGTGCGTGCCAGATGGCTACTTTTTCTTCGTAGCGCAGATCTGTATAAAGAAAATATCCGTTGGGCTTGAGCACCCGCCTGACATGTTCGTAGAATTTTGTGATATTTGGGTAATAGAGAGATGCTTCTATATTTACAACCACATCAAAGGAATTATCAGGAAAGGTTAAGGCTTCAGCATTTCCTTGATGAAATTTGAGTCCTTCCATGTTGTATTGCGTGCGGCAAAAATCAATGGCACGCGTCGAGAAATCCACGCCTGTATAGGACTTTGGTTTGAAATAATTCATAATGAAGTGCGCGCCTCCGCCCCGCCCGGAACTGACTTCCAATGCTTCGGCATTTTTCCAGTCTATGTGTTTGGCCACGTGGTGATAGAGCTGCATTGGATAGCGGTGAATCTCATCTTCAGGATCAAGAGGAATGGGCTCAAATCCCTGATGATGCGCAGTGTACCCAAAATTCATAAAGAGCACATCTTTTTTTAAATTTAACGTGGAGACGAATTCATATTGCAGGCGTGTCAGCCAGCTTTTGATATTTGGGAAACGATGGAACAATAACTTATTAAGCATGTCTCTCCTCTGATAATTGACTTTTGGGTCGGTCGCTGATTATAACCCTCTACATTACGGAAGTTATCCGCATTTCAAAATTGACAACTACCACGCACGGCGAATAGGACGCTTTCTATCGCATCTTTCTAACGGGAGAATTGGTCTTGTAATAAGGAATATCCTTTGCGCTGTAGCAGTAGATCATGCCATATAAATATATAGGTGTTTTCATTTTCTCATCATCGCTCCATGTGATAAAATGCCTCAAATGGGGGAACCTGTGATTTACTGGCTTCCTTCAAATCAAAGTATGGAGAATGTACATGAAACCAATTAAGTTTTCACCATTTTTATCTTTATTCCTACTGCTTTCGTTGACAGGGCTTGCCTGCGGTTTATCAGGCGGGAATGTTACTCCCACCCCTACCGTAACGGCTACAGAAGCCCCTCCTGAAGCCACTGCTACCAATACGCCCAAGCCTACCTCCACACCGCGGCCGTCTCCCACCCCAAATGTGGCCGCAACACAAAAGACCGCAGATTTCAATCTATTATTGAGTGATTATAAGGAAAAGGGATATGTCACCACGACAGAGGGTGACATTTATGAACCAGATCCATTTAAAGAAGATTGGGCTCAATTGGGCTGGTATCAATGGTGGCCTTTTGATTTCAAAGCCAAGGATTTTGTTTTTAGCGCACACTTCAACTGGTCGGTTGCAAATGATCAAAGCGATTTATCAGGATGTGGCGTGATATTTGGCTTGCAGGAAAACGATGACCATTATGCCGTGTTCCTTGATAGAAGCCGAAATTTATTCCTGATGGGACGCGGGGTAAATGTATACAATGTAGGCAAGACCAGAGGCTCTGGAACTCATAGCCTTGGCAACCCTGCTGAAGCAGATTTCATCCTTTCAGTAAAAGGCCAAAGCGCTTATGTGTCTGTCGATGGCGATGTGACAGAATATACATTATCCGCCGATCAGACTTCTGCAGGAACCTTTGCCTTTTCCATTCTCTCCGGTACAAATAAGGATTATGGCACCCGATGTGAAATGACGAACATAATCTTTTGGCAGCCAAAATAATTTTCTACTGTCAAATTATGTTTTTCACGTGATCGACCACCATGTGCGGTCAATCAATTCATGAAAATATGCGGTGGAGAATTAAATAATAAAATGCCCGCGAAAAATTCGTGGGCATTTTATTATACAGGTATTTACTTCAACGTCTCGTAATTTTCAGGCAGCCAACAACATAACACCAATTCTCTCGCAGCTTTGACTTCGTCCATGCGGCCAAATTTCGTGGTGTGCGGCGCATTGTGGAGCAGCTCAGGTTGAGACTTGGCTTCTTCCGCGATCTTGATCAGCGCATCGGCGAAACGATCCAACGTATCCTTATTTTCGGTTTCGGTCGGCTCGATCATCAACGCTTCATGAACAATGAGCGGGAAGTAGTTTGTGGGCGGGTGGAAGTTGTAATCCATCAGGCGTTTGGCAATATCCAGTGCGCGGACATCACTGCCTTCAAAACTCCCTTCTGCTACGAATTCATGCATACAGATGCGGTCATACGGAATCTTATAGGTATCGCGCAGGCGGGCTTGCAGATAATTTGCATTGAGTACCGCGTATTGCGAGATGGCCTTCAAGCCATCGGGTCCATGCATTGAGATATAGGTGTACGCGCGGACTAGTCCGCCGCCAAAGTGGCCGTGGAATGCTTTCATACGTCCGATGGAATGTTTGGGAGTGACGAAACCATAAAGCGGAGCAGTTTCGTCATCGGCTTCTTCAATGATGCCAACCAATGGAGATGGGAGGAAATCTACAAGGCGTTCGCTGACTCCAACGGGACCAGAGCCAGGTCCGCCGCCGCCGTGCGGGACGGAGAAGGTCTTGTGCAAATTGATGTGCATTACATCAAAGCCGAGGTCGCCAGGGCGGACAATGCCGAGCAGGGCGTTTAAGTTTGCGCCGTCGCCGTACATCAAGCCGCCGCATTTGTGGACCAATGCAACCACTTCTTCGATGTGTTCGTCGAACATGCCGAGTGTGTTCGGGTTGGTGAGCATCATGCCGACGACGGTATCGTCGCATGCCGCCGCGAGAGCTTTCAGGTCAACGTTGCCGCGTTCATCCGAAGGGATGGTGACAACGCTCATACCTAACATACCAGCCGAGGCGGGGTTCGTGCCATGCGCGGCATCGGGGATCAGCATCTTGGTGCGTT
>Ga0105048_10003576_pt1 | contig 25459 bp, 26 predicted proteins | sample MAT05_FD_78382 | JGI IMG/M metagenome (GOLD analysis project Ga0105048, IMG submission 78382) | Freshwater microbial communities from Lake Fryxell liftoff mats and glacier meltwater in Antarctica - MAT-05 | ecosystem: Environmental > Aquatic > Freshwater > Ice > Liftoff microbial mat | place... | reverse complement strand
GCACGCTAAATACCAGGTTGAGATAACACCAACGGCTGAGAATGATGTTGAGACTATCTGGGAGTATATTGCCGCTGATAGTCCGGAAGCTGCAACCAGATTCGTTTCTGAGTTGGTAAGCCAGGCTGGAAAACTTGAATCTTTCCCGGAGCACTGTCCGCTGATTCTCGAAAACGAACAGCTTGGCACCCGTTACAGACATCTTATCTATGGTAGTTATCGCACCATCTTCCGCATTACTGACAAGACCGTTTTTGTACTCCGGGTAATTCACGGAGCAAGGGTCTTGGAATTGGGGTGATGGAGGGGTTGATCATTGTGGAAGATCACCGGTTCTCGCGCAAACGAGTGAACCGGTAAGCAGTGAGTTACATACAGCTAATCAAAGCTGACCCAAGGAGATAATAATGAAAAGATGTTGTTTTGCTTTATTAGCATCATGAGAATCAAAGCGGCATCCATACAGTTCAATGTCAAACAGGGTGATGTTGATGCCAATCTGGATTATGTGCGGAAAGCGCTTGAGCGAGTTGCTGCGCAGGGTGCCCAGCTGGCTGTTCTGCCTGAGATGTGGTCATCCGGTTTTGCCTACAGACAACTGAATGAGCTGGCCACCCGTACCGCTGGAATAGTTGACGAATTGCTGGAACTGTCCACCAAACTCAAACTGGTGATTATCGGCAGCATGCCAGAACCGAACGGTGACAAAGTTTTCAACACAATCTACGTGATTGACAATGGGAAACTGGCTGGTGTCTATCGTAAAATGCATTTATTCACTCTGTTGGGTGAGGATCGTGCATTTTCCGGTGGTGATAGCTGGCTGCTGGCTGAGACAAGTATCGGTAAGGTTGGCGTAATGGTCTGCTACGATATCCGTTTTCCAGAACTTTCGCGTCGTCTGGCACTGGAAGGGGCGCGGATAATCTGCGTGCCTGCTCAATGGCCAAAGCCGCGTGACGAACAGTGGCGAACCCTGATGCGAGCCAGGGCAATTGAAAACCAACTCTTCGTTATCTCAAGTAATGCCTGCGGATTGATTGGCAAGCTGGATTTCTTTGGTATGAGTATGATTATTGACCCGACCGGAATTGTTCTGGCAGATGCCGGTGAAAATGAATCTGAAGTGGTTGCTGAACTCAACATGGACGTAATGGAAAACTATCGGGCGCAGATCCCATGTTTTGCGGATCGTAAACCGGAATATTATTAGCAAGGTAGAAGGCTGAATTTTATTAATATGGAGAACAAGATGGCATCAAAAGTTTCATTTGTCGGCGCCGGCCCGGGTGCCGATGACTTAATCACCATTCGCGGTGCGCGGTTATTGCGACATGCCGAAGTAGTTATCTTTGCGGGCAGTCTGGTTGACCGCAAGCTGGTAGAGCGTTATGCAACAAATGCGCAGATCTATGACTCAGCCAGTATGACCTTGAGTGAAGTCATCACTGTAATGATGGACTCAATCGCAGCAGAAAAAGAGGTGGTCAGGCTGCATACCGGCGATCCCTCCATCTATGGTGCCATTCAGGAACAGATGGAAGCACTTGATCGTTTGGGTATCGAGTATCAGGTTGTGCCTGGTGTTACCAGTGCCTTTGCTGCCGCAGCAGCATTGAAGCAGGAGCTGACTTTGCCGGAACTTTCCCAAACCGTTATCCTGACCAGGGTCGAAGGGCGTACACCGGTTCCAGAGCGCGAAAGACTCAGTCAGATAGCCCGTATCGGCGCAACCATGGTCATTTACCTGTCAGTGGGCATGATCGAAAAGGTTGTGGAACAGCTTCTGGAAGGCGTTTATACGAAAGAAACGGCAGCGGCAATCGTCTGTAGGGCCTCTTGGGAAGATGAACAGATTATTCAGGGGTGTCTTGGTGATATCGCAGAAAAGGTGCGAGAAGCCGGTATTGATCGCCAGGCACTTATCGTTGTCGGCGATGTGTTGGCTGCCCGCCGCGAAGGATTGAAAGCAAAATCGCTGCTTTACGATGGTGGTTTTGCCCATGGCTATCGCGGAATAGTTACCTGATATGCGCATTGCCGTCATTGCCATAACCGGCAATGGAACCCGTCTGGGCTGCAAGCTGCTAAGCGGTTTGACCGGCGCAGAGCTATATGTTTCAAAACGTTATGCCGGTCAGGCCGGTTCGGCAAGACACCTATTCGAGCCTACTGAACTGAAAGATCTGATCGCTGCACTCTGGCACAAGTTTGATGGGTTTGTTTTTATCATGGCCACCGGTATTGTTGTGCGCATGGTGGCTTCCCATCTTGAATCAAAACAGACCGACCCGGCTGTAGTCGTTATCGACGATGCCGGGAAGTTTGCCATTTCTCTGCTTTCCGGACATCTGGGCGGTGCCAATGAATTGGCCCAGCGCTGTGCCTTCATCTGCGGAGCCAATCCGGTCATCACCACAGCTACTGATACAAATGACCTCCCCTCCTTTGACATGCTTGCCAAAGATAACAACCTGGTGATTGAAAATATCAAAAGTATTAAAGTGCTGAACAGTCTGCTGCTGGATGGCAAGGAAATTGGCGTGGTGGATCAGATTGGCAAAGTTAGAGCATGGCTGCACGGCCGCGGCAAAATTTGCTTTTATGATACATTCATTGATGCCTTCACCAGCAAGGCCGCTGGTCTGGTGTTTGTAACAAACCAGAACTTCCCGGCCCAAACCCAACACGAAAAACTCCTGGTTCTGCGTCCCCGCAATCTGGTTCTTGGTATCGGCTGTAACCGCAATACGCCGCTGGAGGAGATCGAAGAGTTCGTCGATACGCAGTTACGACGCTGCTTTCTGTCTTTGAAAAGTGTTGTAAAAATTGCCAGTGCAGAGGCCAAGAGTGATGAGACCGGTCTGATTGCCTATGCGGAAAAATATGGGTTGGAACTGGTTTTTTATCCCAGCGATGACTTGAACCAGGTTCCGGTGCCCACTGAGCCGTCACAATACGTCATGGCTGCCATTGGAGCAAAAGGTGTGGCAGAACCGGCAGCTGTACTGGCCAGCAGTGGTGGCAGGCTGTTGTTGAAAAAGGTCAAATCGCCCAATGTAACCCTGGCCATTGCCCAGATTTGTGAGGCTGGAAATGAGTGACCATTCAGGCAAACCGATAATTGCCATTACCATGGGTGACCCTTGTGGGGTCGGGCCAGAGATTATTGTCAAAGCCCTTGGCTCGTCACTGGTCAAACAGTGCTGCATACCCTTTGTAATTGGTGATTTAGCGGCCATGGAAAGAGCTGTCACGGTTTGCAACTTATCACTCTCTCTGCAGGTAATTACCTCCGTTAAACAGGTACGTGCAGTTCCATCCGGTACTGTTGCCCTGCTGGAGCTTTCGACTCTTGGTACCAATGATATGATTTATGGTAAACCCACGGATGCCAGTGGAGATGCCGCTTACCGATACATATGTACTGCTGCCGGATTCTGTCTGGATGGAAGTGCCGCCGCAATGGTGACAGCACCGATCAGCAAAGAGGCACTCAATCGGGCAGGTCACATTTATCCGGGTCATACTGAGTTGTTGGCTGAATTGTGCGGATCTGAAGATTACGTGATGATGCTGGCCGGAGATCGCCTGCGGGTCAGCCTGGTGACCATCCATACGGCGCTGAGGGATGTTTCTGAAAAGGTGACATTCGAACAGGTGTTGAAAACCATCAGGATTACCGAGGCAGGGCTACGTCGCATCACAGGCATTTCCCGTCCTAAAATTGCTGTAGCTGCGTTGAATCCACACTGCGGGGAAGGTGGTATGTTTGGGAATCAGGATCAGTTGATTGTCGAACCTGCTGTTGAGGCTGCCAGTCTGGAAGGGATTGATGCTGTCGGCCCGCTTTCGGCAGATACACTTTTCTACTTTGCCCAGCAGGGGCAGTATGACGGGGTGGTGGCCATGTATCACGACCAGGGATTGGTGCCGTTGAAGATGCTGCATTTTGACGATGCGGTCAATGTGACACTGGGACTGCCGATCATACGTACTTCGGTTGACCATGGGACTGCATATAACCTGGCCGGCACAGGTAAGGCATCAGAAAACAGCATGCTTGCCGCCATCAGGATGGCAGCAAGCATGTGTAGAAAATAATTATATTAGTTTGTCAGCGCAATAACCTCTCTGACACACTTCCCGATCCCCTCATATACTTCTGAAACAGTATTGGCCAGCATGTAGGCCGGTGTTGATACAATCCTGTTTTCCCTGTCCACTACAATATCATCCACCTGGCAGTTTCTGTGTATGGAGCCGGTTTTTTCCAGTTCTGCGGCGGTGTCGCTGTCGGTGCCGATGGTCAGTGTCGGTTTCAAATCCTTGCCAAGAACAGTGGCAATCAGTACAGGCGCGATACAGATGGCACCGATCGGTTTTTTTGCCTGAGACATTTCTTTCACTACCCTGGCTACTTCCGGATGAACGGATGCTGCAGCGCCTTTTATGGCAAAGTCGCACAGATTCTTGGCGGCACCAAAGCCGCCCGGAAATATGATGGCGTCCAAATCAGCTGCTTTCACAGTTGCAATATCGCGGATATCGCCACGGGAAATACGGGCAGACTCCACCAGGACATTGCGTTTTGCGCCGGTTTCCTGCATTTGCAGATGATCTGTTTCCGGGAAATCCGTATTGGGAGCCATGCAGATCGCTTGTGCCCCACATTGACTGATGGCCAGCAGAGTCAGAACCGCCTCGTGAATTTCACTGCCGTCACGTACACCGCAACCGGATAAAACGACACCGATTTTTTTCATGATTCATTCCTCCTGAAATAAGAATTCAGCCGTTATTTGCGGTTTACTGCTTTTTGTTTGGTTCCTGCAGCGCCTGTTGGACAGCCATATCGTATGGAGTCAGCTGAAGAGGGATCAGCTCTCTGATCGAATTGTCCTGACAGATGACTTCATTGCTCAATCCCTCGATCAGCGGCATGGAAACCGAAGATTTTATTGGGCTGAACAGGGCTACCCAGTAGGCGGAAAGTTTCGGGGTCAAGACCGGTACAGGAAGAATCCATAAGCGCTTGCCCTCTATGGCAGCAAACCTTTCCATCATTTTACGGTAGGTCATGATATCAGGGCCCCCGATATCAAAAACGTGGCCAGCAGTTCTTTCGTCATTTAAACATCCGACCAGGTACCCGATTACGTCGTTGACCGCAATTGGTTGGCAGCGGGTTGAAACCCAGAGCGGGGTGATCATTATGGGCAGGCGTTCAACCAGTCCACGTACCAATTCAAATGATGCACCACCAGCCCCGATAATCACAGCTGCCCGCAGAACAGTTGTGGCAAAGGAACCGCTTTTAAGTATGTCGGCAACCTCTCGTCTGCTTTTCAGGTGTTCAGACAGGTTGTCTCCAAGTTCACCCAGTCCACCCAGGTATATAACTCTTCGTACATGACACTGTTCGGCAGCAGAGACAAAATTTGTGGCAGCATCCCGGTCACGTTGTTCAAAACCGGCCCGTCCACCAGCCATGGAGTGCACAAGATAATAGGCGGTGTCGACTCCTTGCATGGCAGCCACCAGAGAGTCGCGGTCAAACATGTCTCCGCGTACCGCATCAACACCTTCTGGAAGATGTGAGGACTCACCACGCACAAGACATCGTAGGTTATGCCCTTGTGAAAGCAACTCAGCAGTAAGGCGGCGGCCGATAAACCCCGTAGCGCCTGTAATAAGAACTTTTTTACTATTTGTTCTCATGATTTTAGTGCCCTTGTACCTTCCAATCAGATTTGATAATTATAGCCTCTTTTGCTCCAAAAGATATTTATATCTCCGATAGCGAACAGGAGTGGTCTGAATGTTTGTCCCATGGACGGAAACTGCCATATTGTAAAATTGATTGCAATATCAAATTCAGCTGTCAAAATAGCTGAATTGATTTGAAAGTTAAAAACAGTGAGGAGGAAAACCATGGATAAGTCGGATGCAGCCTGTTGGAGCAAAAAATTGGGATTGATCCGCCATCCACTGATCAGTCGGATGACGAGGATATAATGGAAGCTTCTCGCGTTCAGGAAATTGCCTGTCAGCAGGTTCTCGTGGAAGATTCTTCGGTTTTTTCTATCCAGTGGAGTGTCTTTCCGTCAGAACTTGCAGGTGGACTGACGGCCAAAGATCTTGTTGAACGTTATCTGCATTATATCCGTGCCTTCACCGCTACCGTCATCCGGCCGGAGGTGGCTTCGGACGGGATCAGATTCAGGCTTTTGTCCAGTGAAGTGAGTCTGATTACATTCATACCGCTGGTCTTGAAACGTGATGACAATGGCTGTTCGGCTGTCATGCATGTCAGTGGCGGTCTGCTTGTGCAGCCGCGAGAGTGCGACCGTGGTGAACTGCTATTCAAGGTTGAAAAAGTAGACAGCGGGGTCAGGGTTTCATTGCAGCTGTCTGATTTCTGCCCATTAATACTTGGTGGTCCATCACCATCCTTTGTCAGGCGCTGGATTTACCGTTTGACTCAGGCGGCCATACACAGGCTGGTTACAGTCAGGTTTATGGCGCTTCTTTATCGTAGTCTGGGTGGGACCGCGAAAAAAATCAGGATCATCAGGGCCAAGGTGCGAGAAGGGCTGCCGGTGTGAGGCTTTAATTTTATACAAATTGTGATATAGTAACCTCTTACAAAACGACAAAAGGATTAATTACAAATGCCATACGTGAATATAGAAATACCTGAAAAAATGCCTATTTATCAGCAAAAGGAGATGGTTCCTTTTCCGTATATGATCTTTCCTGTTTTTGTTGATGAACGCCAGCTGCAAATTTTTAAAGAAGCTGATTACTATGACAAGCTGGTGGCGGTAGTGCTGCAGCACTCAGATACTGAAAGCAGCGATCAGCCCGGTGATTTCAGGGAGATCGGCACGCTTTGCAAGGTCAATCTGATCAAAAAGATTTCCGACGGTAAATACAAGGTGACGTTGGAGGGGTTAAACCGCCTGCGCATCCTTGAGCTTGATACTTCCTCTGCTGTTACTCTGGCCCACTGCGAGCTTGTGCGCGAATTCGTGGAAAAAAGCATGGTCTCCGATGCACTGGTTCAGAGCCTGAATGCCCTGCTGAAAATTTCTCTTTCCCACGGTAAACCCTTGCCTGATGATGTCATGAAGATGATCGACTATATCGACAATCCGGCCCGTTTATCAGATCTGGTAGCATTATATGTCAGTCTGCCGCTGTCAGACCTGCAGGAACTGCTGGAAACGGTTGATCCGCTGGAACGTCTCAAAAAGGTGTATGTTCACCTGACCAACGAAGTTCAACGCATGCAGGTCAAGAGCGAGGTTGCCAATGAAGTAAACCGCAAGGTGGGCAAGAATCAGAAAGACTATATTCTGCGTGAGCAGATGAAGCATATTCAGGATGAGTTGGGTGAGGAGGATGCCCGCACTTCCGATATAAATGAATTGCGCAAGCGGATCGAAGAAGCCGGTTTGCCGGAGGATGTACGAAATATTGCCGACAAGGAGCTGAAAAGGCTGGAGCGGATAAATCAAGCTTCACCTGAGTATACGGTTTCCCGCACCTACCTGGATTATCTGGTAGGTATGCCCTGGAACAGCTCCACCACAGACAGTCTGGATATGATCAGAGCCGAGGAAATTCTTAATGAGGATCACTATAATCTGAAAAAGGTCAAGGAGCGGATCCTGGAATTCCTGGCTGTCCGTTCGCTGAAAGATAATATGAAGGGGCCGGTGCTCTGTTTTGTCGGACCTCCCGGGGTAGGCAAGACCAGTCTCGGTAAATCAATCGCACGTTCCATGGGAAGAAAGTTTATTCGAATTTCATTGGGCGGCATGCGTGATGAGGCTGAAATTCGCGGTCATCGCCGTACATATATCGGGGCGTTGCCTGGCAGAATCATCAAGGAACTTTATCGCTGTGGCAGCAACAATCCGGTCTTCATGCTGGATGAGATCGACAAGCTTGGTCAGGATTTTCGTGGCGATCCGGCGTCGGCTCTGCTGGAGGTGCTTGACCCCGAGCAGAACTTCTCTTTCCAGGATCATTATCTGGATGTCCCCTTTGATCTGTCCAAGGTGATGTTCATTACCACCGCCAACCAGCTTGATCCGATTCCGGGTCCGCTTAAAGACAGGATGGAAGTAATCAGGCTGGCCGGTTACAGCACTGAAGAGAAAATGCATATTGCCCGCAACTTCATTATCAAACGGGAAATTGAAGAAAACGGACTGAAAGATATGCAACCTGTTTTTAATGATGATGCGATTGAAAAAATTGTTTGTGAATATACCCGCGAAGCCGGAGTGCGTAACATGCAGCGCACTATTGCTTCAATCTGCCGTAAGGTAGCCAAGGAAATTACCCAGAAGAAACCGCTGCGCACCCCGATAACACCTGAAATCGTTACAGAACTGCTCGGTCCACGCAAATATCATAATGAAGTGGCGGCAGAAAATGATCACATCGGCGTGGTTACCGGCATGGCCTGGACGGAGTCCGGTGGCGATATCCTTTTTGTAGAGGCAACCAGCATGCCCGGCAAAGCTGAGTTGATTCTGACCGGTTCGCTGGGTGATGTTATGAAAGAGTCGGCCCGGGCTGCACTCTCTTATATTGAAGCCCATGCCTCGGATTTCGGGATACCCGATAGTGCCTTTGAAAACCGGGTCATTCATATCCATGTCCCATCAGGTGCCATACCAAAGGATGGCCCTTCAGCCGGTGTCACAATGGTTACAGCCCTGGTTTCGCTATTGACCCAGAAACCGGCCCGGCGCGGTGTTGCCATGACCGGAGAGATTACCCTGACCGGCCGGGTGCTGGCAATCGGCGGACTGAAAGAAAAAGTGCTGGCCGCACACCGTGCCGGTGTCAGAAAAATTATTGCCCCTGATCGTAATCGCGACGACCTGGAAGATATTCCGGATAATGTGCGCAAAGAACTGGAGTTTATTTTTATCAACGAAGCCCGTGAAGCACTGGCCGTGGCACTTTAAATTATGAATATTGCAGTTGTCGACAAAATACTGATGAAGTTTTTCGGGGAGTTACAGAACTACTTTGCCCTGTTCGGGCGGACCGTGCTGCGTATTTTTAGACGACCATTCTACTACAGGGATTTTGCGATACAGTTCGATAAGCTCGGCTTTGGATCGCTGTTCATCTGCTCTCTGACCGGGCTGTTCACCGGTATGGTTATGGCTTTACAAGCCCTGATCCAACTCAAGCCTTTTGCTGCAACCAGTTATGTCGGCGGCATGGTGGCGGTCTCTATGATCAAAGAACTTGGTCCGGTGTTGGCCTCACTGATGGTGGCCGGTCGCGTCGGTTCGGCCATAACGGCGGAGCTTGGAACTATGGTCGTGACCGAACAGGTCGATGCTATGCGGGTCGAGGGCACCGATATCGTCCAGCGTCTTGTGACACCACGCCTGAAGGCGATGCTGCTGGCCATGCCTCTGCTGACGGTAGTGGCTGATGCCATCTCGCTTGTGGGCGGTTATATCATGGCTGCCAACTACCAAATAAGTCTGATTATGTATATCAAAGGCATACCACAGTTCATGGTCTTTCAGGACTTGATCGAAGGTTTGGTCAAGCCGACGGTTTTCGGCCTTATTATTGTTATGACCGGTTGCTACGTGGGGCTGAACACCAGGGGCGGGGCCGAAGGGGTTGGCGCTGCAGCCAAGCAGGCAGTAGTGCTTTCATCGGTCCTGATTCTTGTTTCGGACTTTTTTATTACCAAGATATTTGTGGTATTCCGGTAGTGAGGTGCACAATGGGAAAAAATGAAATATTAGCCATATTGAGTGATTACAAAAACTTTGCCGCTGAAAAGTACGGTATTCTGGATATAGGCGTTTTCGGATCTGTGGTAAGGGATGAGGCTACTGATGAGAGTGATATTGATATTTGCATCAAGACCAAAACACCTGCCGCTTTTTTACTAGTTCATATAAAGTCTGACATTGAAAAGCTTGTTAATAAGCATGTTGACATAGTTCGTGTGCGCGACAAAATGAATCCTTTTTTGAAAAATCGCATTGAAAAAGAGGCGCTATATGTTTGACAAGTTATTGGTTCTGGCAATTCTCAGTCAGATCGATGAGGCGTTCAATAAAATTGAGCCGCTTTCCGGAGATAGACTGGTAAAGGGCCATCGGCTTTAGGGATATTATTGCCCATCATTATTTTGATATCGATGCAGAACAGATATTTTGGATATGTACTCATCATGTTGCACCGATACATGTGGCGATAAAGAATATGATTGTTGAATTGCAGCATACTTAATAAGCGAATTGAAGGTCATTTTGGCATTTCTGGATATGCGGAAGATTGATACCAATCGGGTTGATGAATATTACCGTGATCAATAAAACTCTGTTGAGGTTCTTTGTTGAGTTGCAGAAGTTGTTTTGTGCATGGATAAACAACGGAGATTAATTATGGCGCTAAGCTCGGAAATGTTGGTTAAAGAGCCAAGTGGACTTCCGTATGCGGAGCAGGTCTCGCCAGGAATGCGATTACAAGGATTTTTTTCTGGTTACTGAAGAAGACGCTATTAATGCTGTGAAAAGAGCAAGGAAGTTTCTTGCCGGGATCAAGGGGCTGCTTGCCGGGAATGATGAAACATAATTTTTTCAATGATATGTGGAAAGGAGCAATACTATGCAATCATTTATAACCGCTGATCCTGAAATACTGGGCGGCAAACCAATTATCCGGGGAACCAGGATTTCAGTTGATTTTATTCTGGAATTATTTGCCGCTGGGACTTCCAGAGAGGAAATACTTGCTGACTATCCGCACCTTACACCCGAGGCGATTAGCGCTTGTCTTACATTTGCGGCAACTGCCATTAAAAACGAGATATATATAGAACTCAAGGCCGCCTGATGAAAATGTCAGACTTTAAACTGTTGACCGATGAGAATATTTCTCCCAGAGTTGTATCGTTTTTACGGGAAAATGGTTTTGATGTTCTTGATGTTAAAGAATCTTCTTTGAACGGGGCTTCAGATCATGCTCTTATGGAATTAGCCATTAAGGAACAAAGATTAATGGTGACGCATGATGCTGATTTTGGGGCGTTGGCAATCAACAACGAAGAGCCTTGCTACGGAGTGATTTACATTCGTCTCACAAAACAAAGTGCTGCTAATGTTATCGAAGTATTGAAAACATTGGTTGCCATGAATCCTGAGTTTTCATCTGGTTCACTTGTTGTGATCAACGAAACCAGAATAAGGGTGAGAGTTTTATGAACCTGATATGCATAAGGCGGCTGAATCAGCTTGAACCTGCTGATTGGGGAGAAACAACACTGGTGTATGAGATAAAGCCGTAAAGGAAATAAGATGAACTACTGGCTGTTTAAAACCGAACCGGGCTGTTTCTCCTTCGATGATCTGCAGAAGCGACCTGCCATGACTGAACATTGGGATGGCGTCCGTAATTACCAGGCCCGCAATTTTTTGCGTGATTCAATCAAGCTTGGCGATAGGGTGTTTTTCTATCACAGCAGTATTCCTGAACCGGTAATTGTCGGCCTGGCCGAGGTTGTACACGATGGCTACCCTGACTTCACTGCCCGTGATCCGGATAATGAGCATTTTGATCCGAAGTCGACATTGGAAAATCCAATTTGGTATATGGTGGATGTGCGTTTTGTGAAACCGCTGAAAAGAGGAGTTACTCTTGAGCAGATTAAAGGCAATCCGCTGTTGGCGGAAATGCCGCTGGTAAAGCGCAGCCGCCTCTCAATCCAGCCGGTAACAGAAGAACAGTGGCGTATTATAGCAACTATGGGTGGAGTGGAGTATACATGAGCAGTTCCATCCGTATGGAAAAACTGTGCTATTCGATTGGTGGCCGCAAAATTCTTGAAGATTTTGATCTTTGTCTGGAGCGCGGAATCAACCGCACTATATTAGGTATCAGCGGGGCGGGTAAAACTACTATCTTGAAACTGCTGCTTGGTCTTTTGCAGCCTGATTCCGGAAAAGTTTATATCGACGATCAATGTATTACCGGGTTGCGCGAATCGCAATATATGCAGATAAGAAAGCGCATCGCGATTGTTTTTCAAGGCGGAGCTCTGTTTGACTCAATGACCGTAGGGGAAAACGTTGGCTACAGGATGTTTGAGGAAGGAAAACTCAGTCAGGGCGAAATTGAGCAGATTGTGGTTGAAAAACTGCGCTTTGTCGGTGTTGAAACGACCCTTGATCTTTATCCATCGGAACTTTCTGGCGGCATGAAAAAAAGGGTGGCTATCGCCCGCGCGTTGGCGGCTGATCCTGATTATATCTTTTTCGATGAGCCGACAACCGGGCTTGATCCAATCGGGGTCTATAATATTTGTAATCTGATGCAGCGTTTGCAGGCCGAGGGAAAGACTACTCTGATTGTCACCCATGATCTGGTAACCGCCTTTGCCACCTCGGATCGATTTACCTTTCTGCATCAAGCCCGGATGGTTTTTGATGGTACAGAGGCTGAGATGAGGTGCTGCGAAATGGCTGAAGTTAAAGAGTTTCTGCAGCCATCGGAGCAATCATTATTTGTTTGATCTGTAAATGACTTGGTGAACAGGATCGAGATATGAAACGAAGCAATCATATAGGCTGGGCGCAGGTTCGAGCCGGTGTTTTCATTTTTGTGGCCTTAATCCTGACAATGGGTGCAGTGCTTCTTATGGGCCAGAAAACCAAGATGTTTGTCTCCAAAGGCAAACTGCAGGTAATCATGGATGATGTCGCTGGCCTCAAGGAAGGGGCACCGGTCTGGCTGGCCGGTGTGGATGTGGGAGTTGTCACTGATATCCGCTTTTCCAATCCCAAAAATTCCAATGAGGTGAAGATTCAGGTTGAGGCCGAATACGGTGCCTTGCGCAAGATAGGAGAGGATTCAAAGATATCAATCAAGACACGTGGACTGATGGGTGAAAAATATGTTGATATCACTCCCTCGCAGACATACACTGAGGAGCCTCCCCAATTACTGCGCGGCAGTTCGGTAACCAAGCTTGACGATGTCCTGCAAAAGGCCGGTGCAACATTCGATCGGGTAAATACGATTGTCGACAGTATTACACAGGGCAAAGGTACCCTGGGCAAGCTGACTACAGATCCTCAGCTCTATCATAATATTGTCAAACTGACCAACGAACTGAGCGCACTGACAATCACTATTAATCGTGGTGATGGTACGCTGGGACGTCTTAATCGCGATCCGGAACCGTTTAACAAGCTGATCAGTATTCTCAATCGTGCTGACAAAACCCTGCAGGATATTCAGTTGTCAGATGGGACCATGAACAAGCTGATCTATGACAAGTCACTCTATAACAAGCTTGTATTGCTGGCAGATAAGAGCGCTCAGGCTGCAGATGATGTCCATGTGTTCAATAAAAAGATAAACTCTCAGGACAGTACAATCGGCAAGCTGATCAATAATAGTGAGTTTTATGATAAAGGGCTTTCACTGCTGCAACGTGCCGATAACTCGGTCAAGGCTATTGAGGAAATTACCGCAAGGGTTAACAAGGGTGAAGGTTCACTTGGCAAAGCCATCAATGACAAGGAAGTTTACGAGCGGATGAACAAGATGGTTGATTCGGTTGATCAGCTGGTCAGTGATATCAAAAAAAATCCAGGTCGTTATGTGAAGTTTTCGCTATTTTAAATATATGAAACAAGAGGTTTGTGAATGATAAGAAACTTTTTACCGGTGCTTATATTTTGTCTGATCAGCTCTACCGTTTCTGCTGCCGGATTGGAAGAAAAGGTTGTTGAACATACCTTCAAAAATGGCATGAAATTGCTGATGGTTGAACGTCATACCTCCCCGACCGTATCGGCCTGGATTCGTTTTCGGGTAGGCAGTGTTGATGAACGGAGCGATGAACGCGGCATCGCCCATATGTTGGAACATATGCTTTTCAAGGGGACCAAAACCCTGGGAACAAAGGATTTTGTTGCCGAGCAACCTTTGCTGGAGCAGATCGAGAAGACGGCCCAGTTGCTGCTGGCAGAAAAGGCCAAGGCTGACAGAAAAGACAAGGACAAGGTTGCAGAACTGGAAAAACAGCTGCTGAAGCAGGAAGCCGAGGCATCAAAGTTTGCGGTAAAAGATGAATTTTTCGAGTTGTATGCCAAAAACGGCGGATCTGGTTACAATGCATTTACCAGCCGTGACGGAACCACCTACCTGATCAACCTGCCTGCCAACAAGCTAGAACTGTGGGCCGCAATCGAATCGGACCGCATGAAAAATCCTGTGCTGCGCGAGTTCTATTCCGAGCGTTCTGTGGTTATGGAGGAGCGTCGACGCTCCTACGAAACTGATCCGGAAAGCAAGTTGTGGGAAACCTTCCTGGCCTCTGCCTATTTAACTCATCCCTATGGTCAGCCGACTATCGGCTGGATGTCGGATATTGAAAATCTGACTCGCAGCAAGGCTGAACGGTTTTTTCATAATTACTATGCCCCGAATAACGCAATTGTTGCTATCGTCGGTGATATTCAACCCAAGGCTGTTATTGCCATGGTGGAGAACTATTTTGGTGACATCGTACCCGGTTCTGTTGTGCCGCCTGTGACTGCCATTGAGCCAAAACAGTCAGGTGAACGCCGTATTGAGCACATTGCCGAGTCAGAGCCGACCATTATCCTCGGCTTTCATAAGCCCTCTATCTCTTCTCCAGATGACTATGTGTTTGATGTGATAAACAGTATTCTGGGAGCAGGCCGTACATCCAGGCTTTATAAAAAGCTGGTCATAGAAAAGCAGATAGCTGCCGACATCGGAGTTTTTGATGCACCGGGCAGTCGTTATCCCAACCTGTTTGTGATAAATGCCAACCCACGGGCTCCACATACAACTCAGGAGGTAGAAAAAGCGATCCTGGATGAACTGGAGTTGTTAAAGAGTGAGCCGGTCAACGAGCGTGATCTGCAACAGGTACTCAATAAGATTGAATTTGAAGAGTCCCGTCGTATGGGAACAAATGGCGGACTGGCCCGTAATCTGACTGAATATGAGGCGGTTGCCGGAAGTTGGAGATATATGATCGAGTATCGGCAGAAGGTGGCTGCGGTAAAGGCTGCTGACATTCAGAGAGTTGCAGTGCAGTACTTCACTCGCGAAAATCGTATGGTTGGATTTATTACCAAGAAAGGGGGAGAAAGCAAATGAAACGTCTTGTTGTCTCACTCCTTATAGTATTTACAGTTTTTTCATCAGCCTTTGCAGCTGATATCTCTAAAAATGATCCACGCCGGATGACTTTTCCTGAATTGAGTTATCAGATACCCAGGGCTGAGCGGGTTGTACTGGATTGCGGTATACCGGTATTTCTGCTGCGCGATTCGGAACTGCCGATTATAAATATTACGGCAATGGTTCGGACAGGATCAGTTTATGATCCGACTGTCAAATCCGGCCTGGCTGGCCTGACCGGTAGCGTTATGCGAAGCGGTGGGGCTGGTGGAGTCGCTCCGGAAAAAATTGATGAGGAATTAGAATTCATGGCCTCATCCGTTGAGAGTTCTATTGGCAGGGATATGGGAAGTGTGTCTTTAAGCACTTTGTCCAGAAACTTTGGCAGGACTCTGAAGATTTTTGGTGATGTGTTGCTGAGATCTGACTTTAGTATGAAGCGGGTTGAGATAGCACGCAAACAGATGATTGAAGGTTTACGTCGGCAGAACGATGATCCAAAAGAGGTTGCCGGGCGAGAATTGGGTAAGTTCGTTTATAAAGGTCATCCATTGGGTGCTATTCCCACATTTGCCTCTGCACAATCAATTACCCGTCAGGACATGGTCGATTTTCATCGCCGTTTCTTCAGGATAGATAATGTGATTCTTGCCGTTTCCGGAGACTTTGAACGCGATGAGATGATTCGACAGTTGAATGCTCTTTTTGGCAAAACAGCAAAGCTTGAACCGCTGAAATTGAATGTGATCCCTCAACCAGAAGCTGTTTTTACTCAGGAAATATTGTATGGCAGGAAAGAGGCCAGTCAGTCGGTGATCCGCATGGGGCATCTGGGAATAACCAAAGACAATCCGGATATCTATGCAGTTCGCATGCTTGATTATATTCTGGGAGGCAGTTTTACCTCCCGCCTGATGATGGAGGTTCGCACCAACCAGGGGCTGGCCTATAACGTGGGGAGCCATTTTGATATTGGTCGTCTCTTCACCGGAAGTTTTGTTGATGAGACTGAAACCAAAGCAGAAACTACCGCGAAGGTCATCAGCCTGATGAAGGAAATTATTGCAGGAATGACTAAAGAAGAGGTAAGTGAACAGGAGTTGTCTGCCGCCAGGGAATATATCATCAATTCATTCATGTTCGGTTTTACGAGTCCGTCAGCAATTGTTACACAGAGGGCTCGACTTGAGTTTTATAATTATTCTCCTGACTATCTGGAAAAATACCGTGAAAATATTGCCAAGGTCTCAAAGACTGATGTTTTAAAGGCAGCCAGAAAATACCTCAAGCCGGATCAATTTAAAATGGTTGTAATAGGTGATGCGGCAAAATTTGATAAGCCACTGACCGGATTCGGCAAAGTCGAAACTCTGGACATGAATCAAGCTGCAGCAGGCAAGTGAAATTAAAGATTTGCGGGTAAAATGCCGATGGGTGAATCATGCTGCAGACAGATGCAAACATCGGAGTATTTATGAAAGTAGAAACAACATTACAAAATCAGGTTGCAGCCATGAATCAGGCTAATAAAAGCACGGCTGAACCGACTCCTCCTCTTGCACAGCCAACTGTTTCAGAACAAAAAGCCGATGCTTTCAATGTACAGATCTCTGATAGGGTGAAAGAGATGATGGCTACAGTACCGAGTGAGGATGATGTTCGCCTTGATAAGGTTGCTGCAATCAGAGAACAGCTGGCAAAGGGGAATTACAACATCAGCGGCAAGGATGTTGCCGACAAGATACTCAATGCTTTAAAGAGCTGAGAAGAGTAGCCTCACCGGAAACGGTGGGGCTTTTTAAATTCTACGAAGTATATTCCGGAGATTACTTGAAGATAATTATTTTTATGCTGTTTGCAGCAACAACCGCATTTACCTACTGGCTGAGGTATATCAACCTGAAGCACCTTAAAAAATATGGCACAGTCGTTCCGGCAGGGTTTGAGGATGCAATTGATCAGGAAAAGCTCCGTAAAAGTTCGGCCTATACTCTGGACAGCAGTCGCGCCGGCTTGTGGGAGTCAATTTTTGACAATGTTATTTTGATAATATTTCTGTTCGGTGGATATATAGCAGTCTATGACGGTCTCTTTTACAGCATCAGTACTTCATTTGTTCTGCATGCCATTATGTTCTTTCTGCTTTTGACATGGATTCTGACGGTTCTCGGAATTCCATTCAACCTCTATGGAACTTTCTGCATCGAAGCCCGTTATGGGTTTAATACAACCACACCCGTTTTATGGTTTACGGACTTTATCAAATCCCAACTGATATCATCGTTGCTGCTTGCCATTATTATTGGTGCCGCATTTTTCCTGATTCAATGGAGTCCGGAACACTGGTGGATCTGGGTCTGGGCATTTATGGCAATTTTTAGCCTATTTATGATGTTCATTTCTCCATACGTTATTGAACCGCTGTTTAACAAGTTTGAACCGGTTTCTGATGAAGGTCTGAAAGAAGATATACGCATAATGATGGAGAAGGCCGGTTTGACACTGGGGCAGGTGATGCAAATGGATTCCTCCCGTCGGAGCAAGCATTCCAATGCTTATTTTACCGGTATCGGCAAGGTTAAAAGGATTGTACTGTATGACACATTAATCAAGCAGATGACTCATGGTGAAATAGTTGCTGTACTTGCCCATGAAATAGGACATTGGAAAAAGGGACATATCTGGAAGAGGCTTTTGGTTGCTGAGCTGGTAGCTTTAGTTGCTGCCTGGCTTGGTTATCATGTTCTGAATTGGCCCGGATTACCTGGTTTGCTGGGGTTAAATGCAGATTTATCCCTTCCTGCAAAAATGTTGCTGCTTGGTTTTTTGTCGTCTCTGGTATTATTTCCTGTGACACCTTTTTCTGCATGGAGATCTCGTTGTCATGAACGCGAGGCGGACCAATTCGCTTCCGAGTTGACCGGCAGGCCGCAGGATCTTGCTGATGCACTTGTAAAACTGTCGGTGGAAAACCTCTCCAATTTGTTTCCGCATCCATTTTATGCTGCCTACTATTACTCGCATCCGCCGGCAGTTGAGAGGGTTAGGATATTACGTGAATGGGCGCAGCAGAAAAACGTGGGTAATTCCGGCTTTATACGGACAACCGAGACGCTATAAAAATTGAATTAGGTTGACAGAACACCTAACCATAGTTAATATTTCACAGCTTTTTAAGATTTTAGCCTATTCAATACGACCTAAATCATATGAAATTTAAAATACGACATCTCATTTATACTTTCATCTGTATTCTGGCTTTTTCATTTGCTGTTTCATGCAGCAGTAATAGCGATTCTCCTCACTTTTTTGAGTCAAAGCGAAAATCAGGAGAGGCTGAGCCGCCAGTAAAAGAGGTGCCGGCTGACATTCTTGCCACTCAGAAAGCCTTTAGCACCGTAGCAAAAAAGGTTACTCCCAGTGTTGTAAATATATCTACCATCAGTAAAAAGAAAACGGTGCAACCGTTTTTTGAAAACTCTCCGTTCTTTGACGATTTTTTTGGCGGTCGTCAGGCAAAAAGAGACAGGAGTCTCGGTTCCGGTTTTATTATCAGCAAAGATGGTTTTATTGTAACCAATGACCATGTGGTTCGGGATGCAGAAAGCATTCAGGTCAAGCTGTCTAATGATAAAGTTTATGATGCTAAGATAATTGGCGGTGATCGTAAGACAGACATCGCAGTAATCAAGATCAACGCGACGGATTTGCCGGTTTCTGTCCTTGGGGATTCGGACAAACTTGAGGTAGGACAGTGGGCAATTGCAATCGGGAATCCGTTTGGACTTGACAGGACAATGACGGTTGGAGTTGTTTCTGCAACGGGTCGTTCCAATGTTGGTATAGAAACCTATGAAAACTTTATCCAGACAGATGCATCAATCAATCCGGGCAATTCCGGTGGACCACTGCTGAATGTGTTTGGAGAGGTAATTGGGATTAACACGGCAATAGTTGCGACAGGTCAGGGGATTGGTTTTGCCATACCGGTTAATATGGCAAAACCCATTTTTACCCAACTTATCAATAAGGGAAGTGTCAGTAGAGGATGGATGGGTGTCTCCATCCAGCCGGTTACTGAAGAACTGGCCAATTCATTCGGCCTTGGCAAGGCGTCTGGCGCCCTTGTTAACGGAGTAGCTAAAGCAAGTCCGGCAGATAGAGCCGGAATTCGCCAGGGAGATGTGATTGTTTCTTTTAATGGGGTAGAGGTTAAGGATTCTTCTCATCTGCAGCGGGTTGTTGCTGAGAGTTCTATTGGTAAGCCGAGTAAAGTTACTGTTTTCAGAGATGGCAAATCTCTGGATTTGACAATTACACTTTTAAATGCTGACTCTGCCACACAGCTGCCTAAGGAGTCAGGCGCAGGAAAACCTCAGGGGCAGGTAGACCAGCTTGGCCTGATTGTTGAGGAAACAAATGGTGAGGGCTTGCAGGTTATTGACATAGCCCGCGGAAGTGCAGCTGCAGATGCAGGTATCAGACGTGGTGATGTTATTGTCTCAATTAACCGTAAACGGGTTAATAACGGGTCAGAATATCAAAATATTGTCAGCCAGGCAAAGGGTGGGCGCATGACAATTCTTGTCAGACGGGGCGATTCAAGTATATACTTTGCAATAAAGCTGAAATAGCATTTTTTCGTGATATAACTTGTATACAAATTTCTACGGCTGAGGTGAACAACATGAACATGATTGATAATCTTGAACAGGCTAAGCGCCTGGCGAGGGCCATTGTCTCTGACGTAGCTATTTACAACCAGGAAAAGGTTGAAAGTGGAATCAAAAATGATGATATTTTTGATACACTTGATGAGCAGCTGGAAGAAGGTCGTCAGCATTTCTTTTCCAGGGTGTCAGCGGATTTAAATCCGGGACAGCTGTATAATATCGCTGTAGTGGATGTGCTTATCAAGCGTGCAGGGAAAATTGAGTCTCCGATCTGGTAAAACATTTTATCTTCTTTTGACAGGACACTGGCGTGCCTTTTCTTTTAAGGCGCGCTTTTTATTTTTCTGCTATTTGCAGAAAGCATACTTTAGTTTTTCTGGGGTTGATTTATGATAATAGTTGTTCCTTTTGATGCCGAACCTGTCAGGCTTGATCAATTTCTCAGTCGAGAGTTGGCAAGTGAAACCCGCTCAATGATACAGAAGCTTATTGAATCAGAAAATGTTCTGGTAGACGGTAAGCCGGCCCGCTCTTCTTTAAAGTTAAAGGCAGGGCAAACCATAGACGTTGAAATTCCGCAACCGGTCGCTGCCGAACCTTTACCAGAGGATATTCCGCTGGATGTGCTTTATGAAGACAGCGATCTGATTGTTATAAATAAACCCGCTGGAATGGTTGTGCATCCGGGGGCAGGGAATAGCGACGGTACTTTGGTTAATGCATTGCTGGCTCATTGTAAGGATTTGTCCGGTATTGGCGGTGAGTTGCGTCCAGGCATTGTGCATCGGCTTGATAAGGGGACATCAGGAGTAATGGTGGCCGCCAAAAATGATCGGGCACATCAGGGGTTGTCCTCTCAGTTCAGTGTTCATTCTATTAAACGATTATATCAGGCGCTTGTTTATGGAAATCCTCAGGAGGATTCCGGTAAGATTGAGGGTGTAATAGGCAGGCATCCGACTGAGAGATTACGCCAGTCAGGCAAGGCCCGTCATGGTAAGCATGCGGTTACCCGCTGGAGGGTTAAAGCCAGGTATGGCAGAGTTACTCTTGTTGAGCTGCGGTTGGAAACCGGCCGGACACATCAGATCAGGGTGCATATGAACGAATCTGGCTTTCCGGTAGTAGGTGATCCGCTCTACCCGGATGGTGGTCGATTTAATAATATTCCAGACACCCAATTGCGTAAGAAAATATCAATGCTTGGGCGTCAGGCGCTGCACGCAGCTGTACTCGGTTTTATCCATCCTGTTACTGGCAGTTATATGGAGTTTTCAGCCGAACTGCCGGAAGATATGGCTAGTCTGGTAGAATATATGGAAGGTGTTGCAGCTAAGGTGGTTTGAATTGAAACTGCTTGAATTAGCCAGATGATATGGGCTATTTTGCAGAAATAAATTAGCAGATTTGGTATAGTCCTGAATGCAATGGTTGGATAAATGATTGATATAGGGGAAATGTATGGACAGAAGAGCGCCATCACCAGAAAAAAAGAAAGGTCTTGCCGGTACATTTCTGCTCATTGGCGTGACACTTTCGATTCTTGCTGCACTTGGTATGGCCGGTTATGTTTTTTATCTGGTTGCCAGACTGCCGCGAGTCGATAATCTGACATATTACAAACCACCGATTGTTTCTCAGGTGTTTGGCGATGATGGCACACTGGTTGGTGAGTTTTACCTTGAAAGGCGTATAGTTGTTCCAATCGATAAAATGCCGCGTAAGCTTATTCAGGCGTTTGTCGCAGCAGAAGATTCAAATTTTTATTCCCATAGGGGTATCGACTATTTTGGCATTGTGCGGGCTGCCGTTAAAAACGTTATCTCCATGCGAAAAAAAGAAGGAGCTTCTACGATAACACAGCAGGTTACCAAGTCCATGCTGTTAACACCTGAAAAGAAGTTCTCCCGCAAGATCAAGGAAGCAATTCTTGCTAAACGTATGGAGGAAAAGCTTACCAAGGATGAGATCCTGTATCTGTATCTTAATCAGATCTACCTTGGTGGCGGATCTTACGGCGTTCAGGCTGCTGCAGAAACTTATTTCGGAAAAAATGTGAATCAGCTTAATCTGGCAGAAATTTCAATCCTGGCTGGTCTTCCGAAAGCACCTAATACCTATTCGCCTATAAAACATCTGGAACGTGCCAAGGAGCGCCAGGCCTACGTGTTGGAAAGAATGGTCAAAGAAGCCTATATAACCCCTGTGGAAGCAGAACACGCCAAAAGAACACCAATTGTTATTTCATCCATGAAAAAAGTAAATAGCACTCAATCGGCCTATTTTTTAGAGCATTTACGGATTCAGCTTGAGGAAAAATATGGTGAGGAACAACTTTATAAGGGTGGCTTGAAGATATATACTACTATGAATGCTGCCATGCAGCGGGCAGCATATGAAAGTATCAGGAATGGACTTAAGGTTGTGGATAAACGCCAGGGGTTCCGTGGCCCAACTAAATATCTCAAGGAAACTGATGTTGAGGATTTTTGTGAAAAGATCGAAGAGGGTATAGATACAGAACAGCTTAAAGCTGGTGAAACCTATTTGGGGGTTGTTGTCGGTTTTGTTCCTGCAAAAGGGGATGTGCTTATCAGGGTTGGTGACAGAACCGGGATTATGAGCAGGAAAAACCTGTCTTGGGCCGGACGGGTGGGAATGGTTAATCAATATGGGAAGCCTGTCAAGGGTAATAAGTCGCTGACTCTCGGTTCAGTGATTGAAGTTTCTGTCGTGTCACCCGAAAACAGTAAGGAAAAAGACGGTGCTCAATTTGCTCTGGACCAGACACCTGAAGTTCAGGCTGCCTTGATTGCTATTGATCCGCGTAACGGTGGTATTAAGGCCATGGTTGGCGGCTATGACTTCAAAAAAAGCCAGTTTAATAGGGCCATCCAGGCCAAGCGTAATGCCGGTTCTGCTTTTAAACCGCTCATCTATGCTGCCGCTTTAGATAAGGGGCTAACACCTGCTACAGTAATAGTCGACTCAGAAGTTGAGTATCCGGATGGCACGGGCAAGATGTGGCGCCCCAAAAATTATGACGGAGTTTTTCGTGGTCCTGTGACAATGAGAGATGCTTTGACTAATTCGATCAACATAGTGAGTGTGAAGATAATGGAGCAGATTGGAGCTCCTTATGCTGCCGAATATGCGCAGAAGCTCGGTTTTACTACCCCGATTCCAGCCAATCTCGCTTTAGCTCTCGGTGCAGCAAGTGTTTCACCGTTGGAACTTACTTCAGCATATGCGGTCTTTGCCAACAAGGGTATGTTGGTACCGAGAACCGTGATTACAAAGGTGACTGATAACAATGGCACTATTTTGCAGGATACTCAGGTTTCCGTTCCTATTCCTGTAGTTTCTCCGGAAACTTCCTACGTAATTACAAACCTGATGCAAAGTGTCGTTTCAAGCGGTACCGGGCATAGGGCTTCGGTGATAGGCCGTCCTGTTGCAGGTAAAACCGGTACAACAAATGAGTCAAAAGATGCCTGGTTTGTTGGATATATACCGCAATTGGTCACAGGAGTCTGGGTGGGTTATGATCAGGAGCGATCTCTGGGGGCAGGTGGGTCAGGTGGGCAGGCTTCAGCTCCTATCTGGGCTGAATTTATGGTAAAAGCTGTGATTGGTCTTCCGGTTGAAAACTTTGAAATTCCTGAGGGGGTCAGTTTTGTCAGGATTAATACTAAAACCGGCAAGCTTGCTAAAGAAGGTGAACTTGGTTCTAGCATGGAGTGTTTCATCAAGGGGACAGAGCCAAGCACTTATGAGTGACCGGTTGGTAATGTAATAGGATAAATTAAGGGCGTTCCTGTTTACGGGATCGCCCTTAATTTATGATAAACAGGTTTGAATCTAAAGAGAAATATCCTCTGCAATACCAGCTTTCTGCTTTATTACGGCTTTGACTTTTTCCCAGTCTACACGGTCTGAAAGCTTCTTCTTTTCAATCAACTGTTTTGCCAGCTGATGCAGTGCAGCACTTTTACCGTATACATCATTATGGACTTCAAGGAAAATACGACCTGTCTCAGTATTGGCCAATTTAACAGGCCGGTAGATGATTTCACCAGGTGTATTAACAGGTACTTCGCTAAAAAATTCCTCCATATGTTGCGGATAGACCCTTATGCAGCCGTGGCTGGCAAAGCTGTAGATTGATGCTGGTCTGATTGTGCTGTGGATCAGGATGCCGGGTAAAGAAGTCTTGAAGGCAAACTTGCCCAAGGGATTTGTTGGCCCTGGAGGAATACTTTTTATGACTTCTTTGCCGTCATCTTCCATTTCTTCCTGAATAGAAGTTGGAACAAACCAGGTTGGGTCTTTCTGTTTAGCTATGATCTTGAATTTACCAGTAGGAGTTTTCCAATCAAATTTCTTTGTTTTTGTGGCAACGCCCAGTGCCACTGGAATAGATTTGGTCAGTTTGCCACCCTTAAAATAGTATAGAGTTTTTTCGGGGATATTTATCACAATACCGTTTCTAATTTTTTGAGGTATGATTTTTCGATTATTATATCGAATCAGTTGCCCGACTTTCAATGTGGATTTGGAATTAAGCTTATTGAAATCCATTAAATGCTGGCGGGTAACACCAAGTTTTGCTGCAATAAGTCGAATGTTATCATTTTTTGCCACGACATATGTGCTGGGGTTGCCGACCATGAATTCGGATGCGACTGTTTCACTCTGAAGGCTATCTGGAGTCTCTGGAATATTGTTTTGTGCCGTTGATTCATCGTCTGCAGGACTGATAATTACAGCTGTAGATTGTTTGCTTATGGTAGTCCCGTCTGTAGTAACAGGTTTAGGTTCAGGCACAACTGCTTGAATCTCTGGTAAAGGATCTTTAGGAGGGCTTGATAGTTTATTCAGGTCTGACGAGTTTACCTTGCTGATATTTACAGGTTTCTCTGTGAAAAGAGAGTTAAGGATTTTTGCCTTTTGAATTGTAAGGAGATAATACTGTTCCGCCAATTCATTATTATTCTGTTTGAGATATTGCTCAGCAACAGAGTAAGTTGTTTCGATACTGGCAATTTCATCAGAAGTACTTTTGTTATTAGTAGTATGCCTTAGCTTATGAACGGCTTCTTTCGCCTCACTTCTGGTATCAGCATATGCAGTAATAGAAAAAGCAGTTAGGCATATTGAAAGAATAAATATGCGGGCCAATGGAGTTTGATTGAATAAATTTGCGTTCGTTCTCATTCTTTACCTTTACAATATGCGTTGGCCTTAACGCAAGAAAATATTCGCTAAGTCAGCTGTTTGTGATCGATATAATAACTATGATATCTGATTTTAGATGTCGTCTGGACAAAGGCATAAAAATAAAATTACCCTATGCGTCTTTTTTTTATTGACAGTTTGCGGATGTGGTGTTAAAAACTGAGTCCCTTTTGAGACACAGCTTTTTTTGTCTCGGCGGGGCCAAGAGGTACTAGCAGTATAAGTATCTGTTGGGAGCCAATCTGGTCTTTGAAAACCGAATAGCATTTATTTAGATTGATTGTGAGATTTATTTGTCAGCAGTAACCTTGAGAACTGATCGAAAT
>Ga0105048_10003575_pt1 | contig 25462 bp, 13 predicted proteins | sample MAT05_FD_78382 | JGI IMG/M metagenome (GOLD analysis project Ga0105048, IMG submission 78382) | Freshwater microbial communities from Lake Fryxell liftoff mats and glacier meltwater in Antarctica - MAT-05 | ecosystem: Environmental > Aquatic > Freshwater > Ice > Liftoff microbial mat | place... | reverse complement strand
ACTGTAAACGAGCACGAAGCCGTATTGCCATTGCCGTCGTTGGCCGTGAGCGTAACCGTTTCCACATCGTTGTGACCGTTAAGTACGGTTGAAATGGAGGGCGTTTGGCTTACCGATATGGAGGAGGCACAGTTGTCGCTTAGTGCAACGGGACCATACAACCCTACGATGCCGCTGCAGGAAGAATCGGCTGCGACGGTCGTATTGGCCGGGCAGGTGATCGAAGGCGGCGTTACGTCTTTCAAGGTAACGGTAAACGAGCATGAAGCCGTGTTTCCATTACCGTCGTTGGCAGTGAGCGTTACCGTTTCCACGTCGTTGTGCCCCATAAGCACCGTGGATGCCGCAGGACTTTGTGTTACTGCCGGGTTTGCCGTACAATTGTCTGTTGCCGAAACTGCTTGGTAAGCTCCCACCACACCGCTGCAGGAAGCATCGGCGGCGACGGTTGTGTTGGCTGGACAAACAATCACCGGCGGCGTTACGTCTTTCAACATTACGATGAAAGTACATGAAGCCGTATTCCCATTGCCGTCGTTGGCCGTGAGGGTCACGGTTTCCACATCGTTGTGGCCCATAAGCACTGTAGATGCCACAGGACTTTGAGTTACGCTCGGGTTTGCAGCGCAGTTGTCTGAAACGGAAACTGCCTGGTAAGCGCCCACCGTACCGCTACACGAAGCATCGGCCGCTATGGTTACGTTGGCTGGACAAACGATCACAGGCGGCGTAATGTCTTTCAACGTCACCGTAAAGTTGCACGATGCCGTGTTGCCGTTGCCGTCGTTGGCGGTGAGTGTTACGGTTTCCACGTCGTTGTGGCCGCTGAGTGCGGTGGAGGCTGCAGGACTTTGCGTTACGGTCGGATTTGCCGTACAGTTGTCCGATATGGTAAGCGGCTGGTGCGTGCCCACCGTGCCGCTGCACGAAGCATCGGCTGCGACGGTCACGTTGGCTGGACAAGTGATGGACGGCGTCGTCACATCTTTCAACGTTACCGTAAAGGTGCAAGTTGCCGTGTTGCCGTTGCCGTCGTTGGCGGTAAGGGTTACCATTTCAACGTCGTCGTGGCCGCTGAGCACCGTAGTGGTTGCAGGACTTTGCGTCACCAACGGCGAAGCCGTGCAGTTGTCGGTAGCCGACACTGCTTGGTGGGCGCCGACCACACCGCTGCACGAAGCATTGGCGGCGACGGTTGTATTGGCCGGACAAACAACCACCGGCGGCGTTACGTCTTTCAACGTCACTGTAAAGTTGCAGGAAGCCGTGTTTCCGAAACCGTCGTTGGCGGTGAGCGTCACAGTTTCTACATCGTTGTGGCCGTTCAAAACCGTAGATGCTGCCGGACTTTGCGTCACGGTTGGGTTGGCGGTGCAATCGTCGGTCACCGATGCAGGCGCATAAGTACCAAGCGTTCCACTACACGAAGCATTGGCGGCAATGGTGGTATTGGCCGGACAAACGATCACCGGCGGTAAATTGGGCGACAGCACCACCGTGGTTGTTCCCAGGCCGCTGCAGCCGCTTTGCGTGATGATCAACGTGTAAACGCCCGCTGTAGCTGCGGTCGCCACAATTGGCGCCGGAATGCGCAAAGCTGACGTGTAGTTGTTCGGCCCGGTCCACTGGTAGGTCACGCCGGCGCCGAGGTCCGGTCCGCCGTTGAGTTGAATGGTACCGTTCAAACAAACAGGACTGTTGCTTGTCGGGTTGGTTGCCGGACCAGTTACTGTAACTGCGATTGTAGTAGAAGCTTTGCAGTTTTTGGAATCGGTTACGGTCACCGCATAAATTCCCGAACCCGTGGGATAAACCACAAAGGGCGTAGGGTTTTTTTGGCCCGACGCAAAGTTGTTGGGGCCTGACCAGGCAAAAGTTGGGTAAATGCCGGAACCGCCGGTAGCCGTGGACATCAGGATCAGGTTGTTTCCACCGCAGACAGGACTGTTGCTCGTAGCGGTAATGCTCGGCGCCGGCAGGGAAGAAACAGCCACGCTGGTGACTGCCGAAGCTGTACATCCATTCACATCGGTTACCGTTACAAAGTACGCACCTGCGTTGACAAGACTTGCAGGAAACGGCGTCGGATCTTCCAAAGCCGAGGTGAAATTGTTCGGACCAGTCCAGTTGTACACCGCGTTAACTATGTTGCCGGTAGCGGTAGATTGCAAAGACAAAATCCCACCGGTACACAAGGGAGCGTTGCTGCTTGCCGTCAGGGTGGGCTTGGTGTTCACCACTACGGTCGTTATAGCCGTAGCCGTACAACCCGCACCATCGGTCACCCTTACCTGATATATCCCTGCCGAAGCCTGTGTTGTGGAAAACGGCGCCGGATCTTCCTGCGATGCCACGTAGGCGTCGGGGCCGGTCCAGTTGAACAATGCATACCCACCCGAACCACCAGAAGGCGTAGAACTCAGGCTGATGGGAGCGCCCTGGCAAACTGGTCCGTTGTTGGCGGCCGTTATTGAGGGTATGGGGTTGATGCTTACTTCAATGGCGCCCGTTGCCGAACAGCCGCTGGCATCGGTTACCGTAACATTGTAAATGCCTACAGCCGCTGGAATGGCCGGGAAAGCCGGTGGATTTTGAACCATAGAGGTAAATCCGTTCGGACCGCTCCATTGGAATGCGGTGTAAACGCCCGAACCGCCCAAAGGTGTACTGCCAAGGGTAACAACACCTCCTACACAGACAGGAGCCAAAAGCGATGCCGTAACAGTAGGCGGACCGTTTACAACAACTGTAGTGGCGCCCGAAGCCGAACAGCCCTTATTGTCGGTTACTGTAACGGTGTACACACCAGCCTTGGCCAGCGTTGCCGGAAAACCGGCAGGATCTTCCACGTTTGCTGTATATCCGTTGGGGCCCGACCACGCAAACGACGCATACGGCGCCGTGCCGCCAGAAGGCGTTGAGGTTAGTAAAATGGTTGTTCCAATGCAAGCTGGACCGTTGTTGGCCGCTGCGATGGATGGAACCGAATTTACGGTCACCACCGTATTGCCAGTTGCCGTACAACCGGCATTGTCGGTAACCGTCACAACATAGGAACCAGCCGCAGCCGCCGTTGCCGGAAATCCTGCCGGGTTTTGTGCCGCAGCGGTGTAGCTGTTTGGGCCAGACCAGGCGAACTGGCTGTAAGTACCCGAACCACCTGAAGGCGTGGAACCCAGCGTAAGCGTGGAACCCGAACACACGGGGCTGTTGTTTATAACCAGGATGGTGGGCGCAGACGTACCCGCAACGGTGATCGTTGTAGTTGCACTGGACGTACACCCGGCGGCGTCGGTCACCGTAACCGTGTATACACCCGCAGCTGCCGGAACAGCAGGAAATCCTGCCGGATCTTCGGTATTGGCGGTGTAGCCGTTGGGGCCTGACCAGGCAAACGACGCATACGGCGCCGTGCCACCCGAAGGCGTGGAGTTCAATTGAATGGTAGAACCAAGACATACCGGAGCAACGCTACCCGATGCCGTTACAACCACAGGTGGTGCAACATTGATGGAGGCGGTTGCAGTACACGCCCCTGTGCTGGTCGCAGTTACCGAATACGTACCGGCAGTATTTACCGTGATGGAAGACGTGGTTGCTCCCGTATTCCAGAGGTAAGCAATGCCGCCTGAAGCAAGCAAGGTCGTGTTGCCCATGACACAAACGGCAGGCATGCCGCCATTGATGGTTACGGCAAATGGCTCGAGGATCTGGTTGGTAATCAGGACCGTCAGAGAAATGGTGTCCGAAAAACCGGCTGAATTGGTAACCCTGATGTTGACCTCGTAATTGTTGCCAAAATTGGCATCGGCCGGAGCTTCAAAATTAGGAACAAAACCTACAACCCAACTCAACACACCGTTAACCGTATTGATGGAAAAACGTGAAACGTCGGAACCGCCAGCCAAAGCATACGTCAGGCCCGAGCCCTCTGTATCGGCGGGATCGGACGTTTCTGTGTCGTACAAGGTATAGCAGGCATTTTCTTCAAAATTAACCGTCGCAGGCGAAGTGATTTGTGGACGTTCGTCGGTTGTAACCGTAAAAGTCGCCTGCGTAGTGTCGCGCCTGTCATCCGGAAACAAACAGTCCCAAACAATAAAATCGATGGGAAAAACACCAAGCCACGTCGGATCAAGAACAGTTACCGTGACTACTCCATTGTTTAAAAGGGTGGGAAACAACGGAGAAAGTTGGATCAAATAAGGCGATGAAACCGTACCTGTTGAACCGCCGGCATTGAAAGCGAGGTTGGTACTGTCTTCGTATAAAAATTGATTTGCCGCATCGTAAAGTCTGAACGTGACGTTGCCAACACCTACGTTTGCGAGTTGTACATTGTAGTTGTCACCTGTTGGCGTGCTCCATCCGGCCAAAACACCGTTTACAAAACCAGCCAGTTTCGAACCCGGCGACACCAAAATCTCATCCACAAACAGTGGCCTGGCCACAACGGTCATGGGTTGTGCTCCGGGCGGAACCACAGGCCACGCCGGATCGGGATCGGTACCCATAAACGGAAAAACATCGAGATCGAACCCACGGCAATTCCCACCGAACGTGAGGAAGTTGTCGAGGTCAAAACTGGTAAAAGCACCTCCTGGGAAAATCGTCTGATTGGGTATGTTTTGCCACACAGGCGGACCGTAATCGGGCAAAACCGTGAACAAGCCCCAAATGGTATCTGCCAACTGTCCGGGCGTATTTTCCCGTGCGATGATGCGCACCGAGTCTGTTCCTATCCATGAGCCCGAAACGGGTGTTACGGTCAGGATACCGTTTACCACGCTGGCATTCAAATTTGGCCCGGGAAGCAAAAGGTAGGTTACCGGGTCGCCGTCGAAACTCACCAGATAATTGGCGAGATCCACCGTTTCGAAAGGGATGCCCTGCAAGGTCGTGTCGGCCAAAAGGGGCAACCATTCGGGTGGAAAATCCGCATTGGGATCAATGTTGATTTCGAAAGGTGTACCTGCATTTCCAAAACTTGCATTGTGCAAAAATACCACCGACTCTGTGGCAGGGTAGATGGCATCGCCGGGTGCGTGGTACAGTTTGAAATGTACTGTTTCACCGTTGTAAACGTTGGAATACACGGTGAGGAAAAAATACGCTTCGCCGCCGATGATGGTGGCGTTGGCCACACCCCGAAGCTCGTTTCCAATAAAAGCACCTAAAATGCTTCCGGAAGCATTGCTCTGGCTGCCGGCGAAATACACCTGAGCCGTTACATTCAGGTTGAACTCGTAGTCGTCGGGGTCCACCGTCCAGTTGGGTGGCGCCGAAGCAAAAGTCTGCCTGCCGGCAAAAAAGCACAGCAGCAGTACACAGAGCCTCAAGGCGCCTGCGCGGTGTTGTATGTTGAAGGAAAAACTGTTCATGACGATTTTTTTTAGAAAATGCAGTCAGGACAGGCAGGTGCACCGCAATGGGCGCCCGCCTGTCCTGAAAACATGCGTTTATTGCAGAACCACTTTTTGCACCACACTACCCGATTGGGTTTGCAGGCGTACAAAATACACCCCCGAGGCAAGGCGTGTCCCCTGGTTGTTTTCACCCCGCCATACCGCTGTGTTGAAACCTGCATGCCCAGCAGAATTCAAGCTGGTTACGGTTTGCCCTGCTGCATTGCTTATCGTGAGGGTTATTTCCTCAGCTTTGGGTAAGTGGAAACGCAACATGGTTTCGGTAGTGAACGGATTGGGTTGAACTTCAAGGGAAAGGTTGTACACTGCCGTTTCGGGTGCCGAACTGTTGAGTCCGGTAAACGGCACCGGATTTTCGATGCTTCCCTGGTGCAGGTCGGGTGTAAAAAACATGGTTTCGTTCAGCATGGAAACGTTTCCACTTTCGCTGTCGAACAGTTTGTATTGTATGGGTTCGCCGCTGCTGTTGGAGTACGCGGTCATGAAAAACAGGTAGGCATCCAGCGGTTCGATGTAGATGGCCGGAGCCGAGCCTCGAACCTGTTCGCCTGCAAAAGCGCCAAGTTCCATGCCTGCTCCTGTCGTATTTTCACCGTTGCCTTGCAACATGCCGATGAGCGTCATACCATGTTCGTACTGGGTAGGATCCACGGACCAGTAACTGCTGCCCCTGTCGGAGACTGTATTCGGCCTCAAAGCATGCAAACCCGCCAGCGGACGGTTGCTCGGCGCCGGAGGGTACACGAGCGTGCCTGGAGCCGCCAGTTTGATCTGGTATCCGTTGGGTTGCTGTAAGTACAACAGGTTGCCAATCCACCCGAAAGTAGGATTGATGAATTGGGCAAATGCCGTCTGGCTTTTGATCAAATCGCCTGTTTGCGCCGACAACGAAGACAAAGCATCGTTGATCGGTAAAGCATAGTTCGGTACATAGCCGATCCAGTTCCAGCCTGTAACCACCGGAATGGGTGTAGTGGCAGGATCCAAAACATTACCCAACATGCGCAGAGTATCGGGCAAATCGGCCCTGTAAATGTACATGCCGGTATTGTTCAGCGCAGTAAGCGAACCCAGCCAGCCACCGCCTGTGAAGTAGGTCGCAAATGCATTTTGCGACTTCATCAGGTCGTTTTGAGGATGGTTCAAAGAAGCCAGCGCTACATCAAGCGCGGGATCGGCAAAAGCCAGATTGAACGAAAGCCAGTTCCAGCCGTAGCCCAGCGGTACATCGCGCACCACAAAACTGTTGGTGTGCAACACCTGTGGATTGAGCGGATTGCCAACCACAACATCGGGCTGGAAAACAAAAAAGTCTTCCTCCACGGTGTATTGCAAACAAGCCGACGCATCCCAAATTTCAAGGCGTATCGGTTGTAAAATATGGTATGGATTGCCATAAACCGTGAGGTACGCCAGGTATTTGTTTACCGATGGTACGTATTGAATCTTGGCGCGACCCACAAGGGTGTCGCTAATGAACGCCACCACCATGTCTTCCACATCGGCAGACAACGTGCCCTGGATGTTGAACTGCAACACGAAATTGTGCGAGTTTTCGAAAAGACCCGCGTTCAAATTCCAGGTTGGCGGACGGCAAACTACCCGTACACCCACCGGCAGACCTTCATCACCACCCATGAAAAAGGGATTTTGTCCCGTTTCAGTGTGCAAAACAATGGAGTCTCTCCAATGCCCCATGGCCAGTGTCGAATCGGCGGTAAAACTGATGGGCCGTATTTCGTTGGGTGCCAGGGTACCCTGGTTGGGCACCACGTGCACCCACGAAGGAACATCCTGGATGCTGAACGGCACAGGGTAACCGCCACGGTTGTGGATGTTGGCCGTCACCGTTTTGGTTTGATCTTCAAATTTGGTGATACCAAGACTGTCGGTTAGCCACGCCAGTTCGTTGCGGTCCACATAAAATTCCCACTTCAGGTAGGTGCTTTCGTTGCCGGTGAGGTCTTTGATGTTGCGCAGCTCCGCCCGCAGGATTTTATTTTCAAAAAATTCATTTTGGAAATTGGGATCCAAAATGATTTTGTTTTCAAAACAAGTCACGTCGATGTCGATCAGTTGGCCTGTAGTCGCGTCGAAGAGGCCGACGTTGTTCGGTTGCGTGAGATCGGCGGGTATCAACATGTTGCAGTTGATGTGTTTGTTGAACGTGAAAGAAACCTCGTCGCCAACGTGGTAGACGCCGTCGGAAGGCTGGGGTGTACCCACCAAACTGGGTGGCTCACGATCTATCCTGCCTTTGATGACCTCGGAAAAGCCCGGCATGTCCACGGCATCGCCAGTACAGGTGGCTAAAGCGCGGATTTCGTAAGGGCCATCCGACAAATCAACGGTTTCCCAGAAAAACTGGGTAAAGCCAGGTTGTAAAACAGGCGGCTTGGGATTGGGCAAGGCGTCGTAACCCGACCAGTTGGGATTGTAGCGGTCCGAAATACCCGGAATGTTGATCCAGGCGCCATCGCCGTTGGAACGCCGGTACTGTACGCGCACCAATTGGAAATCGGTCACCGTAGTATCGTAACCCGACACCGTAATGCGCCTTTCGGTACCCGTTTGTATCGGGTCGAAGGGATACACCACCCAATCCTGCTCCGGGAAATTTATTTTCACTTCGCTGCATGGACGGATGAACCTGACGTTGAGGTACACCGAAGAGAAAAAGTTCGGATCATTGGCCAGTGGAATGGAAAGTGCCAGGTTGCGTTCGTATTCGCATTCGGAATACAGGGCTACCAACAAACTGTCGTATTCGTATTCTATCGGACCGCGTTCCACCGTAAGCGTTACGACCTGCGAGGTGCCGTAAGGAATGATGTACTTCTGGGTATAATTGAGGGGCTGGCCGTTCAGTTTGATGACGGCGCCGTTGGGGTTGTTGGCTGCGATGGAGGTAAATCCGTAGGTCCAGTCCTCATTGGAGGCACTGAGGTTGCCCAGGGTGAACTGGTAAACTGCCGGTTCGTTGGCCGGGATATCCACCTGGGTTGGGCCAGTGATCGGGTTGATGAAAGGTCCTTCGCGGTTGGCCGTACCCGGTTCCCATGGGCATGAACTTTGCCCCGACACCAGATCAAATACAGGCGTGTTGTACACAGAATCGAGGCCGACATCAACGGTAAATTGGTCGCCCGGGTCGTTGTCTTTCAACACGTAACCGGTGGTTATGGATTTCCCGGTGGAAGTTTCCTCTGAATCTCCATTGACGGAACCAAACAACACTTTGAGGTTGGCATTTACGCCGATGCCAGCAATTTCTCCACCGAAAACCACCTTCACTTCGTTTGCGTTATTGATTTCTTCCGAAACAGCGTATCCAATGGTGGTATCGCTTGTTTCCGAATATTCGTACACAATACCCGCATCAAAAGAAAGGTTGCGCAGGAACCGCGCTGCCGCCTTTTGCTTTATGTTGTCCTCAAGAATGGCATTCCAACGATCGAGGGATTCCAGGTAATTGTTGAGTTCGGTGGTATCCGTGGCTTGATTGGCCAGGAGTTGCAAGTAGCGCAGCACGTTGTTCCGAATGTTGAATTCCGAATACATGAAGGTAGTTCCGAAACCTTCGGGTTGTACATTCAGCACCACGGAGTCCATACCCGAACAGGTTGTGGAGTCAAACGTAACGACGTCGGCAAAACCGAATTCGATGTTGATGCCACCGCCTACATACACATCGGCGCCTCGGTCTCCGCCCACGATCAGATCTTCTTCGCTGGTGGTAAGCCTTTCTTTCAGCTTGGTACACACCGCCATCGAATTTTGGGTGACTCTTTTAAAAATTACGCTGGATTCTACGCCTCCTCCGAACATCGTTTCTGTTTCGATGTTTGGAGCACCCAGCCCAAAAGTAATGGTCACGTCCGGGCCGTTGTCGAACGCAATACCGCCACCGCCGCCTACGGTGTATTCGGCAGAAAACGACACCGTTCTGCAAAATGTTTCTTCTTCCTCTATGTACGCATAACTGCCGTCTCCAGGCGGATCGCGCAGCACCATGGTGGGTATTTCGGGCAATGTGGTTACAAAGGTATTTGCTTTGGCCCTGATGCCAGTAACCAATCCCTGGGTTGTAAGTTGCGTATTGTTGCCATCAAGGGTTGTTGCTACCGCCTGAAATGTTTTTAAGAACGGTGGTGTGGGGTTTGGTGTGGCCACCCTAAACTTGTAAACCAGTTGGCCGCCGCTCATGGTGGTGTCTTTGATTTCATCGGCAAAACCGTTGAAAAAACTGAAAGAGGCTGTGTCGATGTAACACACACCGTCGTCAATGATTTGGCCCATACCATCAACAATGGGAACGTATTGTTCTTTCAGCTTGACCACGACCTCCTTGAATTCAAACTGGTCCAGGACGATCAAATCGCAGCTCGGAGAAAATGGCTCCAGTCCGCTTGCGATCTCAACCTCAGGCATGGCGATGTAGATAAAATCGACGATGGTATCTTCCCGAGTCAAATTGACGGTAGTGCCTCCCAAAACCTGAAAAAAGGCCTTTACGTCGGGGTCGGAGTGCTCCGTAACAGCTACCGTAAAGGCTTTTTTCGATGGCAGATTCAGAAATTCAAACTCACCTTCCTGGTTGTCCAGGATGATGTTTCTTTCAAAACATCCATCAGTCGATCTGACGGTAACAACGCACACTGTTCCTTGTCCGGTACCCGGAGGTGCTTTAATGACCGATTTTTCACACAATCCTCCGGCTACTTTTCCGGTAATTTTGCGTGTAGTAATGTCGCTGAACAGGATGCCTGCAATGGGGTTCACAACATTGGTGACCGTCCATTGTGCTGGCGTGAAATCATGGTCTTCAAACACGGGTGTCAGCACGGCAGTTGTACCCGGATCAAAATCCACCACGAATTTACCCGTGGAATCGGTAAGGATTCGGGGTATAAACGATTCGCCGTTCACCAGGATTTCCACGTCCGGGGCGAAACAGTCGGTGTTTTTGTAACGGACAAAACCTGAAACGCCTATCGTCGAGCGGTCGGTAAAATCCACTTGGTCTACGGAAGTTACACTCGGGTTGAGGGTAACCTGACGCGTTGCAGGGGTAAATTCGTGTGGTGTGGAATTTTGGATGGCCGCGAAGGCAGTCCATGTAGTACCGAAAGTCATGCCTGGATCCAGCAGGAAAGATCCGCTGTTGTTCAGCCGGTTACCGTTGCCTTCATCGAGGGCAAAATACACCTGCAAACCGCTTTCCTGAATGTCACGGCGTTCTTGCGCGTGCAGTGCAATTTTCGCAGCGCTGAGGGTGGTGTCGTACAGCGCCACCTCATCAATAAGTCCACCGTAATGGTCGGTGTAAGCCGCGCCGCTGGGTCGGGCGCCGAGTACCCATTGCTGGGTGGAATCCACCCAGTTGCCGGTTACGCCATTGAAAACGTGCGCGGTGCCCAGGGGAGCGCCGTTTTTGTAGGCCGTCACCGTGCGGTTGTTGCCGCTGCTGTCGATGGTGAATGCCAGGTGCTGGTATCCCATGCCGAGGGCGCCGAAAATTTTCTCCTGGCCGTTGAGGTAAAAAACAACGTCGTTGTCGAGGCCATTGGCCTTTAGCAACAAGCGAAAGTCGTTGCCCGGCCATTTTTTGGAAAGCAGGCATTGATCGCCATCGGGACCGGCGCTGTAAACCCAGGTTTCGAGGGTGGCTTTGCCGTTCACCGGAAAATCGGGGAGGACAGCTACGTCCTGCTCTGCGCGTTTGAATTGCAACGCACGGTGCAGGTTGAAGTTCTTCATGGGTTCGGCCAAAAAGGTCGTACCCGTACCATAACTCGCCGATTCGATGCGGTAATATCCTTGTTCGTTGGTTTTGCCCGAAGTGCGCACAGGTGGGCGTTCGGGATTGAAAGCCGCGCCGCAGAAGTAAAGCTGGTGGCGGTTGAAAATATCGAACGATTTTTCACCTTTTTCCTCGTCCATTTTCCAATAGTGCGAGATGTCGGGAGTAAGCGACGAGGCGGTGCCTTCCATAATTTCTGGAAAATCAAGCTCGTTCAACACCTTGTGGTAGATGCGAAACTCATCGAGGAAGCCCGACCAGCCGCCTGTTCCGGTTTCAACACCGAACTGCAGGGTATCGGCGGAAGGAACTTCTACCATGGGGGAAAGTGCCGACAAAATGCCGTTGATGAAAAGCCTGCCTTGCAGGCTGCTGCCATCGTAGCTGACCGCTACGTGTTGCCAGCCGTTTTTGGTGCTGTCGGGGAAGTTTGCGCTAAGAAAAGGCGCTCCGGTAGCCGTGGTGGCCAATTCAACACCTTCATTTCCACCGGCGCTGTTGATTGCACGGAAATAAAGCGGAAATGGGGTTAGCTTGAGAAGTCCGGCATTGGCCGTAGCGGAGTTGGTTTTCATCCAGAACGTGATCGTCCAGTCTTCACCCGATCCGGGCATAAAAGGCGCTGTTCCGGGACCAATTTGCGCGCTGGCGCCGTCTTGCGGACCAAATTTTGCTGAAAAACCCTGCATGGGCATCAACGTAATCAGAGCATCGGGCACAGCACTGCCGTTCAGGGTTTGCACCCATCCAGTAACCACACCGTTGGGCACCTGAAATCCAAGTGCCGAACTGGGTACACCTTCACCGAAAACATTCAGACCACGAATGGTGTACGTGTAGGGTATACCGGGTATGACGTTGAAGTCATTGTAGTTTCTGATGTTTGGCCCCACGCTTGCCAAAAAAATGCCGTCGCGGTAAATGTTGAAACCTTCGTTGGAGGAAGGCCCCAGGGCGTCGATTTCCCAGGAAATCTGGATCCGGTCGAGCAAATCGCCTTGCGTGGCAAATACTTTCAGGGCAAATGGCGGCAGCAGGTAACGGGAATAAAAACCGACGGTTGAGTTGTACATTAAACCATCGAGGTAACCAACAAAGGTTTGGCCTACGGCAAAAGAAGAACGGTATTGCTGGCTGTTGGAGCGGGCGCTGCTTCCGAAGTTGAAAAAGGCGGTTCCGGAAAATCCAGTGGTGTCCACTTCAGGTTCAGGACCGCAGGTGTTGTTTTGAGCCGACAAAGACGGCAAAAGGGTGCCGCAAAAGAGCAGCAGTATGTATAAAATACGTGCAGGTTGCATGATCTTGCATTTTGGCGTGAAAGAAGAATGAAGAAATCATATGTGTTACTTCACCCATACTTCAATCATACCGACTGCAAAATGCTCATCGCTTTCGCCTTCATTGTTGGCATAGCCAAAGTATACCCAAAAAGGTGTGGAGCGTTTGCCGACCATTTCTCCGGTGATCCAATGATCCGAATTCGACGTCGGTAATACAAAACTGGAAGCATTTCTGAACAGATCATAGTCCAACAACCAGTTTTGACTCACTTCGTTGGAATAAGCTTTCCAGCCTACCCTGATGTTTCCACCCGTTGCATCATTTGCAAAGGCAGCAAAGGCGGCCGATGACAAATCATTGGGATCCCAGTTTCCAATAACAAAATACTTGAAGACTACTTTTACGTAATTGTAAGAACCAGCTGGACTAAACTGCTTTTTAATGATGTAATCGTTGTCGGCAGGACGAAGAACCTTGCCTGCAAAGTCGCCAAAATCGGCCGTAGGGCAAGTGCCGGAAACAGGGTTTTTCCAGGCGCCACGATCACCCGAGTCGTCCATCGAGAATTGCCACCCGTCTGCTCCGGCTTCCAGGTAATCTTCCGAAACCAACCTCCAATCATTGAGGCCGTTGTACGCAACGGAACCGCCAGTGGGCAGGGACAACTGGTTTGTAGTAACCGTACCGTTGACGGCTACATTGCCCGGAGTCACCTCCAAAACTTCCGAGTTGTTGCTGTACAGGGATACCTCTCCCGCACCCGTTGAAAACACGCCGCTATCATTGTCGCCGCTGTTGCCTGAAAAGGCATATCCGTTTTTGCTCGCGCCGTTCGCACCTGGAGCTCCGCCCCTGGCCAATACGCCGCCAGTTACTTTGATACTGTCGGCCTGTACCAAACCGCTGCTCGGAAACTTGTTGGTTTGCCCGATCAACGAAAGTGCATAAGGCGCCGAAGTGAGCAGGATACGCGGCGTAAGCTCCGTAGAGCCTACCGTTACGCCCAAGTAATAAAGCTGGTTGAAAGGAATGTTTAAAGGCGTAATGATGCCGAGTGTAGCGCTGTAGATACCGCTGCTCACTTCCACGCCGGGCTGGGTTTCGGTCCAAAGAGCCGTGCCACCCGCCTGGGCGGTGTATAATTTGAAGGTGATGTTGTAGGCGCCGTCTTCTACGGCGACACCGTTGGATCTTTTAAGAATGCCCTGTATGCTTAGGGTTGGATCGATTTGAGCGTTGGCTTGGCCGGCAAAAGCGGCAACAAGCAGCAGGCAATAAAAGGAGCGTAGCAACTTTCTCATGACAGTTTACAGATGGTGATGGTTAAAAAAAGATTCAAGGACAAACCCGCCGGCAACGAACAGGTTGCACGCATTCGGCCGTTGCTCCGGGGAAAAGCAAAAGGTTTTTTTCTTCATCAAAGGTGCGGGCCTGGCACGGGGATGCCTTCCCACATTCCATTCAAATAGGTGGAAAATCCATTCAAAACCAAAAAAAACGTTTAAAAAACTTGTCTTTCGCTTACACTTTGCTGGGCGCAATACCGAAGGTTTCTGAAAATACCCTGCTGAAATACTTGGGGTCGTCGAATCCTACTTCATAAGCCACCTCACTTACACTTTTCCCTTTTTGCTCCAACAATACCTTCGCACGGACCAGCCGGATGGAACGAATGAACTGTGTGGCGTTTTTACCCGTCAGGGCCGTAAGCTTGCGGTGCACCTGGGGCTGGCTCATGGCCAATTTTTGACACAATTTTTGCACCGTAAATGCTGGATCGCCGATGTTGGCTTCCACCGCAGCGCGTACTTGTTGTACAAACTGGTGCTCCATTTCAAAATCCGAAGTTTCTAAAGGATCGGCAGGATCAACAGAGACATTCAGGATAACAACAGAAAACTTTTCCTGAATTTGTTGGCGCAGTTTCAGAAGGTTTTGCAACACTAGGATAAGTTCTTCCTGAAAAAAAGGCTTGGCCAGGTAAACATCAGCACCGCGCCGAAGGCCAGACAAGCGGCTTTCCTGATCGGCTCTGGCAGTGAGTAATACAAGTGGAATGTGGCTTGTACGCACATCTTTTTTCAACAAATCGCACAATTCAAACCCGTCTTTGCCTGGAAGCATAACATCGGAAACAATCAGGTCGGGCACCATATCCAGGGCCATTTCCAAACCTTTGTCGCCGTTGTAGGCTACCTCCAGCCTGTACCGTTCATGCAAACACGCCACGATGTACGCTGCAACGTCGGGGCTGTCCTCAATAACAAGTACCAAAGGCAGATCCTTGCGTTGCCGGGCAGGCTTTCCTTGAACCTTTGCCTTTTCGGTAGGAACATTTTCCGAAAAAAGCCATGATTGCCCTTCAACAACCGGTGCGTTGCGGGTGATGGGCAAAACCACGGTAAAAGTGGCGCCATTGCCTGGCGCAGATTCCACAGCAATGGTACCGCCCATGATTTGAACCAGTTCTTTGGTGAGCGCCAATCCGATACCGGTTCCGCCAGTTTGTGCCTTTTCAAGGTTTTCGGCCTGGTAAAAACGGTCGAAAATACAGTGCAAATCCGATGGCGGAATACCTACGCCTGTATCGGCAACGGCAATGATCAGTTCGGATTGTTGCGGCGATACTTCAACCTGCAAGCGCACCTTACCGCCTTCGAGGGTAAATTTCACCGCATTGGACACCAGGTTGTAAACAATTTGCAACAGTCGGTCCGGATCGTAATCCATCACCAGCTCGCCTTCGGGCATTTTTACCGTCAGGGCCACACCTTGTACATTGGCCAGAGAGTGCATGCTTTCGGTAGTGTAACGCAGGTAGGGCAATACGTCGCTTTGCTGGTATTGCATGTTGAGTGTGTTGCCTTCCATTTTGGACAAATCAAGGATTTGGTTGACCAACCTGAGCAGTCCTTCACCGTTTCGCCTTATCAGGTTGTACGCCGTTTCATTTTCATTGATTTGTGCATTTTGCAATTGCCCCACTGTACCGAGGATAACGGTGAGTGGTGTTCTGAATTCGTGGCTGATGTTGGTAAACAACCGGCTTTTGAAGGTATCCAACTCCTGAAGTCGATGCGCTTCTTTCTCTGCTATTCGTTTTTTGAGTTGAGACCTGTAATAGTAAAAACCGGACATGGCAATCAGTCCAAAATACAGCAACCAAGCCCACCAGCGTTTGTACCAATACTCCAGAACAACAATTTGCAGTGTGATTTCCTTGCTGCTCCAGTTGCCCCGATTGTCGGCACCTCGCAAATGCAGGGTGTAAGAGCCTGCGGGCAGCTGGTTGAGGCGTAATTCTGTGTCGGTGCCGAGGGGAATCCATTGATCGTTCAGTTCTTCAATGTTGTAGGAAAAAAGATTTTTCGGTGAAGAACCGTAGGAAGCCAGTGCCAGACGGATGTAAATGGAGCCATTCCCCGGGGGCAAGGATAGGGTGGACCCATCGCCTATTCCGGTAAAAATTTTAACCGTACTGTCGGATGCGTTTTGGTACGAAACTTCTGAAATCAACAGCGGTGCATGGTTTTCTGCAGGCCGCAAATCGTTTTCATAAAAAGCATTTACACCGTTCATCCCACCGAAATAAAAACGTTTGTTTTCCTTGTCGTAAAAACTTGAATGCCGGTTGAATTCATTGTAAGACAAACCGTCTGCCATGGTGTAATTGTTGAACGTTTTCTTTTTTACATCAAAAAACGACAAACCATTGAAGGTACTGACCCATAAATTGCCCTGCTGGTCGGGCAGAATACTTGCCACGCTTTGATGGCCCAACCCATCTTCACGGGTATAAACCGCCGTAACCTTGCCTTTTACGGGGTCGAAATGGTGCAACCCGCTTTCGAGGGTACCCACCCACAACAACCCGTCGCCATCTTCGTAAATACAGGTTATGTGGTTGCTTTTAAATCCAGCCGGGTCGCCTGGATTGGCTGTAAACCGCCTGACTTCCCCCGTTTCGGTATCGATGTTGATCAGGCCGAGAAACGATGTTCCTACCCACAGCGTACCATCCTTTCCGGTAAGGAGATACGTGGCAAAGGTGCCTTCAAGCGGATTGCTGCCGTCGTTGTTTAAATATTGGCTACAAGCACCGGTATGAGGATCCATGCGCACCAACATACCTTTATAGGGTAACGCCCACAAATAGCGGTCTTTTCCAAAAGCAAGGCCCCAAATTTCATTGCCGGGAACCGGGTAAAAGTCGCATCGGTTTGTTTTAGGCTGGTATTTTACAACCCCGTACATGACAGCCATCCACAAAGTGCTGTCACCTTCTGCCAACAAAGTTCGGGTGTATTTGTGACTGTTTAATGGCTCCAACTGTGGCAATCGGTTGCCCGGCTTGCTTAACTTTCCGGTTCGTACGTCCAGTTCGTAAAGCCCCTCCGATTCTGTGGAGATGTACAACTTGTCTGGCCCTAATTTGGCCATTCCCCGCGTACTGATGCCAAAGGGTTCGTTGCCCAATTCTTTTGCAAGAAATGTTTCAAAATAAGGAGGTTGAAGCTGGTATTTGTTGAATCCATTTAAAGAGCCGGCCATCAGCCATTGGGTAAAATCCTCGCTGTATACCGGGTCAATGATCGATTGATGTTCTAATACAAAACTGTAATCAACCAACCGTCCGTCTGCTGTTATCAAAAAACAACCCTTTGAAGGTTCCGTTGGTCGGTTTTGGTAAACCAAATAGTTCCCCTTTGCATCAGCTTCCAACATGTAGTCGCCGCCTTGTAACCGACGATGTAGTTTGAACTTACTTTCTTTGGAAGGTTCGAGTATGTATACACCTGTGGTTCCCGTTGCGAGCCAAATTTGCCCGTCGGCTGTTTCTGCCAGCCGAAACTTGGTACTATCTCCTGCCGGTATTGAAAAATCACCATCAATTGCATACGTATTCAGTGTACGTCCGGAGCCATCGGTTTGGACAACTTTCAAACCGCCTTCAGTGAGCACGGCCACCCAAAAATGCCCTTTGGCCGACTTGAACACCCCTGCGGGATAATTTTCCACAACCAGGGATGCCTCCACAACAAATTCCTTGACCAATTCCTGCCTTTCATCATCGTAATGGTACAACACATGGTGGTTGCCATCCAGAATCAGGAAATACAACATTCCGTCCGGAGCAGTGTACAAGGTGATGAGTTTACCCCGACACGCTTCAAAATGCAAAGTCGTCAAGTCCCCCGTCAACGGATTAAGCATATCAAAAACACCCGATTTTCCAGTATCGGAATAGAGGATGAGGTTTCCGTTGCGATCCACGTACAAATATTCAATTTTATTGAATCTGATTTTGTACGAATTTTGGGGGCGGCTGTCGAAATTGAGGAAAGAATAGCCGTCAAAACGTGACAGGCCATTGTAGGTTGCCACCCAAACGAAACCTTGTTTGTCCTTCGCAAAATGGTTGACATCCCGATTGGAGAGACCGTGCTCCAACGAAAACTGTTCAACCGATACCCTCATGGGTTGTTGATGTTGCCCATATAGGGGCAACACAAGAATAAAAAAGGGCAAAAGGAAAATCAATTCCTTAACAAACGGTCGCATCGGCGGGTAGAAATCATGTGCTGCATGGAGGTGGGGATTAAATGCAACATCTTATCTTGTGCAAACTTACAACCTTTTGGTTTTGGATCAGAGCGGATACTGAAACAGCCTCTGGTCCGAATTTTTCAATAGGTGGATACCAAATCTTTCAATTGCACAAGGTACCGTTGTTTTACCGGCTCCCGCAGTTCGCGGTTGGTTCGGGTATGGAAATGGTGGGTGGTGAGGAAACTTACCTGAAGGCGGTTCCAGGTCTGTTCGTCGTTGAGCATGTGGTAAGCTTGCAATTCTTCAAAAAGTGAATTCCCGATTTTGTGAAAGTCGTTGCGGCCGAGGTAATCAAGGTCGGCATCGCAGATGATTTCCTCGAGCAGGTTTTGCGGTGTTTGAGGCACCTTGGTGGACATGATCATGTTGCAAACCAATGCTACATCCGAGTCGTTGTAGCCGAAACGGGGCAAAATCTCGCGGGCCATGTTGCAGCCTTCGAGCTCGTGACCTTGGTGTTTGTTTTTTACAAAACCGGCATCGTGGAAAAGCGCAGCTGTTTTAACGAGGGTAAGCTCTTGGCCGTTGATGCCTTCGCTGGCGCATATTTCGGCTGCCACACGCAGCACGTCGAGCGTGTGGTGTAAACCATGGTAAAAAAGCTTGTCCGAAAGCTCGTTGCGGAGCCTTGCGATCAATTGGTGTTTGACGGCACGATAGTCCATGAGATCAACTTGTACGATGCCCAAAATAAGTGGCCGGGCGTGGGACAGCGTAAAAATCAGTAAATTATTAGTAAATAGTCAGCCGTGTAGAAATATTTTATCATCAATTCCAATTTTATGCCAAAAGAGCCGGCTTAAAGGTAATTTATAAACGTATGAAAGTGAAATATGAGACGTAAAAGTCGATTTTATGTCACATGCTTTTTTCCCAATTTGCATCCACCATTTTCAAAAATACCCGTTGATCCTTTGCTCCTGAAGGCAAAATGTATAACAAAGTTTTTTCCCTGTTGTTGCATCCCTGCCCAACCACCACACAAAACCATAAAAAGTCATATTTTTAAGCACCTCAACTATCTTTGCACCGATTTTCTATTTACAAAACAAAAAGTAAACCACCATGGATCTACTTAACATCCTCCAAAGCCAGTTGTCCGACGACGTTCTGGAACAACTTGGCCAACAAATCGGCGCCGACAAACAACATACGGCCCAGGCAGCCAACGGCATCATGACGTCCTTGCTCGGCGGCCTGGCCAACAACGCTACCCAAGAAGGCGGGCTCAATTCGCTGCTGGGAGCTCTTGACCGCAACCACGACGGCAGTGTACTCGACGACATCATGGGCCTCATCGGAAGCGGCGGACAAGGCGCTGGCGCCGCCAATGGCCTCGGTATACTCGGCCACGTACTCGGCGGAAATCAGGAAAATGTTGCTCAACAAGTCAGCGAACGCAGCGGTCTTAGCATGGGCCAGGTGATGAAACTCATGCCCATCCTCGCCCCCATCGTAATGGGCGCTTTGGGTAAAATGCGCAGCGAGGGCGGCCTAAAACTTGAAGATTTGCCCAGCCTGCTCATGGGCACAGCCCAAAACAGCGCTCAAGGTGCCGGCATGGGCGACCTGCTCGGCAGCGTTCTTGGCAGCGTTCTCGGCGGCAACAATCAAAAGCAAGGCGGCCTTGGCGGTTTGCTGGGAGGATTGTTTAAATAGCTGATAGCTTTTAGCCGTTAGCCGTTAGCGGCTAACAGCTATCGGCTCTTAAAAGCTTCTATGGCGTTTTTTGTAAACTCCGACAAAGCAAGTCTTCCGCTGATGGCGGCACGTTCGCTTAGGAGCGTATCCCAATGTTCTGTTCCTTTCCAAAAAATGGATTTTAGTTCGGCAAGGGCTTCGGTGTGGTAACCGCAGAGTTTGGCGCTGAAATGTTCGATGTAGGCGTCGAGCTGCTCTTCGCTTTCGAAAGCTTCCTGAAAAAGTCCCTTGGATTTGGCCCATTCGGCTGTTTGCCATTCGTCGGGGTTCAGCGCCATTTGACCGAATGCCGCAGCACCCACTTTGCGTTCTACTGCAGGCCCGATGACGAAAGGACCGAAACCCACGGCCAGTTCGCTCAAACGCACCGAAGCATAACGGCTGGCCAGGCAATAATCGGTGGCTGCTGCAAGGCCTACACCTCCACCAACCGCCTTGCCATGAACGCGTCCCAACACGATTTTGGAACATTTGCGCATGGCATTGATCACAGTACCAAAGCCTGAAAAGAATTTGTGCCCCGTTTCAAAATCGCCAATGGCGGCGAGTTCATCGAAACTGGCGCCGGCACAAAAAGTTTTGTGGCCTTCGCTGGACAAAAGTACGATGCGCGCGGCCGGATCGGTGGAGGCACGGTTCACAGCATCGGCCAGACCTTCCAGAAGCCTGCTGGGCAAACTGTTGTGGTTGGGATGAAAAAATACAATCCGCGCCACGCCTGCGGGGGTGACTTCGTACTTGACGTAACCTTGCTGGGTAATATCCATGGTTAAAATATTCGGTGAAGGGGGGCAAAGATACCCACAAACACACGACCTTAGCTCCATGCGCACAACACTTGTACAAACCGATCTTGTCTGGGAAGACCCCGCCGCCAACCGAATACAATTTGAAGTACTTCTGGCGCCTTTGGCCGGCATCACCGACCTGGTATTGTTGCCCGAGATGTTCACCACAGGCTTCAGCATGCGTCCTGAAGCTTTGGCAGAAACCATGGACGGCGAAACGGTAAACTGGATGCTCGAGCATGCCCGCCGATTGGATGCTGTAGTTTGCGGTTCGTTCATTTGCAACGAAGCAGGTTTGTTTTACAACCGCCTGATCGTTGCCTTTCCCGACGGCAAAACGATGCACTACGACAAACGCCACCGTTTCTCCCTGGCCGGCGAGCACAAGCATTATGCAATGGGTACGGAACGGCTGATTTTCGAATGGCGGGGTTGGCGCATTTGTCCGATGATTTGCTACGATTTGAGGTTTCCGGTGTGGAATAGACAGCAAAATGATCGCTACGATCTTATTTTTTTTGTGGCCAACTGGCCGGCACGCCGCGCCAACCATTGGCGCAGCCTTCTTCCCGCACGATCCATTGAAAATCAGGCATTTGTGGCTGGGGTTAACATCATTGGCACCGATGGAAACGGCCATGAATACACAGGTGATTCTATGCTTCTGGACCATGCCGGAAACGAAATTTTACCCCTCGGAAACCAGAAAGGAGCTTTTACCACAGAACTTTCGTTGGATGATTTGCAAAAATACCGCAGTGCATTTCCCTTTCTGGACGATGCGGATTTGTTTGTTTTGAATACCTGATTTTTTTCCATTTTTTGTTTCAAACGCATTGTTTTTTGGAAGTTAATGCTACCTTTGCCACCGGCTTGCAGGGAAATTATTCCCATTCCGGTTCCGGCTTCATAATCCATAACATGAACATATCCGCCGCACGCAAGCCTTTACGGAGCCATTTACTCTAAATAATTACCTTTTTTTTATCCAAAGTGGATTAATCTCCACATACGGCCATTCGGTCGTGTGTTTTGCCAAACTTGCACACACATGAAGTTCGAAACAAAACGTTTCAATCGTTTTTATCGTATTTTTACACCAGTAGCCCTGGTTTTTGTTTTATGGATTTCCGCCTCGGCTTTTTACAGTCCAGGTAAAAACCCATCCCACCAAGTCGGCAGCGAAATGATGCAACTGCGAGAGCAGGTAACCGGCTGGGCCCAAACTTTCAAAGGATTGCGTTACCTCTACGCTGGCCGCAGTCCAAAAACAGGTTTCGATTGTTCTGGATTTACCCGTTATGTGCTCAACGAATTCAACATCAATGTTTCTTCGAGTTCGAGCATGCAGTCGCGGCAGGGCAAACGCATCAGCCTGACCGACGTACTTCCCGGTGATTTGGTTTTTTTCGGTGGCAAAGGTTACATCCAGCACGTTGCCATGGTGGTTGAAAACACCGCCGAAGGCATCATTTGCGTACATAGCACTTGCTCACGCGGCATCATCGTAGAAAACATCAGCACTTCAAGGTATTGGAAACCACGCATCCTGTATGCCCGCGACGTCATCAGCGACCAAGCGCCTGTGTTTGCCGAATTTCAAATGTAACTTGTTAAAGAAAATACAATGCGTTACTGCATCATACCTTAGGGGTAGAGGTAAAAGTTATTGGTTAAGCCATTCCTTCAATAGGGGTGGCTTTTTTTAATGCGGAATGCGGACTTGTCCTGAGTAAGCGAGGGAACTGGAACTGGAATGCGGAATGCGGAATGCGGAATAAAAACACTAACCTTGATAATCATGATTTCCATGCGTTTATCTCCTTTTGCACCGATGTTTTTTTTACTGCTTTGGTTGGTAGCCTGTTCCAATCCCAAGCGAGCTTCCACCTCTTACTACAAATCATCGTCGGACAAGCCAGCGCCCGTCACCTCCGCGCCCAAAAAGCCTACTGCACCAGCTACGCCCTCAACATCGGGAGGAAGCGTTTCGAAACAGCGCAGGGAGATGGCCGATTTCGCGCGAAAATACATCGGTACGCCATACAAATACGCGGGCGCCAGCCCCAAAACCGGTTTCGACTGCTCGGGTTTCACCAGTTTTATTTTGAAAGGGTATGGTTACCCCATCACACCGGCATCGAGAGGACAGGCTACGTTGGGTCGTGAGGTTTCAATGAGTAAAGTGCAACCCGGCGATCTGGTCTTTTTTGCTGAAAACGGTCGGGATGTATCGCATGTGGCCATGGTGAGCAAGCGCGACGGGAAAAATGTGTATTGCATCCACAGCACAACCAGCAGGGGTGTTGTGGAGGAAAACATCACGGTATCGAAATACTGGCAGGAGCGGTTGTTGTATGCAAAAGATGTGATTGGTAAATAATTTTCACCTTAGCACGGAACATAACTTGCTAACGTAAGTGTTGATCACCAGCCCCGCCAGCGCATTTGCAATACGCCGAGCATGGCTTCCCGAATGATTTTAGGCGACATTTTCGACTGTCCTTTTTCCCTGTCCTTAAACGTGATGGGCACTTCTTTTACGCTGAAGCCTTTGCGGTATGCGGCATATTTCATTTCAATCTGGAAGGCATACCCGATGAAACGCATGTTGTCGAGGTCGAGCGCTTCCAACACGCGGCGTTTGTAACAGATGAAGCCGGCAGTGGGGTCGGCTACGGGCATCCAAAGGATCATGGCCGTGTAAAGGGATGCTCCGCGCGACAAAATGATGCGGTCTGCAGGCCAGTTTACGAGTTTACCACCTTTGCAATAACGCGAACCCACGGCCACATCGGCGCCTTCGTCGCGGCATTTTGCCAGCAGGCGTGGCAGATCGTTTGGGTCGTGCGAAAAGTCGGCGTCCATCTCAAAAAAATATTGATAGTCACGCTTTAGTCCCCATCGGAATCCGGCGATGTAGGCGGTGCCCAGCCCAAGTTTGCCTGTACGTTGCAGAAGATGCAGTCGGTTCTTAAATTCGTTTTGTTGCAAGGTGCGCACAATATCGGCCGTACCGTCGGGCGAATCGTCGTCGACAATAAGGACATCGAACGGATCGCTCAAAGCAAATACGGCGCGTACGATGTTTTCAACGTTTTCGCGCTCGTTGTAGGTGGGTATGATGACAAGGGCAGCCATGTAAGCTCTAAACGATGAAGGATATGGCAAACGCGGCCATGGAGATGATCATTCCCAACATAAAAATATTGTAGCAGACCATAAGGTAGCGGTATTTCTGGGCAAGTACGATGCCTAGGAAATAAAGGTCGCGGCTCATGGAGCTGTACAAAAAATCTGAATCGCGAAGCATTTCATTTACACCCCATTGAAAATCTTCGAGGGGCATGTTGTAAAAATTGCCAAAAAACAGCAGGTTGGCTTTGCGCTGTTTGATGGCTTCGCGGGTTACTTTGCCTTCGGTTACCTTAGGTCGGGTGGCCAAGGTTGCATAAATCATCGAAACCAGGCAGGTCATGGTGAGCAGGAGTGTTGGGATGAGCAGTTTGAGGGATGGATCGCCTTGAAGTTTGGGCAACAGGTTACTCACGAGGATTGACAGGACGATGGCATTTACCGACAACATGATGTTGGCCTTGTTGTCGGCCATGGCGCTCAGGTTGGTATGGGTTCGGTAAGTAGTTCGGTACATGGTTTCCACACCCCGTCCCACTCGATCCATTTTAAGTTCATTTTCACTGTCGCGCATGGCTTTATCCAACACACCACTTTTTTCTTTTTCATCCATAAGCGCCAGTTCTTGCACGGTAGGCGCTTTTTTAGGATTTAAACGGCGTTTTTGTTTCAGCAGTTGCTGGACTTGTTTGGCTTTTCTTTTGTTGAAAAGTTCCTGTGCTACAGCGGTATGGTACTCGTGTGCGAGCATAAAATTCAATTCGAAATCAACCCATTCCTCATCGCTCAAAACAAGGTTTCGGGTAAGTATAAGTTCCTGGCGGAGTTTGCTGTTGCGGTACCAGTAACTTTTCATACCCAAATGGCTGAGATCGGCGTCGCAAATGATCTGATCGTACAGGCTGATGGGTTTTTGGGGGACTTTGGTACTTCGGATGCAGAATTTGATGGTATCCAGTTCAGATTCGGGCAACCGTCCGCGCAAAAAAAGGTCGGCGTTGTTGCAACTTCTTTCCTCGTGATCTTCAGGTCCCTGGGCATACCCGGTATCGTGAAACCAAGTTGCCAATTCAATCAGGTTGGCGTCGCTGGTGGAGAGTTCATACCCCTGTGCGATGGTGCGCGCGGCAGCAACAGTTTGAACAGTATGCTCAAGGTCGTGAAAAACATACTTTTCGGGCATGTTTTCGGCAAAATAAGCCTTTACATACGTTTCAGCTTCCTGTAATAATGTCTGGTGATCGGTCATGCGTCGTTTTTGTGATGGCACCTGTGGTTGGCAAAGGTAAAAGCTGGTTTGGGATTTTGGGAAGTAAGTATGGGTATGCTGTCAATTTTAGTGATTTGCTGGTTTGATGGCCTCCAACAAGGTCGAAAGATCGGGCCAGATTGTGCCGGATCGCTGCACGTCGCGAAAGTCTTTGAGCAACAATTCCCAATAATCTACTGTACAAAGAACAAGGGTAGCAGGCACAAAAAAGCAAGACAAAAACGCATGTTGATGCTTGGGTTGTTTGCGGCCGGTCCGCAACATTAAAGAAAATCCACGTCCACGGCATAAGGATAAGTCATGAGATATTCCATGGCTTTTTCCACCGGGAAACGCTCGAACACCACCGCATACAACATATCGGTGATGGGTACGTGCAATTTGTATTCGCGGGCAAGCTGGTGGGCTATGCGCAAGGTGCGCACGCCTTCGGCAAGCTCGGGCATGT